>Ga0302277_1003067_pt1 | contig 11592 bp, 8 predicted proteins | sample III_Bog_N3_1_FD_198759 | JGI IMG/M metagenome (GOLD analysis project Ga0302277, IMG submission 198759) | Peat permafrost microbial communities from Stordalen Mire near Abisko, Sweden - III_Bog_N3_1 | ecosystem: Environmental > Terrestrial > Soil > Wetlands > Peat | place: Sweden: Abisko... | reverse complement strand
TGACCGCCGTTATGTCGTCCGACTGGCCAAAACTGCAGGCGGCGTGAGCAATGCGATCCGCCGGCTGCGTGCTCACCAGTCGCGTGCGTTCAAAGCCGTAAAGTTCGCCCGCCTTGGTCTGCGCCTCCGGCACGCCGTCGGTCATAAACGTGATGTAGTCCCCGGCGGTGAGCTGGACCGTAGTCGTCTCATACTCCGTCCCGCCCACAATTCCCAGCGGCAGAGCGCCCGGAATTTCGAGTTCCATGCCGTTGATGTAAGGGGGAAGATGCCCGGCGTTTGCCACGGTCATCACCCCTGAGGCAGAAAAGCGCGCGGCCAGGCATGTGGTGAATCCTCCGCGCGACCGCCCCATCATGCGCTCATTCAGCGATGCCAGCAGCGTAGCCGGGTTCGCGCCATGCGAGGCTTCGGCGCGTATCGCGCCCACCAGAAGTGAGACCATCGTGGCTGCCGCCAGGCCTTTGCCGCTCACGTCGCCAATCACGATCGTCATGCCGCCATCATCGTCGGCCATCTGCTGGAAGAAGTCCCCTCCCACCTGCTCCGCCGGGCAGTATGCGCACTCTACCGTGAAGTACTTCGATTGGTCTAAACGATCGGGAAGCAGGATGAGCTGAATCTGCCGGCCTGCTTCCCGTTCCAGCGAGATCTTCTCCTCCTGCTGGCGGGCCAGGGCAAATCGCCGAATGAGGAAGACCAGCATGGCCAGCAGGAAGAAGATATGCAGGAAGACGCCGGTCTGCATGGTGAAGGGCGGCAGCGGAAGCGGCCGTTCCAGAATGCGCGGCAACCTGGTAAGCCCAGCCTGGTTAAGCACGATGGCCACATTGTCCGCTACGAAGAAGCCCAGATCGAGAAGCGTGGGGAACAGCAGAAGTCGCGCGTCGAGGTTGCCAGCGAGGGCGCGCTTGCCAAGCACGAAGAAGATCCACATGGCCGCAGGCAAAAGGAAGATCAGTTGAATCGTCGCCGACGTTGCCGGAGAAGCCCAGCCCGGCCAGTAGAGGATCGCCGCGAAGGGGCTAATCACTACGAATCCAAGGCATACGCGGCCAATCCGCCGTGCATGGTAGCGAAGTACCTTGGAGAAGAAGCAGAAGGCGGCAAAGAAGTTGAGCGCCGCACAGATGCCGTCGGACAGGTCATAGATCGGCACCGGCGGAAAGGCATAAATCTCTTTTGAGACGTAGAGGACGCTGTCCATGCTCTGCGCCAGGAGCATCAATGCAAACCACAGGTATTCACGTTCTGCGGGCCGGAACAGGAAAAGGCAAAGAATGGCAATGCCGATGATTCCCGATGCAATCGAGTAGGAATAGTAGTCGATGAAGTGGGAGTTTCGGGTCACCGCCTGGTGATGCTGCTCAATCTCGAGGATGCTGCTGTCACCCGCCAGATGTCCGCCTCTGTACGGCCCTCCGCCCACATAGTTTGCCCACATCGGCGAGTGCCACACGCGAATTGCCACCAGCACATCGCGGCTCGTGGAACTTCCCGCCAGGGTAAGCGGAAACACCTGGGGATGCATGCGGGTATTGGGAATTACGTGCGGAGGCATGTCGCCTGACCTGCCCACCAGCCGGCCATCCACATACACCTCAAATGAGGTGATGATCGGCGCGAGCATTAGCGATTTGGGTTGCGGCCCGGGGGGCACATGGACCGTAAATCGATACCATCCATAGCCGCTCATGTTCGGGTAACCCTGATCGGACCATGAGTCATCACTGCGCAACAGAGGCCAGTTGGTGTCGTCGAATCCTGGCTGCGCCCAGAGCTTTGCCGCCTGTCCATTTGATTGAACTTCGGGCACCTTGGGCGAGTCCCCCGGATGAAAGCGCCACATCCCATCCAGCGAAATGACCGGTTCCCGGTCGCGATCGAGATCGAACGACTGCGCCGCCAGCAGCGAAGCGCAAACCGTCAAAATCAACGCCGCGAGCCAACGAACTGCCGAGCCAATGCGCATGGGGAATCTCATCCGGGGTGAGATTTTGAAAGAGCACGACTTTAGTCGTGCCGCAAACGTCGCAAAATCAACGCGGGGCTTTAGCCCCCAAGGGACTGCCGAGCTTCAAACTGACCCACGACCGAACTACCGGTCAGTTTTGTTCCGATGCTAACGCAGAGGGCGCAGTTTGCGAAGCCTCGCGTCGAATGAGCGGCGAGGGTTAAAGTGTTGTGCATGAGGATTTCACATAAGAAATCAAGTTGCCTGGCCCTCGTTCTAGGCGTTGGCCTTGCGTCAGCCGCGCTTCCTTATGCGTTTGGGCAAGCGAAAATCTCCGCTGCAGCCCCTGACACGCAGACCGAGCCCGCAGCGAAATCGGAGCTTGTCATTCTCGATACTGACATCGGCGACGACATCGACGACGCATTTGCGCTGGGGCTGGCTTTGAAGAGCCCGGAGGTTAAGCTGCTCGGAATCATGACGACGTTTGGAGACACAGAGCTGCGGGCGCGGCTGGTAGATCGGTACCTTGGCGCTGTGGGTCGTTCTGAAATCCCCGTCTCGAACGGATTCTCGACGCCACACTCAAATGCCTTTACTCAGGCTGCCTATGCCGAAACACAGCCGAGGCATCAGGGCCCGAAACCTACTGAATTTTTGCTGGGGCAGATTAGCGCTCATCCCGGCCAGATCACTCTCATTGGGATTGGCCCGCTCATCAACGTGCAGGCGGCAATCGAGAAAGACCCCGCCACCTTCAGGAAGCTGAAACGCGTAATCATTATGGGCGGCTCCATCGACCGCGGCTACGATTCGGGCACTAACAACAAACGCCCACCGGATGCCGAATGGAACATCAAATGTGATCCGGCGGGATTAAAGGCGCTATTGGCCTCGGGGGTTCCGGTCTACATGATGCCGCTGGATTCAACCCAGGTGCGACTGTCCCAGCATGATCTGGAACAGATTCTGGCGCACGGCTCCCCCGTCACCGACCAGCTCGCACTGCTCTATCACCAGTGGGTGTGGGGCAACGGAGTGAAATGGACGACGCCGACCCTCTTTGACCCGGTTGCCGTCGCCTACTCCATCCGGCCCGATCTCTGCCCGACGACGCCCATGCGGATCGAGGTCGACGACAAGGGATTTACTCGTCGTGTCGATGGGCCGTCCAACGCGCAGGTTTGCCTCAAATCCGACGAGAACGGATTCCGGCAGCTCCTGATCGACCGACTGACCGGGGACGGCCCCAACTAGCCTGCCTCTGAAGTTCCGGCATGGCCGCCCAACTGTCAGCTTTTGTGCGGATTGGCCCTGGATCCCGCGCTGAATCCCTATTCGTGTTGAGACTCCAGGGTCTTGCGCCCTTGGTCACTTCCAATTCCATTGACAAGGCGCCAAGCTGGGTGAAAAATCGCGGGTCAAAACAATTCGAACCGAATGGCGAATTGTATGGAGGGAAAGTGAAAACTGCACGGACTGTAAGACTCTTCGGAGTTCTGGCACTGGTGAGCGCTGGGTTGCTTGTAGCTGGCTGCAAGTCAGCTCCGGAACTGACCGCGTCCCAGGCGCAGGCACTCATCCAGGCGCATTACGACGCAATGCCGGCGGTCGGCACCGATATCGTTGTCGATGACCTGGGCATGCGGATGGGCGTGACCGCCAAGTACTGGGAAGGATTGAAGAAGTACAGCAACGGCTACTGGGTTGACCTGAAGCTGACCGATGCCGGCAAGCAAGTGCTCAAGCTGGCCAACGGCGGCAACGTCATCGAGTGGAGGCCAGACAGCCCCACCGATAAATCCTTCAAGTTGATCGTAACGACGGTTGCCACCAATCACCTCAAAGCCCGCGATGTGAATGACCCGCAGAATGAGGTCGGCGGGACCAGGAGCACCGTGTTCACTGAGGCGCAAAGCCTGGATGGCGTTCCCGGACCGCTCCAGGACATTGCCCACAACCCCGGCAACAAGCTGAGCACCAAGCGGACGGCTACATTTGCCGTCGATAACGGCGCCTGGAAGCTACAGTCGGTCAACTAGGGCTGGAGCAGGGCTGGAGAATCGGGCAGAGCCGGAAGATCAACTCAAAGAAGACTCCGGCGGGGAATTGTCCAGTCTTGACACACGCACAGGCTGGTCTCCAACCGCTTGGACTTTAGGGGCAGTCACTGTCAACGCCCCCCCGGCTAAGAAGGCCGGTGCTCTCCGCGCCTTCTGCCTTGGGCGTTGCGTTGGATAACTGAAAAGCAGCTAACGGATGGTCCATCATTCAACCGGATCACGCGATTTGACATCCGAAACGGTTGGAGGACCGCGTTTTTCCGCTGCTAGCTACGATTAGATCTCATTGTGGCGGCTTACCGCCATGCAAACGGGATCGTTGGCGCCGCAATCCGCTTTACAGTCGGCCATTCGAATGTCGAGATTCACAATGGGATATTCTTGGCCTCCGATCGCGTGACGCACTCTTCGGCGTTAAAGCGCGTACATTGCAGAGGGATGACCCAACCCCAACTGAATAGGATTGGATTCTTCATCCCCTGTTGAATCGGCGGCGCCGGCAGAGATCAACAGGCGAGGGGCATTTAAGGGCGCGGGAAGCGCGGAAATGAGAGAGGCTTTTATGAAACTCAAGGCAACCATTCTGACCACAGCGGCAGTGTTGGCAATGATCGGCGTAACCGGCTGCTTCAGCCAGCAGAAGAAGGCCGCAGCAACTCCCACTCAGAACAGTGGTAGTTCCTCCGCCCATCCCGTTTCCGTCAATTGGAGCGGCACTCACCCCGAGCAGGTCTCCGACCCCGGCTTGCGGATGCCCGCCTACACCATCCAGGTGCCCAACGGCTGGAAGTTTGTCGGCACAATTCTCCGCCCCACTGGCTGTCATGCCCCTGCCGTTCCGGCCGCGGGGCTCTCCTACACCTCCCTCAGTCCCGACGGCGTCAGTGCCTTTATGGTGCTGCCTGGATCCTCCTGGACATGGACCAGCACGGGCCAAAGCCTGACGGGCCCCCGATGCGCGGCAATCAACATCAATACGGCCGCCGGCTTCCTGGTCAACATCGTAGTTCCCAACCTGCATCCGAATGCCAAAATCATCGCCATCCTCGCGCCGAACAAAGCCACCCAGGAAGGCGTCAATCAGATGCAACAGAGAGCCCAGGAGCAGAACAACGCTATGGCGCGCTCCTATGGCCAGAGGCCTCAGCACATCATCCAGGATCTGGCCCAGGTTCACATCGAGTATCAGGAGAATGGCCGGGACGTGGAGGAACTGATCGGCAACTTGATTTACTGCAACGAGTCCCAGACCGTCGCCACGTATGGGCAGCCATCGCGCACTCAACGCAGCTGCTACTCCTACGGCACCAACATCACTCGCGCGCCCAAGGGCTCTCTCGCCGCACTGCTTGCCCAACCGCGCCCCGACTCTCAGGTCAATCGCGCATGGGACAACCAAGTGGCACACAACATCCAGGCCGGCACCGCACAACTGATCAAGGCCAGCAACGACAACTTCAATGCATTGATGGCCAACATGAAGGCGCAAGGCGACGCGCGTACCCGGCAGGCCGAGAACTTCCGCGCCCAGCAGCAGACGAGCTTCGAGCATGCTCAGCAGAACGACCGTGCCGCGCAAGCCGCCATCGACCACTCAGCGCATCAAATGGCGCTCTACTCCCTGGATCGGCAGACATTCATCAACCCCAGCACCGGCCAGAAGATCGAAGCCAGCGACCAGTTCAACCACCAGTGGATATCTTCCGATGGCCAGTCCGTCATCCAGAATAACGACCCCACGTTCGACCCAAACGGAGTCGTCGACCCCATAAAGCAGAGCTGGACGGAGTTGATCCCGGCGCGCTGAAATTCACGAGGAAGAAATTGCAGTCCTGAGAGCTCCGGGGCTCAGCTGTTGGCGGCAATCAGCGGATTCTTCAGGCTCATCTTGTGCTGGAAGAGAGTTTTCGTTGACCCCACCGGAGTTTCTTGCTATTGTAAGAAGGTTGCGCAAGGCGACGCGTGTCTCTGTGTTGTATCGAGGCGCAGTCGTGGGGACTCCAGGCGGCTTCTAATTGCCATGGATTCAGTCCTGAGGCCGTGAAGTAGACTCGGCCAGACAGGTCCCGGAAAATGCTCTCACCTTGCGGGGGCGGGGACAGATCGCATCGGAGCCCGCGCGTTACTCCACCTTGGAGGGCTATGCGGGCCGGAAACGGCGAAACGGAGTCGGCTTTTCCTGTGGAACTGAAGGAAAACGCTCGGCCACCGTCCCGTTTCTCGTCTGAGATTGGAACGAAGGCAGACGCGAAGCAGCAACCGAGGGGCTTCTGCGTTTTGGCATGGGCAGATTATGCCTGTCCAAAACAAAGACAGCCCGAAGGGCCTGCGCGCGGCTGATGAGATGGGCAGAAGCACGTTTTTCGGTGGTAAGGAGTTCAGTTTGCCGACATTTAATCAACTCGTACGCAAGGGACGCACGGCGCCCCGCTACAAGACGGCCTCTCCGGCGCTTCAGGCATCGCCGCAGCGGCGCGGTGTTTGCACCCGCGTTTACACGCAGACGCCCAAGAAGCCGAACTCGGCCCTCCGCAAGGTTGCTCGGGTGCGCCTTACCAACGGGATTGAGGTTACGACGTACATCCCCGGCATCGGCCACAACCTGCAGGAGCACTCGATCGTGCTCATCCGCGGTGGCCGTGTGAAGGATCTGCCGGGCGTTCGCTATCACGTTGTGCGAGGCACGCTGGATTCAGTCGGCGTGGCCAACCGGAAGCAAAGCCGCTCGAAGTATGGCGCAAAGCGCGCCAAGGGTGGCGCGGCGCCGGCCAAGGGCAAGAAGTAGTAACGCAGTTCGTAGTTCTCAGTTAAGGCGTCTCGGGTGCAATCGGATTTGAGACTAAGAACTGCGAACTTAGAACTCCGATAAACGGTACCGGGACGGCGTGTAGAGCCCGGACTGGGGAATCAGAAGCGGGCGCTCTTGAATGGAGCGCCGGAAGGCGAAGAGCAAGGATGCCGAGAAAAGGTCACATTGCGAAGCGGGAAGTTGCGGCGGACCCGGTTTATGGGTCCACGCTGGTCACCAAGTTTGTGAACTCCATGATGTGGGGCGGCAAGAAGTCGACCGCCCAGGGCATCTTCTACCAGGCGATGAAGAACCTGGAAGAAAAGGGCGGCGGCGACGACGCGCTCAAGCTCTTCAAGAAGGCCGTGGAGAACTGCAAGCCCCTGCTCGAGGTTAAGACCCGCCGCGTAGGTGGCGCCAACTACCAGGTCCCGATCGAAGTCCTTCCTGACCGCCGTACCTCGCTGGCTATTCGCTGGCTGATCACTTACGGCCGCAGCCGTGGTGAAAAGGGCATGACCGACAAGCTGTCCAATGAGCTGCTCGACGCGGCAAACGGTCGTGGCGCGGCCATGAAGAAGAAGGAAGACGTGCACCGCATGGCTGAGGCCAACAAGGCCTTCGCTCACTATCGCTGGTAGTGCTTAGGGACTAGGGACTAGGGACTAGGGACTAGATTCTTAGTCGAACAAGAAGATTTAACCGCGGGCCGCAGGGTTCGCAAGGATGAGATCACCGTGGCTCGCACCATACCTCTGAATCGTTGCCGGAACATCGGAATCATGGCGCATATCGACGCCGGGAAGACGACTGCGACAGAGCGCATCCTGTTTTATACGGGCATCACCCACCGTATCGGTGAGGTGCATGAGGGCACTGCGACCATGGACTACATGGAGCAGGAGCAGGAGCGCGGCATCACCATCACCTCCGCCGCTACCACCTGCATGTGGAAAGATGTACGCATCAATATCATCGACACTCCCGGGCACGTGGATTTCACGGCCGAGGTGGAGCGTTCACTGCGCGTCCTTGATGGTGCTGTTGCGCTGTTTGACTCCGTCTCCGGCGTGCAGCCGCAGACCGAGACCGTCTGGCGTCAGGGCGACAAGTATCGCGTTCCGCGCATCTGCTTCGTGAATAAGATGGACAAGAACGGCGCCGACTTCGAGCACGTTCTCGAGACCATCCGCAAGCGCCTCGGTGCTCGCCCCGTAGCGCTGCAGATCCCCATCGGCGCAGAGGCCAACTTCAAGGGTGTCATCGACCTGATCGAAATGAAGGCGGTCCTCTGGCATGACGAGACCATGGGCGCTGAATTTTCTGTCGAGGAGATTCCCGAGCCGCTGCGCAAGAAGGCTGAAGCTTTCCGGCTCCAGTTGATTGAAATCATCGCCGAAACCGATGATGTTCTGCTCGAGAAGTTTCTCGAGGGCGAGACACCGACGATTGCCGAGCTCAAGTCCGGCATTCGTCAGGCCACCATTGACCTCAAAGTCTTCCCCGTCATCTGCGGTTCGGCATTCAAGAACAAGGGCGTCCAAACGCTGCTCGACGCTGTCCTTGACTACCTGCCCAGCCCGCTCGACAAGCCGCCGGTCGAAGGCATCAATCCTCATCATTTGGACCAGATTGAGATCCGCAAGGCAGACGACAACGAGCCGCTTGCCGCGCTGGCTTTCAAGATCATCAACGACCCTTTCGGCAAGCTCTGCTTCATCCGCATCTATTCCGGCGCGCTCAAGACCGGCGACACCATCGTGAATCCGCGTACCGGCAAGACTGATCGTGTTGGCCGCCTCGTCAAGATGCATGCCAACAAGCGCGAAGACATCTCCGAGATCTATGCCGGCGATATCTGCGCCTGCGTGGGCCTGAAGGAACTGAAGACCGGCGATACGCTCTCCAATCCGCAGCATCCCATTGCGCTTGGCGCCATCACCTTCCCTGAGACGGTTATATCCGTGGCCATCGAGCCCAAGACCAAGGCCGACCAGGAAAAGATGGGCGTCGCGCTCTCCAGGCTCGCCGATGAAGATCCTACCTTCAAGGTTCGCACCGACGAAGAATCCGGTCAGACGATCATCAGCGGCATGGGCGAATTGCACCTCGAAATCCTGGTTGATCGCATGAAGCGCGAGCATAAGGTTGAAGCCAATGTTGGCGAACCTAAGGTCGCCTTCCGCGAGACCATTCGCAAGTCGGCCGAAGCCGAGGGCAAGTACATCAAGCAAACCGGTGGCTCGGGCAACTACGGCCACTGCAAGCTGCGCATCGAGCCCAACACACCGGGCGCGGGTTACGAATTCATCAACGCCATCAAGAGCGGCTCGATTCCCAAGGAGTACATCAAGCCCATCGACCAGGGCGTGCAGGGAGCAATCGAGTTAGGCATTCTTGCAGGCTATCCGTTGGTCGATATCAAGGTCACGCTCTACGACGGCAGCTATCACGACGTCGACTCGAACGAAATGGCCTTCAAGTTTGCCGGTTCCATCGCATTCAAGGAAGCAGCTCGCAAGGCGTCTCCGGTTCTGCTTGAGCCGGTCATGGCCGTCGAAGTGACCGTCCCCGAAGAGCACATGGGCACCATCATCGGCGACATCAACTCCCGCCGTGGCCGCATCGAAGGCATGGAGCACGCCGGCGGATCGCAGATTATCAAGGCCATCGTTCCCTTGAAGGAGATGTTTGGTTACGTGAACGATATTCGCTCTTCGACGCAAGGTCGCGCGTCGTACTCGATGCAGTTCGCGCGTTACGAAGAAGCTCCGCGCATGATCGCCGACGAAATCATCGGCCGCGCGCAGGGCAAGTAAGGCAAGTTTTGGGGGCTGGAGCCGGATAGCCGGCGCCTCGAGATGAAACGGGCAGTAGAGCAACGAAAGGGTTCTGAGGACTTTTATGGCGAAGGAAAAATTTGATCGTTCAAAGCCTCACGTGAACGTGGGGACGATCGGGCACATCGATCACGGCAAGACGACGCTTACGGCGGCGATCACGAAGGTGCTGCAGAAGCACAACCCGAAGAATACGTTCCGGTCCTTCGATTCGATCGACAACGCGCCGGAAGAGCGGGAGCGCGGCATTACGATTGCGACGGCGCACGTGGAGTATGAGACGGCGAACCGTCACTATGCTCACGTCGACTGCCCCGGCCACGCAGATTACATCAAGAACATGATCACCGGCGCAGCGCAGATGGACGGCGCGATCCTGGTGGTCGCGGCCACCGATGGTCCGATGCCGCAGACCAAGGAGCACGTGCTGCTGGCTCGCCAGGTGGGCGTGCCTTGTATTGTCGTCTTCCTGAACAAGTGCGACGCGGTCGAGGACGAAGAGCTGACGGACCTGGTGGAGATGGAAGTTCGCGAACTGCTGTCGAAGTACCAGTTCCCCGGCGACGACGTTCCGGTGATTCGCGGCTCGGCACTGGGCGCGCTTAACGGCGAAGCCAAGTGGGAAGCCAAGATCGACGAGTTGATGGAAGCGGTGGACAAGTACGTTCCGCAGCCGAACCGTGCGGTTGATCTGCCGTTCCTGATGCCGATCGAGGATATCTTCTCGATCTCGGGCCGTGGGACTGTGGTGACGGGCCGCATCGAGCGCGGCAAGGTGAAGGTTGGCGAGGAAGTTGAGATTGTGGGCTTCCGCGATACGCGCAAGACGGTTGTAACGGGCGTGGAAATGTTCAAGAAGCAGTTGGACGAAGGTCTGGCTGGGGACAACGCCGGTCTTCTTCTGCGCGGCATTCCGAAGGAAGACGTGGAGCGTGGGATGGTTCTGGCGAAGACGGCCTCGATCACGCCGCACACCAACTTCAAGGGTACCGTGTACGTGTTGAGCAAGGAAGAGGGCGGCCGTCATACGCCATTCTTCAAGGGCTACAGGCCGCAGTTCTACTTCCGCACGACGGACGTGACGGGCGTGGCGGAGTTGCCTGAAGGCGTTGAGATGGTGATGCCTGGCGACAACGTGGAGTTGGCAGTTGAGCTGATCACGCCGGTGGCCTTGGAAAAGGGTCTTCGGTTCGCGATCCGCGAAGGCGGCCGCACGGTGGGCGCGGGTACGGTGGCAGAGATTACGAAGTAGGAAGAGCAGTTCGCAGTTCTTAGTTCACAGTTGATTCCGCGGCTCGTTAGGCAGGCAACTGAGAACTAAGAACTGCGAACTGAGAACTCAAGAGGCTTGAAATGGTTGGACAGAGAATTCGCATTCGGTTGAAGGCATACGACTATCGCGTGCTCGATACCTCGACCGGCGAGATTGTGGAGACGGCCAAGCGCACCGGAGCATCGGTGGCCGGCCCGATTCCATTGCCGACGATGAAGAACAAATATTGCGTGCTGCGTTCGCCGCACGTGGACAAGAAATCGCGCGAAGCTTTTGAGATTCGCACGCACAAGCGGCTGATCGACATTCTCGAGCCGACGCAGCAGACGGTGGACGCGCTGATGAAGCTCGATCTCCCCGCCGGCGTCGATGTAGAGATCAAAGCCTTCGAAAAGTGTTGCGCTATGGCAGACGCGGCCCCTGGCCGCCAAGCCTATAGCAGCAATCAGAAATAGGTTGAAAGGTCCGAAAGGACCCCGGCAGTGCGATGAATTCAACATCGCATGATGAGGTGAGGACGAGATGGCAGTTACAGGAATACTTGGAAAAAAGATCGGCATGACCCAGGTCTTCGACGAGAAGGGCGACGTGCACCCGATTACGGTGCTGCAAGCCGGCCCTTGCGTGATTACGCAACTGAAGACGCTTGCTCGCGACGGCTACGACGCCGCACA
>Ga0302277_1003064_pt1 | contig 11594 bp, 12 predicted proteins | sample III_Bog_N3_1_FD_198759 | JGI IMG/M metagenome (GOLD analysis project Ga0302277, IMG submission 198759) | Peat permafrost microbial communities from Stordalen Mire near Abisko, Sweden - III_Bog_N3_1 | ecosystem: Environmental > Terrestrial > Soil > Wetlands > Peat | place: Sweden: Abisko... | reverse complement strand
TTCCCTCCCTTCGGTTATTATGCAATTATTGGCAATCAGTCCCTCTCATGCAGTAGCCATTGCTATGAAAATCATGGCATTACTGCGGTAGCTCCTCCTCAATTAGCTCATAACTGCTGTCAAAATCATCAAGGCGACTCCTTCCGGGCATTAGAAGAGGAGAATCCACGGTGGAAGGCACACTAAAGGTTTTCTTGCCGAGAGGACTTTCTAAGGAGAAGCCTTGACTGAAGCAAAGATCTTGCCGGTTGGAGCAGACGGCAATGTTGATGGGCATGGCGTAATTGTTCGGAAGATTGTAGAAACCAGATTATTGCATTAATTGTAAATATAAATAATTATATGTAAAAAGAAAGCTATAGTTAGCGGACAGCCGTTGAGCAGTAGGCATGAACACCAAAAAATGGTTAGAAGAGCTTTGAGCGAATTATTGCTGTCAAGATAGAAATAAAAGTATGATTTATGTTTGAAATCGATTTATTTTTGTAGAAGACGAGTGTCTCGATGATACGGACTTTCCTTTCATGATGGATAATCTCTATTTCCCTTATTCTGTATTAAGGATACATGTAAATGGTCCTTACAAATATTTCCTGTTTTCAAAACAAGCATACAAGTCATAGCCAACCCATCAGTAAATGAATTGTTGGGAAGCTAAATAAATTGGCTGAATAATTTTAGTCGTTTTCGTTAGTCCTATTATATACTATAAGAGTGTTTACTAATCAATAAAATTTACTATTAAGATAAAAATCAGTAAAAATGGTAGAAATTTCTGCTCTCCAGTGGCAGTAAATAGTTTACGGCAAGCAAAACGAGTTGATCCCCGACTAGCGCTGGGGACATAGGATGATCATGACCAATCAACACGAGCTAGCCATGTTTGGCGGATTTGGAGGTCCTTCATCATAAGGAAAATACCTGAACGACACTTGGATATTTAATTTAACAACTTACAATTGGCTTAAAATCGAAACCACAGGCTGCATTCCCGATACAAGGTCTAATTATAGTCTTCACTACGATTCAGTCAGCAACCAGATGATAATCTTTGGTGGAGGATCATAAAATAAGACACGATTCAATACTGTATGCATTTTAGACTGGGCTACCAAAATATGGCGCAATGCATTACCTTCGGAAACGGATCCTTCTCCTTGGGAGCGGACTTATCATAGTAGTTGTTTTAATTTTCCTTATCTAATCGTTTTTGGAGGTGAAAGCGTTTCCAATCTTGATCTTGATGATATGTGGGCTTTCAATATCACTACAGAACAATGGAAGAAGCTGGAGTTTACTGAAAATGGAGATCACCCAAAGCGCAGAAGATTTCACAGTTCAGTCCTACTCGATGGATATTTCTATGTTATTGGAGGATGCACTGAAAATTACTAGCTACTTGGAGATATGTATCGGGTGAACTTGACATCCTTGCTATAGCAAGCAAAGTTTGACGGATTCACATGGTAAAGGCTTATTGCTTATAATAAATTGTTAGAAAGATGGGGCCATTCTAGTGATGTGTTTGAAGACAAAATCTACTGTTTTGGAGGTCGTATCAGTTCTACTTCGGATAATAACGATATCTATGTTTATGATCCATCTATTGCAACTGTAAAAGGATTTCTAGTAAATTCTGAAAGAATCCCAAAGCCCAGAAGAAGGCATGCCTCAGCTATGGTAGGAAATTCTTTGCTGATTTTTGGTGGGTATGATGGCAAATACTTGAGAGATTTTCACTACATTCGACTAAGAAATGAAAAAAAAGCAATAAAAACAGATATCAACTTGGTGAGTTTAGACAGCATCGCGGAGTTGAAATGCCAAATCTCAGAAATTGAGAGCACCATTGACTATAGCTTATCTATAACACTCACCAGAGATGGAGAGCCACTAGCTGTAATTGCATCCAGTAAAGAGTTGTTACAAGTCAATGAATTCTTCAAAAATGTGTCTGTTTACTCCAACAGTAACGAATTCTTAGAGATATAGCTGCCATCTTTTTGTGATTAGCTTACTTTTAGAATTATTCATCTTGCTGCTCTGGATCGACAATTAGTCATATCCAAACTGTTTCGGGTGGACTTTTTCTATAAGTTATTGGAATCAATCTAATACTTTTGCCAAAGCGATCTTATCCCTACGATTGAGAATTATTTAATTTCAATTACTGAAGAACAGAGTTGTCTAGAGCTGTTGCACTGTTCATTAGCCCTATCTCTTCCTTCTCTTAAAACTAAAGCGGCTGAAACATATCTAAGTGTTAATAAATATCCATTTAATAAGCATAGTCTACGATAAATACAATGTTTGCAGTAAAAGCGATTGTCCAATCAACACTCTCCCTAGGATAGCCCGGAATTTAATAAAGTAAAATTAGATAGCATCGCCGTAGCCACACTGGAAACCTTTGATGCAATTTATATGCTTATCAAGTTAGATTTGGAGCAAAGCCGGTTGAGAAACAATGATGGCAACTTTTTGTAAAAAGCAAGCAAAAAGATTAAAAAATTCTTTAGCAAAAAATAGGAATAAACGAAGACAGAATTAATTGTAAACTAAAAGATTGCCTCTTCCCATCAATCAGGGTGCGCTTCTACATTTATTCGCTTTATTTCTGGCCTCTGCACAAAACGTTAAGCTGAATAGGAGCTTAACTGAACTTCATTTATATTTATTGAGTTTACTGCTACTTATCAATATAATAAATTTATAAAAGATAACTACAATCAAGACCTTGCATTGACACGGGAAGGTTTCACACTTTTAGTGACTAGCATACAACTATCCACTTTCTCCACGCAGTAACCTTGCGATTTTCTCAAATCACAGCTGTGCATAAATGCGTAATTTTGGTAGATTCGCTTGACCTCACAAAGCAGCCCCCTTCTATCTCCTGTCGCAATTTTGACAACGGATTCCCGCTCGATAATTTCTCCAAACTTGGACTTGGCAGACAAGTTATAGGTGGTAATTTTGGCTTTATATTCGATGTTGTTTATAACAGACTCCATATTAAGAGTATCCATAACTTTTAATGAGTCTTTGCTGGTCGCTGTGATAATAACCACATTTCCTCTAATTGTTTTAATGAGTTATTATTTCTTCAGCCCAAGGAGATTTTAGCCACTTTGCATGTCGACAGTTTTTAGCTGTAGATTGAGAGAGGACACCTTAAGCTCATTATTATTATCAGTCCAAAGAGTGATATTAGATCCTTCCTCCTTGATTATAAGCCCCTCTGTGCCTTTGCTTTTGCCCTCCACGACCAGAACTCTCTGTCCAACCGCGAATCTCTTCTCCAAATGGTCTACTATCTCTTCAATCGTAACATTTTTCATCTCTTTGTTGTCACACTTCATGGTTGCTATATTTCCTGTGATTTCAATAATTTTGCCATAACACCCCTTGAGTTATCCAGCAGAAACAATTGCCTCTTCACCAGCCTTCCACGCTGCCCTGACATAGAGTTTGCTGCTGTCTGTATCTTGAAACTATTCCAAGATATTTCCTGCTTTGCTGAAAGGCTAAAGTTCAATTGGCAGTATTGTGCCCTCAGGAGTTCCAATTTCATAAGGAGCATATCCTAAGATGATCAACCCTTGAGGAGTCAATGTAATCTTCTTGTTTTGAGGAAGTTATCGAAATTCTTCAAAGGCATTGTCAGATAAGGCAACTTTTGCAGGTCTTTGACGTAAGCTGTCGAAGCAAAGCTTGCTACCAGTATATTTTTTGAATATTTAATTTTTTTTGATAATTTGATGACCTTCTGGAAGGCTAGCATCTACCTTTCGCATCTCTTACTTAATAAGCTGCAGGTTCATTCTCGGAACCACAAGAACATCGACTCTAAGCTTGTGAACTTTATGAACTTTCCCCAAATCGCCTGAATACAATCCTTTTTTAATTCTAACTAGCTCACCAGCCTAGAAAGCTGCTTTTCTTGTCACTGCTGTTTAGAATATTGATCCATATAATTGATAGTCCACTTGCTTAACACTCTCCGCCATAACTGTAGTTAAGCCTTCGAGAGAATCTTTCGCTTCCTTTTCGCTGTTGGCCTCAATAAAGACCTTTCCAGGAAACTTTTTTTTGCTTGCAAACGCAGATATGAGCTGACAGTAATAATGACCAGGATGAGATTGACAATAGTTAGCTTTGTTTATAAGAGCTAAAGCAAGTGACTCTTCCTGTCCCTTGAAACAGGAAGCCATATAAACCTATGGATCTTTGGCGGTGTGTGCTACAATTGCATTTTTCTTGGCAGCATGCACCTTTTGCTGATACATTTTGTTGATTTATTGCTCTCCCTTATTGTCAAATTTGGCCAGATATTATTCAGTTGCCCGCTTTTTGTTGAGTCCGTACAACTCATTGTAATATTCTAAATAAAGACTAAAGTACCCTTGTCCCTCTCTGCCATCTCCTCCTCGGTTTCATTAAACGATGACTCTTCCTCTTCAGAGTCCTCCTCTGCCATAGAGTCAATCAAATCTGCAATATCAGGCCTAATGGATGATTCTTCATCTTGAGAAGCGGCTTCATCTTCTTCCGATGAGCTTTTCTTTTTCATTTTTTTAAGTTTCTTCGATTTCTTCTTAATTTTTTTTTGTTTGCTAGATTTTTTCATTTTGCTGTTCTTTCTCTCCTCGGATTCCTAGTGATCAGACTGAGAAATATCTTAAATTTTGCTGTCTCCTTTGCCGTACTCCGCAAAGAGTTTGACTGCTTCTGAATCTGAATCGTCTGACATGCTAAATTAATAGTTGACTCATAGTGTGGGCTGCATTAATGTTTCTTATTTATAAAATTATGCATAAATTTAAATTGTTAGTCTATTTTTCCATCAAATAGTAAACGGATATTCACTTGTAATCATTCAGGATGTGCTGCAACTGGGCCTCATTCTCTTCCAGAATGCGTTTTAACTATTCTTCACCCAGGGAGGAAACTTGGATGCTGGCAACTCCACGATTTACGTGGCAACTGAAAAGATCGTTGAGAGGGCAACTGAGTATTTTTGCCTCCTCCGTCCCCATGTAAAGCATCTGCAACTCGTCGACCACACAAAAAGAAAGAATCTTTTCTTTTTTCTCTTTCACTTTCTACATCAATTTCGAAGTACCTTCACTACTTTAGATTGAGGATAGTCCCAAAAGAATATTTCTCCTTCAGAAGATTTACTCAACAAATGTCCAGTTTCTTCAATCAGAAACAAGTGCGTTACTGACTCTTCATGGCCTTGGAGGCAGATAAGCTGCTCACAGCTCTCCAAAGACTACATATTAAAGCAAGTACTGTCAATTTTATAGTGCCTTCGAATCCACTAGTGAAAAGGATATTTTCGTCAATTAACATGCAATTGATGGTATCTGAATGAACTTTGACCTTTCGATATGTTTCATATGAAAACATGCGAGTAAAGTAAACCATGCCTTTACTACCTGCAGACAAGATACTCGCCTCTTCACCGTTTTTTGACTACCAAACCTGTAGGGCAAACAGCTCAAAGCCGATCTGGTCTGAGCTTTCCTGCAGTTCATCAGGAAAAAATGAGAATTTGAGCTGAGGACAAATTGTCGAGCTCATAAGCGAGCTCTGTACTGCACTTTTCTTAAGAAATATTTCCCAAACATTAACTTTTCCTTCGTAACCTGCCGAAAACATGAACTCGGCAACATCTTCGTTACTTCTGACATAAATATACTCTGCAAAAGCTGAAATGTTATTGGTATGGGCATGAGGACTGTTTTCCTGTGAAATTGTGATTGATGTTTGGAGTTCGATGTTCCACAAACGCACCATTCCGTTGTCATGCCCAGTGACAAAGAGGTTTGCTCGCTTTAGATAAAAAAGGCAGCTTATTTAGGCTTTCTCTGGATTGGGTAGCACTTATAGTGGACTTAAATCAGCAGGATCCCACACTCTCAAACTGTTGTCCAGTGATACACTGATAACTTTGGGCTGATCTTTAATTTTGTGTTCCGTTAGCTTGTAGGCTTAGAGTGAAAACATGCCTATAATTGGTCCTTTGTGGCAGTTTTATCCCTAAACTGCCTTAATTCCTTTAATTATTCTTATGGAATCTACTCCTGCATCAGTGACTACAAATATATCAGGTCGACCTGGCACACCCACTAGACTATGAATTTTAGACTGATACTTCTTCAGTTCCTCAATTGCCTTATCGGAGTTGATTTGTATACAATAGAGAGTGCCTTCCTCATCAGCGGCTACTATCATTCCTTCATTCCACACCAATGATGAGAAAACACACTTTCTAGGGTTGCTAAACTTGAGAGTCACTTTGTCTGATAGCGATTCATAAGCGTAAATTTGTTGATCAAAGGAGGAAGTCACAATCAAGTGCTCTTGCGATATATACAGGACTGAATTGATGTTGAGGCGGTGGTAGCCAAAGTTGCTCTTTTCAATCTCGAAGGCTGTCTGGTGGTGCTAGTAGTTTTCTCCTTCGATTTCAATTTCACGCAGCACATGAAGATTTCCCACAGAATCGCCTAAGAATAACACAAAATTATTGACTTAACCATCGTGCAGGTCCAGTGCCGTCGGGTATATAGGAATCTAAAGTTTTTTTAGGCTGAATTCACTTATGGTTTGGTAGCAGACATACCAAGGATACATAAAAAACTTCCGACTCTCGTCTTGCCTCTATATAAAGAGTAGTACTTCCAAATGCGTAGCGTCCGGTCAGTGCTCCCGGAAAAAATAGTGTCTGTTTTGCGAGAATAAGCCAAACACAAGACCGTTCCCGAGTGACCGGTCAAAGTTTGCACGATGTCTTTCGATTTCGGATCAATATCCCATATTTTGATGGTTCTATCGGCTGAACCAGAAACAACAAAGATTTGGCCAAAGATTTTTTCATTGAGGAGACATTTAATTTATCCTTTGTGAATGCCTGCATAGTGACTGAACTTCCTGACTTCGTAATCCCTGTTATCAGTGAGTCTCTGCATGAATTATACGATACTTTTTTGTTAAATTTTTTAGGGGCGAATTGCAGGATGGAGCCATCGGTTAATCCACAGGTGAGAGTCTAAATTTCAACGCAAAATTTGCAGCAGACAATCTTGACTTTTTAACTTCGTTTCTGCTGTTTAGCAGCCATCAAAGTTGATTTGAGTTATCGCTCGCTATTGATTCGGAATTCATTTGTTTTAATAAACTACATCAGTTATAGTAATCATCAAAGCTATTACAAATACATCCCACACTATGAATAGGAATCGATTAGGGTTTTGCTTTTGGAAAATGATAATTGCAGTTGTAGAAGTCAAGATAGAGCAGTCGCAAACTCAGAGTCGTCTGAAATTAATCCAACCCTCCTTATGATTTAAATGGTAAGTAATGGAAATATAATGCTATTTGATATAAATGAAAATCAGCAATTATCCAGATTCTCTAGGCAAGCACAACAGACTAGCCGATAATAATATATTTAGAAAAACTGTGCAATTCAATACCTACGAGGACTATCTGCATCAAGATGCCTGTCATCATATTTACAATCACCGCAGACGCCCTATTAAATCAAAACCGTTAGTGACCAATATCAAGGAGGAACAAATCATTAACCCCGCTTATCCAAGTACTATTTCCCTGATTCAGTTTCCTCCACTATAGAGTATTACCCCATTCAAAGGACAATCATTGATTACTAGGATAGATAAGTTAAATAATTAACACCCAAGAAGAAGATAATCACCGAATATATCGAGAAGAAGCAAGTGGAAGTTGTGCCGAGAGAAGTAGTTGTCAAAGATTACTATGCAGTTGAACATGTTAGAGCCTATCTCAAGGAGATAGTCCCGGAAGTAAAAATCGAGTACACTACTGTGCCCAAGATTATTAAGAAGGAAGAAGTCATTCCACGCGAAAAGTAGGCATTATTGTACTTAGGCAAATTGTTTACTATCCTTCGAATATGACTAATTTAGAATAAATCAGGCGAGAAGCCCAGCATCATCTGTCCAAGAATGGAGTGATCATCAGACCTGATGCAGAGTATAGGCCAGCAGTCACCAAACCGGTTACTGAAACAGAAACTGTGAAAGGCAGCCCCATTCAGAGTTCAAAGGAAAAAGAAGATCATGCAATTTCAAAAGTAGCCTATGGCTCACCATTGTCTCCATCATTAGCAAAATAGACTAGTTTAAAGTATTATCGACTCCCCCGCCCTTCTAAAAATCACTTTGTGGCTTCCCGCTCTTTGGGCAAAAATACTAAAGATGAAATACCAATCTACAAGAAAGAGAAATACAGCGAGCGCATAAGTAATGATGAAGGAAGCAAATCCCGCCAGACTACAGATTATAGTTTTGCTGAGCGTGATCACTAAAAAGTGATGAGTTCTTCCTTTGGCAGAAGCCACTGATTGCTGTATAAATCAAGCTTATTTGTAAATATATTATGGATGTAGAATATAGCCCTTAATTGATATTCACTTATGAATAATACAATAATTAGAAAATAAACCTTCACCTTCTGTTTCTGCGCATGCTTCTGAGAGTCACCAAGCTATTGTTCATAATATGGGACTCAAATGACCTTCTCGACCTAGTTCTAGAAGCAACAGCCTTGTCAATATGAAGGTCTTATTCTCCAACCTATTCGTTGTCTGCGGTATCTTCGTTCTATTTTCGATGGCGGCTCTCTCTGCAGTGTATACAATACCAATCTTCATCCGGTATTTCTGAATTGAGTTCCTGATCACAATAGACGTGGCAGCAGTTAAAATCACAGCCATCACAGATGAGCAGAACATGTTCGTTGTCTCCTAATCCACACTAGTAACATGTATAAAAGTCGTATTAACTTTGGAAATTAAGCTGCTTTGGCTCCACTTATATGCGCTCCATCTGTTTCACTAGTTTGTTTCTAGCTGATTTGACTATTTTAACAATTGATTTAATGGGTGTCCGGCAACAAGGGCAGATGGTTGAAGTTTGGCACCACTCCTGAATACAGTCAAAGCAAAATTAGTGGCCACAATCAAGGCTTCCGCGGACCTCCTTGATTTCAGCCAAGCAGATAGGACACATATTGTCCTGTTTGCATCCCTTTTTGTTTTTAATTTCGGCGGTTTTATCAATCTTGCCACTCTTCTTCTGCTACCCTTTGTTTTAACTTTATTTTTTATCAGGGGTGTGCTCGATTAACGATTACTACGTTATTGATTTGGTCAGTAAGTAGCTCCACTCTTCATCAGATTAGGACTCAGAGTCATTCCTGTAGTTTTTCATCTTGTGCCTCCTAAGTGAGCATTTTCTGGTGGAAGGAGTGGAGTCGAGATCACTGGGAGAATGAACGTGAGCGTGGTTGAGAGGGGAGTAGTCTAAAGCAAGTTATTGTGTATGCGATTGTGATTATGAATCCGACATATTTAAAATAATAAACTAGCAATTCTCCCACATTTTTATTGCCACCCAACATCAAAAGGCCTCATTCTGGAACTTTTAGGTGACAATTTCATCTAATTTTAGGTTGAATAAACTGAGTGATCAAAAAAACAGTAAATTCTTGATAATCTCTAATATTTGGAAGTAAGACAATAAAACAAAATTAATAGTTTGAATCGAGCTTATTGTGGTTGTCAATATACTATATGATTGCCAAGCCGTAATCTCAATAAAGGAGCATAAATTAATTAAATTTTATTAATAATTGTATTTTTTGGTTGGTTAGTATACCATATTAAATATTAATAAACACTAGGATTTGCCTCAAGAAAAATTATCCTCGGCTTAAGAAAGTTTCAATTCAAGATCCATAACTTAATAGCCGTTGGTTGCATTAGTCGAACCTGATGTTTTCAGGCACTGATCGCACTCGCTACTATCAATCAAGATGCAGTCCACGACGCTAACTTCATTAGGAACCTGAATTTATTCGTTAAAATGTTCGAGCAAACGATCTCTCTCCAATAATTCCTCGCGGAGAGCCCGCAGCTGTTGTTACAATGAAGCAACCTATTGATATTAGTGATTGATGATAGATTCAAGTTGCTGTTCTATGATATGGATGACTTTGAGCAGTGTGGTGGGCTTCAGGTACTCCTTATCAAGCTCAGTCACTAAGGTTCTCACCATGATGCAGATAGCAGGCAACGATGGGTTTACTTCTCTTCCCACATTAATTATCCTTTGCAGATATATATCAAAGTATTAAAGAAATTGCCTTTAGAAATCTTGATAAGGCAGATAAAGAGCCTGCTTGGAATGGCCACACCAGTGTACTGAATTTTTGTTTACAGAAATGTCCATCAAGTATTCCACAAACTATTTAATTAATTGGGGATAAAGTTGAGTATCTTTGTCGAAATAGTCCTCAATAGGACTATAAACTTCAAAGTGATGCTCACGGTCAAGGATTTGGTATTGTCTGAGTTCTAAACAATTTTGTAGTTCGCTGAATAGAGTGAGCTGTACATAAAAGCGGGGCTATTATTGGCTTGGGTGATAGTTTAGTGATAGACTGCTTTTAGACTAATTTTTTTAAGGAGGTAGAAAAAAGTGCTAGAGCATTGATTATGATGTCCGTGCATATAGAAGTACCACTTTGACAAAGCGCAATGCCATAGGGACATCTTCCGGTCTGAGTTTTATAGACTTTGACAAAACAAAGTTTGGGCTTGGAATACAAAACTCAATTTTTCCTTTATACATTTAAAATTACCTCGAGTGATAGGATAACGTTGCGAAAGATGCAGTAACGCAGATTAAACTCAGCAAAAACGTGCAAGGGGTCGTGAATCGATAGCAAGTAGGTATGAAAGCAATTTATCAGCAAATCAACCAATGCTAACACCAAAACTACAACGTTATGACTGACCATTCCGGTTAGAAAGTGCTCGTAGTTCTAATAATTGACTTTAGACCACTCTCTGAAGACCTCCCCCATCACCATAATCTACCAGTCTTCGTATGGTGTTTCTTCTCTCATAATAAGAAAATTTCGAAGTTCTTCAAAAGATTCTTATAATTGGCCGTTTTCCCTGGTTGGAAAGTACTGATCGATGAGGAAATACTGAAAAGCACTATTGCAGTGTACACCGACGCTTTCCTTGCGGAGCTTAGGAAAGGGTAATTCGGGATCAGTGAGAGAATCTCGAATCGATGCTAAGATTAGATTTTTGTGTTAGAATGAAGCAAGCTATAAGTCAAGTCGGCGGAAAAGTGACTAAAAGCTATCTGCGAGCAGGACAAGCTCTGGATGAGAGTGGTTACAGAGAAAGCAAAGTTGTTAGAATTCTATCTTCAGAAAACTGTTTTCGGCATAGAAGGGAATATATATTGATCGGTCTGTTCTCGTCAAATAACTCTGCACAAAGTGCCTGATATAGACTGACTTTACAAAACTATTGCTACTACATTTAGAGTGTAACGCCTCGGCAATGGCTTCAATGTCATCGTGATCAAGAAAGGCAATGACGAGATTACGGTTGTGAGGGGTGAGAAAGTCGAGAAAGGAATTGAGGCGAGTGGGTAATGGATCTTCTTCGTTGATCATACAAGTAATAATTATAAAGAACGGCTTCTATCTGTTCTACACTTCATCACCATCAGAATTGC
>Ga0302277_1003060_pt1 | contig 11609 bp, 7 predicted proteins | sample III_Bog_N3_1_FD_198759 | JGI IMG/M metagenome (GOLD analysis project Ga0302277, IMG submission 198759) | Peat permafrost microbial communities from Stordalen Mire near Abisko, Sweden - III_Bog_N3_1 | ecosystem: Environmental > Terrestrial > Soil > Wetlands > Peat | place: Sweden: Abisko... | reverse complement strand
CAAAGAGGAAAAATGCTTGGTGTCTTTGCGCCTTGATGGTTTTAATTTTGCGGATACTGCCAGACCCAGTCGCCTTTTTCCCGGTCAACCGAACCGCCCTTGGTGAGAACGACTTGTCCGCCATCGTCCGTCTCATTCCAACCGACAGAATAGAGAATGAATTGCCCGTTGGCTTCCCGCCGATAATGCAACGGCTGACCGTTGATGATGTCATGCGGCAGTTGCGCGATGAATCGTGGCGCGAGAGCGTCGAGCATTTCTGGAAATTCACCATGCGCGAGCCGGTAGCGTTCCAACGCGCAGGCAACGCGGGCTAAATCAATGCTGGATTGAATAGCCGCAAATTTTTTAACTCCCGCATTAAGAGCCGGAACCACCATAAGTGCTTGAGCTTTGTAAGGTGTAAAATAAAGCTGTTTCATTTCCGCACGAACATCTACATCTGCACTACGCAATGCTTGAGGCGAAACAATGCGCGCGTTCGTATCCACGAGTGGCAAAATCCATTGCTGTTGGACAAGCGCAAAGGCGAGTTCGTTCTGATAAAAATATGCGCTGGGCATGAAGCTCAAACTCACGATCACAGGTTTATTTGTGTTGGCAATATCGCCGTTATCTTCAAGAAAAATCATTTTGCGCGTGCGCCGCTGGTTCTCAAATGACGCAATCGCAAACGCTCGTTCGCCACGCATGACGAATCCGTAGTCCGCCAGAAAATCCACTTTCGTCAGTTCTGCTTCAAGCTCGATGAGTTGTTCATCCGACCATTTATGTTCCGCCAATCCTTCCCAAACCGGTTGCAGCGCGATGTTCACAATTGCCATCCGAACAAGATATGAAATCAAAAACGGCGAGCTGTGAAGGCAATCGTTCAGCCGCAACAACAGCTTTACGTCGGCAAGCGCCTTTGCACTTTGGCCGTCAGACAATTCTGCAACAGCGCGCAATTGAAGCACCTGACTGCACCGCTTAAGCGCCGCCAAATCTTCCAGCAATGGCGATAATGCATCGAAGCCATCTTCATAATTTAACAGGACGTTTGCATAAGGTCGCTGGCTGGCTTGACGCAATTCGTCAACTGATGAATCAAATTTGCCCAAGGCAAACAGGACATCGGCGGCGGGCGTTTGCATTTGCGGTGAAACCGGAAATCGTTTCGCCATGCCCGTGTTGGTTTGGTGACGATAAAAATTTTGCCATTGCTGAAAATCGGTCAAGTGCATCCGATAAAGAGCATAACCGCTTCGGCTCGCGTCCGAATGAATGTCAGGTTTGCCATCGTCGTCATACGGCGACATCAAGATTTTACCGTCGCGTATATTTGTAAAAATCGGTGCGGTAAAAAAATTCTGGTCGGACGGCACGGACGGCGGAACAAATGCCTGCCAGTCAAATTTCTCGCCCTTCGCTTCCCATTCGTGCCGGTAATTTTCCCACGCGCGCTTGCCGCGCCAGTCTTCCTCGGTGACCAAAAGCGCAACCAATGTGGCGAGCGCGGCCAGTCCGATGAGGGCGCGGCGCACCGTCCGCCAACTGAACAGCCAGCGGAAGAAACGTCTGGCAATCGAAGGCCGCCCGGCATTGGTCTTTGGTGTTTCGTTCATAATTTCATTTTGTAGGAGTCGAGGTCACGAGACTCTAATTTAATCAGAGACTCCTTACGTCGTCTCCTACGGATTTCAAGCCGTCAAGGTTTCAAAACGCCGCTCGCTGCTGGGTCGCGGCGAGAATGTTTTCGGCGGCTCGGCGGCTTGCGTCTCGTTTGGGCCGATTAATTCGGCCAGTAAAAGTTCCTGTTGCCGAAACGTCAAAATCATTTCCGGCGACGGCGGTGGAGATTTTCGCGCCATTGTTTCAGCCGGGTCGCGCTGCGAAAGATTGACGGCGACAATCAAAATCCAAACCGCCGCCAAGCCCACCCAAATCCGGCGGCACGGAAAAAATAGTTCCAGCCAAAGTCTGTTTGAACAACCAAGCAACCAAGCAACAAAGGAAACTGGCGGCCTTTGTTCCTTTGTTCCTTTATTGTTAAATTTATGCACGACTTCGCAGCGGATGGCGTCGAGTTTCGGCGCGGCGGTTTGATGGCGGGCAAATAAAATGTCTCGCGGCGTTTTCATAACAGATTTTTCTCCCTCGCCCCGCCCAAACGGGGAGAGGGTTGGGGTGAGGGGTAATCGATTAAAACGGCCTCCTCACCCCGGCCCTCTCCTCCTTTTAGGGAGTAGAGGGAGCGGACGCACATGCCGGGCGCTGGATTCATTTTTCGATTCCTCCCGATAATTTTCTCAAGGCTTTCTTCGCGTAGTGCAGCCGTGATTTCACCGTGCCGAGCTGCGTGTCCGTGATGCGCGCGATTTCTTCGAGCGAAAAATCCTCGACGAAGTGCAGCAGCAAGACCGAGCGTTGCGGCAGTGGCAGTTGATTCAGCAAATTCATAAATTCGGCTTCCTGTTCGCGGCGGATAAGCAGATTGTCCGGACTGTTTTCAAATCCGTCCGGCGGTTCAGGAATTTCATCGAACAATATTTCCTTGCCGCCGTGCTTTCGCCAGAACTGGATGACTTTCTGATGTGCGATGCCAAAGAGCCAGCTTCCGAATTTTTCGTCATCGCGCAGGCCGCCGATGTGCCGGACGGCGGCGATGAAAGTTTCCTGCACGATGTCGAGGCTCGTCTGTTCGTTGCGGACCAGTTCAAAAACATAAACATAAAGCGGCAGTTGGTAGCGGCGAAAGAGCGCGTCCCAAGCCTCCGGTTTTCCGTCGCGGGCCTGTTGCACGGGCAATTGTTCGGGTTCAGCCACTGCCAGCATTTATACCGAGTGGAATGCGCGAGGCGAGAAAAGGTTCAAAGGAACGAAAGATTTTTTAACCACCAAGACACCAAGTCACAATGGAAGAAATTCTTGGTGTCTTTGTGTCTTGGTGGTTGATTGAGAAATTTCCGCTGTTGCCAATTGGCCTTCAAACACGCTAAATAGAAGGAATGCCAACGGTCGCCGAACAACTGCGCGCGGCGCGCGAAGCGAAAAACCTCACGGTGCAGCAGGTTGCCGACGCGACGAAAATCCGCACCGACCACATCCGTGCGCTCGAAGAAGGAAACTTCGGGGCGTTTTCCGCGCCGGTTTACATCCGGGGTTCGGTGAAAAACTACGGGGCATTGCTCAAGCTCGACGTGCCGAAGCTGGTCATCGAGCTGGACGCCGAACTGAAAGGGACTGAAAAATTCAGCGAGCCTCCGCCGCTCATCAAGGAGACCAAGTCGCCGGTGGATCACGCTCTCTTTTGGCTGTCAAAGGTGAACGTAAAAGTGGTGATCGCCGCCGGCGGAGTTTTGGTGGTCGTGGTGGTCGTTGGAATCGCGCATTGGGCGTGGCATCAGCACAAGGGTGCCGACCCGCTTGCCAATCTGCAGCCCGCTGTCTATCAGCCCGCCAGTTCCGGCGACACGCTGCCTCTGCCGAAAAAATAATTCTTCACCGCGTCAAACGTCGTTCAGATAAAGCGAGCGGTTGCGCCAAAGATAAATCATTCCGGACGCCGCCGTCAGCACGACCGTCACCCACAGCATGATTTCGGCGAAGGCCGGCACCCATCCTTGGAAAATTCTTTGCAATGGCGTCGGCCATTCCTCACAGGCATCCACGACCAGCAGCGCGTTGACGGTGACGATTTGCGAGATCGTCTTGTGTTTGCCAAATTTTTCTGCCGCCAGCACGACGCCCTTTGAGGCTGCCAGCAGGCGCAAGCCTGTGATCGTCAATTCCCGTGCGACGATGATGATGACCATCCATGCGGCGACCTTGACCGGCGCGTTGGGATTCATATGGCTGCTCTCGACAAAGGCGATGAACGCGGAGCATACCAGGATTTTATCGGCGAGCGGATCCATCAGGATGCCGAAATTCGTGATGAGATTGCGCTTGCGCGCGATTCGACCATCGAGAAAATCCGTGAAGCCCGCGATGCAGAAGAAAAACAACGCCAGCGTGTCGTTGAAACGGATCGGCGAGAACAGCGCCCACAGAAATAACGCCGTCAGCACGAAGCGCGACACCGTCAGTTTGTTCGGCAGGTTCATTGTTGAATCGTCCTCGTCCTTGTTCTCTGCCCTCGTCCTCGTTTTTTCCGATTACGAGAACGAGGACGACGAAGAGGAGGAGATGTTACGCGCCGAACTTGTCGAACATTTTCGCGTTGGCCTGCATCAGGCGTATGAGATATTTCGATTCAAAAACACCGAGCGAACCGATGTTCGCGCCGGTCTCCGTGAAGCGTTCGAGCTTGTCCGAGCCGGAATATGCCGAGTGCAGCAGGACGGGCTGCGGATGCCATGAGTGGCCCTTGACCGACACAGGCGTCGAGTGGTCGCCGGTGATGGCGATAACATCGGGTTTTTTCCGGAGCAGAATCGGAATTGCGGCGTCGAGGTATTCAATCGCCTTCATTTTCGCCACGAAGTCGCCGTCCTCGCCTGCCTTGTCCGTATATTTGTAGTGGATGAAAAAGTAATCAAAGTTGTCGTATTCCTTCAGGTAAAGCTCGAACTGCTGCTGTATGGTTTGCGCCTCGATTTTTTTCATGCCGACGAGCTGTGCGAGGCCCTTGTACATCGGATAAACCGCGAGGCACGCGGGCTTCAATTTGTAACGTTCTTCAAACAGCGGAATGTGCGGCTGGTGCGCGATGCCGCGCATGAGAAAACCGTTCGCCGGCTTTTCGTTCGCAATCACAGGTAGCGCGGCTTTGTAAAAATCCGCTATGAGTGCGGCCATTTTTTTTTGGCCGGCGTTGTTTTCATCGCGCGGTTTGACTTCGGGAATCTTGAAGCCTTCGCGGTTCGGGTCGGCGTCGGTCAACGGCCCTTCGAGTCCCTTGCCGCGAAAGATGACGACGAAGCGGTGTTCCTTGCCGGCCCTGATGATGATTTCCGTCTCACCGATCTTTTTGACTTTAGCGGAGAGCAGAGCAACGAGTTTCTCGCAGACCTCGGTTGCAATTCTTCCGGCGCGGCGGTCTGTGACAATGCCCTTTGCGTCGAGCGTGGCAAAATTCGCACGGGCGCAGACGTCGCCGGGTTTTAATTCCACGCCCAGTCCGAGCGCTTCAATCACGCCGCGGCCAACTTGAAATTCAAGCGGGTCGTAGCCAAAGAGTCCGAGATGTCCCGGTCCGCTGCCGGGGGTGATGCCGGGTGCCACCGGAATCATGCGGCCCTGCGCGGAATCCTTGGCCAGTTTGTCGAGGTTCGGCGTCGTGGCGGCTTCGAGCGGCGTAAGGTAATTCTGTTCCTTGGTCGCGATGTCGCCGAGTCCGTCGAGAACGATGAGGACGAGCTTGGCCTTGGTTTTCAGTGTCAGTTCGGAATATTGCGCATCAAGATTCATGCGCTGATTTTGCGGCGAAGCGGCAGCAAGTGCAATGCGATTCCATTCCGCCTAAATTTTATTTTCCGGCAACGCCCTTAAGATATGCAAAAATCAAATCCGGCAGGTCGCGGCTGTAACCGCCTTCGAGCAGGCTGAAGAAAGGAATTTTCAGGGCGCGCAATTCCCCGCCGAGCCAGTGAAAATCTTCCGCGAGCAGCGTGCCGTCGGCCAGCGGGTCGCGCGCATAGCCGTCGAACCCGGCGGAAACGGCGACGAGGCCGGGGGAGAACTTTTTCAAGTCGCCGAGCGCGCGGGCGAGCGTGGCGCGATACGTTTCGCGCGGCACGGACGGTTCGACGGGATAATTGAAGCAGTTTTTGCCGGCGTTCTTTTCGCCTGTGCCGGGATATGCCGGAAATTGGTGGACGGAAAAAAGTGCGGCACCTTCGCGGTTCATCAAAATGTCCTCCGTGCCGTTGCCGTGATGCACGTCGAAATCAAAGACGGCCACGCGTTCTGTTCCGGTCGCAAGCGCATCAAGCGCGGCGATGGCGATGTTGTTCAGATAGCAAAAACCCATGGAACGTTCCCTCGTGGCGTGGTGGCCGGGCGGGCGCATGAGACCGAAGACATTTTCGCCGGTGCGCGCGATCCTTGCAGCGTCAATCGCCGCGGCGGCGGAAGCGCGGGCGCGGTCGGAAATGTTTTCAAAGAACGGCGTGTCATCGTCGAAGTCCTTCGGAATTTTCAACCGGGCCAGCATTTCAGGCGCATGGGCGCGGAGTATTTGTCCGTCGCCGATGTTTGTCGGTGAAATCCATTCAAGCGGAAGCTCGTTTTGGCTTTTCAACCGTTCAACGGTGGCGGTGATGCGCGCGGGACGTTCGGGATGTGCGTATCGCGAATAGCCGGTGCATTTTTCGTCGGTGATGATTTTCATTCGGCGCGGCTTTACATTAGCAGCAACTGACAATGACGGCATCACATTTGTCCGGGACATGCTGCTCCCGCGATGTTTTCTGTTAGAACGAGAATAGTTATCATTAGTACTTGACAACGAGCCGGGAATAAGGTAATTACTCAAATACAAATACGCTAATCCCTTGTCCTTGATAGTCTGACGGCCTTGTGGCCATGTCCATAGACTACAGGCATGTAGAGGCGTCAGAACATCAGACTTAAAACATAACCATACATATCCTGCCCAGGAGTTCTCATATGCCTACCAACTTGTTTCAATCCAAAGCCAGCAACATGCCTGCACAACACCTCGTTGAAAAAAGATCAGCGCGGATGCCGATGTTCGCGCTGGCCGTGATGCTCGGTTTTGCCGCCGCGACGACCAGCAGGGCCGCAACCGGCAATGACAACTGGATTGGTGGCGTCGGTGACAATAACTGGAGCAGTGCCGGGAACTGGACGGGTGCCAACACCCCGCCCGCCGTCGGCGACACGCTCTTGTTTGGATTGCAGGGCGCAGGAGGATTGACGCTCAACAACAATCTTACCATAGACACCTCGTTTTATGGGCTGACTTTCAATGCCAGCGCCCCGGCCTTTACACTGGGCGGCAATGAGATCGTCAGCACCAACACGATCGCGGACAATTCACCGAACATAGAGAAGATCAATCTGCCAATTGTATTATCAGTCACGAACAAAGTGACAGCCGCCAGCGGCGCTTCGCTGGTGCTGGGTGGTGTGATTTCCGGTGCGGGTGGTCTTACTGCCAATGGGTTGGGCACGGTGACTCTGACAAATGTGAATGATTATGCCGGAGCCACCGCCGTCAATGCCGGAACGCTCAAGCTGGATTTCAATGCGGGAGGGGTTTCCTCAAACATTGTCACGAACACTTCGCCTTTGATTTTGTCCGGCGGCACATTGATTGTTAATGGAGCTTCTGGAGTTGCCAATTCGCAAACGTTTGCTTCGACAACATTTCCCGCCGCTGCAACAGCGGCACCCGGTGCGAACATTATTTCTGCGACGAACGGAGCCAGTGGCGGCACAGCCACCGTCAATCTCGGAAGTCTTGGAACCGTAAATATCGGTTCCAGCATCGTCTTCAATGGGCCGGGTACCACCAACGCCACGGGATTGGTCGCTGCAACTGGAATAATCACAACTACTACAGCCGGACAGGGGCCAACGACTGCAGGTGTTTACGGGCTTTTAGCCGCTGGTGGTAACAATAATGATTATGCCACAGTTGGATTGTATGACTGGGCGGCCACGGATCTTGCTAATCACACGGCAGGAACCAGCCCTTACACCATCATTGGAGGCTCGCAGATACCTGGATTTTATGTTGTGCCTGGCAACAATGCGTCTCAAGGCACCGGCTATAACCTTGACATAGCCACACAACAAACTCCTGCTATTGGCGGCACTGCTAATGTCCGGCTTGCGAGCAATTCTTATGCTGAAGGCGTCCGTTTTAACAGTGGTAACGCACCCTATATCACATTAAAAAGTGGCGTCGTTTTTCAAAATGGTGGTGTTTTGGTAACTCCCAACATGGGCATCATCAATTGCGGCATGGATGAGATCGCGCGTCTTAACTCCGCCGAAGGCGTCCAGATCGTTCAAAATAATATTTTGGGGGTCTTCAGCTCAAGTCTCAATGGAGATCAACTGGTTGCAACAGGCAATGCTGGTGACTACGTGGTTATTTCGGGGCAGGGTGCAGTATTTTTGAATCCGATTTCCGGCACGCACATAGCTTTTAACTATACTAATGCGAGTGGTGTTTTATCGACATCAACTTCCACATATTATGATTCTGCCTTTGCGAACAGCGGTGTCCAAGGTCCATTCTTCATCAACGGAGGTGTGACGGTCATCAACAGTGGCAGCGCACTGGGTAATGGAGCTGTCTCAACCACCCCCGGAGGCTTGTCAACGGTCAACTTGAATGGCGGCACACTCATGGGCGCCATGAGAAATTTCAGTTTAACAAATTCTGCAAATGCTAATCGTTCAGTGTTTCTTGGCGGCAACGGTGGCGGCTTGGCGGCGCAATCAGGCACGACTATGGCGGTTCCGGGAGTAATTGCCGGAGTGTCAGGCACTGGGTCTTTGACTATCGGTATTCCGGCATCCAGCGCTAACGGCAACACGGCTGGATTGGTGCCCGGCACCGGAACGATAGGCACAATTGTCACCGCCAATCCGGCGTTTATGGCGACTGGCACTGTATTCTTGAAGGGCGCAAACACATATTTGGGAGGCACCGTTCTGCAAACAGGCACGGCAGAAATTAACGGAATCTACAATTTTGGCGGCGCGAATTTTGGCGGGCTTACTTTCAACGGCGGCACGCTGCAATATGCACCGTCGGCCACCGGATCCGGTTCGCTTGATTTGACCTCGATCAGTACATACACGGCTGGCAATGACATTACGCTGGCGGCTGGCGGCGGCACGATTGATTTGAACGCCAACACAGTGACATATTCCGGTTCGATTGGTGACGGCGGATCAGGTGCTTTGACCGTGCTGGATTCGTTCGGCGGCGGCGTGTTGACCTTGTCCGGCGGTGGTAGTTATACGAATACGACAACAGTTGGCGATGGCGTACATGGGGTGACATTGAATGTGAATGGCTCGTTGGCGTCCGCCAGTGTGACGGTGGCGAACAATGCGACTTTTGGCGGCACCGGCACGATTGCTGGGAATGTCACTTGGGCGAGCGGTTCGTCGGCTCTCCTTACGCAAGGTTCGCCGATGACGGTTTCCGGCAGCGCGACTTTGAATAACACCACTGTGAATGTGGTTGCTTCTGGATTGACGACTGGCACCTACACATTGTTGACGGTCACGGGGAGCATTGCCGGTGGTTCAACTGTTAATCCGACCCCCGGCGGGATTGGGATTATTGCAAGCGGTTATGCCGGCACCGTTTCGATTAGCGGCAACACCGTCATTCTGACAGTGACCCAACTTGGTGTGTCCGCGACGTGGTCGGATGGCAACGCCGACCAAAACTGGTCCGAAGCGGGCAATTGGTTGGGTGGTTCAGTGCCACAGAATCCTGGTGATTCCGCCACATTTGGTGCGGGTGGTGTAGGATTGCCGGTGAATTTGAATGTGAACGAGTCAGTGGGTGGAATCACCTTCAGCAATGCCAGTTCCTATACAATTACTGGAGCCAGCATCTTGTCTTTGAACAACACCACACATGTTGTTCCGATAACTGTGTCTGCTGGAACATCCAACGCAATCAATACGGCGGTCTCATTGAATGACAATGTCGCTGTAACGGTGAACACCGGTGATGCACTGACGCTTGGCGGCACCATGGCCAACGCATCCTCACCGGAGACATTGACGGTGGCAGGCGGCGGCACATTGACCTTGACCAATGCCAATACCTACGGCCCGTCATCGGGTACGGTCGGCACCACTTTGAGTGGTGTCACGCTGCAGGTGGGAAATAACGCTGCGCTTGGTGCGGGTGACATCAGTGTTACAGCCAACAGCACGTTGCAGCCGATTGCGTTCGGTTTGAACATCGCCAACAACATAGCGGTGGCAACGGCGCATACCGCCACGGTGAACAACAACGGGAATTCATTGACGCTTAGCGGCACGATAACCGGCAACGGCACTCTGACAGCGGTAGGTTCAGGCACTTTGGTCCTGGCTGGTGTAAATAATGCCTATGTGGGTGCCACAACCATCGGTGCTGGAGTTGTGAGTGTTTCGGCGGATGGTGCCTCGGCGGGAAATCCCGGCAACTTGGGAGTGGTGCCGGCCACGGTGTCACCAGACAATATCGTTTTGTCCGGCGGCGATTTGCTGGCAAGCACGACTATGACCCTCAATTCAAACCGCGGCATCGGCATCGGGCCGGTTTCAGGCGGAGGCTTCAATGCCGGATTGATTGATGCGGCTGCGGGCCAGACGCTGACGGTTGCTGGTGTCATTGCCTCGGCGGGCGGCTTATCCACGAACAGTCTCGTCGTCAATAGCGAGTCCGGCAGCACTGGCACGGTGGTGCTGGGCGCGGCGAACACGTTCAACGGGACGAATGCCATTGACGCAGGCGAGGAACAACTGGCGAATTCATTGGCATTACAGTATGCCACGCTCTCTTACAACAATCCGGGAGGTGTGCTGGACTTTGGCACGCTGACGACGGCGACCTTTGGTGGATTGACTGGCAACAAAAATCTGACACTGGACAACGATACGCCCGCTCCCGTGGCATTGACCATCGCCAACAACGGCGCACCGGCCCTTTATGCCGGTACTTTGAACGACACTGCCACCAGCGGAGCGACCCTTACGATCAATGGAACCGGTTCGCAGCAGATTGGTTCCGGTTCCAGCGGCGGTGCGACATACACAGGAACCACCACGATCAATTCTGGGACGCTGATTTTGGGTGGCAACACGGCGCTGACCGGAACTTTTGACGTGGCCGCTCTGAATGGTGCCAGCACGGCGATTGTGCAGGATGCTGCGACGATTACGACCAGTTCAGCTCTTCGACTGGCTGATGCCCCGGGTGCAAATACTTATCCGTCTGTCTCGACGTTGACCTTGCTTGGCAGCGCCAACGTGAGCGCCCCATCGTTTAGTTTCGGTAACACAACGCGTGTTCCCAGTTCATTCGTGAATATCTCCGGCAATGCGATTCTCAACATCGCCGGTGATTTTGAATTGAACAGTTCTGAAGGCAGCACTGCTGAAAACAATGTGGTCAGTCTGAATGGCGGCACCCTGGCGGTGGGTAATTTCACGCTGACGGAAGCCACGGTTGGAACACATCAGGCCACGCTGAACTTCAACGGCGGCGTGTTGGAGGCGAATGCGAGTGATCCGGGCGGTTCGACTTTCCTGCCTGCGTTGACGGCACTCAACCTTAATGTTCTGAGCAACGGCGTGACCGTCAATCCCAACGGTAACAACATCACGATAGCTGCGGTACTGCCGGGAGCCGGTGGTCTGACCAACATTGGCACCGGTACGCTCAACCTCTCGGCTGCGAATACTTATACTGGCAACACGTTTATCACCAACGGAGCGACATTGAATGTGATTAACACATCCGGCTCGGGCACGGGCACCGGGGCGGTGATAGTGGGCAGCGGTGGAACATTGGAAGGCACCGGCATCATCACCGGCAGCGTGACCTGGCAATCCGGCGCACTGGCGACATTTATCACGGGAAGCTCACCTACGCCGCTGACGGTCGGTGTGGTGACATTGAACAACAACACGGTCAC
>Ga0302277_1003047_pt1 | contig 11628 bp, 13 predicted proteins | sample III_Bog_N3_1_FD_198759 | JGI IMG/M metagenome (GOLD analysis project Ga0302277, IMG submission 198759) | Peat permafrost microbial communities from Stordalen Mire near Abisko, Sweden - III_Bog_N3_1 | ecosystem: Environmental > Terrestrial > Soil > Wetlands > Peat | place: Sweden: Abisko... | reverse complement strand
CGTGCTAACGCGCAGATGGCCGGCTCGTCCAATCACCATGCTGCAGAAAAGTCTGGCTCGCAAAGAAAAAAGAATCGGGAACTAACTCAAATCGAGCTTCGTATCCTGTAGCGAGCCAACGTGAGGTGGACGAAAAAACTTTCGCTCCACTAAGAGAAGAATTTGCAGGGTGACGGGACGGCGCAAGCATGGTTTGGCGGCCCTGGATGCGCCGGGTCCGGTAAAAAGAACGAGTTTGAGGCCCGCGTCTTTTTGCGTCACCCTGACACGCGTATTGTAGGACTTCGCAACAAAAAGGCAAGCCCTTACTCGAGCGTCCTCGAACCATCACCAGCCGCCCCTGAACGTCCCGGCACAGCCCGGGAGAAAGCGAAGGAGCAAAATGAAATTCACCAATCTGGCAAAGACCGCTGTGCTTGGGCTGGCCGTGCTGCTGGCGTCGAGTGCATTTGCAAGTAACAAGGGATCACTGCAAATCCGCGAGGCCTGCGAGATTAACGGCCAGCAACTCGCGCCCGGAGATTATCAGGTGCGGTGGGAAGGCGCTGGACCGAGCGTCGAAGTCAGCTTCATGAAGGGCAAGAAAGAAGTAGCCAAGGCTCCGGCAAAGGTGGTGAGCCTCGACGAGGCATCGCAGTATGATTCTTCGGTGCTCGACCACGCGAGCGGCAAGGTGACTGTTTCTGAAGTGCGTTTTGCAGGCAAGAAATACGCTCTGGCTTTGAGTGGATCGGAAATGAGTGCCAACACGAGTAAGTAACTGAGTTATTGGGTAACAGCGGGGAGCGTGGATGCTCCCCGCCTTTGTCTTTGAAACTACTGACTTTGACCGGTTGTGGCTGTACTGTCGGCCTTCTCGAGCTCGGCGCTGACATGTACATTACTCCCCGCACTCGTTTTCATTTTACGTTCCCAGCTCTTAAATCCGGTCTTGTGAACAGTTACTGTGTGATCGCCTTCGGCCAACTGAACTTCGGACGGGGTGTTGCCAACAAAGTTTCCATCCACCTCAATGTCTGCACCCGGCGGAGTCGAGTCGATTTGCAGTTTGGCCGAAGTGGAAGGAGCGTTCTGATCGCGATTGCTGGCGCTTAGATTTGCTGGCTGAGCCGCAGGCTGAAACTTGGCGAGATCAAGCTTTAAGTCCCCATTTGTGTACGCCGTAATTTCAGTCCCTTTGGGAATCGAGATGTCTTTGCCGTGCATGAACAGAAAGAAAGGTGCGGCAGGAAAGAAAACCAGACTTGTGGCAACAATGCCGGCCGTCATCCCGACGGTGTGACTTCCGCCTTGCACTTCTTTTACGGCTCGTAATGCCGCTTTATCGCCGGTCAGCATTTTGACGTAGTCAATATTGATGTCCAATTTTCCCGCCCGCCCCATACGGCGCTTCGCCTGGGCCTCTGTAACGGTGGCATAGGCAATACCGCCTTTTTGAATGACTAACGTGCCGTTTACGCTGATGTCTTGTAGGACCTCAAAGTCGACGGTATCTCCTTGCTTGGAGTCACCGGACGAAATCGTGCGATTGATGCGCAACTTGACTGGAGTGCCGTCTTCCAATACAAATCCTTTGGCTGAGGTAAAGTTCGAACTATCGACCGGCTGTTGCGGCGAAGCTGCAGTGGTCGCTAGTTGCTGAGGATTGGTAGGCGCTTGACTGTCACTCGTTTGGCCAACTAAGCATTGGCTCAGAAGTAACACGACCATCAACAAAGAGTAGCCCTTTTGCACAAGACCTCCAATTGTCACGATTACGCTGTCTGATATTCGGGGAGCCCATTACTTCCGTGCATAAGCTGGGCGAGCAGAAATCGGGGCTTCCACTCCAGCACGAACTATTCGAAGGAACTCCCCATTATCTACTCCCGGTAACAGTTGTCAACCAGAGCAATCGCGCGATTCATGTTTATTGTGTTTGTTAAATTGAATTTGACGCGATCAAGGTGGGAGTTAGTTATGCGCTATGCAATAAAGAAGGAGCGCATCAAGCGCTCCCTAGAACTCTAAAACTGAAAACTGACAACTGACAACTGACAACTGCTCTCCCGCTCTCAGTACTTCGGCATGGTTGGATCAATTCGTTCCGCCCAGGCGGTGATTCCACCGGTCAGGTTTTGGACCTTCGTGAAACCGGCTTGTTTGAGGAAGGCAACGGCTTTGGCGCTGCGTCCTCCCATTTTGCAGTGGGCTACGATTTCCCGGCTGGAGTCGAGTTCGCCAATGCGCTTCGGCAGATCGCCGAGCGGGATAAGATACCCGCCAAGGTTGCAAATCTGATATTCGTGCGGCTCGCGGACGTCGAGGATAAACACATCAGCCTTAGCGTCCAATTTCTTCTTCAAGTCTTCTACCGATATTTCCGACAACGGGCCTCCGTACACGGGCGGTTCCTGACCGCGAATTCCGCAGAACTCTTCGTAGTCGATGAGCTTTGAGATAGTACGATGAGTGCCGCAAACGGGGCAATCGGGATTTTTCCGTAGTTTCAATTCGCGGAATTTCATGCCCAGCGCGTCGACCAGCAGCAGCCGTCCAATCAGCGGATCGCCCTGCCCGAGAATCAGCTTGATGGTCTCAGTCGCCTGGATGACGCCAACCAGGCCGGGAAGAATGCCGAGCACTCCACCTTCGGCGCACGATGGCACCAGGCCGGGCGGCGGCGGTTCGGGATAGAGGCAGCGATAGCAGGGACCGTCCTCAGTGGCAAAGACGCTGGCTTGACCTTCAAAGCGAAAAATCGACCCGTATACATTGGGCTTTCCAGTCAAGACACAGGCGTCGTTGACCAGGTAGCGCGTCGGGAAATTGTCGGTTCCATCGGCGACGATATCGAACTCCCGGAAGAGTTCGAGGGCGTTGGCGCTGGTGAGTCTTGTATCGAAAGTTCGTAAATTCAAGAATGGATTGATGGCCTTGAGTTTGTCGGCGGCTGAATCCAATTTCTTGCGTCCCACATCGGCGGTGGTGTGAATGATCTGGCGCTGCAGGTTGGTGTAATCGACGATGTCGAAGTCGACGATACCGAGCGTGCCCACTCCCGCAGCGGTGAGGTAGAGCGCGAGGGGCGAACCGAGGCCGCCTGCTCCAATGCAGAGAACCTTCGCGGCTTTAAGCTTTTGCTGCCCTTCCATGCCTACCTCGGGCATGATGAGATGGCGCGAGTAGCGCAGGATCTCGTCGTTGCTTAGGGTGGCGGGCGCGCCGTTGTCTTTCACTTCTGTTTTAGCTTCCGATAGCGTGGGCATTCGATCCTCTTGGACGTAATTCGAAATTGTAAATCAGCCGCGCGGCGGAGGGAGTTAACAACGGCCGCCGGCGATGGAAGGGACGATGGAAATTGTGTCTCCTTCTTTGAGCGCGGTAGCTTCTTTCTGCAGATAGCGCATGTCTTCGTCGTTGACATAGACGTTCACGAAGGCGCGCAGTTTGCCATCGTCGTTGTAGAGATGGCGCTTGAGGTCGGGATGCTGGGATACGAGGTTGATTAAGGCTTCTCCAACAGTGGAGCCGGGAACGTCGACGGACGCTTGCTTCCCCGAATACTGGCGAAGCGGCGAGGGAATCTGGATCTGCGGCATATAGATAAAGATGCTATGGTTCCGGGCGAAGATGCAAGCGGAAATCGTCAGGCCAGAACGGTCGACTCGTTCACGAGTTGTTTCTCACTCTCGTCCGAGCCAGTCAACTCGAACGAATTGGTCAAGACGGCCTTCCCTTTTTCTACGCTGGTGATGACGTAGGAGCAGCCAAACCAGTGGGCCTCCGCGAGGTCGGTCGTCGACCATTTTGCGGGATGGTCGGGATGCGAATGGTAGAAGCCAACGATATCTTCGCCGCGCTCGCGGCCTTCGCGCTGGATGCGAATCAGTTCACGGGGATCAATGTTGTAACGGTTGTGCGGCGAATCTTCGCGGGTGTTTCCGCAGCGGACGACGTGGGTGACGGTCTTGGCGCCATCGTCGGCGAAATGCCCGAGCAGGACGCCGCAGCATTCGTAGGGATAGGTTTCTTCGCCGTGCTGGCGAAGGGCAGCGTAGTCGGATTGGGAAAGCTTCAGCATCAGCGGCTCAGAACCATTTCCTACCATTGTCATCCCGAGCAGAGCGAGGGAACCCTTAATCCGGCATACACTCTTGGTGAGTGGGGACCGCTCGCGCTGCTCGGGATGACAGCGAGAGTGGGTTCAGTCTTGACTTTAGCCTTCATGCCAGAATTTTTCGGTTAGATATTTTTCGCCGGAATCGCAAAGGATCGTGACGATGTTCGCACGCTCATCGATGCCGGTGCGCCCGGCTACCTGAAGGCAGCCGACGACGGCCGCGGCTGCGGAAACTCCGACTAACAGGCCCTGTTCGCGGGCCAGGCGGCGCGCCATGGCGTGCGCATCTTCGGTGACGATTTCGATGTTTTCGTCGGCGAGCGACGGATCGTAAATACGCGGAACGATGGCCGAGGGCAAGTGCTTTGCGCCTTCAATGCCGTGGAAGGCGGAATCGGGTTGCAGCGAGATGCAGCGAATTTTTGGATTTAATTCTTTCAAGCGGCGCGTGGTTCCGACGAAGGTTCCGGTGGTGCCGAGCATGGCGACGAAGTGAGTGATGCGCCCTTCGGTCTGCTGCCAGATCTCGTTGGCGGTGGTCTGGTAGTGGGCGCGCCAGTTGGCATCGTTGGAATATTGGTCCGCGTAAAGTAGAGGTCGGCATGGCGTTCGGCGAACTGGCGCGCGATTTTGATGGCGCCGTCCGAGCCTTCCGCAGGATCGGTATAGATGATATTTGCGCCGTATGCCTGTAGAATGCGTTTTCGCTCGGGAGAAACGTTTTCAGGCACGCACAGAGTGACGGGGAATCCCAGGGCGGCGCCGAGCATGGCGTAAGCGATTCCGGTGTTGCCGCTGGTGGAATCAAGCAGAATTTTGCCGGGAGTCAGTTTGCCGGAGCGGCGTGCCGTAGCAACGATGTTCGCGGCGGCGCGGTCTTTGACGGAGCCTCCGGGATTGTGCCATTCGGCCTTGCCCAAAAGTTTTGCGTGGGGAAAATTGACGGTCAGGGCGTCAAGCGCTAGTAGCGGCGTGTTGCCGATCTGGGCAAGCACAGCCTCTCCGCGCAGGCCGGACACGTCGTTTGCCGGGGACGAAGAACGCGATGGCGCGGAACTGGAACCTGCTGGCGTCATAATCCGTATATGTTTGTATGACTAGAGTAATGTGCCCGCAATCATAAAAAGGTATATCTATACTAGCGTTACTGTATCGCTGCACCCTTAGATTCGGCACGCGGCGCTTTGGTTCCATCGAAACTGCGGTAACCGCATCTAACCAACGCAGCAATACTTGATGCAGTAATAAAAAGGAATTGAGTTCAAGAATGACAGCGAAGGTTGAGCAACGCACCTACGAAGACGCGGTGGCCTGGTTCAAGGATCACGGCTTCGACTTGATTGAAGCTCCGGGCGCGCAAACGCGCGTGTTCCTGAAGAAGTACAACTGCTCGGCGGCGATCCAGAAAACGGATGACGGCGGCGTGAAGATTTTTGCCTATCCGGGATACATGATTGGCAGCGAAATCTCGAAGCTGGTCAATAAGGGATATCAGCAGTTCTTGAAGACGACGAAAACGGAAGTGCCAGCGACGGCCGACCACTTGAAGGCGTTGCAACAGTTCTCCGAAGAACTGAAAGAAGGCCTGGGCTTGCCGAGTCTCTATAACGAGTCGCTCGGAACCGTGAGCGAGTCGTACCAGTACGATCGGGTCAAGGACCGCGACCAACCGAAGGTGGATCGCCCGAAGCGTCCCTGGGAAACGGTCAAGGTAAAGGCCGCCGTAGCAACAGCGGCGAAGAAGGGCCGCGCGTAGAGGAGCTTTCAGCGGCCCGTTGTTCCGCATTCTGTGAAAGCACTCGCTTTCACATGGTTTTGCGCGCATGGTCTCGTGGTTTTCTTCTAACGAAGGCTTCAGAATTTTTCCTGCTGAAAATTCCAAACAAGTTATGATTTGGCGTTACGCGAATTGGAGACGCCATGAGAATTGTCTTTTTGCTGATCGGTGTACTTGCTGCGGCGGTTACCGCTAGCGCGGGCGAGAATTCCGAAGCCGATGCGAAAGCGGCGATTCGCAAAGTGATGGAAGATCAGCAGGCGGCGTGGAATCGGCAGGATCTCGAAGGTTTCATGGCGGGATATTGGAACTCTCCCGAACTGACGTTTTTTTCGGGAGGCCACGAATCGAACGGCTGGCAGGCGGCGCTGGATCGCTACAAGAAAAACTATCAGTCTGCAGGGCACGAAATGGGCAAGCTTGAGTTTTCGAACTTGCGCATTGAAATGCTGGGGTCGAACGCGGCTTTTGTTCGCGGGGAATTTCATCTCACGATGTCAGACGGCAAGACGCCGCACGGTTTGTTTACCCTGGTCTTCCGCCAGTTTACGGAGGGATGGAAGATTGTGCATGATCACTCCGCGGCCGAATAAATTTGTCGGACAACTCATTTTTTACGATCCATCGCTTCATTCGCCAGGCGGTCGGCCGTTTGATTGTGTTCGCGAAGGGCGTGACGGATTTCGAAATACTCGAGGCCCCGCACCATCTGCTGGGCTTGATCGTAGAGCTTGCGCAGTTCCGGATGACGCACCTTGTAGATCCCTTTCATCTGCCGGACCATCAATTCTGAATCGCTAATTACTTTGAGCGCCCTGATCTGTTTTTCGGCGGCATAGCGAAGCGCGGCGAGCAATCCCTGATACTCGGCATAATTGTTGGTGTGGTGCCCCAGATATTCACTTAGTTCGGCGACAGAATTTCCAGCAGCATCCTGAATCGCGACGCCATAGCCGGACGGTCCAGGATTGCCGCGCGCGCCTCCATCGACGTGTGCCGTATGCGCCGCTGGAGCGGATTTCGGAGCAGCAAATAGATTGGCGGAAGCGGATGGGTGGGTTCGCGATCGAACGGGCATAGTCGCCAGTTTACAACGGGCCGAAGACGATTGGTCGAAGTCGAACTTATCTTCCTGTGGCGAGTCGCGTAGCCAGCCGCTGCGGTAAATTCGCGGCAAGAATTTTTTCTTGCGCTACTCGCAGGTTGTAGGGGACTCGATAGAAGGTAACGATCCAAGCTTCGGAATCAAACACGGCAAAGGCGGCGCGCCAATCGCCATCGCGTGGCTGACCGACCGACCCCGGATTAATAAGGTAGCGCCGGTCCTTGCGCAGCGGCCAATCGGAAGATTCGGGCTGGCCGACGGTGCGATATCCGGGGCGATAGGCTTCGCTGATCTCGCCCGAGAGTACGAAGCCTCCCTGCAAGTGGGTGTGGCCAAAGAATGTGATCGGAACCGGATTGGTGATGAGCGGCTCGATGGCGTCGCGTGCGCTTACCATGTATTCATCTTCGTCGAGCGCAGATCCGTGCACGAATTGGATGCCGGGAAGTTCGCTCAGCTGAACCGGCCCTTGTGGCAGCGAGCGCAGCCAATCCAAATTCTTAGGGGTGAGCTGGTCGCGGGTCCAGAGCGTGGCAAGGCCGGCCACGGGATTAAATTCCTCGAGATTCATCAGGCCGCCGACGGCTTTATCGTGATTGCCGCGTACAAAAACGTGTCCCAAAGATTGCGCCTTGGCGATGACCTCGTTAGGATTGCCGCCGTATCCGACGGAATCGCCGAGATTGACGACGAGGTCGTAGGCGGGAGCGGCAGCCAGACAAGAGTCGAGCGCCTCAAGATTACTGTGAATGTCGCTTAGAAGAAGGATGCGCACAAAGGGAGGATTATAGCTTCTTCCGAGACAAAACAGTGCGGGACGCGCTTTGACTGCCGGCGAAACGGGAATGTGGTGAGAAATGCTCGGCTTCTTCCGCGTGTGGTAGGGGCTGGCGCTTTCTGGAAAGCCAGGCATCGATCGATCGCAGTCCGTCGTCGCAGTCCGCCAAAGACTCTGACGGAACTGCGGGATGCACGTGCTAGAATCGATATTGTGAATGCTGGGGCCGATGCTTCCTGACATAGAAAAACTACTGGAACTGCAGGTAGCGGATAAAGAGATCCGCAAACTGCAGGAAGAAGTGGCAGCGCTGCCGAAACGTGTGGCTGTGATTGAACAAAAGCTGGCCGGAACCAAGGCACACCTGGAAAAAGCACGAGCCGCGGCAAAGGGCGACGAGGCCAACCGCAAGAAATTCGAAGCCAACATCAAAGACCTGCAAGGCAAGATCTCGAAATACCGCGACCAATCCCTCGACGTAAAAACCAACGAACAATATAAAGCGATCATGAATGAGATCCAGTTCGCGGAGTCTGAGGTCCGTATGAATGAGGACCGGATTCTCGAGGTGATGGTCAACGTCGACGCGCGCGATAAGGAAGTGAAGGCGGCCGAAGCGCTGCTGAAGGCAGAGACCGCGGAGATCGAGAGAGAGAAAGAAGAAGCGCGCCGCGTGACGGCAGAAGATCAGAAAAAGCTATCCGAGTGGAATGCAAAGCGGGATGGCTTGCGGCACGGAATTTCGGAAGATGTGCTTCGGCAATATGAGCGGGTCGCGAAATTCCGCGGGACCGGGTTGGCGGAAGTTCGCGAACAGAAGTGCATGGGCTGCCAAGTAATGCTGCGTCCGCAGACCTATAACGAAGTGCGGAACGGCGAGAAGGTCATGGTCTGCGAATCGTGTTCGCGTGTTTATTACTTCAATCCGGCAAATGAAGTGAAGCCGGAGCAGGAAGTAGTGACGGTGACGGGCCGGAAGCGTGCGCGGCCGAAGGCGGATGCTCCACAGGCTTGGTTCTATCGACCGGATTTTGCCGAAGAAGGCGAAGTGCTGCTGGCGTTCACGAACAGCGGTGGGAACTCGACGCGGCGGATTTATGAATTGCACACGGGCCGCCAGTTCGGTGAAGTATTACAGCGGGAAGGGAATTATCGGCAGGCGTTTCCCGAGGATCTCACGGAATCGGCGCTTCGACTGAATGGGCATTGGGACGAAAAAGAGATGGACGAATGGGGAACGGAGATTCCTTCGAATGCGCTCGATCTGCTGCAGAAAGATTTGCTGGCGATTCGGCGCGAACGCCGGGCCGCTCCCAAGGAGCACTCCGCCCCTCAGGCGGAACACACGGCGGCGCGATAGGTTTTTTCTTCCTTGCGTAGTGCAGGCTGAGGACTCCGCAAGCGCATTGTCGCAGGAGTCGATGGGATGCGATGGCCTTTCGCAGGCAACGATGAAGGGGCGGCAATTCCAGATGATTCCAATTCTCCTCCAGAAATAAGTTTTGCCTTCAGGTTGTTCCGCGAACTCGCGCGGCAAAATTCCTCGTCAAGCATCTTCTTTTCCCCGTGCAGCGTGATGCTGTCTCTGGCCATGGTCTATGAGGGCGCGACCGGGGAAACCCGCAGCGAGATGGCGAGCGGGCTCCAGCTATCTGGCTTGGATACCGCGGGTGTGGCGACCGTGGTCGCGCGGTTGCGGTCGATTCTGCAGGGCAATGTTGACGTCGAACTGCTGATTGCGAATTCGTTGTGGTGCAACAAGAGCATTCCTGTGGATCCAGCGTTCAGCGCGCGAATTCATGAAGAGTATGGCGCGGAAGTGCGGGAGGTCGACTTCGCTGCCGCCAGCGCAGCCGCCCAGATCAACGCATGGGTAAGCGAGAAGACCGCAGGTAAGATTCCGCACATGGTCGATTGTCTGGATCCTCTTACATTGTTGGTCGCGCTCAATGCCATCTACTTCAAAGGGCGCTGGCAGCAACCATTTCACAAGAGTTTGACCAAAGATCAAATCTTTACGACCGGATCGGGGATACAGAAGACTCTGCCACGGATGCTGAAAGGAGGGAAGGTCCCGTATTTCGCGACCAGTGACTTTCAGGCAGTGGCATTGCCCTATCAGGGATCGCGCGTCGCGATGTACGTATTTCTTCCTGCCGCGAAATCCAGCCTGACGAAATTTCAGGCGATGCTGAGCGCCGCGGAATGGGGAAATTGGATGAAACAGTTTGTCTTGATGGGCGGGTGGTTGCATTTGCCACGCTTCAAGATGAACTATCAGGCCCGGTTGCGGGATGCTCTCGCCGGCCTTGGCATGGCGCGGGCGTTCGATCCGAAACGAGCTGAGTTCGCGGGAATTCGAAGCGGCCCACCTCCGATATGGATTGATAACGTCCTGCATCACGCTGTGGCCGAAGTGAATGAGGAAGGGACAGAAGCGGCCGCGGCCACGGCGACTTTGATGGGAGCCATGGGCGCGCGCCGTCAGCCTCCCGAGCCTACATTTGAGATGATTGTGGACCGTCCGTTTCTGTTTGTCATTCGCGACCAAGCCAGCGGCAACATCCTCTTCATGGGCTCTGTCGTCGACCCAACGTCGTAGCTAAGTATCCACGACGATTAACGCCGATTACCGAGGATTACTAAAGAGCATTTCGTAGTCGGAAGTGGCGCTGCGGTCATGCTACGGTCGACGCAAGGGCATACTTCTGAGACGAATGACGGTCGAATTATCAGAGCGGAGCGCCAAAACCGTAAACCCCGAACTGGGTGTTTTTCAATCCCCGGGGAAACTCAGATTCATTCTGAGTTTGCTGCTCCTGCTCGCGACGATTGCGCTTTACAGTCCGGTGACGCGGGCGCCCTTTCTTAACTACGACGACGCGTTGCACGTTACGGAGAATCCGCAGGTGCGGTCGGGCTTGACCTGGCAGACATTCTTCTGGGCCTTTCGAACGTCGGAGACTGCAGATTGGCATCCAGTGACCTGGTTGTCGCATGCCTTGGATTGCGAGCTCTTCGGTTTCGGGCCGGAGGGGCCGCACACGGTGAATCTGCTTTTGCATGCGGCCAACGTACTTCTTCTTTTCCTGCTTCTGGAAAACGCTACCGGATTCGTCTGGCGCAGCTGGGGAGTAGCCGCGCTTTTCGCTTTGCATCCCATCAACGTGGAGTCGGTGGCTTGGATTTCCGAGCGCAAAGATGTGCTCAGCATGTTGTTTTTCCTGGTCGCACTGGGCGCTTATGGATGGTACGCGCGGCGTCCGGGAGTGGGGCGATATTTGTGGGTGACGGTTGCTTACGCTCTCAGTCTGATGTCGAAAGCGCAGGTGATTACATTTCCGTTTGCGCTGCTCTTGTTGGATTATTGGCCGTTGCGGCGGGTGGGACTAGCTTGCGACGCTGAAGACCCGCCTAAGCAGAGCTTGGACGGGGCACCCTCTTATTCTCATGCGCAGCAAACTTTTCACGCGCCGGCATTCTGGAAGTTGGTGGTCGAGAAGATTCCCTGGTTTGCTTTATCCGCGGTGAGTGCGCTGATCACAATCAAAGTCGAGGCAGACGCTACGCAATCGCAGCTACCTCTGTGGGCGCGTTTGGGCAATGCTGTTCTTTCGTATGTGAAGTATCTGGGGAACACCTTCTGGCCGGCGAATCTGGCATTGGTTTACCCGCATCCGGGCGTCGCGATCAGCGGGTTGACCGTAGCACTCGCCGCGTTCGCGCTGGTGGGGATCACTATTCTGGCAGTGACATTTCGCCGACGGCGCGTCTTTTTTGTGGGGTGGTTCTGGTTTCTGGGAACGCTGGTACCGATGATTGGCCTCGTGCAAATCAGCGTGCATGCGATGGCAGATCGTTATGCG
>Ga0302277_1003046_pt1 | contig 11631 bp, 9 predicted proteins | sample III_Bog_N3_1_FD_198759 | JGI IMG/M metagenome (GOLD analysis project Ga0302277, IMG submission 198759) | Peat permafrost microbial communities from Stordalen Mire near Abisko, Sweden - III_Bog_N3_1 | ecosystem: Environmental > Terrestrial > Soil > Wetlands > Peat | place: Sweden: Abisko... | reverse complement strand
CAGTCGTCGAACCGCTTCTCTTCGATCTTAAGACGTAGCACCACCGGATGTTTTGGGTTGATTTCCAATATAGGCCGCGACAACGGCGCCTTCTGCCCGGATGCCTTGAGTAGACGCGCCAGATTCGCGCTCATGTCATGCTCGTCGGACACCAGGCAGGCGGGCGAATCGGTCAGCCGGTGAGTCACGCGCACTTCCTTGACGCGTTCACCCAGACTGACGCTAATCTTTTCGGTCAAGTCTTTTAGCTCGTTGGCGACATTTTCCTGCTCCTTTTTCTCCGCCTCGTCTTCCAGCTTGCCGAGATCGAGACCGCCCTTGGCCACAGATACCAGCGGTTTGCCCTGAAATTCGGACAAATTACTCACTACCCATTCGTCCACGCGGTCGGACAGCAGCAGCACTTCGATGCCTTTCTTACGGAACACTTCCAAATGCGGGCTGTTCTTCGCAGCATTGAAGCTGTCGGCGGTGATGTAATAAATTTTGTCCTGGCCTTCCTTCATGCGGCCAATGTAATCGGCCAAGGATGCAGTTTCTTCGGCTGTGTCGGCATGGGTCGAGGCCAGACGCAGCAAACCGGCGATCTTGTCCTTGTTGGCGAAATCCTCGCCTATGCCTTCTTTCAGCACACGGCCAAACTCGCCCCAGAATTTGGTGTATTTTTCCTGATCGTTCTTGGCCAAATCTTCCAGCAGCCCGAGCACCTTCTTCGTACAACCGGAACGGATCGCCTCAATGTCTTTCGACTCCTGCAAAATTTCGCGCGACACGTTCAGCGGCAAGTCACTGGAATCCACCACCCCGCGCACGAAACGCATATAGCGCGGCATCAATTGCTCGGCATCGTCCATGATGAACACGCGGCGCACATACAGTTTCACGCCATGAATCGCATCGCGTTCCCACATATCGAACGGCGCACGCGACGGGATGTACAGCAACTGGGTATATTCCTGACGCCCTTCGACGCGTGCATGAGTCCACGTCAGCGGATCTTGGAAATCATGGCCGACGTGCTTGTAGAACTCCTTGTATTCCTCATCCGTGATTTCGTTCTTGGGGCGCGCCCACAACGCGAATGCCTGATTGACGGTTTCATCTTCGTCCAGAACTTGCTGCGCGCCGTCTTTCCACTCTTCTTTCTTCATCAGGATGGGCTGGACGATATGATCGGAATACTTGCGGATAATGGAACGTATTTTCTGGCCGCTGAGCAAATCGTCTTGCCCTTCGCGCAGATGCAGAACGATTTCTGTACCGCGTGTGGCTTTATCCACCATCTCGATGGCAAACTCGCCGCCGCCGTCGGATTCCCAGCGCACGCCCTGATCCACGTTCTCCCCGGCGCGGCGCGTCGTCACCGTTACTTTATCAGCGACGATGAAGGCCGAATAAAAGCCAACGCCGAATTGCCCGATCAGGTTCGCATCCTTCTGCTGGTCGCCGGAAAGCCGCGAGAAAAACTCGCGCGTGCCGGATTTGGCGATGGTGCCGAGATTGGAAATGACCTCGTCGCGGCTCATGCCTATACCGTTGTCGCTAATGGTAAGTGTCCGTACAGATTTATCGTAGCTAATTCGAATGTTCAGTTCAGAATCGTTTTCGAACAGACTCGCGTTATGCAACGCTTCGAAACGTAGCTTATCGCTGGCATCCGCCGCATTGGAAATCAGTTCGCGCAGAAAAATCTCGCGGTTCGAATACAGCGAATGGATCATTAATTGCAGAAGCTGTTTAACCTCGGCCTGAAAGCCCAGGGTTTCGCGATTGCTGGTTACGTTGTCGTTCATTAGTTTTCTCCAAAATTACAGACGGACGTGCGGGTAGATGGGGACAGTCTTGCGGGTTTCAAGAGGGGTCGTTTCAAAAATCGCGGATTTTAACCCAGATCGTCGATTGGATCGAAAACTCCGTCATTCCCGCGCAGGCGGGAATCCAGATGTTTAAAAAACTCCCGCGAAGCGAACAAAACCGCGAGGTTGGCCCGCTTCGCGGAATATTTATTCTTGCTGGATTCCAGCCTGCACGGGAATGACGAACTGACTATTCACGTTCAATAACCTTAATCGCATTATCAACATGGTTGCAGCAGAACAAGCCGCGTCACCGGGGCGTTATGTTATCCTTAACCACAGTTGATTCCGTGCATTTTCCGATGAAGTTTCTATTGTTTGCATTGTTGTTGATCCCCCTTGTTGCGGTAGCGGATCAGGACGCGGATTTCCTCGCCGCGCGCGATGCATTTCGCGCCGGTGATGCCATGCGTTTTGATCACATTAACATGCGCCTGAAGAATTCCCCGCTGGAGCCATACCTTGCCTATTACCGTTTGCGTTTGCAACTTGAGACGGTGGATGCAGCTGACATTCAGGCATTTCTGGCACGTCCTGACGATACTCCGGTAATTGATCGTTTGCGCGGAGAATGGCTGAAGCTGCTCGGCAAAAATCATCAATGGGATGCCTTCGCGGCGGAGTATCCGCGCTTGTTAAATGAGGATACGGAACTAAGTTGTTATGCGCTGCAAGCACGTCGCCGCACGCAAGAAAACGAAGCGCTGCAGGAGGCGCGCAAACTGTGGTTATCGGGCAATGACGATCTTCCGGAAAGCTGCACCCCCCTGTTTGATGCGGCGCTCGCCAGCGGCATCATCGCCGAGGCCGATGTATGGCTGCGCTTACGTCTGGCACTGGAGGTGGGCAATGTGTCGTTGGCCAGACAGCTATCCACAAAATTGCCGACGGACCGGCGGTTATCGGCTACCGCGCTGAACAACGCGGCAGCCGATCCTCAACGTTATCTCGGCAAGGCCAAGTTGGAAAATGCTTCCGAGGCTGAGCGCAGAGTAGCGCTATTCGCGCTGCAACGTCTTTCTAAGCAGTTGCCACAATTAGCTTTTACGCAGTGGGAAAGAATTTCGGCGCACTTTAATGCGGAGGAGCAGCATTATTTTTATGCCTGGTTAGGTTACGAAGCGGCGCTCCGGCAAGATGCACGTGCGCTGGAGTGGTTCAAAGCGGCAGATGGCGCTCCTCTTACAGATCAGCAACGCGCTTGGCGCGCACGCGCTGCGTTGCGCGCAATGGATTGGAAAGAAGTACTGGCGAGCGTTGCCGCCATGTCTCCGCAACAGCAGCAGGAAGGCGTATGGCGCTACTGGAACGCGCGCGCGCTAAAATATTTGGGACGGGCTGACGAGTCGGCAAAAATACTTTATTCCATGAGCACCGAATACAACTTTTACGGGCAGCTTGCCGCCGATGAATTGGGCATGCCAATTGCATTCGGCACCATGTCAGCCGTTTATCAGCCGAGCAAGGGAGAATTCGATACTATGCTGGCGCAGCCTCCCATTCAGCGCGCGCTGGCGTTATACCGCATGGATTTGCGTACCGACGCACTCAGAGAGTGGGCGTGGGCGATACGTAAATTCGATGACAAGCAATTGCTGACTGCAGCGGAAATCGCACGCCGCAACCAGATGTATGATCGCGCCATCAACACTGCTGACCGCACCGTGCAGCTGCATGATTTCAGCCTGCGTTACCTCGCACCTTACCGCGATGCCTTGCGCGGGCATATCCAGCAAAACCAGCTGGAGGAAGCCTGGGTGTATGGATTGATGCGGCAGGAAAGCCGTTTCGTGACACAGGCGAAATCTAACGTCGGTGCGGCGGGATTAATGCAGGTCATGCCTGCAACCGCACGCTGGATTGCGCGCAAACTAGGCATGATGGATTATCGCAAGAGGCAGGTTAGCGATATGGATACCAATCTCATTCTCGGCACGTATTACATGAAGACTGTGCTGGGATGGTTCGACAACAATCCAGTGCTGGCCTCCGCCGCTTATAATGCAGGGCCTACGCACGCGCGCCAGTGGCGCGGCGATATGCCGCTGGAAGGCGCGATTTATACCGAGACGATTCCTTTCAGCGAAACCCGTGATTACGTCAAGAAAGTGATGAGCAACACCGTGTACTACGCCCAACAATTTGGCCAGCCACCACGTTCGCTCAAGCAGCGGCTGGGCATCATCGCGGCGAAAAATCCGGCGAACCAGACGCCCATCCCCGATGAAAAATAAGCTGCAAATTTATTGCGTTGGCGGTGCGGTGCGCGACCGCTTGCTCGGCCTGCCGGTGCAGGATCACGATTGGGTGGTGGTGGGTTCCACACCGGAAGATATGGTGACGCGCGGTTACCGCCCGGTAGGCAAGGATTTCCCGGTGTTCCTGCACCCCGACACCCACGAGGAATATGCGCTGGCGCGCACCGAGCGCAAGACCGCACCGGGCTACAAGGGCTTCGTCATCCATGCCTCACCGAACGTAACGCTGGAGCAGGATTTACTGCGACGCGACTTCACCATCAATGCCATCGCACAGGATGCGGATGGCAAGCTGATTGATCCCTACGGGGGCGAAGCTGACCTGCGCGCAGGCATTTTGCGCCATGTCAGCCCGGCTTTTAATGAAGACCCTGTGCGTATCCTGCGCGCTGCGCGCTTCGTCGCACGTTTCGGTTTCGCCATCGCGCCCGAGACGCTGGAATTGATGCGTGCAATGGTGGACAACGGCGAGGTGGATGCCTTGGTGGCAGAACGCGTGTGGCAGGAACTGGCGCGCGGTCTGATGGAAAATTCGCCCTCGCGCTTCTTCACCACGCTGCGCGAATGCGGCGCATTGGTGAAAATCTTGCCTGAAGTAGATGCGCTATTCGGCGTACCGCAACCGCCTCAATACCATCCGGAAATCGATTGCGGCGTGCACACCATGATGGTGCTGGACGATGCGGCGCAACATAGCTACGCACTGGAAGTACGTTTCGCCGCACTCACACACGACCTCGGCAAGGGCAATACCCCGCAAGATATTCTGCCGCGCCACATTGGCCATGAACTACGTAGCGTAAACTTGCTGCGCGCGTTGTGCGAACGCCTGCGCGCACCAAGCGAGTGCCGCGACCTCGGCCTGCTGGTAGCGCGCTATCATGGCGACGTGCATCGCGCGCGCGAACTGCGCCCCGACACCATCGTGCGCTTGTTCCAGAGCTGCGACGTGTGGCGCAGGCCGGAACGATTCACGCAACTGCTACAGGCCTGCGCCTCGGATGCGCGCGGGCGCACCGGACACGAACACGATGCCTACCCGCAGGCAGATTATTTGCTGAACACTTTGCAAGCGGCACAGGCAGTAAATGCAGGGGAGATTGCGCAACAATGCGCAGATAAAAATCTGATTGCCGAACGCATACGTGAAGCGCGTGTGGCAGCGGTGGTAGAGGTCATCAAGAATTTATAATTGCGCGCCATTCCTGCAATTTATCTGCATAGCTCTTTCCGGCATGGGCCGGACTGGTCGAAGGTAGCCGATAAAATGCAAGTAGCGGCAACACCTGTTTACCCTGCACAAATTTTCTGAAGCATTGCTCTGCCTTGCTGCCATTAAAAAACACTTGCGTGATATGCGGATGCTGTGTGAAGAATGATGCGAAATCGTTCGCGGATTCTTTCCTGATGTCGGAATCAAGACTAGATTCGCCGCGTTCACAGGAGGCAAGCACATCCCACAATGCGATGCCGGAAGATTTCAGGATACAAAGCTTTTCCTCATAGAGAATACCCGGCTTCATGCCCAACAGTTCGCCCATGATTTTCCAGAAGGTGTTCGACGGATGGGCGTAGTACTGGTTTTCTTTCAGTGATTTTGTTCCGGGCATGCTCCCCAGAATCAACACTCTTGCATCAGTGTTACTGACTGGCACGAAGCTGTGGATATGCGACATTTTTGATCTGGAAACCGGGTGTGATTACAACAGACGCGACAGGTCGCCGCGTGCAAAACCGCATAGCGGTTGCTCCATGCCTTTGCCCAAAGCGATTACCTTGAACAGATCGCCCATCTCGGCCAGGCTGGTAAGTTTCTGCAATTGCGTGGAGAGCGGCAGGTAGTCGCGCAATTTTTCCGGATCACTCTCCGCCAGAAAATCGGTGATGCCGCAGTTGATTAAAAAATGTGCTTGCGTGGTATAGCCAAGCAACTGCGCGCCACTATCCATGGCACTTTCAGCGACGGCGGTGAAATCCACATGCGCTGTGATGTCCTGCAAGCCGGGCAGAAAGAACGGATCGTCGTGCGAGTGGTGGCGGTAGTGGCACATTAGCGTACCCTGACTACGCTGCGGATGATAATACTCACCTGCCCCGAAGCCGTAGTCGATGAACAACAGTACACCTTGTTGCAAGCGCTCGCTTAGGCTGATAATCAGTCCGCGTGCAGCGAGGGATATTTCACTCAAATAATTATCCGGTACGCTAATGTTCTGTGCGGCTTCGAGCAGCACGTGATTTTTCGGTAGGCGTTCTTGCCACACGAAATTTTCCCCCTCGCTTGCCACGCCGCGCTCCACGATGCCCGCATTTGTCCAACGCAACAGATGCGCCGGCAGCGCATCCAGCACTTCGTTGGCAACGACTGCGCCGGAAATTTTTTCAGGCAGCACGTCGAGCCAATGCACTCTTTCCGCCAAGTGTGGCACACGTTCCTGCAAAAGTGTTTGCTGACGTTCGCGCAAGTCGGCACTTACTTCGAGTATGTCATAGCGCTCCGGCAGGCAGTCCTGCCGCTCAAGTTCGCCCAATACATCGGCGGCAAACTTGCCGCTGCCCGCGCCGAGCTCAATAATATGCGGTGCGCTTTGCGCCATGATGTCGGCCGCTTGTCGAGCCAGTGTGCGCCCGAACAAGGACGAGATTTCAGGTGCGGTAACGAAATCCCCGGCTGCGCCAAACTTGCGCGATCCAGCGCTGTAGTAGCCCAACCCTGGCGCATACAGTGCCAGTTCCATGAAGCGCGAAAACGGAATCCAGCCGCCTTCTATGGCGATGTCTTGATGGATGAGATGGCACAGCTTGTTACTGTGTGCCTGAGCTTCGATGGAGGGTAGGGGCAGATTTGCAGGCATGGTCAGGTATAATTCAAATAATTCATTAGCCACGGATTAACACGGATCAACACTGATTAAACCCAAAGTTGCAGGCTGAATATTGTCTAACAATTGCTCCGGCTGGCAAAGTCTGCTTACACCAAAACGGAAGCGCTATTTTTGTAATCCGTGAACATCCGTGTTTATCCGTGGCTAATTGCTGTTAGATAGTTCGTGCATATCAAGAGTGTAGTGGAGAGTGCAATGCAAGGCAAAGTCGTATTGGTGACTGGGGGGGCGAAGCGCGTGGGCGCGGCAATTTGCCGCAGGCTGCACGCGGCGGGGGCAAACATCGCGCTGCATTACCGTTCGTCCGAGCAGGAGGCATTGGCCTTGCAGGCCGAATTGCAGGCACTGCGGCCAAACTCCGTGTTTCCAGTGCAAGCCGATTTGCTTGATCCGCAAGCACTGTCCTGGCTGGTGGAAGAAACCATACGGCATTGCGGGCGGCTGGATGCGCTGGTCAGCAATGCCTCCAGTTTCTTTGCCACACCATTGGACGCGATTGATGAGCGGCAGTGGAATGACCTGATCGGCACCAATCTGAAAGCGCCGTTGTTACTGGCGCAGGCAGCGGCATCGGAGTTGCGCCGCAATCATGGCGCCATCGTCAATATCGTGGACATCCACGCCGACCGCCCAATGCGCGGCCATCTGCTATACAGCGTGGCCAAGGCCGGGCTGCTTGGACTGACGCGTGCGCTGGCGCAGGAACTGGCACCTCATGTGCGTGTCAATGGCGTGTCTCCCGGCGTCATTGTCTGGCCGGAACACGCCGACTGGAGCGATGAAGTGCGACGCAAAGATATCGTGGAGCATACGCTGCTCAAGCGTGAAGGCGAACCGGATGACATTGCCAAGACCGTGCAATTTCTTTTGAACCATGCACCTTATATCACCGGGCAAATTATTGCAGTAGACGGCGGTAGAAGTATCAATCTCTGAGTAAAATATTATGAACGCAGTCCCCCAACCCATTCACTTCGAGCACCACTCCGGCAATTTCAACCGCTTGCGCGGGCGGTTAGAGCATCAGGTCGGCAAGGCCATCGGCGACTTCAATATGATCGAGGAAGGCGACACCGTGATGGTGTGCATGTCCGGCGGCAAAGATTCTTACACCATGCTGGAGATCCTGCGTGCGTTGCAGAAGCGTGCGCCGATCAACTTCAAATTGATCGCCATGAATCTGGATCAAAAACAGCCGGGTTTCCCCGACCATGTGCTGCCGGAATACCTGAAATCCATAAGCGTGGAATACCGCATCGAAACGCAGGACACCTACTCCATCGTCAAGGAAAAAATCCCCGAAGGAAAAACCACCTGCTCGCTATGTTCGCGCCTGCGTCGCGGTATCATTTACCGGGTGGCGGGTGAGCTGGGCGCCAACAAGATCGCGCTGGGACACCACCGCGACGACATGATCGAGACGCTGTTTCTGAATATGTTTTTCGGCGGCAAGCTAAAAGCCATGCCGCCGAAACTGGTCACCGACAAGGGCGACCATATCGTCATCCGTCCGCTGGCGTATTGCGCCGAGAAAGACATCGCCCGTTTTGCGCGCGGCATGGAATTCCCCATCATCCCCTGCAACCTGTGTGGCGCGCAGGAAAACCTGCAACGCCAGAACATCAAGGAAATGCTCACCCAGTGGGAACATCAATATCCGGGCCGCAGCCAGACTATTTTCACCGCCATGCAAAACGTCAAACCTTCGCACCTGCTGGATAGCAGCCTGTTCGATTTCCAGGGATTGAAACTAGGTGATGTGGTGGCGGAAGGAGATGTGGCATTTGATGAGTAGCGCAGCAACCATGCTCAAATCGAGTCTTGCCGTATTGTGCATGCTTTCCGTTGCGCTGCTGAGCGGATGCGAAACGCTCAATAAAAAAGACCATGAACAAACCGTCACGGTAACCCGATCTATTAAGAATGTTCCGATCATCGTCAGTTATCAGGGTGGGGTGTTTTATCGCGTGCACATAAATAATAATCTGTCACATGCAATCAATCTGGTGTGGGATGAAAGTACCTATGTCACCACCACCGGAGAGTCTATCCGGACTCTCCACTTAAATAGCCAATACAACCTTCCACAATATGCGCCCGCGCAACAAGCCTCTTCTTCTATTCCTCCCAATTCACAATTTGAGGCCGACTTTACCGGGGACGATTGGCTGGATTGCGCGAAGAGAAACTGCACACCTCATCCCAAAAACAGCGTCAACAACGCTTGGATATACCTGACTTTCAACATCAAAGGAAAGCGCATCAGATGGCAAGGTGAAGTAACTTTTTCTCCACTCAAGCAGCCTTGAGCGTGAGTAAAAGTTGTTCAGGTGTCAATACTGTTAGTTTAAAAAAATTCCGTTCGCCCTGAGCTTGTCGAAGGGCTTGAGGTGCGTGGCTAGTGGTTCGACAAGCTCAGGGCGAACGGTCTAATGGATTTTTTGGATTAAACTTAGCAACGCTTAAGCTGCCGCGATCTTGAAAATCACCTTGCGGATATTCCCCGTTGCAACCAGCGGCGCATGCGCATCCTCCGGGAAGAAAATGCAGAACGCACCGGGCGGCGTGGCGATCCAGCTTGATGGGGCATCGTGGAAAAACTGGATGTCTTTCTCCGCACTGTAACCATCCACTGGCTCGCGGCACTCGGCAAGCGGCTTCCAGCCCATCTCGTCCACACCTTCCAGCACCAACTGAATATCGATGTACTTGCGATGGCATTCCAGCTTCGCCTCGTCGCGGCTGCGTCCGGCGGCATTTTCCACGATGACAAGCAAGTCATCGCCGACGATGGGATAGCACCCCGGTGTGAGAGCGTGCAGGTCAGTGTTGCGGATGAATTCGAACGCACGCGGGAACAGCGGATGAAGGGCGGCGTAGCGGTCAGCGTTGGCTATGGTGTCAAAGATCATGAACGGAATCCTTATGATGGGCAGTGAATTGTTTTAATCTTGATTAGGGTGTTTAGTGGTTAAATCATCTGTCAGCTTATAACCCGTTTCTGCCATTAGCCTATGTAAATTCGTTGCCCGATAAGCGACATTCGGTTAACGTCAAAAACAAACTTCAAAGGTCAGATGTTGAGTTAATCGGTGATCGATAGTTTGGATGCCCCTCTGTCTGCTCCCCACGCACCCCAGCCCAAAAAAACGTAGCGTAATGTCGGTAAACTCCAGCGAATTCTTCCAGCTCGCAAAATGTTCCGATAATACTAAGTAGCAGTGTTATCAGCTTTAAAGTGTCTTGGTAGACGGACTCGATCTCCTTGTCTGTAAGGCTGGCTTTTGCAACTGCAACCTTAGTCTGTTTAACCTCCCGATGCGCAAATTTTTTGTTTCGAAGATTTCGCAATTTATTAAGTAAATCGTATTGTGTACCGCCATTAGAGTATTTATCGACCAGATCAATTACCTCGTTTGCTTCCTTACGCCATTTTTCCTTCGCTTCTGCTTCTAAATCTTGGTTTTCAAATTTCGCAGCAAGAGTATTAATGATGCAGTCGCAACGGAAGTTTTCGGCGATGGACTCCATCCCAACTGTTTTCGAATCCCTATCCCAAAGGCGCATTAATGCGAGTAACATTTCCCGCCTAAGCGCGTTCAGCACAACGTTGAACGTATGCGTCGCGTAAGATTTGCCCATTCTTTTTTGCAAATCCATGTCGTATGCAGCAAGCTTCCACGCCTCATGGAATTGAATAGCTAAATCAAATTCCTGATGCGCAGCATTGACCTTCTCCCGCAGGGAAGTAATTTTTGAGTCATAAATATTCATAATTTATGGGTAGCGAATATCGTCCACATCGAGGCATACAGTGTCTCGCACTTTTCTCCCAAGGACAGAATAGATACACTTTCCGATGTGTCCCAAAAATGTTAATTGGCAAGGTCTAGTGCTTCCGCATTGTATCGGTTGCTGAAAATCTATCAATTTCTTTCGCGCATCCCGTGGCGCATTATCTGTTAAAAGATATATGTGGTATTGGTTGGGTATTGCGAACGATGGATACTGCGAAAGGGTCTGAATATCTTCTTCGACTTCATAGAATCCACTAACAATCAGTTTTTTTCCCATGTGCATTGAGCTTGCATCCAGTTGATAATCTGCAATTGCAATGCGGTGATATCCGCGAGCCTCATCGTTCTTTGTTAATTGCTCTTTTTTAAGCACTTCATCAATGAGAAGCAGGTTATTTTGAGCCATTGCAATTCCTTGCTTAGCTGCCTTGCGGAATAACTCTGCGGCTTTCTCGTAGTCTTGTGGAACGCCATGACCGTTGAAATACGCACTACCTAAATTGTTTTGAGCCTCCGCGTTTCCCTGCTCAGCCGCTTTGCGATACCACTCAACGGCTTTTTCGTAATCTTGAGGAACGCCATGACCGTTGAAGTACATCAATCCTAAGTTAGCTTGACCAATTGCGTTTCCCTGCTCAGACGCTTTGCGGAATAACTCTGCGGCTTTCTCGTAGTCTTGTGGAACGCCATGACCGCTGAAATACGCACTACCTAAGTTAGTTTGACCATTTGCATTTCCTTGCTCAGACGCTTTGCTGAACAACTCTGCGGCTTTATCGTAATCTTGAGTAACGCCATGACCGTTGAGGTACATCAATCCTAAGGAAACTTGACC
>Ga0302277_1003035_pt1 | contig 11660 bp, 11 predicted proteins | sample III_Bog_N3_1_FD_198759 | JGI IMG/M metagenome (GOLD analysis project Ga0302277, IMG submission 198759) | Peat permafrost microbial communities from Stordalen Mire near Abisko, Sweden - III_Bog_N3_1 | ecosystem: Environmental > Terrestrial > Soil > Wetlands > Peat | place: Sweden: Abisko... | reverse complement strand
GGGCAATGGCCTGCCGGTAAAGACCGCCACGGGCAACTTCCCGATCGCGCCCAGCGATCCTGCCTTCGCCTACGATCGCAATCCAAATTCCATTCGAAAGCAGACCGTGCAACTCACGCTGCCGGCAGATCCGCAGATTGCAGCTCAGCCCTCCTGCGTCTCCATGGGCATGATCGGCGTGGCGCTGAACGGTGTCGCCATCTTCAATGCGCTCGACGCAATGGGCCGCGATGCCGTCGCGCACGAGGTGCAGGACTTGTGCAGTGGCCATCCCGAGCCGCGCGGCATGTATCACTACCACGGCCCAACTCCGTGCCTTCCCGGCGAGACGCAGAACGAACAACTCATTGGCTATGCGATCGATGGTTTCGGCATCTACAGCATGTACGATGCCAACGGCACCGAGCTTACCGACGCCGATCTGGACGCCTGCCATGGCCGCACCAGCGTCGTGCTGTGGGACGGCAAGCCGCAGAACATCTATCACTACGTGCTGACGCGCGAGTATCCATATACCATTGGCTGCTTTGTCGGGACGCCGCAGCACCTTCGGCAAGGTCCGCCTCCGGGCAACAGCGGACCGGGCGGACCGGGATTCCGCCCGCCACCTCCACCCAGGTGACTTGCGCAGCTATCAATCTAGACTTGCCGCGTCTCGAACATCAGAATCTGCACAGCACCCGGCTCCGATGCAAATACACCTACATCCGCCACCGTAGCCTGTCCCTCCGGGCTTGCGAACGCCGCCTGAATCGCCGCCATGTTGTCGAAGTGCAGGATGGCAATCCGATGAATTCCCGAATCGCCAGCAGGAGAACCTACAGGCCCCTGGTTCACTTCGAGCTTCCTCAGCCCCGGCAACTTCTTCGAAATCGGGATGTGTGTTTCAAAGTAGTATTTGTCGAAGGCAGCCGCATCCTTCGGTGTCTTGTACAAGGCCATCAATCGCGCCATTATGCTCTCCTCGTAACCGCTGACCTACTATCCACGAATAACCCGTAGCTGGCAACTAGAGCAGTTTCCCTGTTGATGTGGAGCGGAGATTTCCGTGGCGTACCGTTTTCCTTGAGAGAAAACGGTCATGAAGAGTTTCGTCTTCCTATACGCCTACAGGGAAACTACTCTAGCCCTTCACAAACACAACCACCCCGTTCGCCGGGATCACCACGCTCGCGCTCGCCGCCAACCCATGCATTCCCGGCCCATCCGCCGTAACCCCGCCCGCATTGCCCGCGCACATGAGATTCACCCAGTTGTCGTAGACATCGCTGTTGAACACCTCGACCCACTGCCCGGCCGATGGAAAACCAACCTGATATCCCCACCATGTCGACTCGCTCAGCGTCGCGACCACGACTACATCCTGCCCTGCGCCTACCACCCATCGGTGGAACGCGATCACCCGGTCAGCGTCGGACGTGTAGAACACATTCAGCCCCTCGCCGCGCAGCCCCGGCTGCGAGTTCCGCAGCCGCACCGCGTCCTGGGTAAAGCGCAGATGGTCGCACATCGCCGGATCAACGGTCTTCCCATTCGCACCCGCCGCCAGCCCACCCCACCAGATCAGGTGGTCCGGCGTCCGTGGGTCCGGGCACCACTGCTTGTCCTCCAGGAACTCCTGTCCCATAAACATCTGGGGAATCCCAGGCGCGGTCAGCAGCAGCGCCGTCGCGACTCGCGAACGACTGCGCGCATACCAGCTTCGCGCGTTCGAACCATCCGCCAACGCCGGTATTCGTGGCTGCTCGCCCAGCTTCACAATGTCGTGGTTCTCAACGCACGGAATCGTCTGCCACGCATGCGCAAACCCCGTCGGCCACATCGCCATCGCGATCCCGCTCATCCCTACGTATGCGCCCACACCCATCGCTGCCTGCCCAATCGCCGTCCGGATAGCCTCGCGCAGGCCGTCATGCTGCACCACGTCGAAGCCCAGCCCATCCGCGTCCACCGGCGCCACCATCAGCGGAGCCGGAGCGCCAAACTCTCCCGGCCAATACTCAGCATTCTGCAGCACTCGCCGGTCCGCCCCACGTACCACCGTCGTCACTTCCTTGCAGAACTCCCACCCACTTGCATTGTTAAGCGCCAGCAACATGCTGATTTCGTCGTAGCGGAAGCCGTCCGCGTGCAGTTCTTCCACGTGGAACCGCGCGTTGTTCAGCAGAAACGCACGCACATCCGCGTTCCACATCGCAAACGACAGCCCGCCCACAAATCCCTGGTCGGTGAAATACAGGCTCTGGTTGTTGTCATAGTTCCCGCCCGGCCCCGTCGTCTTCGCCCGGTCCCAGAAATAGAGGCTGCAATCGTCCCCGTGCAGCACGCCTCCCGGCGCCACCGCTTCGGGGACCGTATACGTCTGCCCCCATCCACCCGCGTGGTTGTGGACGACATCGAACGCCACCGCGATCCCATACACATGCAGCAGGTCCACCATCGCCTTCATTTGCGCGTATCCCGGCGTAATGTCGGCCAGCGTCATCGGCGCAAAGCCCTTCGCCGCCAGCAGCCGGTTGATCGTCGCCAGATACCCCACCAGCGCGTCCGCGTGGTACACCGCATAGTCGATCGCCGGGGAATACAGATCCGACCCCTGATACCCCAGGCCCGGATATCCCTGCGACGGCGAGTCCTCCATCTCGTACACCGGCAACGGCTGCACCACGTTGATCCCCAGCGCCGCCAGGTACTCCACCTTCTCTATCACGTCTAGAAATGTCCCTGCCCAACCAGGACTGGCTGGCGCATACGTCCCAATATGCAGTTGGTACACCACCATGTCCGAGTAGTCGGGCGTGCGGAATTCGGCGTCGTGCCACGGATACTCGCCGGCCGTGCGGATCACCGACGGGCACACGGGGAACGGCAGCGCGGGATCGTTGGCCAGCTCGCGCGCGTAGGGGTCACGCTTGTAGCCGCTCGAACCCTCGCCCACCACGTAGAAGCGATAGGTATCGCCCTCGGCCGCCTTGGCTAGAAACCCCGACCAGTAGCCATTTGCGTCTTTCGCCATCAGCAGATTCGAAGTCTGCCCTGAACGCTCCACTCCGCCGAATACCCCATTCACATACACCGCCGTGGCCCGCGGAGCCCATGCACGAAATGTCGCGCCACCGCCCGCGACCCCGATCTCCGCAACCAGGTTCGCTCCCATCGGCGTATTCGGCGTGCAATTCTTCTGCGAGATCATGCTCCCATCTTCGCACTCTCGGCTCGACAACTTGAAGAATAGTCTTGCCGGACGGGCCCACTGCGCGTGGGGCGGTCACTTCGTGACTTATGCCGAGTGTGCGAACGCCCGCCCCGCCGCAGTGGGCCCATCCGGCAGGACCAATCTTCTCTTTGCATGCGAGAATACCCGAACGGTCTTGCCGAATCGAACATGCCGATCGCTAAATTTACTGTCGAACTCTCTATCCCGCACGCGCAGTCGCTGAAGGATCGCCGCCAGGTTGTGCGCTCGATCAAGGACAAGCTGCGCCACGGATTCAATGTCTCGGTTGCCGAACTTGATGACGCAAATCTCTGGAACCGCGCCACGCTTGGCATGGCAGCCATCTCCAGCTCATCCGACTATCTCACCGGCCAGATGCGCGAGCTCGACGACGCGGTGAACCGGCTGGCCAATACCCTGGGCGCGGAGATTCTCGACTCCTGGGTCGAAGTCCTTGCGGAATGAGCGGCAACCCGCTGAAACCCGCGTCAAGTCGGGATACTCGATTGGGGAATTTGTTATCCTTGAGTGTTGTCTGAAAGATGAACTATGCCTGAATACCGAGCCCGAACCTATCACCGCAACCGCGTTGCCAGCACCTTCTCAGAAGAGATCGGCGCAATGCTCGAAGGCGAGCTCTCCGACCCGCGGATCGCCCCCAGTTACGTCACCGACGTCGTGCTCGCGCCCGGCGGCAAGAGCGCACGCGTCTTCGTTGCCGTGCATGGCAGCGAGACGGAAGAGGAGTCCACGCTGGAGGGCCTGATGGCCGCGCGCGACTTTATCCGCTCCTCGTTGCGCGATCGCATGGGCGTCCGCCATGTGCCCGACCTTACCTTCGCCATCGACCGCTCCGAAAGACTGACCGGCCGTATGGACGAACTGCTCGCCCGCACCCGGAAACGCGACAAGAAGCGCGAGGCGAACGCGGCCAAATCCGCCCAGCCGGCTGCGCCCCAACCCCCGGAGCAACTACCCTGAACCCATGGCGGAGACGGCCGCGGTAGACCGAACCGGTTGCCCGCCCGCGTGCCGCCTGAAGCAATACTCTGGTAGCCTTGTTTCGGTCGCCCAGCCTGGCTCATCCAGTCCTGTCACGATGGATATATTGACTGATTCCCCACAATCCGCCGCGTCCGGCGCACCGAAACACCATGCGGCAGTCGCCTGGTTGCGGGCCCAGATCCAGAACATCCGCGGCGAATCGCCATGGGAGTTCGTGGTCCTGGTAGTCACGACGGCGTTCCTGCTGCTCTACGGGCTGGTCCCGGTCTTTGGCGGCGACCAGGTCGGGCTGGTGGGCGCCGATGAGCCACGTTACGCGCAGATCGCACGCGAGATGCTCAACGCGCACTCCGAGATCTGCCAAGAGTACAAAGCCAGTATCATCCCCGGCAGACCAACGCCCAAGGCCATCGAGAACTCCTTCCGCTGCCTGGATGGCGGAACCGTTACACCCATTTTGTATGGACATCCGTGGCTGGAAAAACCCGCGCTCTACTATTGGCGGGCGATGGGATTCTTCAAGGAGTTCGGCGTATCGGACTGGTCGGCGCGATTGCCCTCGGCCACCGGCGCTGGCTTTCTGATCCTGATGATCTTTCTGCATATGCGGCGATTCCGGCCCGGCGGCCAGTTGGATGCCGCGCTGATTACCGCGTCCTCGGTCGCCATCATTGGATTTGCGCGCGGTGCGTCAACCGACATGCAGCTTGCCGCGCCATTCTGCATCGGCATGCTGGGCTGGTACGCGTGGTACGAGACAGGCAAGAAGTTCTGGCTCTTCGACCTGTACTTCTTCGGCGCGGCCGCCACGCTGGCCAAAGGGCCAGTCGCTCCGTTCCTTGCGCTCGCCATCATCCTGCTCTTCCTGGGTCTGCGGCGGGAATGGTCGGCACTGCGCCGCACCATCTGGCTTCCCGGCGTCCTGCTGTATCTAGTGATGGTGCTGCCGTGGTACATCGCGGTGCAGCGGGAGAACCCGACGTTCGTGCATTCGTTTCTCGTAGAGCACAACCTCGAGCGATTCGCGACCAATCTCTACGAACACCATCAGCCGTTCTGGTACTACTTTGCCGTCCTGCTGGTCGGCCTGATGCCGTGGACGGTGGTCGCAATCCGGGCACTGCTGGCGGCGATGAGCGATTCGATCGCCGAGTGGAAGGTGCGCCTGAATCCGAAACGCTATCTCGGACACTCGCGCGCTGGAGACGCCTTTCCCGAATATCTGGTCTTGTGGGCGCTGTTTCCCATCCTCTTCTTCACTTTCTCCAAGTCGAAGCTGCCCGGATATATTCTGCCGTCGATTCCTCCGCTTACGATTCTCACCGGCGACTACCTTAACCGCATCCGCCGGGTTGGGCTTCCGAAGTGGCTGCTGTGGTCGCACGCCGCGGCCTGCGCCTTGGTTGCGTTCGTCATAACGCTGGCGCCGCAACACATGATGTACGACACGCTGGTGCCATCGGCAGGCTGGCTTGTCGGCGCGAGCGCGGCGGCGCTGTTGGTCCTGTTTGCCGTGGTCAAGACGATCCAGATCGGTGGCATTGCGCACGTGCGCAACGCAACTCTGTTTCCAGTGCTGGCCGCGATGGTCTTCCTACTCGGCTTCCACGGCAAAGACCTCGATCTGAACTACTCAGCCAGGCCGTTGGCGCGGGAGATGCAGCAACAAGCGCCGGAGATGCGCACCCTTGCCTTCGAAGACGTCCGGCGCGACATGGTCTACGGCCTCGCCTTCTATCGCAACGAGCAGCCCATCGATTACTGCGAACCCTCCGACAAGCCCCGCCTGAACGAGGAGAATTGCAGCGGCGGTATCGAAATTCCGGCGGAAGCGCATCTGCTGGTTATCCCGGCCAACGAAACCGGCAAGCTAGAATCGTGGCTGCACGGCCGCGTCTACGAACCGCTCTTTCTGTATGAATCGCAGGGCCTTGAGGTGTACAAGGTCTATGCGATGCGGTAGGGCGCGGAACTCTTTTCCGCACGCCATGGGCAATAAAGCTCGACGCCTCTGGATTCCACAGGTACTTTGGATCGAAGTCAAAGAGTAGGTCGCGTCGTATGTCCAGCGTGCCAGTTGCCCCTCAAATCGAAGTTCTCGACCTGCGCCACTTCTCCGCGCGCCAACTGCGGCCTCTGCTGGAACGCGAGGCTGAGCTGTGGCAGAATCGGCTGCGCTGGGACTACAGGACTTCGACCGAACTGCTGCTGCAGTATCTGGAATCGCGCATTCTGCATGGCTTTGTAGCGCTCGACCAGGGGCGCGTGTGCGGCTACACGTTCTGCGTCTACGAAGGATACAAGGCTGTGATCGGCGACGCCTTCGCTTCGGGCCACAGAACGATGAGCGATGCCGACGCGACACGGGTGCTGCTGGTGCATGTGATCGAGATGCTGCGCAACTCGCCCGCAGTTGATCGAGTGGAGTCGCAACTGCTCCTGTTCGATGCCGGCGAGTTTGCCGACGTTTTTGTGGGGCCGGAGTTCACGATCTATCCGCGCCTGTTTCTAGAGTGCGGTATTGGGAAGCCGGTGATTGTTCCCCGGGATGCCGTGGAAGATAAGTCTAACCACCTTTCGCCAGAACTGGTGATGGCGCCGTGGACGGCGCAAGACTACCAGGCCGCGGGAGAGCTGATCTATGCGAGCTACGTCGGCCACACCGACGCGCTGATCAACGACCAGTACCGCACGCTGCACGGCTCGCTGCGGTTTCTGCACAACATCGTCCGGTTTCCGGGATGCGGAATTTTTGAAGCCGACTTCTCCTGGATGCTGCGAGACCGGAAGAGCGGCGCGCTAGTGGGCATGGTGCTGTGTTCGCGGGTTGGCCCACACGTGGCGCATATCACGCAACTGTGCGTGGCGAAGGCTTACCGCGGACGCGGGCTGGGCCACGCGCTGCTTCGACAGAGCGCGGATGCGCTGCTGGACGCAGGGTTCGAAGCAATCTCGCTGACGGTGACGGAAGCGAATGTTCCAGCGGTCGAACTCTACGAGCGCTTCGGGTTTTCACGGATGCACCGTTTCGACGCAATGGCGATGGACACGCGACCCAGGCGGCGCTGACCGGTTTCACTAATCCAGTTCCGGTGCTCGCTTGCTCCAGCAGATGAGCCATACCAGGAGGCAGAGCGCGGTGGCTCCCGCTGTATCAAGCAGTACATCGACGGGCGTTCCGGTACGGCTGGGCAGGAATGACTGGTGAAACTCGTCGCCGCTGGCCACCACGGCGGTCGAGAAGATGGCCAGAATCGACGCTTCCAGCCGCCATGCCCGCAGCGTTCCGAATCCGCGCCGCGCCAGCGTATGCAACCAACCACGGAGGAAGGTGAAACCCACGGTTCCGTAGCCGACAAAGTGGCCAGTCTTGCGGAGAATGTGGTGGAACTGATCCCAAGCACTATCGCTGATGGCCCCGAAGAAGCGCTGCGCGATGGGGCGCAGCCAACTGCTGGTGTTCTGCGAGGAAAAGGTGTTGGTGGACTCGGCACAGATGACCGCGATGGCGAGGACGACTGGAGTCCAGACGTTGAACCACCAGCGCCAGCCCGCATCGGCGCGCGAAGGTGGCAATGATTTGTAGAAGAAGACCGGACGCATCTTCGTCTAGGCTATCAGCCGCACCACCAGCAACACGATATCTCGGGAGGCACTAGCAGGCGCGGAGGGCTTTTCTGCGCTTGCAGGCGCGAACGGTCCAGAAGACGGCGTTGAGAAAGACCGCGCCCGCGGTGTCGACCATCACGTCATGGAAGCTGCTGACGCGGCCGGGAACGTAACGCTGGTGCAACTCATCCAGGCTGGCGACGAGAAAAGTGGAGAGCACAGAGAGCGCTGAGACCGAGACCATTCCGCGGACGCTTGCGAGGCTGGCACCGACGCGCGTGATGCCGGCGCGGATGGAGCTGTGCCAGGCATTGCGGAAAATCAGGCCAATCATGCCATAGCCGAAGAAGTGTCCGACCTTGCGGCACAGTATATTCACCGGTCCAGTGAGGTCCCAATGCCACTTGCCCAGCAATGGTCTCCAAACAACTTCCAACCAGGCTTGCGTGTGATTGCCGCCCATGAAGCTAGTGGAGGTAAAGCACACGAAGATGAGGCTGAGAAAAACGGGAATCCAGGCGTTTTGGACCGATCGGCGCGGCGCGATGTTGGAGGGTGGGAAGGCTGCGGGCGTTGCGGACATCGGTTTCATCTCCAGGCTTGCGTACGAGCGAACCGGGCAGGTTCAACTTGGAAGTTAGCAAGCCGGATGCCAAACCGGAGAACCTTGGTTATGTGTAACTTAATCTGTTACCAGAATACACACACTCCCGGAGCAGGGCTATATGCGGTAAAAATTACGCGGCGCGGCGTGGTCATTCGGCGTGGTAGTTGGGGGCTTCGCGAGTGATGATGACGTCGTGGACGTGCGATTCGCGGAGGCCGGCGTTGGAGATGCGGATGAAGCGCGCGTTGGCCTGGAGCTCTTCGATGGTGGCGCAGCCGAGGTAGCCCATGCCGGAGCGGAGGCCGCCGACGAGCTGGTAGACCATGGCTTCGAGCGGGCCCCGATGAGGGACGCGGCCTTCGATTCCTTCGGGAACGAATTTGGCGAGGCGGTTAGAGCCGTTGGACTCGCGAGAGGTGATCGAGGTGCGTTCGGTTGAGGCTGCTTCGGTCATGTCTTCGGCGCTTTGGAAGTAGCGTTCGCCGGAGCCTTGCGACATGGCGCTGAGCGAACCCATGCCGCGGTAGGCCTTGAAGCTGCGGCCTTGATAGAGGATGGTCTCGCCGGGTGATTCATCAACGCCGGCGAAGAGGGAGCCGATCATGATGACGTTAGCTCCTGCGGCGATGGCCTTGGTGACGTCGCCGGAGTACTTGATGCCGCCGTCGGCGATGATCGGGATACCGTGCTTTGAGGCAGCGCGCGCGGCTTCGGCGATGGCGGTGATCTGCGGCATGCCAGCGCCGGTGACCATGCGCGTGGTGCAGATGGAGCCGGGACCGATGCCGACTTTGACGGCGTCGGCGCCAGCGTCGATGAGGGCCATGGCGCCGTCGTAGGTGGCGACGTTACCGGCGAGGAGGTCGACGTCGGGAAAGCGCTTCTTGACGGCGGCGACGGCCTCGAGGACTCGCGAGGAGTGCCCGTGGGCGGAGTCGATGGCGAGGGCGTCGACGCGCATGGCAATCAGTTCGGCGGCGCGTTCGAGGAAGTCGCCGGTGGCTCCGATCGCTCCAGCGACACGCAGGCGGCCTTTCTCGTCCTTGGAGGCGTTGGGATACTTCAGCTTCTTCTGGATATCTTTTACGGTGATGAGGCCTTTGAGTTCGTAATCGTCGTTGACGACGAGGAGCTTTTCGACGCGGTGTTGGTGCAGGATGTCCTCGGCCTGCTCGAGCGTAGTCCCGACGGGAACGGTGATGAGATTTTCTTTCGTCATCACGTCGTTGATGGGAATGTCGGTTTGCGAGACGAAGCGGAGGTCGCGGTTGGTCAGGATGCCGACGAGGCGGCCTTTGCGCGTGACGGGGACGCCGGATATTTTGAAGCGGCGCATCAACTCCAGCGCATCGGAGATGGGCTGCTCGGGCGAGATGGTGACCGGATCGACGATCATGCCGGATTCAGAGCGCTTGACGCGGTCGATCTCGAGGGCCTGCTGCGCGATGGTGAGGTTGCGATGGATGACACCGAGGCCGCCCTGCTGGGCCATGGCGATGGCCAGGCGCGACTCGGTTACGGTGTCCATTGCGGCCGAGACAAGCGGCGTGGCGAGGGTGATGTTTCGGGTGAGACGCGTTTGGGTGCTGACCTGGGTGGGAACCACTTCGCTGTACGCAGGGACGAGCAAGACATCGTCGAAGGTCAGAGCTTCCGGGATCGGGGAGGTAATCATTTGCACTCGAATTCAGTTGTAGGTTGCAGGTTGTGGGTTGTGGGTTGGGGCGGGGGTTTTGTTGATTGTAGCGCGGCGGCACTTCGTGCTGTTCTCGACGCTTCGCGCGAAAACGGCGGGAATGCCGAAAGGTGGTCGGCGGCGGCCTGGAGGTTGAGGGTATTTGTAGGTTGTGGGCTGTCATTTTTTGCGTCACGAGCGATCAAGTTGCGCTGGTCGAGTGCGCGGGTGGCACGTTGGAGCCGGCTGAGAAGACTGGCCGCTAGTTTGTAGTCGAGGGTTCCGGCGGCGATGGCATGCAGCACGCGAGAGAGCGCACGGAGGATGGAGGCGCGGGTGGTGAGGGAGCCGAGGTGGGTGGGGCTATCGCGGCGGCAGCTGATGCGGGCGGTGTGCTGCTGGCGGCGGAGGCGCTGCTCGGTGCGGGCGTGGGCATGGCAGAATGGGGAACCGGTAACAGCGACGGAGCGGCAAGGCTGGCCCTGGGACTGGCGGCGCGAGCAGAGTCTGGCGGGCGGTTTAGCGGACATGGTCACCTTCTTGGGACTGCCCCTGGGTGGGGTTGGTACCTAAACTACCCGCTTTCAATCACTTGCGCTATTTTCGAGGCAAGTTACTGAATTCAGGCTAGTTACAGCTAAGAATAAGAAAACAAGGGAGAATAGAAATCCGTCGACTTACGGCGAAATTTTCTATTAGCCCTACTTTAAGAGTAGCAGGTTGACCATAACTCATCTGCTATCTAAATTCACCTATATTGCGTTTGGAATGAGAGAGATAGTGTTTTTGGGGGGCTTGACAATGTTTTTTGGGCGGTCCATAACGGAGTTTGATTAGGAGCTTGGGCCGGGCGCGAGACAGAGGAGGGTTTCGGGTCGGCCATCTGCCATGAGGATGGCACCGTTCGCGAAGAAAAAAGGCAGCTACGACCACTGTGACACCCGCGCATGGAATACAGCGCTGGCTGCACTGTTATGCCGCCACCAAGCGCAAAGTTATTCCGCCAGCTAGCGGCGTGGCACTGCAAAGTTACCTCGCCGCCCGCTTCAAACGCATCCCGCCACTTATTTCAGCCGAATCCCGCCAGTCAGCGACAGGTGGAAATCTGGTTTCTCAAAACGCCGATTCACTGGCGACTGAACCGTAACGGCACGTTCGCAGTCTCTTTCCTCGGTCTCGATATAGGATCATTTTGAGATGAATCTGCTGTTTGTCTGTAGCCGGAACCGACTCCGGAGCCCCACGGCTGAGGCAGTCTTCGCAGAGGTGACCGGCCACGCGGTCCTGTCAGCAGGAACCAGCAACGACGCCGAGACCGTCGTGTCGGCTGATCTAGTTGAGTGGGCAGACATCATCTTTGCGATGGAGGGAGTGCACCGCCGCAGACTGAATCAGCGTTTCGCACCGTTGTTGCGTACCAAGCGGATCATCGTTCTTGGCATCGCCGACGAATACGACTATATGGATCCGCGACTCATCGAAATCCTCAAGGAGAAGGTATTCCAACACATCGAGGTCAGAGCGACCCCATGAGGCACCTGAGACTG
>Ga0302277_1003032_pt1 | contig 11662 bp, 11 predicted proteins | sample III_Bog_N3_1_FD_198759 | JGI IMG/M metagenome (GOLD analysis project Ga0302277, IMG submission 198759) | Peat permafrost microbial communities from Stordalen Mire near Abisko, Sweden - III_Bog_N3_1 | ecosystem: Environmental > Terrestrial > Soil > Wetlands > Peat | place: Sweden: Abisko... | reverse complement strand
CAGAAAACGTTCAGGATTAAATGCCTTGTCAGCACCCAAGGTACGCAATCCACTACGAGCTAAAGCTCGTGTGGAATTGTCAGTGCGGGCACTATCCTTCCATGTACGCAACAGGGTATCGAACATCAGCGCGGTCCACGGCAACATCCCGAGCAGCAGGACGGGCACGAAGTAATACCAGGGCTGATAGCGGCCGAGTTCCTTGGTGGTGAAGCGCGTGTAATGTTCGTAAATGAAAAATTTCTGGAAGAACTCCGGGTTGGCTTTCATCACCAGATAAAACCATGGCGAGACCACAAGCATAAACAGCAGCAATCCTATGCTCCAGTGCATGCGCTTCCACACGCCGATGTCGCGCTGCAAAATAGAATACAGAAATAGCGCCGCGCCCGGCAGCACCAGCCCCATTAAGCCCTTGCTTAACACCGCCAGCGCCATGGCCACCCATGCCAGAACCATCCAGTTGCGGCGGGTACGCACATCATTCTCTTCTTTTTGCCCCAGCAGTAGGCCGACGATACCGAGCGTGATGAAAAATGTCACGCCCATGTCCAGCGTATTGATATGCCCCATTAACGCATAAAACAAGCTGCCGCCGAGCAGCATGGCGGCATAGCGCCCCGCTGCACACCCGAACAGGCGCGTCCCGGCAAACCACACCAGCAGGATACCGGCGAAGCCGGTCAGCGCAACCCACAGCCGTGAGGTCCATTGATGCTCACCGAATAATTCGTAGGCAGTCGCGGTGGCCCAATATTGCAACGGCGGCTTCTCAAAATATTTGAGATCATTCAGGCGCGGCGTGACCCAATCACCGCTCACCACCATCTCGCGAGGAATCTCGGCATAGCGCCCCTCGTCCGGCTTGATCAATTTGCGGTATTCGATGTTGCCGAACCAGATGATCGCCACCGCCAGCAGCAGTAACCACAACCAGCGCCGGGATGTACCCGTGCAAGACTTGCTCAGTTGTTCCATAACTTCATAAGGGCGCTTACCCGCTCAAGGGGATAGAAAAATCAGAGGCGGGATTTTAACCCAAATGCACATTAACTGACTCCGCCCTTTTCTTTCACCGTAGCGTGCGCCCAGCCATTCGCAAAAGTAATGCGCAGTTCCGCGCCTAACGTCAACTTCCTTGCATCCGACACCACACTGCCGTTTGTGTCTTGCACCAGGCTGTAGCCGCGCGCCAGCACTTGATTCGGGTTAAGCAAGGTCAGGTTTTGCGCGGCGTTTTCCATACGCACCAAACGTTGCGCTTGTGTGGCACGCATCGCTTTGAGCAGACGTTCCGCCAGATTGGTTTGCCTATCCTGCATGCGGGCGAAGTCGCTGCTCGCCGCACGCAGCCGTTGTGCCAGCGATTGCCATTGCCAGTGTTGCTGCTGCTTGTAATATGCGAAGGCGCGCTGCATGCGTTGTTGCAGTTGCCCCAATTGTTGGGCTTTATTTTGCAACTGCTGCGCGGGATGCACCAGGCGACGCTGCAAATAATCCAGTGACTGCATGGCATTTTGCAGACGGTTGCGCTGCGCACGCTGCAGGTGTTGCGCCATATCGCGCAAGTTTCTCAACAGGACGTCACGATCCGGAGCGACGCGCTGCGCCGCCGCAGTGGGGGTCGGTGCGCGTTCGTCCGCGACAAAATCGGCGATGGTGAAATCGGTCTCATGCCCTACCCCACTGATCACGGGAATGACACTGGCGGCGATGGCGCGTGCCACAACCTCTTCGTTGAACGCCCACAAGTCCTCGATGCTGCCACCGCCACGACACAGCAGCAACACATCGCATTCCGCCCGCTCGTTTGCCAGCCGGATGACTTGCGCGATTTTCTGCGCCGCGCCCTCACCCTGCACCGGCGTGGGATATAACACCACGGGGATGCCGGACATGCGCCGGGTCAGCGTAGTCAGCACATCGCGCAGCGCGGCGGCTTGTGGCGAGGTGACGATGCCGATTTGTGTCGGCATGGCTGGCAAGGCACGTTTGCGCGCCGCATCGAACAACCCTTCGCCTTCCAATTTTTTCTTGAGACGTTCGAAAGCTTCATATAACGCTCCCAGCCCGGCAGGACGCATCTGTTCTAGCGTCAACTGAAAATCGCCGCGTGCCTCATATAACGTCGCCAGCGCCAGCACCTCCACCTGCATACCGTTCTTTGGCTGCCAGTCGAGATATTGGCTTTTGTGGCGGAACATGACGCAACGCACCTGCGCTTGTTCGTCCTTCAGCGAAAAATACCAGTGTCCCGAAGATGCACAGACAAAATTGGAAACCTCCCCGCGCACCCACAGCAAGGGTAAGCCGTTTTCCAGCAACTGTTTGGCCGCGACGTTAAGCTCGCGCACGCTGAATACGCGATTTTTTTCAAGTGTATTCAAATTAAAAACCATATTGACAACCTGCAATAATCCACAACTCAAGGAAATACGCCGCTTTGCCGCGAGATACTCTGCTGCAACATAGATGGCTTACAGCATCTTATTGTTTTTATTGTTAATTTTAAAGCACAAAAAATGAGCTGCCCAACAATAATGGTTATCTGATAAGGAGTTAAGTATTACTTTCTACCACTTCCTCACAAAGTTATCCACAGTACCTGTGCACAACTAATAACCGCTGATGCCATGCCGCCTTATCTAAGACTCCAGCGGAGAAACCTTGCCCAAATAGCGGCGACAAGATACAGTTGCGCCTGCTAAATTTAAGCATATCGGAGAAGTCGCGTGTTAGATATTGTCAATGCCGCCGGTTGGCCCATCTACTTATTGCTGGTTGCGTCCATAATTGCCGTTGCCTTGATCGGGGAACGACTGACCTTCCTGCGCAACAAAAATGTTGCCCCTGCTGAGTTGCTTGATGAAGTAGTGCAGGAACTCAAACAACGAGGCGTCAGTGAAGTCCTGCTGTCCAGACTGGCGGAAGAATCCCCGCTTGGACGCATATTTGCCGCCGGGTTGAAGAATGCCCAAAGCTCGCCCGAGGTGATGAAAGACGCGATTGAGGAAGCCGGAAGAACTGCCGCGCACGAACTGGAACGCTTCCTCACCACCCTCGGTACGATTGCCTCGATCAGCCCTTTGCTCGGACTATTCGGCACGGTGGTCGGGATGATCGAGATTTTCGGCGCACAAGCCGCCGTCGGCAACACTCCGACCGTCCTGGCCCATGGCATTTCGGTAGCGTTGTATAACACCGCTTTCGGTTTGATCGTCGCGGTACCCAGCATGATTTTCTACCGCCACTTCCGCGCCAAGGTCGATAGCCTGATCATCGAAATGGAACAACAGGCGGTCAAGCTGATGGAAATCGTGCATGGCGCACGTCGGAGTTAACTCATGAACTTTCAGCGCGGGCGCACACGCGAAGAACCGGAAATCAATCTGATTCCGATGATAGACGTGTTGCTGGTAATCCTGATTTTCATGATGGTCACCACGACTTACGCAAAATTTTCCGAGTTGCAGATCAACCTGCCGCAAGCAAGCGGTGAGCAGAACTCCACGCAGACCAACCAGATCAATGTATCAGTGGATGCCTCCGAACACTATGCCGTCAACAATACGGTCACCGCATTCACCGATGTGGACGCGCTGGCGCAGGTGCTGAGCAAGGCGGCGGGCGAACAGAAAGACCCAACCATCATCATCAATGCCGACGCCAAGGCACCCCATCAGTCTGTCATCAACATCATGGAAGCCGCGCGCATCGCCGGTTACAGCCGCATTACCTTCACCACCAGCCGGAAGTAACGGCACCAAAACGGGATGCACTGGCTGGAACGACATTGGTATCGCATTTCTTCGCTGCATATCATCCTGCTGCCCGTTAGTTTTATTTTCCGCCTGCTGGTGGCATTGCGTCGGGCGCTGTACCGCAGCGGCCTTCTAACCAGCGAGAAACTGCCTGTTCCCGTCATCGTAGTGGGTAATATCACAGTCGGCGGCAGCGGCAAGACTCCACTCACGCTGTGGCTGGCACAGCAACTGCTCGATAACGGCTGGCATCCTGGCATCATCAGTCGGGGTTTCACCAAAGGTACGCAATCTACTGCGAAGCAAGCTTCGCGTAGAATTGACAGCGGCGGTGATAAATCAACAGCGCCGCAAGCCGTTCATCCTTCCAGCAGTCCCGATGAAGTAGGCGATGAAGCGGTGCTGATGGCGCAACGCGGACTTTGTCCGGTATGGGTCGGACGCGACCGTCCTGCCGCTGGACGTGCGCTACTGAGCATTCATCCCGAATGCGATGTCTTGCTCAGCGACGATGGCCTGCAACATTACCGTTTGCGGCGCGATGCCGAAATTGCAGTGATAGATGGAGTGCGCCGCCTCGGTAACGGCCGCCTGCTTCCCGCAGGCCCGTTGCGCGAAGCGACTTCACGCCTGCATGAAGTGGATGCGGTCGTCATCAACGGTGGCAAGGCTGCGGCCGGTGAATACCGGATGCAACTCGAAGGCACTGTTTTCTACAACTTGCTCAACCCGAACACAATAATGCGTGCTTCCGATTTCCACGGCCTGTGCCTGCACGCCATCGCCGGGATCGGCCATCCACAACGCTTCTTCACTCACCTGCACAATCTGGGGCTGGATGTGTACATTCACCCTTTTCCTGACCATCACCGCTATACATCCACCGATCTGGCTTATGCAAATGCCGATGCGATACTCATGACGGAAAAAGATGCGGTAAAATGCACGCCATTCGCTACCGAAAAATGCTGGGTGCTGCGCGTGGAAGCGCAACTGGACCCGGCACTCATCCACCACATCCTGGAAAGGATCGCCCCGAATGGACGCCAAGTTGCTTGAAATTCTGGTTTGCCCGCTGTGCAAATCCCCGCTGGTTTACCGCAAAGCCGAACAGGAATTGATCTGCAAAGCAGATCGGCTGGCCTTTAAAATCCAGGACGACATCCCGGTAATGCTGGCGGATGAAGCACGTGCGATGACGCCAGAAGAAGTCGAACAACTCAGGTGATGGATTTCCACGTCGTCATCCCGGCTCGCTTTGCCTCTACTCGCCTGCATGGCAAGCCGCTCCTGCCCATTGCCGGGAAACCCATGGTGGTGCGGGTTGCCGAACAGGCAGCGAAAAGCGGCGCACAGCAAATCTGGATTGCCACCGATCATCATCCCATCATCGCCGCCGCGCATGAGCACGGCTTCAAGGCCTGTCTGACTCACGCCCACCATGCCAGCGGCACCGACCGTATCGCTGAAGTGGTAGAACAACATAACTGGCCGGATGACACGATCGTTGTCAACGTTCAAGGTGACGAGCCGCTCATCCCACCCACCTTGATACGCGCTGTGGCGCAACACCTGCACGACCATCCTGAATGCGCCATCACCACCGCCTGCCACCCCATCCATGACGAAGCTGCAATGCGCAACCCCAACATCGTCAAGGCGGTGCTGGATAAGGACGGCAACGCGCTTTATTTCAGCCGCGCGCCGATTCCGTATCCGCGCGATGCATTCGCAAACAATACCGCGCTACCGGAAAATCTCACCGTCCTCCGCCACATCGGCATCTATGCCTACCGCGCCGGTTTCCTGCGCGCTTTCCGGCAACTTGCACCTGCCGCCATCGAACAGATTGAGGCACTGGAACAATTGCGCGCACTGTGGCATGGATACAAGATCGGTGTTACTGTCACCGCAGATGCCCCGCCTGGCGGAGTGGATACGGAAGCGGATTTACATGTGGCAAGAAACACTTTTGAAGCTTTACTTAACCAAGGAATATAAACATGCGAATAATCTTGCTAGGCGCACCCGGCGCCGGTAAAGGCACACAGGCCAATATAATCAAAGAAAAATTCGGCATCCCGCAGATTTCTACCGGCGACATGTTGCGCGCCGCCGTCAAGGCAGGCACACCGCTCGGCGTTGCTGCAAAGAAGATCATGGATGCAGGCGGACTGGTTTCCGACGACCTCATCATCAATTTGGTGAAGGAACGCATTAAGGATGCTGACTGCGCCAATGGCTTCCTGTTCGACGGATTCCCGCGCACCATCCCGCAAGCCCAAGCCATGAAGGATGCAGGCATCCATATTGATTTCGTGGTGGAGATCGAAGTTCCGGACACCGACATTATTCAGCGCATGGATGGCCGCCGTGTGCATCCGGCTTCGGGGCGTACCTACCACATAATTTTCAATCCGCCCAAAGTGGCAGGCAAGGATGACGTCACCGGCGAAGATCTGGTACAGCGCCCGGACGATGCGGCAGACACGGTAAAAAAACGCCTTGAGGTCTATCACGATCAGACTAAACCGCTGGTGGACTATTACGCCGCATGGGGAAAATCCAAGGATGCAGGTGCACCGCACTGCATCAACATTCCCGGCATCGGCAGCGTGGATGCCATCCGCGACCGCATATGCAACGCACTGGCAGCACACTAAGGACGCCTAATGGCCAGCAAACCTATTCTCACTCTCGACGACGCCAAGCGTATCGCCATGGCAGCCGAGGGCGAGGCGCGGCGCAATGAATGGAAAGTGGTGATCGCGGTCGTTGATGACGGTGGCCACCTGCTCTACTTGCAACGCAGCCACGACACCCAGTTTGGCAGCGTGGAAACCGCCATCGCCAAAGCACATGCCGCCGTTGCTTTCCAGCGCCCAACCAAGGCATCGGAAGATGCGGTACTGAGTGGACGCCTGATCCATCTCGCCCTGCCCGGCGTGATTCCCGCCGAGGGTGGCGTGCCGCTGTTGCGCGATGGGCAAATCATTGGCGGGCTGGGTATCAGCGGTGTACGCTCATTTCAGGACGGTCAGATCGCGCAAGCCGGAGTGGACGCCCTCGTTCAGGATTGACCCCATACTGTTCACTTAATAAAATTCCGTTCGTCCCATAGAGCTTTTGGTCGGGCACCCGCCTGAGCTTGTCGAAGGACTCTGGTTGCGTAGCTGGTGGTTCGACAAGCTCACCACGAACGGCCTAATGGATTATCGTGGATTAAAGCTTATGTAGCTTATTGATAAATATAAAATCTACCACTTGTAATTGTCTAATAAAACCGCAAAGCCCCCCGCTACAACCCGCATAGTATCAAGATTAATTTTTTGGTATTAGACAATTTCTGAAGTTTCAAAGCTGGTTGCTCCAGCGTTAAAAGAGGTATCTTCACACTCTTTGAATGAAAATCGGTTTTGCATGAAAAGAAGCCGCCCAATGACCTGTACTCTGCATTAAAGCGCACAGGAAGCCGACAGACAGCCCATGTGGGCTAGGACAGATTCGTGAAGTTATAGTTTATGCGCTTGGTCGTCCTTTGGTAGTGCAGCGCTTCCCTGTTCCAAGGCTCTTCTTGACGCATAATTGGCGTCTACAGCCATTGGGTTAGGCGCAATCTTTGAAAGTTGTTCCTGAATGCGCCTAGTGCCTTCCTGTGCATCGCGCAGGGATCGTTCCAATACCTTGATCCGCTCTGCCTGCGCGTCTGCTTCTGGCAGCATTTGAATCGCCCGAGAAAGTTCTCTTTCTGCTTTTTCGACTCTGTGCCGTTCAGACATCAGGTTGCGAATAATCTTTTCTTGTGCCTTGATATGCTCTTCAAGCCTGCCTGTATAGCCCAGATCGAGGATGCCAGATTTGGCAGGTATTGCTGGAATCTTGCCTTTTAAAGCCTTTGTAACTGCCCTCCTATCGTCTTTTAGCTTAACGTGTTGACGTCCCGTTAACTTTGCGTCTAGGGGTAACCATGCAATTTTATTCAACATAATTCTTGCGCTTCGCTCTGCATTATTGCCTAGAGATTCGCCAATCCTTAGAGTATCGGTGAAGCTGGTATTAGTGAGGATGCTCATGCTCGTGCCCTCCTTCATCATCAGGTATCGCATCCTGTTCATCATCAACGTCTGGCAAGGCCATTAAGCAAAGTGATATTGGAGGCAATTCGGAGCGATTACTATGGAAAACTTTTCCACAAACTATCGGTCACTTCCTATGGGAATATGCCTGCCACTTTCCAAACCGCGATAGCGCCTTTCAGTCGGTCACCAGCAGGACACCGTTCTATATGGGAATTACGCTACTGCGCATTGCGCGAAATAGCTGGGTTGAACAGGAACATCGTCATCGACTGATCAGCGAGGCAAAAGAATGTCTGAGGAGATATTAAATGATCGTCAAGGGCATTATTTTCGATATCAACGGAACGCTTACAGATATCAGGACAAATGAGTGGCATGATGATGTGTATCGCGTCATCAGCAATCTTCTGTCATATCAAGGCATATTGCTCGATCCAAACGTTGTTAAGGATCTATATTTTCAGATCATGAAAGAACAACGAGCGGCATGCGGTGAGCGTTATCCAGAATTTGATGCCGTCAACATCTTTTATGAGATCGTTGCGCAGCATTCGACGAGTTTTACTCGCAACCTGCCAGCAAAAAAGATTGAACAACTTCCGATACTCCTTGCCGAGGCGCACCGGGCCGCATCACGGTTTCGTTTGCAGCTCTATCCTGGCGTAATGGACACCCTATGGCAACTTCGCCCGAAATATCATCTTGCAATCGTTTCTGATGCGCAGACCGCCTATGCAATTCCAGAGTTGAATGCCGTCGGTCTATCGGAGCATTTTGATCCAATCATAATCTCGGGAAGCTTTGGATATCGCAAACCCGACGAACGCCTGTTCACCGCCGCATTGACCGCCATGAAAATGAAGCCGTCTGAAATTCTGTTTGTCGGCAACGACATGGTTCGTGACGTTTATGGGGCACAGCTACTTGGTATCAAAACGGTCTTTTTCAAGTCTAATCAGGGAACTCAGGAAAAGGATGGCGTAAAACCCGACTATATTATTTATAAATTCCCGGAATTGCTAAACGCTATCCAGTTCTTCGAGGACAGTTATGGGACAGACTAATAATAAAAGAGAAAAGGCCGATGTTTTAGATAAGACGGTGTACAAATCCCTCATCAAACAGTTATGGTCTCTGCGCAAAAGCATGCAAGAACAAGAATCGGTCTTGGCACCTTGGCTGGTCGGAGTCGATCCGAGTTACCGGGCGAGTTCGCGCAATTTTGCACATTATCTGGCGCTGCGTCATGCAGACCAGCGTCCGTTACAGGAAAGCCTAGACCGGGTCGGAGTGTCCTCCCTCGGGCGGGCGGAATCCAATGTCCTAGCCAATCTGGACAAAGTTCTCGGTATTCTTCTTCAACTGGCTGGAGAGCCTTGGCAATCCCATTGCAAGGACGAACCGGCAAGTATTCAAAGTAGCCGTAAGTTGCTGGAACAGCATACAACAGCTTTACTTGGTCCACCCCCTCCAGGAAGAGCAGTGCGAATCATGGTCACCCTGCCCTCGGAGGCGGCCAGTAATTTTGGCCTGGTGCGGCACTTGGCTGAATCCGGCATGGATATCGCCCGTATCAATTGCGCTCATGATGGCGCCACCGAGTGGCGGGCAATGGCGGCTAACGTGCGCCGTGCAGCAGAAGCGGCGGGTAGGTCGGTTCGAATACTCATGGATCTGGGCGGGCCGAAATTACGCACGGGTTCCATTACATCCGGCCCCGTCGTGCTAAAACTGCGCCCGCAACGAGATGAGTTCGGCAAGGTGCTGGCTACCGCACAAGTTGGCATGAGGCCGACCGGCACGAGTATGCCGGTGGTTGGTGCTACAGCTCACATTGGCGTGGATGCCGACTGGGCGGCTCGTCTTAAACCGGGAGACCACGTTGATTTCACCGATGCATCGGGCGCCGAGCGCAGCCTTGTAGTGGTTCATCGGGATGGCGAAGGTGTGCTGGCGGAATGTGCAAGGACAGCATACCTGATTCCAAAAACCAAACTTAAACGCCGCCGCAAGGGCATCGGACGGCGTACTACCCGCTTGTATGACTTGCCTTGCCAAGAGGGGACGTTGCACTTGGAACGTGGCTGTCACCTGCGCCTGACTCGTGATATCAGCGAATCTTCCCTCAAAGAAAACGAAAATTGGGAACATGTCACCCCCACAATCTCATGTACTTTGCCGGAAATATTCGAGCAGGTCAGCGTTGGCGAAAGGATATGGTTCGACGATGGCCGCATTGGTGGGGTCATCCGCCGAACAGAGCGGGAATGGTTGGATGTCGAGATTACCCACGCGCGTGATAACGGAGAAAAACTTGCCGGCGACAAGGGCATCAATCTGCCGGATAGCCAACTCAACTTGCCCGCGCTGACTGACAAGGACTGCGAAGACTTGGCCGTTGTAGTCAAGTTGGCTGATTTGGTGGGTCTATCATTCGTTCAACGTGCCAGTGATGTGGAAACTTTACGCACCCACCTGCGTGAGCTCGGAGCATCCGATCTTGGAATTATGCTCAAGATCGAGACCCGGCGCAGCTTCGAAAACCTCCCTGAGCTGTTGTTCTCGGTCATGGGCAACATGGCTGCTGGGGTGATGATTGCTCGTGGCGATCTGGCAGTTGAATGCGGTTACGAAAGAATGGCCGAAGTCCAGGAGGAAATTCTCTGGGCCGCAGAGGCGGCTCATATGCCGGTGATATGGGCCACTCAAGTATTGGAGACTTTAGCCAAGACTGGACTTCCCTCCCGTGCCGAGATTACTGATGCCGCAATGGGCGAACGGGCTGAGTGTGTCATGCTCAATAAAGGGCCGCATATTAGGGAAGCCCCTAATCTGATTGCCTTGCGCCGTTCTGGCTTTCACAAATCCTTGACGTGCGCGGTGTACCGAAAGAATCGCTTGTTGCTCAACCGTCTTTATCGCTACGAACCGCATGTTTGGTCTGCTGACCGCTTCACAGATCGTTTCGGCATCTGCCATGTCGTTCTTGTTCGTCTTGACATACGGTTTCACAAACTGCGGTGCCATCAATTTGACCGTGTGACCGTACCTGTATGAAGACCGCAATACCGGCTCAAAGGTCATAGGCAAGTTTTTTCTCTCCTCCAGAAAGAAGAACGCTGTGAAGGCTGCCTCACGCCTGACCCGCGAATTCGACAATCTTTGCATGATGCGCGATTCCGGGCTGACAGGCTATCCTCACGATGTCGTCAGACCGCTTGGTCAAAATTATTCGATGAACGCACTTTTAGTCACCGAATGCGGCGAGGGAGAGCTGTTAAGCAAAGTGATATTGGAGGCAATTCGGAGCGATTACTATGGAAAACTTTTCCACAAACTAACCGCACTCGCGTACTTTCTGTCAATCTTTCACAACAGGACTGCCATAGGCGAAAGGGTCGAGTTCCACGAAGTCTGTGCTTATAAGGATCGCCTGATCGAAAAATTGCTTGAAATCAGGGCAATTGGACGGGGCGAGGCGAACGAGTTGTACTGGCTTCGCGACCAGTGGAGAAATCAACCGAGGATGTGGGAAGACCAGAAAGTGCTTGTACACGGGGACGCAACCCCTGAAAATTTTATGTTCGGCGAAGGATTAAAAGTAATCACGTTCGATCTGGAGAGAACCCAATACGCTGATCGTGTTTTCGACACAGGCCGCATCGCCGGAGAACTAAAGCATTTCTTCATGCGTGCAACAGGCAACAAGGATGCCGCAGAACCCTTTATCGGTCACTTCCTATGGGAATATGCCTGCCACTTTCCAAACCGCGATAGCGCCTTTCAGTCGGTCACCAGCAGGACACCGTTCTATATGGGAAT
>Ga0302277_1003031_pt1 | contig 11668 bp, 9 predicted proteins | sample III_Bog_N3_1_FD_198759 | JGI IMG/M metagenome (GOLD analysis project Ga0302277, IMG submission 198759) | Peat permafrost microbial communities from Stordalen Mire near Abisko, Sweden - III_Bog_N3_1 | ecosystem: Environmental > Terrestrial > Soil > Wetlands > Peat | place: Sweden: Abisko... | reverse complement strand
GAATTGAAGTGATCCTCGATGTCGTCTTCAATCACACGGCTGAGGGCGATGAACTCGGACCAACGCTTTGTTTTCGTGGAATGGATAACGTGATTTTCTACACGCTGGAGGGAGACAAGCGCTACTACAAGGACTTCACCGGTACGGGGAATACGATCAACGCCAATCATCCGGTGGTTCGCGACTTTATCCTGAACGCGCTTCGTTACTGGGTCATCGAGACGCACGTGGATGGATTCAGGTTCGATCTGGCATCGGTTTTGGGCAGGGATGGCACGGGTAAACTCTTGGCCAATGCGCCTCTCCTGGCCAGGATCGCCGAAGATCCGATTTTGAGGGATGTGAAACTTATTGCCGAGGCATGGGACGTTGCCGGCGCTTACCAGGTAGGCAGCTTTTCGGAGAGGCGCTGGGCGGAGTGGAATGGACAGTACCGCGATGACATTCGGCGCTTCTGGCGAGGTGAAGACGGGATGCTCGGTCGATTCGCCAGCCGCATCTGCGGAAGCGCCGACATTTACGCCAAATCAGGCAAAGGCCCGGAAAGCAGCATCAATTTCGTTACCTGTCATGATGGCTTCACCCTCAATGACCTTGTCAGTTATTGCGGCAAGCACAACGAAGCCAACGGTCAGAATAACCATGACGGCTCAAACGATAATTTTAGTCAAAACAATGGCGCGGAGGGAATCAGTGCGGACAAGGAAATTGAGCAGCTAAGAAATCGTCTGGTCAAAAATTTCTTGCTGACTCTGTTCATCTCGCGCGGAGTTCCCATGCTGCTCGGCGGCGACGAATTTCGCCGTACCCAAAAGGGCAATAACAACGCCTACTGCCAAAACAACGAAACGAGTTGGTTCAACTGGCAAAATTTGGAACAACATAAGGAAATTTTTCTTTTTGCTCGGGACATGATCGCGTTTCGACGTACCCACCCGGTTCTAAGCGAAGAAAAGTTCTACACCGACGCTGAAATCTCCTGGTTCAGCCCTGAAGGCAGACTGCCCATCTGGGCCGATCCCAGGCGGAAAGAGCTTGCCTGCCTTATTTATGAAAAAGGAGGGGACAGGCTTTACCTCATGTTTAATTCCGACGATGCGGCGAGCAATTTTGCGCTTCCGAAGCTGCCCTCGAATTATCGCTGGCAGCTCGCGGTGGATACTTTTTGCTCGGTACCTCAGGAGTTGCCTTTCGATAGGCGGGATGTTCTCTCACTCAGTTATCATCTTGAAGCTCGGTCAAGCGCGATACTCGCGGCGCGACACCTGTGATGCGGGTCGGAATGGGGGTTACACCCCATTTGCCGATTCCATCCGCAGGATAATATCACACCTATGGCCCTCCACCTTTATCTTGTTCGCCATGGCGAAACCACGTGGTCTCTAACCCATCAGCACACCGGGCGAACAGATATTCCTTTGACCGAGCATGGCGAGGATGAGGCACGCGAGTTGGGGAAGCGACTGCGATTCACAAAATTCACCCACATATTTAGCAGTTCCCGTCGGCGCGCAGAGCGAACGTGTGCACTGGTGATAACGGGGCAGAAGCCTGAGATCGAACCGGACCTCGCCGAGTGGGATTATGGCGATTATGAAGGCGGGTGTAGCATCGACATACGCAAGAAGCGACCTGATTGGAATATCTTTCGAGACGGTTGCCCCGGAGGCGAAAGTCCCGGACAAGTCTCGGACCGCGCCGACCGACTTATTGCTCGTCTTCGGACCATGGAGGGCAAGGTCGCGCTCTTCTCCCACGGTCAGTTCGGGTGCGTGCTGGCCGCCCGTTGGATCGGACTGCCGGTCATCGAGGGGCCTCATTTCGTACTGGGTACCGCATCACTCAGCGTTCTCGGCTACGACCCTGACCATCCAAAGGTGCCGATCATCGCCCTCTGGAACGCTTTCTCCCACGACATGCTGGAGTTAATGGAGAGCTCGCGCCTAGGCGATACTAGAACCCCAAAGGAACGGGCCATTCAACGCTGGGAAACCGATGGGGGAGAAATTCCTAACGCAGTAGGTCCACTAACGGCAGCCGCGAAATGAATGTCGCACCGTTGAGTAGTCGCCGAGCATGGTACTGGCGCTATTTAGCCAATTGCTTTCGAATGGATTCCAATTCCAGTCGTCGTTTGGGACTAGTCTTCGGATAGGCCATCTTCAATTCATGGAGCGCATCGAGGACAATTCGCGACACAATCAGGCGCGCGTTATCCTTATCATCGGCGGGAACAATGTACCAAGGCGCGTGATCGGTGTTGGTCGCGTTTAGGCATGCCTCGTAAGCCTTTCGGTAATCATCCCAGTATTTTCTTTCGTGAATGTCTGCAGTGCTAAGTTTCCAGTTCTTGTCCGGCGCATCGATCCGCTCCAAGAACCTCTTTCGCTGCTCGTCCTTCGAGAGGTGGAGAAATATTTTAACCGTTCGTGATGCATTATGATAAAGGTGGCGCTCCAGGTCGACAATCGAGCGATAGCGCTCCGGCCAGAAGTTTTTCTCTTCGTAGGTCTCCTGCGTGAAGCCCTGACTACGGAGAATTTCTGGATGAACGCGAAGGACCAGCACATCCTCGTAGTAGGAACGGTTGAAGATGCCAATCCGCCCTCGTTCCGGCAAACGACACGTCGTCCGCCAGAGAAAGTCGTGTTCGAGTTCCTCGGCGCTCGGCTGTTTGAAGCTGTAAACTTCGCAACCCTCAGGATTGACCCCGGACATGACATGGCGGATAGCCCCGTCCTTGCCGGCGGCGTCCATACCCTGAAAAATCAACAGCAGTGCATGGCGGTTGGATGCATAGTGCAGTTGTTGTAAGGAACTCAGCTCCTCAATATGTTCGGCCAGACGCTCCCGGTAAGCCTCCTTGGATTTAAACAGGGGCTTTACCAAAGTTGGCCAGTCCTTGAGATGGACTTCTTTTCCGGATTTAACCCGGAATTCCTTTGCATGGATTTTCATGGTAATTTCTTTGGTACGACCGTCGCCAGGTTTGTCCTGATTATTTATGGGCTGCTTCGGGCGTGTCTTTCTGGGTGTCTTGATTTGCTTTATCCCGGCGCTGAACCGCCTCTACGTCCTCTCGGCCCAGTTCCTCGTAGAGTTCGTGGACACGCTTGACGAGTAGTGGCGTCGCTTCGGGCGGTGTGTGCTCTTCGGGTTTGGGTTGAATCTTGGCTTCGGGCTTTGATTCGTCTTCAACCTCCGGTTTGGCCTCGGGCTTCGTTTCAGGTTTGGGCTCGACCTTGGCTTCGGGTTTTGGACTGTCTGTGCCCTCGGGCTTCGCTTCACGTTTAGGCTCGGCTTTGGCTTCAGGTTTTGGACTGTCTGTGCCCTCAGGCTTCGCTTCGGGCTTAGGCTCGACCTTGGCTTCAGGTTTTGGATTGTCTTTGCTCTCGGGCTTCGTTTCAGGCTTAGGCTCGACCTTGGCTTCAGGTTTGGGCTCCGCCTTGGTTTCGGGTTTAGAAGTCGTCTTGGAGTCTGGCTTTGGAGCGTCTTTGGCGGTCAGTTTTGTACCGGCTTTGACGGGGTCGAAAATCCGATAGGCGAGCAATTTGATTCGGTCATTGATGAGGAACCAAATGATCGCGTAGCCCCACACAAAACCGGCCCATTTCCAGCCTAGAGGCGTCATAAAGACTCCATACACTGCGATCAAGGTCGCAACCGTTTGAGTGCCGAGCACGGCCATCCACAAAATCCGCGCTGCGGACGGTCGAGATGAAAGACACGCTCGCCCAGATAAAACAATCCGAACGCCGCCACCACCCCTATGACACCGAGTACGGTGGAAATTCCGAGCACCATGCGCATGTTCCACGCCTCTGGCTGGCCCTTGTACTTAACGTTGTCGTAAGCGATGGACAGAATTGCTCCGTCGTTGAGCAGCGCAAGCATCACGATCATGACGGCCGTGAGCGGATAAAAATTGAAAACGAGGATCGCAAGGGTCATGAAGAAGAGCACCCGCAACGTCTCGGCGATCCGGTAGATAGCATAACTGTTCATCCGCTGGAAAATTCGGCGGCTCTCCTTGATCGCATCAATGATGACCGACAATCCGGGGGTCAATAGCACGATGGCTGCTGCCGCCCGGGCAGCGTCCGTCGCACCCGACACGGCGATGCCGCAATCGGCTTTCTTGAGAGCCGGGGCATCATTGACGCCATCTCCGGTCATGCCCACAAGATGGCCGTGCTTTTGCAGAACATCGACGATATGGAACTTGTGCTCGGGAAATACCTGCGCGAAGCCGTCCGCCTTTTCGATTTCCTTCGCCACCTCATCGGACTCCTCTTTCTTGGTGTCGCCCAAGGCGGCGGCGTCAAGAATGTTCGTGCCCATGTCCAACTTCTTCGCGGTTTCCTTCGCGATGGCGAGAGCATCACCTGTCACCATCTTGATCTTCACGCCCATTTTTAACGCCGTCGCAATGGTTTCCTTTGCGTCGTCACGCGGCGGATCGAAAAGCGGCAGCACACCGACGAGTTGCCACGGGCCATTACCTTCGGCTCGGGCCACGCCCAATGAACGAAAACCGCGAGCCGCAAATTCGTTGACCGCTTTGTCGACGTCTGGCTTTACCTGCCCGGCGTTAGCCGACAGCTTCATAATCACCTGCGGCGCACCCTTGGAGACCTTGAATTCCTTGCCATCCTTATCTTTGACGCTGGCCTCGGTGCGTTTATGGACCGGATCAAAGGGCATGAAATGCGTGACCTGAAAATCCTTGGTCGCTTCCTTGTTTTTCAGGCCGCCGATGACTGCCAGATCGATGGTATCGTTGTTGTCGGAGCGGGAAGCCAACGCGCCGTCAAGGATCACTTGGTCGGCCGGGATACCGTTAACGCAAAAGGGATCACCCAGGGTCAGTTTGTTCTGGGTCAACGTGCCGGTCTTGTCCGCACAAAGGATATCGACGCCTGCCAACTCCTCGATCGCGACCAGCTTGCTCACAACGGCCTGTTTCTTGGCCAGCAGGCGCGCACCGACGGCCATCGTCACCGACAACACGGTCGGCATCGCCACAGGGATCGCTGCGACGGTCAGCACCAAAGCGAACTGCAGCGTGTTGAGGATGGGATCACCCCTGAAAATTGCCACGGTTATAATCACGGCGACCAATACCGCCGCCAGGACGATCAAATAATTGCCTATCTTAAGCAATGCCTTCTGAAAATGGCTGACGGTAACGGCGGTCTCCACCAATTGAGCCGTCTTGCCGAAGTAGGTTTTCGTGCCTGTGGCGTAAACCAGCGCGCCGATTTCACCCTGCCGGACAATCGATCCCGAGAACACGGCTTCGCCGGGCTTGCGCGTGGCGGGGAGAGACTCTCCGGTTAAGGCCGACTGGTCCACCTCGATTTCGTCGCCATCGAGGAGCCGCGCGTCGGCTGGCACAACGTCGCCGAGACGCAGGCGAATCACATCCCCGGGAACCAGTTCGCGCGCCGCTGGATTAATCCATTTTCCATCCCGTTTTACCCGAGCCTTTATCGCCAGCTTCGCTTTCAGGGCGGCTATCGCATCGCCCGCCTGTTTTTCTTCCCAAAATCCCACGACCGCGTTGGCCAGAAGCAAAACGAGAATGATAAAGAAATCGGGCCAGTGGCGAACAACGCCGGACAGAATCACGGCTATTTCGATCATCCACGGGATGGGCCCCCAGAAATAAGAAAGAAATTTGAGGATGAGATTGGGTTTCTTCTCCTCAAGCTCGTTCGGACCATATTGGGTGAGCCGCTTGGTGGCCTCGGCCTGGGTGAGTCCATCCGGGGACGAACCTAACTTCTTTTCGACTTCCGCCATCGGGATAGATTTCAAATCGTCCTTGGACTCAGGCTTCGCTCCGGGCTTCAGATCAGCGGTTGTTGGTTTCTTGGTCGTAGGTTCCATGTATTCCTTTGCAATTGGAGGCTTCCGTTTCCGGAAGCGTTACACCTTCCCTCTGGGCTGGGCGGCGACGCCTCCCGTGGGCAAGGAATCCGGCAAATCAAGACGCGCCACACCAATTCGGTTGTCGGCCATGCCGTAATAAACATCGAAGCGATCCGGTTGGCCGATATCGTCGCGGCGGTCGATGCCCGTGGGGAACACGACATTGCCAATTGTTCCGATTCGTTCCTGCGGGAGGGTCGGGGTCAAGATCGGTTCCGCCGAACGATAGAGGACTTCGCGCGGATGCTTTTCGTCCAGCACCATGACACCCGCCGAGTAGCAGAAATGGTGGGCGGCATTGCTCGCCCCCGGCATGTCGCTGACGCCGTGGTAAATGATCATCCACCCGTACCGGGTCAGGATCGGGGGAGTACCCGCGCCGATTTTGAGACGCGCCCACCGTGCGACCGGCGCGGCCAGGCGATGATGCGAATTGAAGAGACCAAGGTGCTCCGGTTCGCACCCGTCAGCGGGCATTGGGCAGTAGGAAATCCAGATACTCTCATGGTCCAAGTCGACCTGACGGGGGCCTTCGTGGCAGGCGGTTTCCTCGGGGCGAGTGCCGGGGAACAGGGGGCGATGCAGCAGGGCCATCTGCATCTTCCCACAGTGGTTGGAGATGGCGATGGGGAAGAGGCTGGCGTCCTTGTTGTCCACATGGACGAAATCGATGCCGTCGTATGGAGCGAAAGTCGCAAGCCCCAGCCGTTTCCAATGAAGCAAATCCTTCGAAATGGCGAAGGCGATTCGTGGACCAATCGACGACAGCGCTGCATAAGTCATGATGTAGCGCTGAAGAGGCTCTACAAATGTAATGCGCGGATCCTCACACCCGCCGCCGCTATGAGATGTCTTTTCGTAATCGGCTTCGGGTTCGAGCGCGATGCCTAGGCGTTCAACGCCGCATGGATCGCCCGCTTGGTTGAATTGGACGCGGGCGATGCCGATCCGGGAAAAATTCCCTTTCGCCACAAGCCGGGGAAACAGATAAAGGTGTCCGTCGGGTCCGCGAGTGACACCCGGATTCAGGACACCTTCGATCTCCTGCGGGTTACCCGCTTCCGGCTCCATCAGCATCCCCAAGCGATGCAGCTGGAACGGGATGTTCAACCTTCCTCCAGACAAGCGATAATGGCTTCGATGACTCGCTTGGTCTCGTGAGGGTCTCTCACGCGGATAGACAACGCACCTGCTTCTTTGGCCGGGTAGTCGTTTCCGCCGGGGAAAACGGCGTCCCCGATAAAAATCATTTCCGAAATGGGAATGCCCAGGACGTCCCGTAGCTTTAGAATGCCATAGGCCTTATCGATCCCGTGCTTCGTAACGTCAATGGACGTCGCGCCGCCCAAGCGCACCGAAAATTTGGGTATGAGCTTGTCGAGCAGTACCTTGATCTTCTTGCGTTTGGCAAAGTCAGGATCCCATTTCTTCTTCTCTTCCAGAGGGGCCTGTTGCCCCAAACCGGAAAAGGTGATCTGGCTGCCCCGGTCTTGAATCAGCTCACCCCAGGTTTGCACGGGCTTTAAATCAGGGGTTTCGGTTGCCTGCTGCAACGAATTCAGGATTTTCTTCTTTTCCGCAGCGGTGAAATCTTCCGAATAGAGCAAATCCCATTTCGAGTCATATTTGTAGAACTTGGTTCCGCAGGTTGGGAGTAGGGACAAGTTCTTGAGGCGCTCGTCCTGAGAGAGGCGAGCAACCACCTGCTTTTCGAATTGTGACCAATCCCCGCCGGAAATGACGGAAACCTTGACGATTTTTAGGAGCGAGTCGAGCAGGGTGGCCATCTCCGCGTCGATGGATGCCTTACTTTCGGCCAGCGTGCCGTCCAGATCGAAGACAATGAGCTTTTTCACGGGGTAACAATCTCCGGAAGAGAAACCTCCAAGAGCGTAATTGTCCCATTAGGAGAGCAGGAACACTCCCCTACGACCGCCGGTAAAAGCAACACATCGCCTTTATTGAAACGGTAATGGAGGCCAGCGTGCTCCAAATGCCCCTCGCCATCGAGGAACACCAGGATGCGACAGGTGCCTGCCGCCCCCGTGATAAAGGGGAACTCTCCGGTCACCCGGCATACCCCAAATTGATCGCAATGAAGGAGGTGTTCTCGGTGGACAGGATCTCTTTCCCGCACGTCCGGCGTGAGCGGCTGGATTGAACCCTGCGTAAAATTAATGCAGGCCATTGCCTTATCGACTTGTAAAGGCCTTGGCTGCTTGGTCGTGGGATCGATATGGTTCCAATCGAAAAGACGGAAAGTCACATCGCTGTTTTCTTGAACCTCAAAAACGACAACGTCCCTCAGTGAATGAACGGTGCCAGCCTGAATCAACACACATTCGCCAGGTTCGGGCGTGAAACTGGCCAAATGGTCGGCCAGTGAGCCTTGGGCAATTGCCTTCCGCATGACCTCGGCTGTTGTGCCCGGTTTCAGCCCCGCATAGATACAAGCTTCCGGTCCCTCATCCAGTACCACCCAAGCTTCGGTCTTTCCGGTATCGCCGGAGGGAATAAGGTCCTTGCGGTCGTCGGAAGGATGCACCTGAACCGAGAGCCCTTTTTGCACGTCGAGAAATTTCAGAAGGAGGGGAAAACGAGTAAAATGCCTGGCCAAATTACCGAGCATTTGTTCCGGCGAACGCTCGAGCAATTGGTGGATCGACCGACCCTTAAGCGGCCCGTCGGCAACGAGACTGGGATGGTCGTCGCGGTCGCTTAGGATCCAGGCTTCGCCGGTGGGCCCATCGCCCGGCAGCGGGGCCGACAACAGGTTAGCCAAACGTCTGCCACCCCAGAGCCGATACTGGTAGATCGGTTCAAAGCGCAAGGGATACAAAGGAATTTCAGTCATGGTAGTCGGTCAAGCATTTGGAATCCTCGATGGCGTAGCGGAGTGCTCTCATATCGATTTTCCGTCCGCTTGCGTTTGTTTGATCCCAACTTGAACGATGGCCAGAAATTGGTCTGCTTTGAGACTCGCACCGCCAATGAGAGCGCCGTCCACGTTAGGTTGACTGAGGAGCGCGGCGGCGTTGTCCGGTTTGACACTGCCGCCATACTGAATGACCATGGAATCTGCCGGTTTCCCGAAAGTCTGAGCGAGGCGCTTTCGGATCACGACATGCTCCGCCTCCGCTTGTTTTGGGGTGGCATGATGTCCGGAATTGCCGATGGCCCAAACCGGTTCGTAGGCGATGCTTAGCCGAGGCAGGGAATCCGCTGAAACTGCCGCAAGCCCCAAGATGATTTGCTGTTCAAGAATCTCTGCGGTCTTGTGGGAATTACGTTGTTCCAGAGTCTCACCAACGCATAAAATCACGTTGAGGCCGGCGTCTAAGGCGACATGTACCTTCTGGTTGATAAACCCATTGGATTCTCCGAGCTTGTGACGTCGTTCACTGTGCCCAAGGATGACGAACTTACAGCCCAGATCGAGGAGCATCGTCGGGCTGACCTCACCGGTGAACGCGCCTTCCTTTTCGGGATAAAGATTCTGCGCGCCCAGTGCGACACTGCTGCCCTTTAGATTCGACGCGACTAGTGCGAGGTAAGGAAAAGGCGGACAAACGGCGACGCATATGCGGTTTTCCATGCCCACACCAACCGCAACCGCCTTGGCTAGTTGTTCGGCTTCCGCCGCATTGGTGTACATTTTCCAGTTACCGATGATAAATTTTTGGCGCATATTTGTTCCCCTAGTTCGTGCTCACTAAATTGGAAGATGAGTCGCACCGTGAAGCGCTTTCGGTGGAGTTCCCTTCCATCGCGGCAGGATACTCGCCACGCCGCGCCATGCGATTGCACTTGGCCCGATAGAAAAGAGCATCCTGCGCCAAATGGACGCGACCTTCCTGACCGCGCCAAATCTCCATCGCCGGTTGTTGGATGGCGCGGGCAAAAGAGAACGCGAGAGCCCAGGGAAGGCGCTTTCGGAATCGAACATTCATGGCATTCAACCGCGCCGAGGCCAGTTCGCCGGATTGACCGCCCGACAAGAAAGCGATCCCAGGCACGGCGGCGGGAACAGCCTGCAAGAGACAATTCACGGTGCTATCAGCCACCTCGTCGACCGTGTTTTGGTCAAGACAGGCCAATCCCGGAAGCACCATATTGGGCTTTAAAATCATGCCCTCCAGCATCACTTGTTGCGCGTAAAGCTCGTCGAAGACCATGTGCAAGACTTCGTCCGTTAAGGCGTAGCATTGTTTCATCGGATGATTACCGTCCATGAGCACCTCCGGCTCGACCACGGGAACAAGGCCGGCTTCCTGACACAGCGCGGCATAGCGAGCCAGTGCCTGGGCGTTGGCTTCGACGCAGCCTCGGCTGGGAATGCTCGGACCAATGGTAATCACCGCTCGCCATTTGGCGAAACGCGCTCCCATTTGAGCGTATTCGTTAAGGCGGTCGCGGAGACCGTCGAGCCCTTCTGTGACTTTCTCCCCGGGATGGCCTGCCATATCTTTTGCTCCGGTATCGACCTTGATGCCCGGAATGATTCCCGCATCAGTGATGATCTTGAGAAACGAGGTGCCATCCTTCTTTCCCTCGTGAATGGTTTCGTCATAGAGAATCACGCCACTAATGCACTCACCGAGGTTTGGCGTGGTGACAATCAACTCTCGGTAGGCCCGACGGGCCTCGTGCGTCTGTGGGATGCCCAAGGCGGCAAAACGCTTGTTGCACGTGGGATTGCTTTCATCCATGGCCAGCAGCCCCTTGTCATCGGCGACCAGCGCCTTCGCGGTTTCGATGAGCGCTACAGCGCTCACTTGGAGTTGCCCCACTTCCAATTCCTTATCTCGGGCAAATCCTGACCGTGCTGATCGATGTAGACTTTGTGCTCGATGAGCTTGTCCTGCATCAACTGCTTCAGGTAGGCCCCTTTGGTTCCGAGATTGGGCACCCGGTCAACCACATCTTGCACGAGGTGAAAACGGTCGAGCTTGTTCTGCACGCGGATGTCAAAGGCCGTCGTGATCGTACCCTCTTCGATATAACCGCGGACGTGGAGGTTGCGGTTTGTGCGGCGGTAGGTCAGCCGGTGGACCAGCCATGGGTAGCCATGAAACCCGAAGATAATATGTTTATCCTTCGTGAACAGAGAATCATAGTCCGTCTCACTCAAGCCATGCGGGTGCTCGCTTGCGGACTCCAGCTTCATCAAGTCGACGACATTGACCACCCTGATTTTAAGTTCAGGCAGGTGCTCGCGCAGAATGGAAGTAGCGGCCAATATTTCCAGGGTGGGGGTATCCCCGCAGCAAGCCATCACGACGTCCGGTTCCGCGTTCTGGTCATTGCTGGCCCACTGCCAAATGCCTATGCCTTCGGTGCAATGCACAACGGCTTCGTCCATATTGAGCCATTGCGGGAGGGCGTGCTTACCCGCCACGACGACGTTGACGTAATGCCGGCTGCGCAGGCAATGATCGAAGACTGAGAGCAGACAGTTAGCATCTGGCGGCAAATAAACCCGAACAATGCTGGCCTTCTTATTGATGACGTGGTCGAGAAACCCGGGATCCTGGTGGGTAAACCCGTTGTGGTCCTGCTGCCAGACATGCGAGGCGAGGAGATAGTTCAGCGAGGCGATTTTGCGCCGCCAAGGCAGTTCCGAAGTCACCTTCAGCCACTTGGCATGCTGGCTGAACATTGAATCGACGATGCGAATAAACGCCTCGTAGCTGTTGAACAGGCCGTGTCGACCTGTCAGCAGATATCCCTCAAG
>Ga0302277_1003028_pt1 | contig 11673 bp, 8 predicted proteins | sample III_Bog_N3_1_FD_198759 | JGI IMG/M metagenome (GOLD analysis project Ga0302277, IMG submission 198759) | Peat permafrost microbial communities from Stordalen Mire near Abisko, Sweden - III_Bog_N3_1 | ecosystem: Environmental > Terrestrial > Soil > Wetlands > Peat | place: Sweden: Abisko... | reverse complement strand
AAGCCGCTAAACAACCAGCTCAATGATGGATGATTCTGCCAGTATGAAAGCAGCGAACGCAAAAGATCGGGTCGGCGCAGCACCGGCGAATCCGTCGACGTTTCGCCGCCAATGATGATGTGGTTGCCGCCGCCGGTGCCGGTGTGGCGTCCGTCCACCATGAATTTTTCCGTGCCGAGCCGTGTCTGACGAGCCTCCTCGTAAAGCACCGTCGTGCGCTCGACCAGCTCTTCCCAAGTCTTGCTCGGGTGCATGTTTACCTCGATCACCCCGGGGTCAGGCGTGACCGCGAGCTTGTTCAACCGTGGATCGCGCGGCGGCGTTTCGCCTTCGATGACGACCGGCAAACCGGTTTCGGCCGCCGTGGTTTCGATGCCGGCAATGAGATCCAAATAATCTTCCGTGCGCTCGACTGGCGGCATGAAAATGTGCAGGCGTCCGTCGCGCGGCTCGACGCACAGCGCGGTGCGAATGATCCATGGCGCGGATTCGCCTTGCAGCGGCCGCCGGTTCGGATCTTCGTCCAGCTTCAATTGCGGTCTTTCCTCCGGCTTTCCAAGTTTCTGTGCGCGCTGACCCGGACCGTAGCCGGCAGCCGACGGCGCGCCACTGCCGCGCATGAAACGCTGGCCGCTCAATTCCGGCCGCAGCCGATAGGGAAATTCTTTTGGCAGTTCAGGCAAATCTGGTTCCGACGGGTCCTGCTGCCGCAGCCAGGGATAATCCTTTTCGGAAACCCACGGCACGGAATCCAGCGGCAGGCGCAGGCCCATCGCGGAATCGCCGGGGATCAGCCAGAGCGTGTCGTCGTCGCGCAAAAACCAAGAACCCGACATCCAGCCTTGCTCGTTGCCATGCCAGGCCCGTTTAATCGGCAGCGTGTAACCGACAATCGAGCCAAGCCCCTGCTGAAAAATCCGCGTGATGCGTTCGCGCTCCTGCTTGTCCTTGAGATTGGATTTGTCCGGGGTGACGTTGGTCGGAAATCGGCGTTCCTTCCAAGTGTAATAAAACGCGTCCTCGTAGGCGGGAATCAAATGCTTGGGATTCACGCCAATGGTTTTGGCGAGTCTTTCGGCCAATGCTTTCGCTTCGTTCGCGCCGTGGCCGTAATTTTTTGATTCGTCGGCGATGAGTGAATCATCTTTCCACACCGGCACGCCGTCCTTACGCCAATATGCCGCGAGTGCATAGCGCGGCAGCGGTTCGCCCGGATACCATTTTCCCTGGCCGTAATGCAGCAGCGCCCCAGGCGCAAATTTTCCGCGCAGCCGACGGATGAGTTCACCCGAGAGAATTCTTTTTTTCTTCGAGACCGCGGTGAAATTCCATTCCGGCCCGTCTGGATCGTCCACGGAAACAAACGTCGGCTCGCCGCCCATGGTCAGACGCACATCGCCTTTTTTCAAATCCACGTCAATCGCATGGCCAAGCTTCTCAATGGCCGACCACTGCTCTTCGGTGTAAGGCTTGGTGACCCGCGGCGATTCATAAACGCGCTTCACCGTCATCTCGAAGGCAAATTCCGTTTCGCATTCGTCCACGCCGCCGGAAATCGGCGCGGCGCTCGACGGATCCGGCGTGCAGGCGAGCGGAATGTGACCTTCGCCCGCGAGCAAACCGGATGTCGGATCGAGACCAATCCAGCCTGCGCCGGGCAGATAAACTTCCGTCCACGCGTGCAAATCGGTGAAATCTTTTTCCGCGCCGCTGGGACCGTCGAGCGATTTCACGTCGGCCTTAAGCTGGATCAAGTAGCCGCTGACGAACCGCGCGGCCAAACCAAAGTGGCGAAAGAGTTGCACGAGCAACCACGCTGAGTCGCGGCAGGAACCGCTCATCTTGGTGAGGGTCTCTTCCGGCGTCTGCACGCCCGGTTCGAGGCGGATGGTGTATTTGATGTCCTTCCACAGCCGCTGATTGATGGCGACGATGAAATCATTGGTGACCACCTTCTCGCTGTCCGGCATTTCCAGCCGCTGCTGCTTGGTGCGGCGTTTGACTTCACCGATCAAATCGCGGCGCAGTTCCGTGAGATACCTTGAGAAGTTGGGCGTAAGCCAGCACTTCCGATTGAACGGCCCAAGTTCGGTGTCCAGCGCCGGATCGTAGGCGAAGGGAAATTTCTGCGCGCTCGGTTCGAGGAAAAAATCGAACGGATTCAGCACCGCCATCTCGGCCACCAGATCCACTTCAACAAGAAACTCCCGCGTCGGCTTTTCAAAGACCAGGCGCGCGGCGTAGTTCGATTGCGGATCCTGCTGCCAGTTGATGAAATGTTTTTCCGGCTTGATCTTGAGTGAATAGCTCAAAATCCGCGTGCGCGAATGCGGCGCCGGCCGGAGCCGCACAACCTGCGGACCGAGGTTGACGAGCCGGTCGTATTGGTAATGCGTCTTGTGGTGGAGCGCGACGTGGATGGACATCGGTGTTTAGATTAAACCGCCTCGGCCGACAAATATCGGATGCGTTTATGGACGTCCGTGTTGATGGAGTGATAGGGCTGCGAGAGATTCCCGGAGGCGAAGAGAGTGCGCCGCGTGTGCTCCATGTCATCCTCGCCAATCGCGTCGGTAAAAATCGGCATCAGGTAATCCATGCCAAGCTTGGAAGGCTTCATCAGCTTCGGATCATAAAGCGACGGATGCATTTTGCGCGCGTGGATCAATCCCCAGCGGTCACGGAAACGATTCGCGTCATAACCCTCAACGTAAAAACCTTTCGTGGTGTTGTATTGCAAGATCGAAACGGCATTGTTGCGCCCTTCGACCAAAAGCTCCACCGCTTTTGCTCCCTGCTGCGCGGCGTAGAACCGGTCGAACAGAATCGGTCGTCCGCCCCGTTGAGTGTGGCCGACTTTGCGGGTGAAGATGGCTTCCTTGGCGGATTCGCCTCGCCGATAAAGCTGGAAGAATTTATCGCCAATCATCTGGATCAGCTTCCCGCGCAATGCCTCGGAGGCGCCGCTCAAAACCACATTGCCGGCCGGATCCGTGGATTTGGTTTCTGCCCCGAGTTCACGACCCTGCTCGTCCACGATGCCTTCGCCACAGACTATGACGACATTTTTCTGCAGGTCGTAAAGGTGCTTCACCCGCGCGACCAGCAACTCCAAATCCGGCGCGATTTCCGGAACCAAAACAATGTCCGGTTGCCCATATGCGCCGGTGGCTTTCCGCCGTGGTGCGGATGCGCTCCACACCGCTGGCCGAAACAAAAACGGCCGTGGCGTAACCCGGCGTGGCATAATTGACAATGTTATTCAGATCGAACTGCGTGTGCGACTCCGCGCGCTTATAACGATAACCGGACTTGGAAGATGGGTCGTTCACCCGCACGAATTCATCCGGTTCACTCGGGTAATTCAGGCCAAGGTCGTTGTCAATCGTCTTGGGTGCCAATACCGTCGGCAGGCGTTCCGCAAACGGCTGAAGCCCGTTCAAAGTGCCATCCCCACCGATGCAGATCAGTCCTTCAATGCCGAGTTGTTTTAGGCGCGAAGCAACCATGTCTAGGTCGTCCTTTTTATTCGGGTCAACGAAATCCCGCGACGAACCGATCAGGGTGCCGCCCTTGGTGGGGTCCAGTTCGGGAATATTCTGGTAAAGCGGATTGAGGTGAACGTGCGGCACCCGCGGGTTGAACAGACAATTAAAACCTTTAATCAGCCCGATGATTTCAACCTTGAGCTGGTTGGCGCGGGTGACCGCGCCGTGAATCGTGGCGTTGAGGGCCGGGGTGTCGCCGCCGGCGGTGAGAATGCCGATGCGTTTCATGTATTTGAGATTTTGTCGGACTGCTGTTGCTGTTCTTCCTGCTGCACCATGTGAATTTCATCCGGATTTTCAAACGGCTGGAAAATGTAGGCCCGAAACAACTCGGCCCCCACATTGTTCAGCTTCGCCTGGGCTTCATCGAGGTATCGGTGCAAACCGACGTCAAAAATCTCCTCGATGGTGCTGAACTGCAGTTCCGCCAGAAACCGGCCGGTGAGTTTTTCTGCATCGTTGGTGAAACGACCGGCGGAAACGCCGGAAATATCACGCAGGGCATCGTTTAATTCGTTCACGCAAAAGCGGACGGAGCGTGGAAAAACATCGCTCAACAGCAGAAATTCCGCGACGCTGCGCGGGTGCACGTCGGCGCCATGGCTGGTCTTATAGGCGTCCCATGCGCTGCAGGAACGGAGGACGGCGGACCATTCGAGCGCCTCGTCGGGACTTATGCGTTCCGGCACGCCGCGTTCGGGCAGGCTTTGATAGCGCACATCCAGAATGCGCGTGGTCTTGTCCGCACGCTCCAGAAACTGGCCAGCCTTCACAAACCACCAGCCTTCGTTGCGGATGAGCGTGGCCTCAATGATCCCAATGATATGCAGTGAACTGGCTTTGACCTCTTGGAAAAATTCACCCGCGCTGCGCCGCCAGACTTCGCGGGCATAGGGTGAGCGGACGAACAAATACAAACGGTTTAGTTCTTCCCACAATTCAAGTGTGATTTGGTCGCGGACCATGCGGGCGTTTTCGCGAGCCTGGCAAATGGACTGGAGCAACGAATTGGGATTCTCCATCTCAAAAACCAGAAATTCCGTCACCGCTTTGCCGGTGGCATTCGGATGCGCCTTGAAAAACGCCTCCTCGTCACCCGTGGCCTGCACAATCGGCAGCCAGTAGGCGGTCAGCCGCTTCTCATCGAGGTTGCGGATGTCCAACAAGAGCTGGAGATTGACGTCCACGATGCGCGCGATGTTCTCGGAGCGCTCAATATAACGGGCCATCCAGTAAAGCGAATTGGCTACGCGGGATAACATATTTTAATTTGGAAACATCGAACCGACTGCATTAAACGCCCCACAATTCATCGGGCCGGCGTTGCTTGGTTCTAAAATTGGCTGTTTGATCCTCATTTATTCATCTCCATATAAAACCCAGGTGTCCTTGCTACCGCCGCCTTGGGAAGAGTTGACGACGAGTGAACCCTTGCGCAACGCGACGCGCGTGAGACCGCCGGGTATGATGCTGGTTCTCTCCCCGGATAAAACGAACGGTCGCAAATCCACATGGCGACCTTCAAAGTTTCCATCACAACAGGTTGGGTGCTGGGAGAGAAAAATCATCGGCTGGGCGATGTAATTGCGGGGCTCAGCGATGATCAACTGGCGGAATTTCTCAATTTCCTCCTTGGCTGCCTTTGGCCCCATGAGCATGCCATAACCGCCCGATTCATTTGCGGCTTTCACGACGAGCTCCGGCAGGTGTTCCAGGATGTATTTCTTGTCCTTCTCCTCGCTCGCAAGATACGTCGGCACATTCGGCAGAATCGGTTCCTGATCGAGGTAGTATTTGATCATCCGCGGCACGAAATAATAAACCACCTTGTCATCTGCAATGCCGGTGCCGATGGAATTCGCCAGCGACACGTTTCCCGCCCGGTAGGCGTTAATCAGGCCAGGAACGCCCAGCATGGAATCTTTACGGAACACGGTCGGATCAATGAAATCGTCATCGATGCGCCGGTAAATCACATGCACCGGCTGCGGCCCCTTCGTCGTGCGCATGTACACTCGGGAATCTTTGACGAACAAGTCGCGGCCTTCGACGATTTCGATGCCCATCTGCCGGGCAAGATAGGTGTGTTCAAAATACGCGCTGTTGTAGGCCCCGGGCGTGAGCAACACCACGGTCGGGTCGGCCACGCCGGCCGGCGCGATGTATTTCATCGACTTCAACAATTCCTGTGAATAATTTTCCACCGGGCGCACGCCGATGGCTTCAAACATCCCGGGAAACGCCCGCTTCATGGCGCGGCGGTTTTCCAGCACGTAGCTGACGCCCGAAGGACAGCGGCCGTTGTCCTCGAGCACCAGATAATTGCCGTCTTTGTCGCGGATCAAATCCGTGCCGCAAATGTGGATGTAAATATCCTTCGGCACATTGAAGTTCACAAATTCGCGGCGGAAATGGCGGGCCGACAGGATGTAAAACTCCGGTATCACCCCATCCTTCAAAATCCGCTGTTCATGATAAATGTCGTGGAGGAAGAGATTCAGCGCCGTGATGCGCTGCGTCAGGCCGCGCTCCAAATGCTCCCATTCCGCCGCCGGAATAATGCGCGGAAGCAGATCAAACGGAAAAATCTTTTCCGCACCCTGCGCATCGCCATAGACATTGAACGTAACGCCTTGCCTGAGGAATGCGTTGTCAATCGCCTCACGCTTGGCCTGAAATTCCGGTTCCGTCAAATCGGCAAACAGCTTGTGAAATTTCTGGTAATGCGGCCGCACGCCGCGCTTCGCGTCGGCCATTTCGTCGAACCCTTCGTTGACTTGGTATTGTTTCAGCATATTCCATGAGTTGCTTTTTGAACGAACTGCACATTTACCGCCAGCCACGCCAGCTAAAATCGCTACCGCTTAGCGGTCGATACAAGTTCGCCCTCCGGCTTCTGCCTTGTTATATCAAGGCATCCGTTGATTCCGCCAATCCAAATCCAACTTGCCTGGCGGATCTGCTCTGAATCATCTACACCGTGTTTAGCAGGCCGCTTGCCGAGTTTCAGATTGCACCAAAAAAATTTCAGCCCTGCTTTGCTATCGTGTCCGATGCCGAAAGTCACGGCACTTAATGACCACGCCATGATTTAACGGTGCACCCGGCTTCACCAAATTAAATAAACTCGTTGATCAGATTTTCCAAAAATTCCTGACGACCACTGACATTGGCCGCCGCCTTGCCTCGCTTGAGCGCATATGATTCCAGTTCTTTCAAATCGGTTTTGCCCGATTCAATCTTTGCGCCAATGCCCGCATCCCAAGAAGCATAACGCTGTTTAACAAATTCCGCCAGCCGTCCATCCTTGCGGATTGCCGCCGCGATCTTCAGCCCGCGCGCGAATGCATCCATGCCGCCGATGTGGGCGTGGAATAAATCCACCGGCTCGAAACTTTCCCGCCGCACTTTCGCGTCAAAATTTACGCCGCCCGTCGTCAGCCCACCGTATTTCAAGATGGCCAGCATCGTGTACGTCGTCAGATAAATATTCGTCGGAAACTGGTCTGTGTCCCAGCCCAGCAGCTCGTCGCCAGTGTTCGCGTCAATTGATCCGAGCGCGCCCGCCGCGCCGGCGACTTCCAGTTCATGTTGCATCGAGTGGCCGGCGAGCGTTGCATGATTCGTTTCCAGGTTCAGCTTGAAGTGCGGCAGCAGGTTGTATTCCCGCAGAAAGTTCAAACAGGCGGCCGCATCCGAATCGTATTGATGCTTGGTTGGCTCTTTTGGCTTGGGTTCGATGTAAAACTGCCCCTGGAAGCCAATCTGCTTTTTATAATCGACGGCCATCTGAAGTAATTTTGCCAAATGCTCCAGCTCCCGCTTCATATCCGTGTTGAGCAAAGTCATGTAACCTTCCCGGCCTCCCCAGAAGGTATAGCCTTCACCGCCCAGTTGCTGCGTGACTTCCATCGCCTTTTTGATTTGAGCGGCGGCAAACGCAAAGACATCCGCGTTGCAGCTGGTGCCGGCTCCGTGGACAAAGCGCGGGTTGGAAAACAAATTCGCTGTGCCCCAGAGCAATTTGATGCCGGTGCGTTTTTGTTCCGCTTTGAGGACTTTCGCAACCGCGTCAAAATTCTTGTTCGTCTCGGCCAGCGTCTTGCCTTCCGGCGCCACGTCGCGGTCATGCCAGCAATAATACGGCGCGCCCAGCTTGGCCATAAACTCGAAAGCCACGCGGGCGCGGTTCTGGGCGTTGCGGACGGAATTTGAGCCATCGTCCCATGGCCGCTGCATCGTGCCCATGCCGAAGGGATCGGAACCGGTGCCGCGAAATGTGTGCCAATATACCACCGCGAACCGCAGATGATCGCGCATGGATTTTCCTGCGATCATCTCTTCAGCTCGATAATGTTTGAAGGCCAATGGATTTTTGGAATCCGGTCCTTCGTAACGAATATTTCCAATATTAGGGAAAGCAGCTTTCATGTGTTGCAAGGTGTTAATCCAGAAAAATCAATCGGCTTGAACCAAACCAAAGGCAGATCATTAATCCCATGAAAACAACGAATACCCCTGTGTGTCAAGGTGTTTGACACCGGCCTTTAAATCACTATTTCTTACGGGCAAAGGCCGCGTCAAATGCGGCGGCGTTCGGGACGAAATCCAGCTTGCGGACGAAGGCGCAGCTTTCCGTCGCGCCGTGGATGCGGTCCATCCGTCCGTCCTCCCATTCCACCGAGAGCGGACCGCGGTAGCCGACGTCGTTCAGTGCGACCATGATCTCTTCAAAGCGGATGTCACCATGCCCGAGCGAGCGAAAATCCCAAAACCGCCGCGCATCGGTGAAATTCGTATGCCCGCCAAACACCCCGACGGTGCCATCGCCATGGCCCCACCAGACGTCCTTCATATGTGCGTGAAAAATATGATCCGGAAATCGGCGGATAAACTTTACATAATCCACCCCTTGATAACCGAGGTGAGACGGGTCGTAATTGAATCCGAAGCGCGGATGATTTTTAACCGCCGCCAGCGCGCGTTCAGCCGAGGCAATGTCGAAGGCGATTTCCGTGGGATGCACTTCGAGGGCGAAGTCAACGTTCTCCTTTTCAAACGCATCGAGGATCGGCAGCCAGCGTTTGGCAAAATCGGCGTAACCCCGGTTCAAAAAATCCTGACTCGTGGGCGGAAACGCATACAGCGCATGCCAGATGGAGGAACCGGTGAAGCCGTTGACCACGGCGCGGAAATTATTTTTTGCGGGGGGCCGGGCGTTGAAAAAGTTTCGCGCGGCTTTCGCGGTGGCTTTCAGCTTTTCGGCCGCGCGTTGGCGGACGCCCTCGGGCTCACCTTCGCCCCACACATCGGCGGGCAATATGGCTTGGTGCCGCTCGCCAATCAAATCGCAAACCGCCTGCCCGACCAGATGGGATGAAATTGCGTAGCAGCTCAGGCCATGTTTCTTGAGCAAGGCCCATTTCTTTTTACAATAATCGGGTTCGGCCAGTGCACGATCTACCTCGAAGTGGTCGCCCCAACAGGCGAGTTCCACGCCGTCGTAGCCCATGGCTTTGACCTTGGGCGCGAGGTCAGCCAGCGGGAGGTCAGCCCATTGGCCGGTAAAAAGAGTGACGGGGCGTGACATGGCGGACGTGGTGAATTGTTGTGCGACCATCTTGCCAAGTTACTGGCACAGGTCAAGCGCATCACCGAAGAATTCTGATATCCGATTTAAATTTTCTCCGTCACTAGGCGCCGATGGCGGCATGGCCCTTCAAAGTCTGCCTTATTGCAATTTCGCGTGGTTGATAGCAACAACGACGACCTTTCCGCTGCCACCGCAACCACCCTGCAATTACGACCGAAGGGCACTTTATCCGCACCGAAATTATTGGCTTATGCCTGCTCACCCTCATCCCTGGGGGTCTTTCGTTTATCCCCTCCGGAGATTGATGCAAAAAAAACGCCGGCTCTTGCAAGCCGGCGTTTGAGGATGAATTTGCTTATTTTGTGCCTGGCGTATTGGTTGTCGGCGGCAAGTTGCCGAGCAAGTTATTGTTCACCGGCGGCGCGGTTGGAACCGCCGTGGGGGCGACCGGGGCCGGCTGGGCAATCTTCGACTGGGTCGTACTCTGATCCACCTTGGTCACGAAGCTTTTGGCATCCGCCGGGCTGTTTGCAAACACCTTGTCATGGAGGTAGCCGAGAAATAACGCCAGCACCAGAAAGACGATGGTGGAATATTTCGTGATCTTGGTCAGGGCGTTGCCCGAGCCGGCTCCGAACAGGGCGTCCGCCGTGCCCGCACCGAAGGCCATGCCGGCACCGGCGTCCTTCTTGGGCAATTGCACGAGCACCAGCAGGATCAGCAACAGGGCGTTGAGAACCAGCACAAAGGTCAATATCCCGACAATAAAGGTCATAATGGGTTCAGTTTAGATGGAATTCTTGATGATGTCAGCAAAACTTCTTGCTTCGAGCGAGGCCCCGCCGACGAGCGCGCCATCCACATCCGGCTGGCTCATAAGTTCCTTGGCATTGTTGGGCTTGACGCTGCCGCCGTATTGGATGCGCACCTTGCGCGCCACCTCGGCGTCAAATATCGCGGCCAGCGTCTTGCGGATGAACGCGTGCGCCTCCTGAGCCTGCTGCGTGGTCGCGGTCTTGCCGGTACCGATGGCCCAGACGGGTTCGTAGGCTACAACGGTCTCGGTCATCTGATCCTTGGTCAGGCCGGCGAGGCTGCCGCGCACCTGCGTTTCCAGAACTTTCTCGGTGAGATTGCCTTCGCGTTCTGCCAGGGTTTCGCCCATGCAGACGATGGGCTTGAGGGCGGCGGCATGGACGGCGGCGGCCTTTTTGGCGATCAACGCGTCGGTTTCTTTCTGGAACTGGCGCCGTTCGCTGTGGCCGAGGATTACGTAACGCACGGAAAATTCCTTGAGCATGCCGGCGCAGATCTCGCCGGTGTAAGCGCCAAAATTATTCTCGCTCATGTTTTGCGCGCCAAGTTTGAGGCTGGAATCCAAGATCGCCTTGGACACTTCGCTCAGCGCCGTGAACGGCGGACACACCACCACATCCACTTCCTTCACGGTCGCGAGGTCGCGCTTGAGGTCCGCCACAAGGGTGAGCGCCTCGGCTACCGTTTTGTTCATCTTCCAGTTACCGGCAATGATCAGTTTACGTTCTTTGTTCATAATTGTTTTTTGAAACCGCGAATCTGCCATGCATGCCAAGTTCCCTGAATAAAAAGCGGCTTGGCAACCTAGGCGTCGTGTTGGTTAAATTCATTTCTCCGACAACGCCGCAACGCCGGGGAGCACCTTGCCTTCCAGAAATTCCAAGGACGCGCCGCCGCCGGTCGAGGTGTGGGTGACTTTTTTGTCCGCGCCGTATTTCTTGGCCGCCGTGGCCGTGTCGCCGCCGCCGATGACCGTCGTTGCGCCGGCCTGCGTGGCCGTGACGATCGCGGCCGCCATTGCCTTTGTGGCCTGCTCGAACGCGGGAAATTCAAACACGCCCGCCGGCCCGTTCCAGATGATGGTCTTGGCGCGCTTGATGGCGTCGAGGAACAAGGCCGAAGACTTTGGTCCCACGTCAAGCCCCAGCCAGCCGTCGGCAATGCCCGCGGCGTCGTCTGCCACCTTGACTTGCGCGTCCGCTGCGAACTTGTCGCCGCAAACGTAATCCACGGGCAGGATGATCTTCTTGCCCTTTTCCTGCGCCTTCTTCATCAGGTCAGGCACCAGCTTGGCACCTTCGGCGTCGTAGAGCGAATTACCGATGGCCATGTTGTTGAGCACTTTCTTGAAGGTGAAGGCCATGCCGCCGCCGATGATGATTTCATCGGCCTTGTCGAGCAGGTTGTTGATGAGCTGAATCTTGTCCGCGACCTTCGCGCCGCCGAGGATGGCGAGCAGCGGTCGCTTTGGGTGATCCAGCACCGCGCCAAACGCGTCGAGTTCCTTCTTCATCAGGTAGCCGCAGGCGCGCTGCGGCAGCTGCACGCCGGTCATTGAGCTGTGATCGCGATGCGCGGTGCCGAAGGCATCGTTGATGTAAACATCGCCGAGCTTGGTGAGGCTCGCGCGAAACGCCTTCAATTTTTCCGGGTCGGCTTTGAGCTTGGATCCGTCTTCCAGCTTCACCTTGCCCTCTTCCTCGATGTGAAAGCGAA
>Ga0302277_1003025_pt1 | contig 11677 bp, 2 predicted proteins | sample III_Bog_N3_1_FD_198759 | JGI IMG/M metagenome (GOLD analysis project Ga0302277, IMG submission 198759) | Peat permafrost microbial communities from Stordalen Mire near Abisko, Sweden - III_Bog_N3_1 | ecosystem: Environmental > Terrestrial > Soil > Wetlands > Peat | place: Sweden: Abisko... | reverse complement strand
AACGTGTTGAGGTAAGGCGAGACGCCTTCCAAGCCGCCTGTACCATTCAGCCCGCCATACACCCCGTTGGCATCCGGCCCATACAGTTTCCAGACGGTCTGAATCGTGGGGGAAGTTCCCGGTTGCAAAAACTCCTGTTCCGGCGCGGCTACGAGCGTCACCCCCAATTCCAGGCATCCCGCTTGTGGGTGAAAAAACGAATTAAGGGTTTGCGGCGGAACGGTGGACGGTACGCCGCAACCCTTGGGCCGGGTCATAGCTTGCATATGGCAGGTAGCACTTGCCACCACCAGCCAGAGCAAAATGGCGCGCCAGATCATGCGAAAAGTTGGCCCAAAGCCTGCTATTGGTTGCCGTCTGTTGGTTTCATACATGGGGCACAAAATCAGCCTGTTTGCTGGGAAAGTCTGAAGGAAATACATCACAAATTATTTTTTTTTGCAGGATTTCAGCCAAAAAGTCGGTCAAGCTCAGATCAAAACGTCGCCAGTCGGGGCCTCGAGATTCGTTCACAATCACTGGCCAGGAATCTGAATCGCCTTGAGTAAGCCAGTACAAGCAATCTCCATTGCCGGTCGCGCCAATTGGCAACAAACCACCGTGTTCTGGGAAAAACTTGAATAAAACGTCTTCAGGAAGCACCTTTTGAATTTCCCGGAGAGCATCTAAGCGAATGTTAATCTGTTTTAATAGATTCATAGAATCTTTTTTTGAAAAAGGATTAAAAACCCAAATGAAATCACTAATATACCCCGTCCCAAAGGTTCTCACAAACCGCTTATAATCACTTGGCAAGAGAGTTCCTATTGTTTTTTGAGTTAAAGTCCAGCCCTCGTCTGTCCCAATCTCCATTGGATGATTAGGAGGCGGAAGAACCTCAATTAGTCTTTCAATGCTCATCGTTGTCCTTTTAATTGCCCTTGTTCAATACCGTGACTGATAAATTGAATCCACCGGACCCGTTACCGATAATTGTGATCCCCCTTGGGATCGCATTTACACCTTGATATACAGGAACGACTGAGTAATTTACTGTTTGGCCCGATTGAACTGCTGCCCGAACTTGGCCTTCAAAGCCGCTCATGACTGGGGTATTTGCCGGGTTTTGAAAAATTGTCACCAAGTTTCTCGCATCAGTTCCAGAGCCACCCAATTGGCGACCAATCAAATGTCCGCGAGCAAAATCAGAATCTGTCACATAACCTGGAGGAATAATTGATTGACTTGCTCGTGTTCCTGTTCCAAGCATTTCTCTGGTGATTGTTGCAGAAGCCCCAGTTGGCCTACCGAGCGAATCAATTGCCTGATAGTTGATTCGTCCTGTCGTGAAAGCCACTTCGCCATTGGGGCGCATTCCCCCCAATACAAACAGTCCCGCGTTGGCTATCGTCGCCGTCGTTCGATATGCTGCCGAATTAGCTTCACCGCCGGTAAAAGCGGTGTCGAGGCCATACAACCGGTCAATGGAGGGGCCGTAAGACTGGGCCGATTGCTGGGGGGCAATGGGACTCAGCAGTTCAAAACTGGCAAAGGCGGCGGTATCATAAACCGTTTGCGCCGTGCCGGTCACGGTTTGTTTTAGCCCCTGCCAGTTCTGCCCATACCATTGGTTGGCTTGGTTCTGACCATAGGTAACAGTGGTCAGCCCGTAAGACATTGAAAAATACGTGTTCTTTACAAAGCCGTTGAAGCCCTGCGCGTAATTTTCCGTCGTCTGCAACGTGGCCTTGCCAATGAGTCCATCCGCGTCGGTGTAATTAACGGGGTCGCCGCCACACAGCGAATAACCATTCGGGTCGCGCTCGGTGTAGCCCAGCGGGTCGCCGCACAACCATTGACCGGATACCGCTTCGAGGTCACGGTAGCCGATATGGTAATTGCCTGTCACGTCCACCTCCCGCCCGAGCCGTGCGGACGATTGCAACAAGTCCACCCCGTTGCCAAAGGCCACGGGCCGGTGACCGGGCACCGAACTGTAGGCGGTCGGTCTGGCCAGCGTCCAGGAGGCAACGCCATTCGTGATTTCCGCCAATATATTACCCCGGAAATCGCTGATGGCCGGGGTGAATGTGTTCAAATATGGCGAAACACCCTCCAGGCCACCGATGCCATTCAACCCGCCGTACACGCCGTCGGCGTCCGGCCCATAGAGTTTCCAGACGGTTTGCAAACTGGGCGACGTTCCCGCTTCCAGGAACTCCGTTTGCGGCGCGGAACTCAACTCCACCCCCAGTTCCAGAAATTCCACTTGCGGGTCAAAATATGAATCCAGGGTTTGCGGCATTACTGTTGATGGCACTCCGTTGGACACCAGCGTGGTAATTGTGGCTATCCGCCGGTCCAAGCCGTCATAAACCGCCGACCAATTAAAGCCGTAATTGTTGGTGTTGCGTTCAATCACCTGACGCAAACGGCCTTTGGCATCAAATGAAAGGGACTGCATCCGGTTGGTCGCCCCGCCGGCGTTGATCCAGACACGATTGGTGATGTTCCCGGCTGGGTCGAAGGTGTCGGAGGCGAATTGATTGACAATGTTGTTGGTGAATGTATTGGTGGCCGAAGCCGTGTAGAAACCGCTCGGATGCAAGGCGTTGACTTCCAGTTGATGGGCACCCTGCGAGAATTCCACGAAAGTGCGCCATTGCATCGCATTGGTGCCCACATCCAGGATTTGAATGGGTTGGTTGTCCAACAAGGCGGTCAGGGTGGATTGGCCGTTGACAAAACCAAAAGCGAGCAAGCCGATGGCGTTATTCGTCTCGGCGTTGATGCGTGAGAAGGCGTCGGGAACGCCGCTCCACCACAGGCCGAAACTGGCGGCGGTTGGCCCGGCGGTCGTCAAAGCCCCCGGTCCGCCCGCCACCCCCCGGTCATAGACGAATGAATTGGTCCACGTCGTGCCGGTATTGAGGTTCAACTGCTCGGAAGCCAGGCGGCGGCTCTGACTGGCATACGAATATACGCGGTTGTCGGTGACGAAATTAGGATCATTCCGCACGAGGGTGTGGCTCGTCAGCAAGCCGTCCCCGGACCACGCCAGCGTTTCGCCCAATTGTGACGCCGTGTTTACCGTGGTGGCGATGGTCAAGGGACGGGCTTCACCGTCCCGTGAGGTAATGCTGGTGTACCTGTTGCCGACCAGGCGGCTCGTTAATATTCCGGCCGTGTCATAAGTGTAGGTGCCAGTCCCGGTTGGATTGCTCACCAACGTCAACGCGCCATCGGCCTGCCAGCTAAAATTGTAGCTTGCGCCGCCGATATTCAACGATTTGCGCCGTCCGGCGAAATCCCAGTTCTGGCTGGCAGTTTCGGAGTACGTACCGCCATTGACAGATTCCGCCACCAATTGGCCGTAAGAATCGAATGCGCGTTGCACAGACGTGGCCGGGCCGGTGTTCGTGCTGGCAAATTGCTCCGTGTAATTAGTAACATAACCCCGAGGATCAAACTGCCAGGCAGTGATGAGGTTTTGTTCCGGCAACGAGCCGGCGGCGGTCTGGCTGGTGGTCCGCAACCAGTCATCATAGGCGTAGGTGAAAGCGGTGTTGCGTCCATCAACCTTGGTTTGAAGCAGCCCGGCAAACGGACTGCCGAGGGCAAAGTAACTATAGGAATTGCTGCGGGTCCAAGCTCCTGAATTTGTGTTCAAATACCAGTCCGCCAGCGTCTGGCCGGCATTATTGAATTTCGCCAGCATTTGGAGTCCCCCCGGCAGGGTGCGATTGGTCAAATCGCCCATCGGATCATATCTGTAGGTGGTTAGGGCATTGTCCCGGTCATATTTGCTGACCGGTCGGTTGAGACCATCGTAAGCGAAGCTGGCGGTGGCCCAGGTCGTGACCCCCCCGCCGCTGGAGGAATCATGCTGGATGGACGAAAGATTGCCGGCGGGGTCATACTGGCGCAAATTGAACTCGGTCACATTGGCGGACGGATAGGCGACATCAAGGACATTTTGACCATCATTATCGGTATAGATGGTGTGAACGATGGCGCTGGCACCCGAACCATCGGCAATCGTGACACTGTTAAAATCGGGGGAATAAGTCAGACTCCTCTGGTGGATGAGGGCACCGGAGGCACTGATGATTTCCGTTTGGGTCACCCGACCCAGCACATCAAACCAAGACACGGTGGATTCGCCGAGCGCGTTAACGTTGGTGGTCACCGAGGCGGCGGCATCAAAATAATTCGTGAGTGACTGCGCGGATACGTTCGTGGTGTAGGTGGTTTGCTGGGTAAGGATGTTATCCACGCTGTTGATCGTGACAATGGTGGGGCCGGCGGCAGTTTTGACCCGGCCCAAACCATCATAGGCGGCAATAAACGAATTGCCCCCGGCATCCACAAATTGAATCGGGTTGCCACGCGTATCGAATTGGAATGAATTGGTGGCTTCAGACATACCGGCCGGCGAATAAAACGTGCGCGTGACGATCCGGTTGGCGTCATTATACGTTGATTGCCAATACGCCCCGTTGCCTTGAATCTCACGGTTGATGCGCCCGTCCAAATAATAGGTCCAACCGTTGGTCGATCCGTCGGCATTGAGGCGGAACTGTGGCCGCCCCGTGCTCGTATATTGATTGGTGGTTAGTCCCCCCAAAGCATTGGTGTAAGACTGAATCAAACCGCCCGGCTCATAGGCAAAGGCCTCGGTGGCCAGCAAAGCCGTGCCGCCGACATCAAACGATTGGCGCTGAACCAATCGTCCCAACGCGTCCCAATTGTTGGTGGTCGAAGCCCCGCGTTGGTCGGTGGTCGAAGTGAGGTTGCCGAAGTAATCGTAGGCGTAAAACGTCGTGTCATACAGGGCGTTCCCCGACACGGCCTGGATTCCACTGCCGTCAGCCTTTGCTTGTGTCCGCCAGTGAATCTCTTGAGCCTTCCGCCCGGCACCGTCATAATTAAACCAAATATAATCCCCGGGATTGGAACGGGGGCCATCATACCATTCCAACTCGCCGTTATCGGTGTAGTAAAAATTCTCCCGCGAAACGACGTTGCTGGATTGGTCGAAAACATCCCGCCATTCAAGCCTGCCCATCTCATCGTAGTTCATATTCACTTGGCGGCCGAGTGCGTCGGTGATCGTGGCCAGGTCACCGCGAGGCGTGAACGCAAAATAAGCGGTCACGGGCGGATCGGAATCGTAGGGCAGGTCGGCGGTGGCGGCATATTGGGTCCGTTGCACCGGAAAACCGCGTCCGTTGTAAACCCAGGCGTTGGTAGCTGTGTCGGCCAGAATTTCCTGATAGCAAAGCCCAGACGCGCGGTTGGTTTCAAACCATCCGCCCATGTTCACGATGCCAACCGCATTCGTGTAACGCCAGTGATTGGTGGCAATTCCGGCCCCGCCGCCCGAAAATTGCAAGTCGGTCAGGTGATAGGCATCCGACGGATCGTTATAGAAAAAGCTCAATTGGTTGCCGACGGGATCAATGGCCGTTGACGGACAGCTGTTGCTCGTATAAACGAAGGTGTTCGTGGCACAGTCACCACTGCCGCCATTTCCCGTCAAGTTGCCATACGCCGTCACGTTGGTGACGTTACCGTTTGAATCGTAGAAAAACCAATTGGTCAGGTGGCGGGCATCCACGGAATATTGAAGGCTGTTGGGATAATAACCGGGTCCGTTGGTTTCAACGATGGAGTACCAGCTTTGGATATTTGTCCGGCCCAGCGGCTCAATCGTGTTTGTGATAAGATTGTTGGTGTAATAGTAAAAGTAGGCGTTTTGGAACACGTCTTTGACGCAAGTGACGCCGCTAATCAGCGGGTTGGTCAGAGTGGTGCAGTTGTTCGTGTAGAAAAACCATGCGTTGGTGATTAATTGCCGCTCGCCGCCGACCGTGGCCTGCTGCATGATGACCCGGCGCAAACTGTCATAAGTATTGGCGACCATCCGGCCATCCGGCTTGGTCTCGCTGATGAGCAGATGATCAGAATCAGTGTAAATTTGACTGTTCGTAGTGAAAGAATAATGGTCGTACCCATACTGCCACTGGGTATTATCCGGGAGAGTAACCGACGTTAAATCACCGTAACTATCATATTGGTAACCCACTATCCGGTCATCATCCGAAATAACTTGGATGATACGCCCGTAATAATCATATTCAAAGGTCAGGGACGCGCCGTTGGCGCCTTGAACCCGATAGAGCCGGCCAAAGTTATTGTTGGCCGAATTTGTTCCGTAGGAAAATTGATAATAATTCCCGGCGGCATCCTGCCAAAGGGTCAGATAGGGTCGTACGCGGCTCAATTGATTTGTGCCTGCGGTGATGGCGAAGTTGGTCATCATTTGGTAGGTGCGCTGGCTGCCGTCCGCGCCCAACAGCGTGTAGAGGCCACTGTTGGTGGCGTTTTGTCGGATGGTGTTGTTAAAGGCATTGCCAGTGCCACCGATGCCCGAAGCGGTGAAATTGACCAAATCCGGGTTATCCGCAGGCATAATGGTCCACAAATTGTTGGTTTGGTAGCGGTAGGCCAGTACCGCGCCATCCGGTTCGGCGGCATAAAGCAACTGATTGTTTGAAGCGTTCGTGGTCGGTACCAGCCAGGGCGTAAAGCTTAACTTCCACCCGGTGCCAAACTCGCCATCCGCCACATTGCGGCTGAAATAATTACGGCGAAGTTGCAGGGGCATTGGCCCGGCCAGCGTCATGTCCGCCGTGTCGGAATAAAAATCACCGGAAACGACTTGCACCGGCTCGGCGATCATCGCCCCTGCCTGCCTGATGCCGGCCCCGGCCCGGCCAAACCAACCGGTATTTTTTTCCGCCTGAATCGCGCCCCCCGTCGAAGCGGAAAGCAGGTTCAGACCCGCCGATATTTGGGATGCCTGGGTTGTCTGTTGCGGCGTGAAGGCAATTTGCGCCGTTTGCCCGGAACCGCCGGAGTTCATGGTCAAAGCCGTATAGGGCGAAAAGTAGAATTGGGGCTGGGGAATCGTCAAGCTATTGTAGGTAAAGGTATAGCCGGTTGACGGGCTGTAATCGAGATTGTAAGTTAATACATAATCGGGGAAACTATCGTAGGTATCCATCCAATCAAGCTCGTCGCTATAACCCCCGTTCAAGGTCGTTTGATTGTCACTCATGGTGGCTCCGGTTTCTGTCTCGCCAAATATCAACGCCGCCATTCCTTTGAATGAACCTGTGGCATTGGACACCTGACCGGGCGTAATCAGGGTTCGGACGAAGGGCGCATCCCATTCACTGGCATAGACGCTGCCAACCGTCGCCCAAAGGCTGGGTGTTTCATTTTTTAAAAGGGTGCTGCCATAGCCGGTGTAAGATTGGTTCCCCAAGGTGTTGTAATTTTCGATGTTTAGCTCCATCGGCCCGGCAACGCCATTGCTGGCGGTATTTTGCGCGGCCAACTGCAAGAGCCGAATGCTGGAAACAGGCGATTGGTCACCCCAAACCGACGCGATCACCGAATGTTCGGCGGAACATCCTTCCGCCTGCACCATGGCCAGATAGTTTAGCAAAGAGGTTTTGCCCCAGTCGGCCGTCCCTTGTTCCAGACTGGCGTTGCCAATCAAATAGGTCACAAACCAGTACATATTTAATTTGACTTGCATCTGACTGCTGGACAGCGGCGTCATGGCGGCGGTTCCCTGCGAGAACCAGGTCAGGCCGTGCACCTTGTGAATCTGTTGATTGAACTGGTCATCCGCCCACATTTTTTGGAAAAAGCTGGAGGCCAGTATCATCACGGCATCCCCGGCTTCGGCGGTGATCGCCGGAACAAAATTTGTATTGGCGGCCTTCTGTTGTTCCAAATTCCAGTAATCTTGCGCATACACCTGGAGCATCGGTTGAGTAACCCGGGCCACCCCGGGAATAATCGCCGTGATGTCACGCCGGCTGCAATTTATCGGCACGGTCGTTCCTTTAAAGTAATCCTGGCTTGGCAGCCAGCTGCTCGGATTTACAAGCGTTCCATCCCGACGTTCGTAGGTGATCAGGACTTGAAAATTTGTCACCGTGCTGGCGATGTTCGTCTGGGCGATCTGGATGCAAACGGCATTGGAGCCGGTGTCAAAGTTCTGAAAATTATTGGTGGCCGTGATTCCCGGACGATACGAGGTCATCCAGAGACTCACGCTGGTGGTCGTGTTGGTATAGATAAGCAGCTTCCGGTTGTGCAAATCGCATGCCCGCCACATTCCCGTGTCAAATATCAGGTTTGAAGCATTCGTGTTATTGTTGAAGACTTGAATGTCAATGCGGTCGAACATGTTCGTCAAAAATGGATAGGTGACCGGGCTGTCGGAAAGGGTTTGCACCACCGCCACTTGGGACTGGTTCGTCATAAAGTCCGGCATTGGCAACTGATTCCAGGTAGTGTAAGTGTCCGCCCGGTTGTAGGCCAGGACGCCAAAGTCATCCAGGGACAGATTCGGTTGTAGCTGGTTGGTGTTAATCAGATTTGTCAGCCATTTTTTCCAGAAAGAGGAAATGCCGTCATTGGGCGATCCCAAGGCCATGATGGAGGGGTTGGCGAACGCGAAGGCTTTTACAAACGAATACGCATCGGGATAGCTCGTCGGCATGTAATCATAAATGTTTTGCCCCTCGATGATTTTCGTGTTTTTGAGCCACGGAAATATTTGCACCGTATTGGTTCCGATGTTGGCAACCACCCATGGATAATTCACCGTTATCAGGGCGTTGGTGATAAGCGGCTCTCCCGCATAATAAACGACGCTTTGAACGTTGACTTTCCACAAGCCGCTTACCGTGTTGGCCATTAGCATCAGGTTGTTGTTGGTCGGCCAAACGTAGGCCGCCGGATAGCCGGCTTGACGCAGCAGATACACCAATAAGGCACATTGTTCGGTCGGTGAACCCTGTCCCTCCAAGAAGGTGGCCTGGGCGGAACGGTTGACGCCACCCAGCACGATGGAGTCATTTACCAGTTGGGAGCTGGTCTGGTCGCCCATAGGATCGGTGAATCCAATTTGATTGATCACGTAATTGGCGAGCGCCAACGGGTTGTTGCCCATGTCGCTCACAAACTGGTCAAGAATGGGACTTCGCCGAAGTTCCGGCGAATTATCCAGATTCGTGTAAGCCGGATTATTGGTGAGCCAGATGTTGTTGGTCATTACGGCGGTCAGTCCATGCAATTCCGCCTGGCTTCGGCCAGCATACGTCGGGGGGGCCGGCGTTCCCAAATAGTGCGGGTTATTGATGAAATGGGCGAGCAGCGGTGAAGGGGTGTCGAAGCTCATTGCGTACAGCGGGAGGTAGGCCCATCCGGTGTTATTGGTGATCCCCATCGGCGCAAAGACATTCGCGCCCACTTCCGCCGAACCGATTCCCTCAACCACATAACAATAGTTGGTTGTCAGTGCGGTTACCGTTATGGTGTAACCGTCAATGTCAACATTTGTGAGCGTGGAGCCGAGCGTTAATCCGAGCCCCCAGTTTCCACCCCAACCCTGACCTTCCCGGAATTGGACTTGCGTTATCAAACCATTCGTTGCGATAACGACTCGGTTCCCATTGGTGACGAGATTTGACCAAGCGCCGCTGTCGGCGGCGACGTAACGCCGGGGCAAAGGAATGTTGATGATATTGGTCGGAGCAACGTTCGTCGCGCCCGAAGCCAAAACACTGCGGTCATATACCAGAATTCTGAACCGATTGGTCTGGCTGGTCCGCTCATCGTAAAAACCGGCGAATACCCCGAAATTGTAGGCTTGCCCGACGTACAACGGACTGCCGCCAGCATCATTGCCGAAAGCCACCACGGGATTGTCCACTGGAAAGCGGGTTACATTGGTGGTGCTCCCGACCAGTTGCCAGATATGTTGCCGCTGTGTTTTCTGGACCTTTAAAAACCATGGGGTGCTCGCTCCATAGCAATACAGATCGTTTCCAAAGGTGGCCAGTTTCACGCCCTGTTCCAGATCCAGCGGCAAAACAAACGTATTGTAGGGCAGATCATACGAGTAGGGCGCGTACAGGTTCATGTCATATCGGTCGCCACAATTGAAGCGCGTCATCTGTTGATACGGACTGGCACTGAAACTGAATTCGGCGGCGACGCTGTCATAACTCCAAAAATCGTTGGTGGAATAATTGTTTCCGTTGCCCCACTGTGAAAATTGGTTGAAACCCCACGCCCACGTTGAATTATCCGCCAGCGTAGCCAGTAAATAGCTGTCTCCGTAAGCCACCTTTTGAAATGAAAGCCCGCTGTTGGCGTTCAATTCCTGCGGCGGCGTGTTTGAACCGTAGGCCGATCCATTGCCATACCAGCCCCAAAAGAAAAGCCGTCCGGTTTTTAGAACGGCGGCTGAACTGTTATAGGCCGCCGCAATCCATTGCACGGCCCCCAAATTGGTTGCGGAACCAAAGTTGGGAACCACTTCCGGGGCGGTGGCGTTGACCGTGGTTCCGTCACCCAGTTGCCCTTCGGCGTTTCTGCCCCATGCGTACACAACACCGCTGTTGTTTACCGCCAGACAGTGAGAACCGCCGGCAGTAATTTGGACGATGTTGCTTAGGGTCGTGATTTGTACGGGAGAAAGCTGCCCCGTTGTGCTGCCCAGGCCCAATTGTCCCAAGTTGTTTGTCCCCCAACTCCAAACGTTACCGTTGGCCGTCAAGGCCAGGGAAAAGTTAGTGCCCGCGACCACCGTGATGACATTGGTGAAACTTCCCGCTTGAACTGGCTGATTGGTTGAAATTGTGTTTCCGGTCCCAAGTTGCCCCCCGAGATTTGAACCCCAAGCCATCACCTGTCCGTTGGCCAGCACGGCCAGAGAATGACTGCCGCCTGCGGCCACCATGACGGCATTGGTGATACGAGAAACCGGTACGGGGTTGGTGGACGTGGTGAAAGTTCCGTTCCCCAGTCGGCCATCGCTGTTGAGGCCCCAAGCCCACACCATGCCGCTGCTCTGGACGGCCAGCGAATGCAATGCTCCGGCGGAGACCGAAATAACGTTGGTGACGTTCGCGACCCGTTGGGGAGCCGAGACCAGATTATTGGTCCCCAAACCAAGTTCGCCATCTCGATTTGTTCCCCACGCCCAAACGCTGCCGTCCGACCGCAAAGCCAGTGCGTGGGCTTGCCCGGCGGTCACGACGAGCGTGGTAAGATTCGTCTGCCCATAAGCAATTGCCGCACTCCACAGGAAGGTGAAAAGATAAAAAAGCCGCTTTGTTATCATAATATGTATCGGGAATTAACCTTCAAATCGGGTCAATTTAGCGTGGCACCATTGGCCGGGTTAAGGATGGTCACCTTGAGTATTCCCGTGCCCGGATTGTTCGCGTCGGCCGCTTCCCATAGTGGGATTGCGTTCGTATCCAGAATGGTTCTAAAGAAAACGGTTGGATAATTGCCCACGGTTAAGAAAAAATTCGTTTGGCCGGGCGTGCCAATGGCCGCCCAAGTCCAAGGAAAATCCGGGCTGGCCAGGACCGGCGTCCATTGCAGATCAAAATCCGCCATTCCAATATTATTTGTGATAATGATGGAATACTGGTTCGTACCCATCGGTGCGATGGCCAAACCCGGCGCGGTCTGGCCCAATACCACCGCCCGCGACAGCGTCAGCAGAATTAAACTGGTTCCGGCCAAGCCGGCGATTTTTAGCCATTGCCCATTAAGTATTTTCATTGTGTCCTTGTTTTTGCTTATGAATTGAAGG
>Ga0302277_1003024_pt1 | contig 11680 bp, 9 predicted proteins | sample III_Bog_N3_1_FD_198759 | JGI IMG/M metagenome (GOLD analysis project Ga0302277, IMG submission 198759) | Peat permafrost microbial communities from Stordalen Mire near Abisko, Sweden - III_Bog_N3_1 | ecosystem: Environmental > Terrestrial > Soil > Wetlands > Peat | place: Sweden: Abisko... | reverse complement strand
TCCGGACCGGAAAACCAGCGTTCCGGCGGCCCGGCCCAGCCTGTTCCATCACCACGACACCCTGGAACAATCGGCGGTCACCTTGTGGTGGTACGACGGCGGCCAGCCCCTGCCGAATGATCCGACCAGTCACGACGCGAGCAACAAGCCGCCGCAGGAGCTTACGACTGACATAGTGGAATTCCTCGGGGATATTCCCGGGAGCGGTTGTTTGCTGATTGGCGACAAGGGCAGGATTTTTTCACCGGACGACTATGGCGAAGAGTTTTTTGTCAAATTGACGGGTGATGCGAAATATGTGCATTACAAGAAGCATCCCGCTTTGGCGTCCATTCCGGTGAGCATCCCCCGCAATCCCTTTAAAGGAGACAAAGATTTCCAGCATCATCAGGAATGGATCGCGGCGATCAAGGCGAACGATCCGAAAATGTGCTATTCGCGTTTTGCGGTTGGAGCCCAGCTGGCCGAGATCATGTTGCTCGGCTGCGTCGCGCTGCGCGTGGGTAAAAAGATCGAATGGGACGGCCCGAATATGGTGGCCACCAACGCCCCGGAAGCCGCCGACTTCATCAAGCGCCGCAATCGCGACGGTTGGAGCCTCGCCTGATCATGAGCGCACCTTTTACCCGGCGCCAGTTCATCAAAACCACTGGTGCGGCCGCGCTCGCGGCCGCCGTTTTGCCCGCTTACGCCCAAGTGACTGGAAAAATCAACGTCGCTTTCGTCGGCGTTGCGCACATCCACACACCCGGCTATTTAGACGCGGTCAGCAATCATCCTGGATTCCGGATCAAGTATGTTTGGGATCATGACGCGGATCGCGCCGCCAAGCGCGCTGCCGGGGTGGGTGCGGTGGTACCGACGTCTCTGGACACGATCTGGTCCGATCCCGAAATTGCCGCCGTCGTAATTTTGTCTGAGACCAATCGTCATCATGAACTGGTCCTGGCGGCCGCCAAGGCGGGCAAAGCCATCTATGCGGAAAAGCCGATGGGCATCAATTCCCGCGAGAGCGAGGAAATGGCCGACGCGATAGAAAAGGCCGGGGTCATTTTTACCACGGGTTATTTCATGCGGACCGACCCGAAACATCTTTTCTTGAAGAGCGAAGTCGAGCAGGGGCATTTCGGGATTATTACGCGCGTGCGCGGTTCCAATTGCCATAATGGTTCGCTGGGTGGCTGGTTCGATACGGAATATCGCTGGATGGCCGATCCCAAAATCGCCGGCGTGGGTGCATTCGGCGATCTTGGTACCCACAAGCTGGACATCCTCATGTGGCTGTTCGGTGGCGTGGAATGTGTCACCGCCGACATTCAACCGGTGACACATCGCTATGGTGATTGCGACGAAACCGGCGAGGCCTTGATCCATTTCAAAAGCGGCTTGATCGGGACACTGGCCGCGGGTTGGGTGGATATCGAGGATCCGGTCAAATTACTCATCAGCGGTACCCGGGGCCACGCGGTGATTTTCAACGACCAACTTTATTATCGCAGTGAAGAAGTCTCCGGCAGCGACGCCCATCGAGTCTGGACGGATCTCCCAGCCGCTGCACCCGAACCCATTATACAGTTTTTGGACGCGGTCGGGGGTTCCAAGAACGAGCCCCTGGTTTCGCCGCACGAAGCGGCAGAGCGGGTGACCGTAATGTCGGCCATGTACAAGGCTGCGCGCCGGAAGGAATGGGTCACAATCGCCAGTTAATAAGTTGGCAAGACTTATGCTCGCTCTAAGTACCATGATAGTGAGCGAACGCAAATTCTCCCGGAGTGTCCTGTTTCAGAACATTCGGGTGGTATGCCCGTGTAACCATTTAAGGACAGCCCGGCTGGATTTCTATGGAGCAATCGGTTTGATCTGCGCCATTGGAATCGCCGCAAAAGTTGTCCAAACGTTTCTGGCGGATTAAGCGAAAAGCCCTGAGATTCAGGGCCTTTTTGTTTTGAACGCCAAAGAGTTGTGCCCCTCCGACCAGCATCGGGGGACAGGGTGAGCGGAATATCGCCTAAGACAGACACCATCAGCCGCTTGCGGGCATACATGGCCGCAATTGAGCAGGTTTTACGCCTACGGAACTACTTAAGCTGGACCTGACAAACGTGGTGCTTTAGAGCATTCCAAATCTGCCGAGACAGTGATTTCTTGTTAAATTAAGACGCAGGCGAGCGCCTACTGGACGCCGCAGCGGAGATTCCCTACCCGCTGGCGCGTTGCTCAAGCGGCACTGACAATTTTGCAAGGCACTTCTGATTCAGGAGACTAAAATTCCCGATCGAAGAACATTTTGGTCCGGCCATCCTTCGCTGACATGCGTAAATCATCAGCAGTGGCTGATAAAAACTTATCCTCGCCATTTAGGCTGACATGGAGGGTGTAATTCGTGCCATCATCGACGCTCCAATCGCCTCTCCAATTCTGCTGGTCGATGGTGGGCGGCTGGTTCGGCTGGGTGCCGGTATTGAAGTGCGGCAGATTTTTGATGAATAACTGGTGATCACCGGTCGCCAACACGGTGGTGTCGCCGTAAGCCTTGCTCCATAAATTACGGAGTGCCAGCATTTCATTGGCGTCAACTTTCGATTGGCTCAAACGCCACCAAGCCAGCGTGACCCGGACGTTATAGTCCCATTGGCCAATAATCTTGTCGGAGTATTTGGCGGATTTGCCAGTTTGAAGATAGGTAGTCAGGTCGTCCAGATTGGTCTCAATGGCATCCGTCATCACGTTGCGCAAATCCTTGTTCTTCATGAAATCCTGGACCGACGGTTCATTCAAAATATCCTGGATGCTTGAGCCGGCGGCTAACGCGTTGGTGAGGGTGGGATCGGTCACCAGGATTTGCATGTCATCACGCTGCCAAAGCGAGGTCATCCCGGGATAATTCGCCAAACGCCCGGCGGCGTCCGGATTTTGCATCAGAAAACCCGCCAGATCAGAGATTTGATAGTATTCATGGGGCAGGGAGCCCACGGCCACAGCGGTGCGTTCAAGCCCGGCGGATTGCAGGTCATTGCCCATTTGGGTCAATGTGCGGATTGCGAAGGGCTGGTTAGGCGCCACGGCCACCTGCTTGGTGAGGTAGGCGAGGTTGTAAATGACGAAACTGACGAGGATGAAATAAGCCGCGCCGTTGAGCAGGCCCACGATGATTCCGAGCCGTACATTGAGCCGAAGGTACATCGCATTGCGCAATTCCGATTCCTTGTGTTTAAAACGGACTTCCGTTTGTTTGCTCACCTTGATGCCCACCACCGTGAAAATAATGGAAATCAGGACGAAACCGCACAAAGGTGCCATTGCCCAAGCCACCAACGGATTAGCGGCCCCCAAATGCGGCAGCAGGGGATGAAATATTTTTCCAACTGGCACGGCCAGCAGCGCGCCAAAAAGTATGCCGACAAATGAGAAGGACGCCATGATGCCGCCCTGCCGCCAGCCGGCCAGCGCCAGGATGATTAAAACCAACACCGCCAATATCCAGATACTCATGCCATAATTAAAAAACATCTTTCCAAAAAAGCACGACTAAAATGAAACCGGACTTTAAATCGAAGCCGGATGGGTTACTTTAAACCGGTGAAAATCTCGGTTGTCATCCCCGCGTTTAACGAGGAAAAACTCCTCGCGGAATCGCTTGTGGAAATCAAAGCGGCCGCGGCGTCGTTCACCGCGCGCCAGTGGGATTTTGAAGTGGTGGTGTGCGACAATAATTCCACGGACCGGACCGCGGAAATCGCACGGGCGGCCGGTGCCCGGGTCGTGTTTGAGCCTTTTAATCAAATCGGCCGCGCCCGCAATACGGGTGCTGCCGCCGCGACTGGCGACTGGCTGATCTTTGTGGACGCCGATTCGCATCCCAGCCGGCAGCTTTTTGACGCGGTGGCGGAGCAAATAAGCTCCGGCCGTTGCCTCGCGGGCGGCTCGACGGTCAAGCTGGATCAGCAGCGCCTTGGACCCAAGCTGTTCACCGGCCTGTGGAACATGTTCAGCCGCCGGCTAAGATGGCTGGCCGGTTCGTTCATTTTTGTTGAGGCGAGCGTCTTTCGCCGTCTGGGCGGCTTCAGCACGGAACTTTACGCGGCGGAGGAACTGGAGCTGTCCCAGCGCTTGAAACAATGCGCGCGTCAGGAGAAAAAGAGAATCGTGGTGCTGCACCGGCACCCGCTGCTGACCTCGGCGCGCAAACTCAATCTGTATACTCCCAAGGAACTGGGCGTTTTTTTTCTGCGCTCGATTTTCAACCATCGCCGCGCCGTGAGAAGTCGCGAGGCGGCGTACATGTGGTATGACGGCCGCCGCTGAGGTTTAGTTTATTGAGGGTCCCGGCTGGCGAGGAGGTAGTCCAGGTACTTGACGATTTGGTCTTTCATCTCCTGGCGCGGAACGATGGCGTCGATCAGACCGTGGTCGAGCAGAAATTCGGCGGTTTGAAACCCGGGCGGCAATTCGGCATGGGTTGTGTCCTTGATGACGCGAGGGCCGGCGAAACCGATCATGGCCGCAGGTTCGGCGAGAATCAAGTCACCCAGCGCGGCATAGCTGGCCATCACCCCGCCGTAACTATTATTGGTGAGGATGCTGAGGTAGGGCACTTTTCCTTGCGCATGGTAAGCCAGCGCGGCACTCGTTTTGGCCATCTGCATCAGGCTCATAGAGCCTTCCTGCATACGTGCCCCGCCGCTGGTTGAAATGATGATCACCGGCCAGTTGCCTTCCGTGGCCCGCTCGATCATGCGGGTCAGCTTCTCGCCGACCACTGAACCCATGGAACCGCCAAGAAAACCAAAATCCATCACCCCGAGCGAAACCCGATGCCGCCCGATTTTGCCAACCCCGGTGACAACTGCATCCATTAACATGGTCGCCTTGCGGTCCCGATCCAGTTTGGCGCGGTAACCGGTGAACTTGAGCAAATCCACGCTAGTCATTGCGGCGTCCATTTCCTCAAAGGTGCAGGTTTCCACCAGAGAATGGATGCGTTCGCGCGAGCCAATGGGAAAGTGAAACTGACATTTTGGACAAACCTTCAGTTTTTCGTCCAATTCCTTGTCGAAAATCATGGTTTCGCAGGACGGACATTTGGTCCACAGGCCCTCAGGAATCTCGCGTTTTCGCGTTTTGGGCTTGTCCGAGCCCAGTTTAGACTTGTTCGGCAGTTGTGGCTTGCTCGTCGGCGGAGTCAGAGCCGGTTCGATCTGTTCCACGCCCATCGCCGTCTTGGTCAGAAATGTGGTTGCCATGACTGATAATTATTCAGAGTCCGCGGGCAACTGTCCAGACACAAACGTCGGTTGCTCCGGCCCCGCGCAAAGCCCGGGCGCAAGCATTTGTGGTGGCCCCGGTGGTAAAAACGTCGTCCAGCACGATGATTCGCTGTTTTTCCAGGCGGATCCCGTCAGGCACGGCAAAGGCCCCCTTCATGTTTGAGGCCCTTTTTTCCCTCGAAAGCAGCGTCTGGGTGGCAGTGGGGAGGATGCGCCGCAGCAGTTTCGGACGGCAGGGAATCCCGGTCGCCGCCATCAACCGCCGTGCCAATAATTCCGACTGGTTGAATTCGCGCTCGCGTTGTTTGACCGAGTGCAGGGGAACGGGAACGATAGAATCCCATTCGTGCGGATCCAGCGCGGGCACCGCTTCCCGCAGGAGTAAACCCGCCAGGAAATTTTCAAACCACAAGGCCCGCGAATATTTGAAACGATGGATTGCTTCGAGCACAACCGTTTTGGCCACTACCGCCGCCCGGGCGAAGCGGAAATGAAATTCCAGCTCACGACAGTTCGTGCATTCAAAGGTTCCGGTCAGTTCGCCGTCGAAAGGCAGGCCGCAACGGCTGCAATACGGAGGCCGCAAGAAGCGCACTTGGGTCCAGCATTGGGAGCAGACAAAGCCGTCGCGCGGGGTGGCTCGTTCTCTATGGCAAAGCTGGCAGTTCTCGGGATAGATCAATGCCAGGCCCGCCCGGAGCCAGTTTTGTGTTTCGTGAAGGATCAAACTCATACCGGAAATTGGCTTTCCCGTCCGCAACAGGAAGCAAATTCACTGAGATTGGATTTGGGGGGCAGGGAATTCGTTCAAATATCAATGCCGCCGGTATTTGTGCCACAATTTTGACCCGATGCGTGCGTGTGCCGGGGCAAAGGATCGTCCGGCTCTCCGCTGCCGGGCGCAACTCAGAAGGTGGTAATTACAGTGAACAAGGTGCGGCGGCAAAGCCAAGAGGACAGCATGACGATTGACGGCCTCTGCTGCGAGATTACGATGCCCGCCACGAGATTATGAGACGGCTTTGCCAAGTGGCAACCAGTTGCCGCGCTAAATATTTCATGGAAGCTTTTTTCCATGAATTTACACCGTAGCGTCAAGTGGGGTTTACGCCTGCTGAGCGTGGACATTCAATTCGGCCTGGCAAAAAATGGTATCCCCAAACCGAAATTGGTTTTTCCGTGATTACTTGGCAGTGACCGGCGTCTTGGCGACGACGAGCGAAAGGCGGGATTTTTTACGATTAGCCGTGGGGCGTTTGACAACACCGAATTTAACTGCCTTGTCGAAGGCCGAATGGACTGCGGGCAGGAGTTTCAAGGCCTCCTCCTTTTTGCCGGCTGCGATGGTGGCGCGGAAATCGCGCTCCACCCGGCGCAGCTTAGAAACGATGCTGCGGTTGTGTTGCTGTTTGCGGGCGCTGTTGCGCATCCGGCGTTCGGCTGACTTCGTGTTTGGCATATTTCTTTCTAACTGGCGTAAAAGCGAAAACAATAAACAATTGGCAGTTTTTGTCAATCAATAAAAATGCGCTTTTCCTGGGCTTTCGAGCTTGATCATCCCCGTTTAAGAAAAATCTCGCCGCGGGACAATTCTTGAGTCGCGTTGCGCGGAGGCTCTGGTAGGATTTTCCCAGCCGTGGACTCACCGTCAGGGCGGCGCTTTGGCGGGTTCTGCCTTGAATCGATCGGTTTGGGCTTTTTTCCCGGGCCAGATGGCGGAAACGGCGTGGTTCTAGCTTAAAAAAGCTGAAGTGACAGCGCAGTGATGCGGGAAATTATAATTGAATGAGTCAATCAATGATTCGGATATTGCATGTGGAAGATGATCCAGCCGATGCGCTGCTGGTAAGCGACCTCTTTGCCGAGCAAGGCTTGGCGGTGAAGGTCCATGCCGTCAGCCATAAGGCCGATTTTTTGCAGGCATTAAAAGCCGAAAAATGGGATCTGATCCTGTCGGATTATCGTTTGCCTGACTTTAACGGGATGGAGGCGCTGAAAGCCGTCCGTGAATTATTTCCTCTGCTCCCATTCATTCTGCTGACGGGCAATATTGGCGAGCAGGCTGCGATTGAGACTTTGAAGGCCGGAGCCACCGATTACGTGCTAAAAAATTACCGCGAGCGTTTGGTGCCCGCGGTGCGCCGTGCGATCAATGAGGCGGCTGAACGCGCCCGATTTCTGGCGGCCGAGGAGGATTTGCGTCGCAGCGAAAAACAATATCGCTTTCTCTTCCACAGCAATCCGCACTCGATGCTGATTTTTGACCTGGAGGATCTGAAAATTCTCGAGGTCAACGACGCAGCCATCCAGCACTACGGTTATTCCCGCGAGGAGTTTGTGGCCAAGACCTTGACCAGCCTGCGCGCCACGATACCCGGTCTCGGCTCCCGACCGCCGGTCTGGGACGCAGAAGCCAAAAGCCTGATCTGGCAGCATCAACACAAAAATGGCAATACCATGGATGTGGAGGTGGTCTGGTCGCCTCTTACATTTGAGGGCCGTCTGGCTGCGCTGACCATGGCCACCGATGTCACCGCCCGCCGCCGCGCCGCGCACCGCAACGCCCAGTTTAACAAATTAAGCCGCCAACTCAGCGCGGTTACCACCGCCTCGGGGGCGGCCATGTTTATTTGCGAGGCGGCCGATCAGCTGTTCAATTGGGATGACTTCGCCTTGGATTTGTATTTTGAGGAAAAGGACGAAGTCGTGTCCTTGTTGACCATTACCACGGTGGAGGGCCGCAGGGTCGAAATTCCGGCTTCCCCCCAATCCAAATCCGCGAACACCCTTGTTCAGCGTGTCATCACCCGCGGGGCGGAGCTGGTGTCCGCCCAGGAAACCGGGGAACAAGCCGGTACAACCATGATTGCGCCCATCCGCAAGGGTTCACGTGTGATCGGGGTTTTGTTTGTCCATCGCCGGCACACGCAAAGTTATTCCGAGCACGACCTGGAGACGTTTCAAACCTTGGCGGATCAATGTGGTGGTGCCTTGGACCGGGCGCGCGCCGAGGAGAATCTTCGCCACAGTCAGCAGCGTTTTTATCAATTGTTCGAGAATTCGCCGGACGCCATCCTGGTTGAAGACTATCCGGGAAAGATTCTCGACGCGAATGCGAGTGCTTGCGCCTTGTACCAATTGACGCGCGAACAATTGATCGGCAAAAATGCGGTGGAGGAGCTGGTTCCCGAAGCGGCTCGCGAAGCCGCCCGCGCCAATTTCCGGCGGCTGGCCAGCCGCCAGATTTCCTGGGTGGAGGGCGAATGCTTTCGCGCCGATGGCCGCAGCGTGCCCGTGGAAGCCCGCGTGGTGCACATTGAATTCGATGGCCAGCCGGCCATGCTGTTTCACGTCCGTGACATTAGTGCGCGCCACGCTGCCGAACTGGCCTTGCGGAGCTCGGAAACCTTGTTCCGGTCGGTCTGGGAAAACTCGGTGGATGGAATGCGTTTGACTGACGAGAATGGCGCGGTGGTGGCGGTGAATGAGTCCTTTTGCCGGCTCGTGGGCATGTCCCAGGATCAATTAGACGGCAAATTATTCAGCGTCATTTACTCCACCGATATCAATTCTGAAAAGATGCTGGCAGATTACCGCCAGAATTTCCGCGCCGGTTTGCTGGAGAGTCAGACTGAGCGGGAGCATTATCTGCATGACGGACGCAAGGTGACCTTCGAAATCACTGACTCTTATGTCAAGACGGGCGGCCAGCCAAGGCTGCTGTTAAGCCTGTTCCGCGACGTCACCCGGCATAAACGCCTGGAGGAACAGTACCGCCAATCCCAGAAAATGGAGGCAATCGGCCAGCTCGCCGGCGGTGTCGCCCATGATTTCAACAACATCCTCACCATCATCCTTGGCCATGCCACACTGCTGACCTTGAGCCCGCTTGACGCCCGCGCCAAAGCCTCGGCCAGCCAGATCAAACAGGCCTCGGAGCGCGCTGCCGGCCTGACCCGACAGCTGCTCGCCTTCGGCCGCAAGCAGATTGTCAATCCCCGGCCACTGGATTTGAACAAGGTGATCGAAGGCATGACCGAAATGCTCGGGCGTCTGCTGGGCGAAGATATTGCCTTGCAAATGAGTTTCAGCGAGCAGCCGGCCATTACTCAGGTTGACTCCAGCATGATCGAGCAGGTGTTGATGAATCTTTCCATTAATTCGCGCGACGCGATGCCGCGCGGCGGCACGCTCTCCATCAGCGTCGGCAATTGCGAGGTCGATGTCGGACATGGCCGACTGTATGCGGAAGCGCGTTCCGGCCGGTTTGTTTGCCTCACCCACTCCGACACCGGCATGGGCATTCCCCCGGAAAATATCACCCGCATTTTTGAGCCGTTTTTTACCACCAAGGAGCTTGGCAAAGGTACTGGTTTGGGACTGGCGACGGTCTACGGCATTGTCAAACAGCATAAGGGCTGGATCGAAGTTGAGAGCGACTTGGGCAAAGGCACCACCTTTCGGATTTTCCTGCCCGCCGCCACCACGAGTCAGGTCACCACCACCGATTCATCCAGCCAGCCGGTGCGGGCACCCGATGGCACCGAAACCATCCTGGTGGTCGAGGATGAGCGCGATCTCCGCGAGATCATTACCCGCACGCTCATCCGCCATGGCTACCGCGTTTTCCAGGCGGTGGATGGAAATGCGGCGCTCAAAATCTGGGAAGAATACAAGAAGGACATCGAGCTCCTTTTCACCGACGTTATCATGCCCGGCGGGATCAACGGACGCGAATTGGCCGAGAAACTCCTGGAGCAAAAGCCCGCACTCAAGGTGATTTATTCGAGCGGGTACAGCGCCGATGCATTGGGCAAGGATTTCCAGCTCGACTTGAATCTGAATTATCTTCCCAAGCCGTATGTGCCCGACGATCTGGCCCGGATCGTCCGCCGTCGGCTGGATCAAAAGTCGAATTGATTGCAGGCATGGGATCGGATGCAAATCCACTTTGCTTTGTCGCCAGAGTCCGCTTAAATCAAGCTCATGATTATTGCGCCATCGCTGCTCGCCGCTGACCACGCCTCATTCGGCAAGGGGGCCGCGCGCGCTGCCAAGGCGGGGGCTGATTGGTTGCACCTCGACATCATGGACGGCCATTTTGTGCCGAATATCTCCTTCGGCCCGCAGGTGGTCAAAGCTGTTCGGCCCTTCGCCAAAAATCTTTTTTTCGATGTCCATTTGATGTGCAGCCAGCCGGACATCCTGCTCGAATCGTTCGCAAAAGCTGGTGCTGATCAAATGATTATTCACGTGGAGTTGGAGGACGCAGTTCCCGCCTTGATCTGGAAAATCAAATCTTTCGGTAAAAAGGTTGGCTTAGCCTTAAACCCCAATACGCGCATCTCACTGGTCGAACCTTACTTGGACAAGATTGATCTTCTTTTAGTCATGACCGTTAATCCTGGTTTTGGCGGGCAGGAGTTTATCCATGAAACTCTGCCGAAAATCCAGCAGGCCGAAGTCTGGCGGAGGGAAAAGCGGTTGCCCTATCGAATTAGTGTGGATGGCGGGATTAACGATATAACGGCTGCCGAGTGTGCGCAGGCGGGGGCAGATACCTTTGTCGCCGGTACGAGTCTCTTCAGCCAGCGCAACCTGAAAGCCGCCATCACCAAGCTCAGGAAAATCGTTCACGCCAATGACCCCGCTCTGGCGGATTTGATGAATTAGAATGTGGTCGATCCTGACACCGCCCTGTGGAAAAAGGGATTTTGACAGGAGTGCGACGCCGCACGGGCAATAGGATGAATGAAGGGATGGGTGCGTTCAGGGGCGATGGGACCGCCGGTTTCCAAACTAACTATGTCGCCAATATCCCAATCGGCGGTGCGCGGAAATCTGGAGCACGTTTGGGCGACGGGAGGCATGCGGGTTTGAAAAGCCGCGATACGGCGGGCTCGGAGGACTGCGGTACAAGAGCGGGGCAACGCGATAGTTCTTCCACGGGTGCAGTATCTGGATGCGCCCCTTAGCCGCAACGCGCACTTTTTTGATTTTTATTTTGTTTAAATGCCTTATTATTATAATCTTGAGTTGATTTTAGTATGACTCTTCCACATGTTGCTTCAAGGCGGCAACCTTTAACCGAGGTGTTTGGTCATTAAGACGGTACCATAAGTCTCTTGCACCCGACTTTGCTTTTCGTTAGTGTTTTCCGTTCGTTGGTCTGGTTAATGCTTTAATCATGACACTGATAAGACCTTAATTTTTATGCTCAGAAAAGAATCTTTAATGGGGATGGTTGCATCGCTTGCCCTTGGATGTGCGACGGGTTTGCACGCGGCGGTGGATTATCCTTACGAGTATGATTTTGTTTCTTCCGACACTGGCGTCAGCGGCAAATTGTTTTTGGACGTGCAATCCTCATTGCAAGGCAGCACGGCGGACATTGGGCCAAGCTCTTATTTAAG
>Ga0302277_1003013_pt1 | contig 11707 bp, 7 predicted proteins | sample III_Bog_N3_1_FD_198759 | JGI IMG/M metagenome (GOLD analysis project Ga0302277, IMG submission 198759) | Peat permafrost microbial communities from Stordalen Mire near Abisko, Sweden - III_Bog_N3_1 | ecosystem: Environmental > Terrestrial > Soil > Wetlands > Peat | place: Sweden: Abisko... | reverse complement strand
CCGTCAGCGGGAACGAGACCGAAGCCGGGCTCGCACTGTAGTCGGCGTTACCCATACGTCGCGGTCCGGGTTGTTGTTTCCGGCACCGAGAACACCAGCGAACTCTTAGCCTCGTCACCGAATCCATTTGTAATAACCCGGTAGCTCTTGCTTCATAATGTGCAAGACCTTCACTTTGTGCAAGACCTTCACTTTCGTGAAGGTCTTGCGGAGTGATTTGTCTCTGGCCATGGACCATTGAGAAGGGCTTAAGCGATCTCCATTGACTGAAATGAGCATGGCATCGGCTTGCGTGTTGCTGCCCCACAGCGCCGAACTTGGACGGGGCATCCTTCACAATTGGGGTCGACCACGCGTTCCTAAAACTGCCCCGCCAAGCTGAACAAGGTTCCGGTATCGCCTTCATGCACTTCCACGAGATCGGGTCCAGCGATGGCAATCGAAGGAGCGGCGCCAGTCTGGTAGTCGACGTCCGTGCCCCACGAAATCGTCCCATCGGTGCCGAGACGGTAAAACAGAGTTGGACTAGACCCCTGATGCACCTCGATAACCGTAGCCCCAGCCAGCGCCACCGCAGGAGCAAACCCATTGTCGTATTGGGCAGCACCCACAAAGGTTATCGTGCCATCCGAATTGAATTGACCGGATTTAAAGAAAAGGGCGGCGGGGTTCGACGCCGTCGCCTGATGTACTTCGATGATCTGAGTGCCGCAAGCCGCTACGGAAGGCGCGAATCCGCCTTCAAGGTTAATAGCCGACGCCCACTTGATCTATCTATAGGAAAAACAAAAGTCAATTGCGGAGAATAAATCCGGTAAACGAGTAACCTTGTCCTCAGTACTGAAGGTCCCACTAAGATTGGAGGGTTGTCGATAGTGAGGTTGTTGCGACTCAAAAGTGGGGGGAGTCTGTTGCGGAGGGGTAGAGAAATTGCACAGCAAGGGAACTGGGCGAGCGCGTCACAGCGCCAATGGTTTAATGCGACGCACCCAATGCATGGACTGACCACGGATGTCGGCCAGCGGATCGACCCCAAAATGCTTACGTACTGAGTTCCTCCAACTAAGCCGTTGCGGACGAGGGCGCTTTTTCTGGCCCAGCAGCAAAAAAAGTGTAGCCGAGGTCATGTGTTGTGTGCGGTGTGCCAACAGCCCGAAACGGCGCATTGCGTGTCGGTAGTGGTCTGGCACGTGCTCGGCCAGAGCGTCAACGAAGTCCTCAATCAAATAGCGGGTTGTCACGACCCGCTTTTGTTTTAGATCTTTCGTCAAGAACTCGACTTCCCCATCCGTGATCTTTGTGAATCGATGCTGAGCAATCGGTGGGCGTCGAACGTACCGCGCCACATATCGCAGGAAATGCCATTTCGATCTGATGGGATCAACGTAGAGGTTCCACCAGCGTTCATATTGCGTTTTCAACAATACTCTGAGCTTCTCGGTACTGGTATCCGAAGCAAGTAATCCCTTCGTCAGAGCTGCTCGAAGGTCCATTCTGTGGCCCTTCAACTCTTGCAGTCCCTGTGCACCGCAGTCACGGAGTGCAATTTCAAGATTGATAATCCGTACATTTTCAAGACGAAGGCAGACGTTGTCACGAGCTTGTCAACCAATCAAGCCGCACACTTGATTCCCTACACCTGTTCTTGTGCCCATTTGATGTTCAAGTCTAAGACTCAATGGCATTGTGGGAGTTGCAGCCAATGCATTGATCGAAGATTCGCTATCACGGCTTCGGGCCTTCTGGAATACGATTTGGATTCGGACTACGTCTCCGATGTTTTTGTGGGACCACGCAAAGACGGACCGGAAAGGAGCATGGCCGTGGATTATGCCCGTCACGGGATTGAGTTAGACCGGTGGTCAGAGTCAGAATTGGCGGCACGCTTCAATGCCGAACTCAGCCGTGCTGTGCGATACGAACCGAAGCGTAGCGAGACCGCTCAAGAAATCATTTCGATGCACAAACGGCATGGAGAAGGGGTGACCCGAGTATTGCAACGGAAGGTCATTGAGAACGCCGCAAAACTCGTGGATGGAACTCTCGACAGCACGTCGCTATTGGCGCTCGCGATTGGGCAAGAACGCCTGAGACAACAGCGATTCGCTGGTGAAGGCGTGCATGGAAACATGGACCACGATAGCAACATTGGACCCGCCTCTTTAATTCAATCGCAAGTTGCGGCAGTGGCGAGGGTGGAGGGGACCCTTGCAACTATTCTGGCCAGACTCGGGGGCTTAACATCCAAAAAGGTCAAAACGAAGAAAAAAAGGAAGTTAGTGAAGCGAGATGCGGTTACCTTCGCGGCCATCCTGATGGAACTCAAAAGCACAAAATACTGTTCATTTCTCCAGGATCACGGGACCAAGCCAAGTGGACAGAGCCTGGCCCGGCCTCCTATCTGCGGGGTTACCACGCTGGAGATCCTTAGCGCTCTGCTGACCACGGCCTATAGCTTCGCCTTCCGCAAGGGCGAGTTGCTCTCGATGCGAGTCAAGCAAATCGACTTGCCGACTGGCACGATCCGGCTGGAAGCTGGAACGACAAAGAACGGGGAAGGTCGCGCGGTCAAGATGACGCGCGAAGTCGCAACCCTGCTGACCGCTTGCATAATCGGCAAGCAGCCGGATGATTTCGTTTTCACCCGGTCGGACAAGAAACGCAAGGACGGGACATTGGTAAAAGGCAAACCAGTCGAAGCCTTCCGCAAAATCTGGAAGGCGGTTTGCACCCGCGCGGGCGTTCCCGATCTACTGTTTCACGATCTGCGACGGAGCGGCGTCCGCAACCTTCGCAGACTTGGCGTTCAGGAGAGCGTGGTCATGCGGATCAGCGGACACAAGACGCGCTCCGTCTTCGAGCGCTACAACATCGTTGACGAAGCCGACCTCGCCGACGCTGCCAGCAGACTCGACACTAAGCAAAACGCTGCGGCAGTGGAACTTACTCAGACCTTTGGGCACGATTGCGGCCAATTGCACCAAAACTGCGGCAGATGCGCAGATGCAGCTTGTAAATGCCGTTCTGCCTAACTAGCTTTCTTGTGAATGGGTTGGTTTATACTGCTCTTCTCAGAGGGCCCGTAGCTCAAGCGGATAGAGCATCGGATTTCTAATCCGAGGGTTGCAGGTTCGATTCCTGCCGGGCCTACCAGAATGTCCTATGCCCATCCCCCGTTCGTGCCATTCCCCGTTTCGCGATTCAAACGTAGTGTTGTTGGTGAGCAGACTTCGGGGGAGGGCTGTTCAAACGGGCGCCTCGCGACTCTAACTGAGTCCAAGGCGCTTTCGTTTTTTGCGGCATAATCCAGTGCTTAATCTGAAAGCGCCGGTCCAAGGCCCAGCCCATCTATCGCCCCTGGTTTACGCCTTCGGAGCGCTCTTTTTCGGTCTCATCCTCTGCCATTCCTCTTCGGTCAGCTCGCGCCCAAGGGCCGTAAACTCGCCTGCGCCTTGCAGCCACTCGCCGCCGTCCATGGTCACGACGTCCCCATTGATGTAGCCAGAGCCGTCGCTAACCAGGAATGCGGCCAGATTGGCGAATTCCTCGGTGGTGCCGAATCGTCCCAGAGGAATGCGCTTCTTGGCGGCTTCGGCCAGTTCGGGCCGGGGCAGCAGGCGCGAGAATGCACCCTCGGTGGGAATCGGCCCAGGCGCGATCGCGTTCATCCGAATCCCGCGATTCCCCCATTCGACGGCCAAACTGCGCGTAAGGGCATGCACGCCCGCCTTCGCCACCGCCGACGGCACAACGTAGGCCGAGCCCGTCGTCGTGTAGGTGGTCGTGATGTTGAGCACAACACCTCCCCGGCTTTCGGCCAGCCAGCGCCGTCCGCACGCCATCGTCGTGTGCAGCGTGCCCAGCAGGACGATTCCGATGACCGATTGAAATGCTCCCAGCGAAAGGTCTTCGGTGCGCGAGAGGAAATTTCCCGCCGCGTTGTTCATGAGCACATCGAGCGGCCCTTCGGCCCAAATCGCGCCGATCAGCTCTTCGACGGCCGCAGCGTCGCGGACGTCGCAGGGTAGGGTGTGGATCTTCTTGTGGTCCCTGCTGCCGCCGGTCCGCTCGTGTAACTCCTGCTCGGTTGCGGCTAGGACATCCTGGCGGCGGCCGCAGAGGTAGACCTCCGCGCCGAGTTCGAGAAAGCGCTGTGCGGCGGCCTTGCCCAGACCGGTGCCTCCGCCGGTGATTAGGATGCGCTTGGCTTGCAGCAGGTCTTTCTGGAACATGATGAATTTCCTCCGCGCAATGAACCGACGATTGTACCGGACAGGCTCGCTTGCGAACGTTCTACTGTTACGTCCCGCAAGTCGAGGAATTGGTTCATGGGGTTTTTGAAAGGGCACGGCTTCACCACTCGCGGAGCGTCGCTGTGGCGCTTGATTTGTCGCAGCGCTTTCAGTGCTGCGAGAACTGCACCGCGAACGATTTACATTGCAGAATCTTTTGTCACGATTGGTTCCCACCCGCTTGCGACTTGACCAGCGCTTGGGAGTGTTCGGCTCGCAGTTTCTCCGCAACCGCGTCGGCCCCTAAAGGCTTGCTGAAGTAATAGCCTTGGATCTCGTCGCAATGATGGGCCTGGAGGAATGACATTTGCGCTTCGTCCTCCACGCCTTCGGCAATCACTTTGAGATTCAGACTTCTTGCCATGCTGATGATGGCAGCGGTAATGGCCGCATCATCCGGATTCAGCGCGACATCCCGCACAAACGAACGGTCCACCTTCAACTTGCTAACCGGAAACCGCTTCAGATAGCTGAGGCTGGAATAGCCCGTCCCGAAATCGTCAATCGCCAACGACAATCCCATGTCCTTCAATTCCTGAAGGACCGCGAAGGTCACGTCGGCGCTCGATAGCAAGAGACTTTCCGTTACTTCCAGTTCGAGGTGTTGCGGGGCGAGGCCAGTATCGAGTAGCACCTGCCGAACCAGTTCAGAGAAGCCCTCTCGACGAAATTGGACCGCCGACACATTGACTGCCACGGACACTGCGGCCAGCCCCTCATCTTGCCATTTTCGGGCCTGCGAGCACGCCGCCCTGAGCACCCATTCACCGATGGAGACGATCAGCCCGCTGCTTTCCGCAATTCGGATGAATTCATCGGGTGGCACAAGGCCCATTTCCGGGTGTTGCCATCGAAGGAGCGCTTCCACGCCGACGATCTTTCGAGACTTTATATCCATCTGCGGTTGGTACATGAGAAAGAGTTCTTTCTTGTCGAGCGCCGTCCGCAAGTTGTTTTCCAGGTTCAACCGCTCAACCGCTTGAGCATTCATGTCAGCCGTAAAGAATTGAAAGTTGTTCCGTCCGCTGTCCTTGGCGGTATACATGGCGGCATCGGCATGCTTGATGAGGGCTTCGCTGTCCGCACCGTGCTCCGGATAGATGCTGATGCCGAGGCTGCAACTAACGCTGAGAGAATGACCTTGGATCACCATTTCAGCCGTCAGTCCATCCATCAGTCGCTGTGCCGCGACCGCGGCATCGGTGATGTGCTTTATGTTGTTCACCACCACCAGGAATTCGTCGCCTCCGAGTCGGGCAATCGTGTCCTGCGCTCGCCCCCATGCTTTCAGTCGTTCTGCGACACTTTTCAGAAGGAGATCACCCACCGAGTGCCCGAGCGAGTCGTTGATGTTCTTGAACCGGTCGAGGTCGAGAAAAAAAAGAGCAACTTTGCAGTTGTTGCGGCGAGCATGGGCGAGCGCCTGCGATAATCGGTCCCGCAGAAGAGTCCGGTTGGGTAATCCGGTCAGAGCATCGAAATACGCCAGCGATTGAATCTGTTGTTCGGCGACCTTGCGCTCTGTGATGTCAACGAACGTCCCCTCAATAAAACTGTTTTTACCCGAATCATCGGCGACCACCGTTGCATTTAACATCGCCCAGGCAGAATCTCCGTTCGTGCGCCGATAGTTCACCTCATAGTTTGTAACGTATTTCTCATTCTTGAGTTGTTTCAGGAACGCTTCCCGATCCGAAATCGTCTGATAAACATCTACAATCGACGTGCCTAGGACTTCCTCAGACGAGGCACAGCCGAACATCCGAGCCGCGGCCTGATTGCACTCCAGAATGAGCCCCTCCATCGTGGTACGAAAGACGCCCGCCAGGTTGCGCTCAAACAGCAGCCGGTAACGCCTTTCCGACTCGCGAACCGCTTCCTCGACTTGCTTCCGCTCTGTGATATTCACGAAAGTCACAACCGCACCGATTTTCTTTCCTTCCTGCACTATGGGGTGGGACCAGTATTCGGCTGCAAAGTTGGTGCCGTCGCGGCGCCATATGACTTCGTCATCGATGTGGGTGCCAAGTCCGCGCCGAAAAGCTTCGTAAATGTGGCACTCCTCCACGGGGTAATGCGTTCCATCCTTTCTGGTATGGTGCATCACGTCGTGCATATTCTTTCCGTACAGTTGCGCAGGCTCGTCATAACCTAATAGCCGGAGGCAGGCGGGATTGCAGAATGTGCAATTGCCTTCCATGTCGATACCGTAGACTGCCTCGGGCACTGAATCCAGCACCAGCCTGACCAGTTCGTTGCTTTCTCGAACCTTTTCTTCCCCTCTCTTGCGCTCGCTGATATCGCGCACGAAACAACAGCCGTACTCCCTCCCATCGAGCTTCAGATAGCTCGCGTTCACCTCCACCGGGAAGATCCGCCCTTGTTTGGTGCGATGCTGGGTTTCAAAGATCATGGTGTCGTGCGTCGTGAGCTCATGCCAGAACCATGGCCAACGATCTGTTGGGAAAAGTGGATCTATGTCCGGGATCGACAATGAGAGTAGTTCTTCATGAGAACGTTCCAAAGCGCGGCAGGCGGCCTCGTTGACGTAGTCGATTCCGGCTTTCGCATTGATCCAAAGCACTGCGTCGGAGCAATGTTGCAGTGAGAACTGCATCAGTCGCAGTTTCTCTTCTGCCTTTTTGCGCTCGGTGATGTCTTCCTTGAGCGCGAGAAAATGGGTGATGGCTCCGCTGGAGTCACTGATGGGCACAATGCAGGCGGATTCCCAATAGATCTCTCCATTCTTCTTCTTGTTGCCAAACTCCCCGCGCCATTCACCTCCACCGAGCACGGTCCCCCAGAGCTCCCGGTACACCGCCGCCGACTGTATCCCCGAATTCAGAATGCGCGGGTTTCGGCCGATCGCCTCCTCCGCCGTATAGCCCGTCACTTGGGTAAATTTGCTATTGACGTATTCGATCGTGCCCTGTGTATCGGTGATGACCACGATGGCAGGGCTTTGCTCAACCGCGCGTGACAGCTTCCGAAGACGGTCCTCCGCCTTCTTGCGCTCAGTGATGTCGCGCACAAAGGCGAAGACGAATTCCTCCCCGTCGAACTGCAGGTAGGTAGCATTTACTTCTACTGGAAAAAATCGGCCCTGCTTTGATCGATTCGTGGTTTCGAGACACTTCGAGCCTCGAACCTTGAGGTCCTGCCACAATTGCTTCCATTTTTCCATGTTGAGCAGCGGGGCAATCTCCGAGACGGACAGGGAGAGCAATTCTTCGCGGGAATATCCCAAGGAATCGCAGACTTCCTGGTTGACATAAACGAAACGGCCGTTTGGGTCCACCCAACTGACAGCACCCGAAGTATGCTCCAGTGAGAACTGCGCCAGTCGCAGTTCCTTTTCCGCCCGCTTGCGATCGGTTATGTCGGTTGTCGTTCCGACAAATTCAACAACCTTGCCGGCTTCGTCCATCAGCGGCCGCCCGATGCTGTGAATGTTTCTCATCGATCCATCCGGCAGGAGTATTCGATGATCGGCTTCGAAGCCCTTCTTGGTCGCGATCGATTCCTTGACAAGGTTACGGAAAATCGCCGCGTCTTCGGGATGGAGTCGTTCCATCGACTCCTCGAACCCCATGCGCCCACTCCTCGGCTCCATGCCAAAAATCCGATAGTGCTCTTCCGACCAGAAAACGAATTCCCGCTGGTCCGTCTTCCAGGACCAACTTCCGATGTGGCTTAGCCTCTGCGACTCCGCCAGGCAATCCTGGCTGCGCCGCAATTCCTCCTCCCTGCGGCTGCGCTCCGTGATGTCGTGTATGGTGAGCACATATTCGGTTCGGCTCGAGCGCAACTGCAATGGCCGGCACCAGTATTCGGCCGAGAACGTGGTTCCATCCTTCCGCCAAAACACTTCGCCCGCGATGTGAATCTCCTGATGGGTGCTGAGCACTTTGCCGAATGTGCACTCCTTCGAAGCATCCGGCGTTTCATTCGACGATTTGTGCCGGAGCAACTCGTCGAGATTTTTTCCGATTATCTCTTCTGTCCCATACTGGGTCAGCTTCAGGAAGGCGTGGTTGCAAAACGTCACGTTTCCTGCTGCGTCCAATCCGCAAAAGATTTCGGTAATGACATTCAGGAGGAGCTGGAGTTCAACCTTCGAGTCGTCGAGGGAGGGTTTTAGTAGCTGGCTCAGGGACATGGTAGGACCCGCACTCAATGGATCGACCGGGGAGCGCCCTTCGATGACAAATCGCGCGGCTAGCTCGATTACCACAGTCATCCAAATCGAGCCCGGCCCGCCGCAGTCAGTCGACGAAATCAGGATTAGCGCTCAGAACCCTTCAGAGGTGAATGCGTGATAAGGCGTTCTTGGAAGCTCGCGCACCTTCGGGACAAGCGAACGCTCGGCAGTTCAGGGTGGCAGCCTCACGGAGAAACCAAAGCTGAGTCGCACCGACCCGTCGATGACCGCTAAAGTATTTATTTCTCAAAGACCTAGCGGGAAATCAGCCCAAAAACAGGCCGAAAATTCACGCTAACTCATTGACTTATAAATACTTTACCGATAAGTCATTATTCCTCAAAGACTTCGCGTCTCTTGCTCGCTAAGTCTTTGATTCTTAAAGACCACTCTCAGAGGGGTCCAAGCTGAGCCGCGACATCAGTCCCCGATGTCAGTCAACGAGCGATCCTCGCCGACGATAGCACCAGTTCGAGCCGTCCCAACGCCCAGCGCGCATGTTCGGCGACCATCGGGTCCGCATCTTCGCAGAGTTCCTTGAGCGTCGGGAGAAACTTCTTATCGCCGCTGTTGCCCATCGCGATCACCGCGTTCCGCCGCAAGCCGGAAAGCTTGGCGCGGCGAACCGGCGATCCACGAAACACTTCGCGGAATTCCTCCGGCTGCATTTCGGCCAGCCAGTCGAGCGCCGGATTCACCAGCCCTTCGCGCGCTTCGAACTCCGCCACGGAAGTCACTGGAGCCCTGCGGTTCCAAGGGCAAACGTCCTGACAGATGTCGCACCCGAAGACGTGACGACCCATGCCTGCGCGCAACTCGTTTGGAATCTCGCCGCGCTTCTCGATGGTGAGATAGGAGATGCACAGCCGAGAGTCCAATTCTCCTGGCGCAACGATCGCCTGCGTGGGACACGCAACGATGCAGCGGGTGCAGGTTCCGCAGCGATCGGGAGCGGGCAGGTTCGCGGTGAGTTGGTCCTCCGTGAGATTGAGCGAGGTGAGGATCACGCCGAGAAACAGCCACGATCCCATCTGCTGGTTGATGATGCACGTGTTCTTGCCGATCCATCCGACGCCCGCGTATTTGGCGTAGACGCGCTCCACGAGCGGCCCGGTGTCGACGTAAGACCGAAACTGCCAGTCGCCGGTTGCCAGCGGCCAGTTGCCTGTGTCGGAGAATCCGCGCAACTCATCTTCTATTTGCTTCAGGCGGCGCAGCACGGCGTCGTGGTAATCCTCTTTCGCCCAGGCGTACCGCGAAATCCAGCCCTGGCTGGCGTTTTCGGGCTGTGCCTTGGTCGAGTAGGGATGAGCGGTGTTGTAGTTGATGGCGCAGACGATCACGCTGCGCGCCCAGGGAGCGACACGACTGAGCGCTGCGCGCTTGAGTTCTCCGGCGTCGTCGCGCGCTGCCATGTATTTCATCTCCCCGTGCTTGCCGTCGGCGATCCACTGGGGAAAGACGCGCAATTCGGCGAAGTCGCGGACTGGTGCAATGCCGCAGAGATCGAATCCGGCGTCGCGGGCGCATTGCTGGATGCGGGTTGAAAGGTCGGGAAGCAAAGTGGTCTGGGGCTCGCGGCAACTTGGCCGATGGGTTGGCCTGACGTACTCCAGCAAAGGCTACCACCATTGCGGTACCCAGTCAGGCCGAGGGGCGCCGAAGAAAATCCGGAAGCGGCGCCAACCGCAATCCCGAAGAACCGCTCGGATTTTGTTGCGTGTCAGGGTTGACCTGGACTTCGCCAGCGGCCTACCATTACCGCCGAAGGCACTGAGGCCCTCGGAATGATCGGCGAGACAGTCTCCCACTACCACATCGTGGGAAAGCTCGGTGGTGGCGGCATGGGTGTGGTGTATGAGGCGGAAGACACCCGCCTCGCACGTCACGTCGCCCTCAAGTTCATTCCCGAGGAGATGGTGCACGACCCCAAGTCGCTCGAACGCTTCCTGCGCGAAGCTCGCGCCGCTTCCCAGTTGAACCATCCCGGCATTTGCACCATCCACGACATCGACGACAACGCCGGACATCCCTTCATTGTCATGGAGAAGCTCGAGGGCATAAGCCTGAAAGAGCGCCTCCGCGGGAAGCCGATGGAAATCGATGAGGTTCTCGACATCGGCATTCAGGTGGCCGACGCTTTGGCGGCTTCGCACGCCAAAGGCATCATTCACCGCGACATCAAGCCCGCCAATATCTTTGTGTCGCAAAGCGGGCAGACCAAAATCCTCGATTTTGGTCTGGCCAAATCGGCGCGCGACAAGGGATCGGAAGAGAAGGCGCTGGAAGATTCGCTGACCGCGATGGGCGTGATTCCGGGAACGGCGGTTTACATGTCGCCGGAGCAGGCGCGGGGCGAGGAACTGGACCAGCGCAGCGACCTGTTTTCGCTGGGCGTCGTGCTCTACGAAATGGCCACCGGCAAGAAGCCGTTTGCCACCGGCAACGTGATTACCACGCTGGACGCGGTCCTGAACCAGAAGCCGGTCTCTCCGCTCAGTCTGAATCCGACGCTTCCTCGCGATCTGGAAGGCATTATTGGCCGGGCCATGGAAAAGGATCGCGGCCACCGTTACCCGAATGCGCGGGCGCTGAAAGGCGATCTGCAGTCGCTCCGGAAGGTGACAGAATCCGGCGCGCCGAGGACGGGCCGGCCCACTTTGCCGTATCGCCTGGCCACGAGCACGTTTCAAACCTCGAGCAAGTTATCCACGTATCTGCTATTGGGAGTGAGCGCGCTGCTGCTCACGGTTTTGGTCGCGATCGGCGCCTGGTGGTTCAAACAGCGGCAAATGGCGGGTGCGGCTGCGGCGAAGAATACGATTGCGGTGTTGCCGCTGCAGAACATGAATAACGACATCAGCGTGGAGTTCCTTCGCTTCGCGCTGGCCGACGAAATTGCCAATACGCTCACCTACACCCGCACGCTCGATGTTCGCCCCTCAGCGATCACGCGGAAGTTTGTCGGCAACGACGTCGATCCGCAGCAGGCTGGCAAGGATGTCCACGTCGCCAACGTACTTACCGGACACTTCCTCAAGCAGGGCGACCGCCTGATGATTACGCTCGAGGCAATTCAGGTGGAAGGGAACAAGCTTTTGTGGCAGAGCAACGTGACCGCGCCCGCGCAGGACCTGATCGCATTGCAAACGCAAATGGCGGCGAAGATACGCCAGGAGTTGTTGCCGGCGCTCGGCATCGCCGGCGGCTTCCT
>Ga0302277_1003002_pt1 | contig 11745 bp, 12 predicted proteins | sample III_Bog_N3_1_FD_198759 | JGI IMG/M metagenome (GOLD analysis project Ga0302277, IMG submission 198759) | Peat permafrost microbial communities from Stordalen Mire near Abisko, Sweden - III_Bog_N3_1 | ecosystem: Environmental > Terrestrial > Soil > Wetlands > Peat | place: Sweden: Abisko... | reverse complement strand
TGCTCGAATTCGCGCTGAAATTTTTCCACGCACTTTTGGCAGATGCAGGCGCGGTTGCGGAAATTTTCAGGCACGCGCGAGAGCAGCGCTTCGGGCATTTCCACGCGCGCACACCAGCACAAGCCCTCGTAGCTGGCGGGCGAACAAAGCTGGCACTGGTTCGCTCCGCCGCACAAGGGGCATTGGTTTGGATTATGAAAATCCAGCGGGTTCATGGCGGGTCGGCGCGGACACGGTAAAAGGATTTGTCGGAAATCGCGCTGGTGTCCTGCAAAAACAAATTCGTTCCGTTGCCGGAAGTTGAAGTTGAAACGTCGGTCCACGACTGGAAATCCGGCGTTGATTCGAGGGTGTAAAGCCAGTTGGTCTGGCTGATGAATTGCACCTGCCAGACGCCGTTGGAAAAATTGCCAGATAAATCCTGAATGGGCGGCGGCGGAACGGTCACGACGATGTTCGCAATCGTGCCGTGCGCGAGAACGGAGTCGTAAGGATCGCCCGCGCTGCCGTAGCTGCTGATGGAAAACATATCCACGTCAAAATTATCATCCGTCGTAAAATCGTCGGTCAGAACAACCGGCGGAATTTCCAGGCAGTCCACGCCATTAGTTTGAAAGGTGGCGGTGAGCGTTCGATTGCTCGCGGTGTAGGTCAGCGAAACGTGGACGAGTTCGCCGGTCGGAAACGTGACTTCATACGGAACGTAGGCGCTGGGCGAGTAGTCATAGGCGGTGGAAATGAACGTCGGCGTCAGCGTCGGATAAATCGTGTTCGTTTTGCCGGTGTCGTCTATGTAATAGCCCAGCGGAAAATAATCCAGCTCGGCCAGATTTGAGGCATCGGCGCGCACGAAACCCGGATCCGTCGCGTCGGCGCGGTTCAGAAATCCAAATCCAAGCTCCATCGGGCTGATCTTGCCCGGCTCGGTGCCACTGACGATGTCGTTGATCTGCAAGTCGAACACGATGCTGAAATCGTCATTGCGCGTCATAATCGTGCCGAGCGGATGGAAAAAATAACTGTTCGGCTGCGATGAATCCCAGGTGACATCAAGGTTTTGATTTAGGGAATCCCACTGAAACAGATTGGTGTCGCCATAAACCTGCCAGCCGTCCTGCGACGGGTTGTTGGTGAAATTTTCGGTGATGGTGGTCCCGCCAGAACAAACGGCGACGAATGCGAACAAGCCGGCCAACGCCAGCGTAACGAACATTTTTTTCATGGACTGATCTTTCAATTTTGCCCGCGCGAAAATATTTTTCACGCGGACGATTTTTGCGATTGAGAGACCAGCGCGAAGCTTGAAGATTTTGAAAACAAAAAACCTCAAGCTTCGCAAACGAAGAATGAGGTGAATTCGACGTGCCGCCCAAAAACAGTTTGGGAGGACTGGTCTCATCCTTCTCTTTGCGGAGAAGTGCCCCGATACGCTCGGAGCCGACGAGTGCATTCAAACCGGTATCCTGACTTCGGCCTCAAACCTCACTCCCGCCTTCCCAAACTTTCGTTCGGTGGCATTGGGAATTTGTAGCCGTTACAGTGGCGCAACCGTCCCGGATTCACACCGGGTTCCCTGACATTTGACTGCGATTTTTGCGGAAAACTTTTCCCGCCGTTTCAAAGAACGCTACCTTTCTACGCTGAATAAAAAATAATCCAAGCAAAAAAATTTCCGCGCTTTACGCAGACGCCGGCTTGCTGCTAGGTTGCGGCCTGTAAAGCCTCGGACAACCCACGTCAACCACATGGTTCAAGTTGAAGGTCTCACCAAGCTTTACGGCGAGTTCACCGCCGTGAATGATTTGTCGTTTTCCATCCAGCCCGGAGAGGTCGTCGGCCTCGTCGGCCCGAACGGCGCGGGCAAGACCACCACATTGCGCTGTCTCGCCGGCATCATCCCGCCCACGCGCGGAACCGTCCGCGTCGGCGGCCACGACATCGCCAGCGACGCGATTGCCGCCAAAAAACAGCTCGCATTTTTCACTGATGAACCACGCCTGTTCGATTATCTCACGGTCTGGCAGCACTTGAATTTCGTCGCGCGAATTTACCAAGTGGCTGACTACGAGAAAACCGGCGCGACCTTGCTCGAAGAGCTTGAACTCGCGAATAAAAAAGATGCTCTGCCCGGCGAGCTGTCACGCGGCATGAAGCAAAAGCTCGCCATCGCCTGCGGCCTGCTGCATTCGCCGCGCGTGATTTATTTTGACGAACCGCTGACCGGCCTCGATCCCTACGGCATCCGGCGCATGAAGGATTCCATTTTGAAACGCGCCCGCGACGGTGCGGCCATTATCATCAGCTCGCACCTGCTGCATCTGGTCGAGGAAATCTGCACGCGACTTTTGATTTTAAAGAACGGCCATAAGATCGCCGACGGCACGATGGCGGAAATCACGCAGAAATTTTCCGAACAGTCAGGCGACGCGAGCCTTGAAGAAATTTTCTTCCGCGCCACCAGCGAGCCGGTCGCGCCACCGGTTCTGCCGACCGAAACAAAATGATCGCCGCGCTATTCTATCTGCAACACCACTCGGCCCGCAACCGGCTGGTCGCGCGGTTCAAACGGCTCAAGCAGCCCAAATACCTTTTCGGCGCCATCGCAGGCGGGGTTTATTTCTACTTTTATTTTTTCCGCTATCTCTTCCGAGGCTACACCGGCGGCGGACAGCCGGTAGCCGCCGGAATCCCGCCGGATTATCTGCCACTTTTTGAATCGCTCGCAGCATTGGCTCTTTTTGTCATCGTGGTGCTGTCCTGGCTGATTCCGCACGAACGCGCCGCGCTCACGTTCACCGAGGCCGAAGTGTCGTTCCTGTTCCCTGCGCCCGTGACGCGGCGCACACTGGTTCATTTCAAGCTCATTCGCTCACAGTTGCGGATTCTTTTTAGCGCGCTGCTGCTCACTTTTTTTTCGCGGCGTTTCGGCGGCAATGTCTGGATTCACGCGCTCGGCTGGTGGTTGATACTCTCGACGATGAACCTCCATTTTCTCGGCGCGTCGTTTACGCGAACGCTGCTGCTGGATCACGGCATTTCAAACCGGCTCCGGCGGCTGGTGGTTTTCGCGCTGGTCGCCGGCCTCGCCACCCTGGTCTGGCTCTGGGCAAAAGCAACTTTGCCAACGGTGACTTCCGCCGATACCGCTGACTTCAATTCTATTTTACACTACACGCAACAAGTTCTCAACACCGGGCCTGCCTTGTGCTTGCTTTATCCGTTTCATTTGCTGGTGCGTCCGTTTTTCGCGCCGGACGCGGCGACATTGTTGGCCGCGCTTGCCCCGGCACTGCTTCTATTTATCCTGCATTACATCTGGGTGGTTGGTTCCGATGTGGCCTTTGAGGAAGCCTCGCTGGAAGCCTCTCAAAAACTGGCCGTGCGCATCGCCGCAGTCCGCGCGGGCAACTGGCAGGCGGCCCGGAAAAACCATAAAGCCAGACGCGCATGGTTCAAACTCGCGCCCAAAGGTCCGGCGGCAACAGCGCTGCTTTGGAAAAACCTCATCGGCGTCGGCCAGATTTTTTCCGCGCGGCTGTGGATTATTCTCATCGTGGTGATTGTAATGGTTTTCGCCGGTTTTGGAGGTTCCACACGTGCGGAAAATATATCCACGATGGCGGGAATCATCATCGCCATTCTTCTGGGCTACTCGCTGCTGATCGGCCCGCAATTGCTGCGGCTGGATTTTCGCCACGACCTGCCGATGGCGGACATCCTGAAAACATTTCCGCTGCGCGGTTGGCAGATCGCGCTCGGCGAAATCCTCGCGCCCGTGACCGTGCTGGCCGGATTTCAATGGTTGCTGTTGCTGGTCGGCTTTGGACTTGTTTTATTTTTGCCTGACAAGCATGAGTCCGAGATGCTGGCCATCGGCATCAGCGCGGCAGTCCTTTTGCCGGTTCTGGATTTTTTAATGCTGCTCATCCCAAATGCCGCCGTGCTGTTGTTTCCATCTTGGATTCCGTCCGGCAAGGACAGCCCGCGCGGCATCGAAGCCACCGGCCAGCGCCTGATTTTTGCCGTTGGCCAGTTGCTCGTACTGGTGCTGGCGCTTGTGCCCGCCGCACTCGCGTTTGCGGCAGTATATTTTCTTCTGAAACTGGCTCTTGGTCCCTTCATGCCAGTGCCGTTTGCATCGCTGGCGGCTGCCATCATCGTGGCGGCGGAAGCCGGCTTTGGCGTGATGCTGCTCGGCAGATTATTCGACCGGTTTGACGTGACGGAAGAACCGGCAAGTTGAAGAAAATGCCGCCGTTCCGCGCTTGCATGAAATCAAAATTCGCATCTATACTCATGTTCTAAATTTTATCTTATGAGCAAAACACCCATTCGCGTGGCAATCACCGGCGCTGCCGGCCAAATCGGATATTCACTCCTGTTCCGCATCGCCTCCGGCGCGGCGTTCGGCCCGGACCAGCCCGTCATCCTGCACCTCATCGAGGTGCCAGATGAAAAAGCCATGGCCGCGCTCGGCGGCGTCTGCATGGAACTCGACGACTGCGCCTTTCCTCTCCTCAAGGGAATTGTCCCGACATCGAATCTCGACGAAGGTTTCAAGGGCGTGAACTGGGCGTTGCTTGTCGGCGCCGTGCCGCGCAAGGCCGGCATGGAGCGCAAGGATCTGCTCGGCATCAACGGGAAGATTTTCACCGGCCAGGGCAATGCCATCGCCAAAAATGCCGCGAGCGACATCCGCGTGCTCGTTGTCGGCAATCCTTGCAACACCAATTCACTCATCGCCATGAACAACGCGCCCGGTGTGCCGAAAGAGAGATTTTTCGCGATGACAGCACTCGACGAAAATCGCGCCAAGTCGCAACTCGCGCAAAAAGCCAGCGTGGACGTCACCGCCGTCACCAACCTCGCCATCTGGGGCAATCACAGCGCCACGATGTTTCCCGATTTCTTCAACGCGAAAATCAACGGTCGTCCTGTGCCCGACGTCATCAGCCACCGCGAATGGCTGGAAAAGGATTTCATCGCCACCGTGCAACAGCGCGGCGCGGCCATCATCAAGGCGCGCGGTTTGAGCAGCGCCGCCAGCGCCGCGAACGCCGCCGTGAACACCGTCTATAAGCTCTCGCATCCGACGCCTGCCGGCGACTGGTTCAGCGTGGCCGTTCATTCCGACGGCAGCTACGGCATCGAAAAGGGCTTGATCTTCAGCTACCCGATCCGCAGCAACGGCCAGGATTTTGAAATCGTCCAGAACGTTCCGCTCAACGACTTCAGCAAGGCGAAAATCGCCGCGACCGAAGCCGAGCTCAAGGAAGAGAAGTCGCTCGTCGCTGATTTGATCAAAAAGTAAAAAACTTTTAACGCAAAGACGCAGAGAGGCAAAGACATCAAGATCTTTCACTCTGCGCCTTTTTGTTTTAAGAAACTTCTTTACGTCTTTGCGCCTTCGTGCCTTTGCGTTAAATTCCTGAAAATGAAATCGCGCCCCAGAATTGGCGAAGTTGGTGAATTGGACATTCTCACGGACATGAACCACGTCGTGGAATTTCACGGCGATGGAATGCCCGCCATCGTGTCCACGCCGAACATCATCCAGTTCCTCGAACGCACCGCGCGCCACACGCTCACGCCGCATCTCGAAGCCGACGAGCGTTCCGTGGGTTTGGAAATTGACATCCGCCATCTCGCACCGACGCCGGTCGGCCAGACGATTCATTGCCGCGCACAAGTCATCTCCGTTGATGGCAGCAAGATTCAATTTCAGATTGAAGCCCGCGACGCGCACGAAATCATTGTGCGCGGCCTGCACAAACGCGCCGTCATCCGCACGGAAAGTTTCACTCGACGCGTAAAGGCCAAAGGCGGTTGACTTTTTATCCCGAAAGATTACAGTCATGTGTATGACACTTCTGCAAACGCGTGTTGACGACAAGATTGCCCGGCAGTTTGAGAAAGCCGCCGGCAAACGGGGCGAGACAATCTACTCATTTCTGCAAAGATTGGTTGTTGAGGCCGCCGCCGCACCCGAACCGGAAACGTGGGGCAACCACTGGAAGAAAAGCCAGGCCTTACACCTCAAACCCGCACGCAAAACCGTGGCCGAGCTGCGCGATGAATCCGGTGAGCGATGATTTACGCGGACACCAGCTTCATTGCGTCCGCCTACAGCTTGGATGCCAATACGGCGGCGGCGCGGAAATTTGTTGAAGCCAACCAACCGCGCTTGCCGCTGATTTTTCTGCACTGGCCGGAACTGGCGAAAGCCTTTTGGACGAGTCATCCCGAAAATGCCGAAAAACTCTGGGACTGGATCAAGGAAGATGTGGCCGGCGGCAAAAAACTTTATCCACTGGAACTGGAAGCCGATGTTGTTGCCAAGCGAGCGGCCGGACTAATTATTAATTTCTGTCCGCGCTGGAAAAAACTCCGTTCGCTGGACGCCCTGCATATAGCCGCCGCCGTGGCGGGCAATTTCAAAACCTTTGTCTCGTTCGACACGCGCAGTTTTCAGCGCGTTCTCGCCGCCACGCAAAAGCTCAAAGTCTGGCCGCCGCTCACCGCCGAGGAAAACCAATTCTTGAAATGATTCCATACGCGGCCGGCACCAACGCACCGTCATCCGCACGGAAAGCTTTACGAAGCGCGGGAAAGCCAAGGGTGGCTAAAACTTTTCTTCTTTCACGGTTGTGCTAGTTTCGCGGCATGGCTTTTGATTCTTATCGCGATTTTGTCAACGCCCTCGATGCCGCCGGCGAACTGAAACGCTTTTCCCAGCCCGTCGCCACCGAACTCGAAATCACCGAGATCGCCGACCGCGAAATGAAATTGCCCGGCGGCGGCAAGGCGTTGCTCTTCGAGAAACCCACCGTCAATGGCGTCGTGTCGCCGTTTCCCGTGGCCATCAACACGCTTGGCTCGCACAAGCGCATGGCCATGAGCATGGGCGCGGAATCCGTCGAGGAAGTCGCCAACGAACTTGGCGCACTGATGAAGGCCAAGCCGCCGACCAGTTTCAAGGAAGCCATCAAGCTGCTCTCGCTCGCGCTGGATTTGCGCCACGCAAAACCGAAGACCGTGAAGAGCGGTTCGTGCAAAGACGTGATTCAAAAATTTGACTCGCCGGCTTCCGCGAAAAGCTGGCCGCCCGCACCGGATTGGCAGAAAGGCACTTCGCCTACGCCGCCTACGCTTTTGAATTTGCCCATCCTCAAATGTTGGCCGTTGGACGGCGGTCGTTTCATCACCCTACCGTGCGTCGTCACGCGCGACCCGGACACCGGCGAGCGCAATCTCGGCATGTATCGCATCCAGATTTACGATGACAAAACCACCGGCATGCACTGGCAGTTGCAGAAAGTCGCCGCACGCCATGGCCGGCGCTATTACGAGAAGGGCGAGCGGATGCCCGTCGCCATATTCATCGGCGGCGACCCGATGTTTCCCTTCGCCGCGACCGCGCCATTGCCGGACGGACTGGACGAATTTCTTCTCGCCGGTTATCTCCGCAAAAAATCCGTCGAACTCGTCAAGTGCGAGACGAACGATCTGGAAGTTCCGGCGAATTCCGATTTCGTCATCGAAGGTTACGTTGACCCGACCGAGCCGTTGCGCGACGAAGGGCCGTTCGGCGATCACACCGGCTATTACACGTTGCCCGAGCCGTATCCGGTGTTTCACATCACCGCCATCACGCATCGCAAGGACGCGGTGTATCCGGCGACGATTGTCGGCATTCCGCCGATGGAGGATTTTTACATCGGCGGCGCGAGCGTGAAATTGTTTTTGCCGATCTTCAAGATGAATTTCCCGGAGATCGTGGACATCGCGCTGCCGGCAGAAGGCGTGTTCCACAACCTCGTGTTCGTGAGCATCAAGAAGACCTACCCGATGCAGGCCTACAAGATCATGCACGGCCTCTGGGGCATGGGTCAGATGATGTTCACGAAATACATCGTGGTGGTGGACGCGGGCGTGAACGTCCACAACACCAGCGAAGTGCTGTTCCATCTCACGGCCAACACCGATCCGCAACGCGACAGCATTTTCACCAAAGGCCCGTCCGACGTGCTCGACCACGCGACGAGCGAGATCGCCAGCGGCAGCAAGCTGGGCATTGACGCGACGAAGAAAATCCCCGGCGAAGGTTTCAAGCGCGCCTGGCCGCCGCTGATCAAGATGGATGAAAGCGTGCGAAAGAAAATTGATTCGCTGTTCAAACCCTGATGGACACGCCTGAACCAATTTTGTCCGTCGCTTTTTTCCAAACCGAAACCGGACGCGAACCTGTCCGTGAATGGCTCAAGTCGCTTCCGCGCGAAAACCGCAGGATCATCGGCGAAGACATCAAGACCGTGCAATTCGGCTGGCCGCTTGGAATGCCGCTTGTTCGCAAGCTCGACAAGGGTTTGTGGGAAGTCGCGTCCGCCTGACTGACGGCATCGCGCGAATCCTTTTCACCACCGGCGAGCGACGGATGGTTCTCCTGCATGGCTTCATCAAAAAATCGCAGAAGACGCCGCGCGAAGATTTGGAACTGGCAAAGACCCGGCTGCGTATGCTACTTTGATTCCATGAACGGGCGGCATATCGGCTCAAATTTCGACGACTTCCTCGCGCAGGAAAACTTGCTCGCGGAATGCGAGGCCGGCGCGCTCAAACGCGTCGTGACCTGGCAGATCGCGGAGGAAATGAAACGCCGCCGGATTTCCCGCACCACGCTTGCCGGACGCATGAAAGCCCCGCGCACAGCCATTGACCGCCTCTTCGCCGACAACGACTCCGCCGTCTCGCTGCAACTGCTCGAACGCGCCGCGCTCGCCTTGGGCCGCAAACTCAAAGTCGAACTCGCCTGACCCGGCTGCGGATGAAAACGTCCGGCAGCAAGCTGGGCATTGACGCGACGAAGAAAATTCCCGGCGAAGGTTTCAAACGCGCGTGGCCGCCGCTCATCGAGATGGATGAAAGCGTGAAGGCGAAGGTGGAGGTGCTGTTTGGAAAATAGTTAAGTCCGTCTCTTGAGAGCGAGAAAAACAAATTACCTGTTTGGGGCCGAAATGCATAATGCCATTGTTTGCATGCTGTTGGCCCTTGTGACCGCCGCTGTTTTCTGGCCGGTGGTCGGTTGTGATTTTGTCAACTACGACGACCCGACCTATTTCGTCGCGAACCCCCGAGTTCAGGCTGGTTTGACACTAGGCAACGTGATTTGGGCATTTTCCACATTGGACGCACACAACTGGCACCCGCTGACGTGGCTGTCATTGATGGTGGATGCGGATATGTTCGGGGAAAAAGCCGCCGGATTGCACTTCACAAACCTGTTCTTCCACGCGGCGAATGCCGTTTTGCTTTATTTACTGCTCCAACGGCTCACTGCGGCGAAGTGGCGGAGTGCGTTTGTGGCAGCGTTGTTCGCCCTGCATCCACTGCACGTTGAATCCGTGGCATGGGTCTCGGAAAGGAAGGATGTTTTGAGCGCGTTCTTCGGTTTGCTGGCGCTTATCTGTTATGCCCGCTTTGGGCAGGAACAATTGAAAATCGGAGCGCAAAACCCGGCACTGAATCTTAGCCCGTCGTCAGCCCGAGGTTCGAGGCTTAATTATTCCCTCGCCTTGATTTTTTTTGTCTGCGCCTTGTTGAGCAAACCGATGATGGTGACGCTGCCGTTTGTGCTGCTGCTGCTTGATTGGTGGCCGATGCAAAGGCTTGCCTCCCTGACGCCCCGCGCGGTGGTTCCGCTGCTTTTGGAAAAGGCGCCATTCTTTTTATTCAGCGCCATTTCTTGTGTCATAACTTTTTGGGTGCAAAAAAAGAGCGGCGCGATGGATGCGCTGGCAAATGTCCCACTGGAAGGACGGCTTGATAATGCACTTGTTTCCTATGCCCGCTATCTGGGAAAAACATTTTTGCCGGTCAATCTCGCCAATCCATATCCGTATCCAAACCATTGGAAATTTCCCTTTGTCTTTGCCAGCGCCGTGCTGCTCATTGGCTTATCCATGTTTGCGGTCTGGTTGGGGAAAAGATTTCGTTTTATTTGCGTCGGCTGGTTTTGGTTCGTTGGAATGTTGATTCCGGTGATTGGTTTGGTTCAAGTAGGTGCTCAATCCATGGCCGACCGCTACACTTATCTGCCACTGACCGGCGTTTTCATCATTTTTTCATGGGGCACGTGCGCGATTCTTAAAAGCGGGAAATGCGCAGCACCTCTGATCGCCACCATGGCCTTCATGATTCTTTTCGCCTGTGCCTTGCAATCCAGAAACCAGATAAAATTTTGGAAGAACAGCGGGACGCTCTTTCGTCATGCTCTTGCCGTGACCAAGAACAATGATGTCGCCTACAGCAATCTGGGAGCTTACCTGTCCACCCATGGACAAATGCCCGAAGCGGCGCTTTGTTTCGAGGAAGCCTTGAAAATTAATCCAGGAGACCCTGCGTTGCTGTTCAATTACGCCACCGCCTATTACGACATCGGTCTGTCCTTGCTGCAGAACGGCCAAGTGGATGAATCCATCGTCCAGTTCCGCAAGGCCTTGGAAATCTACCCCGGTTTCAAGGAGGCGCACAACAATCTCGGCAACGCCCTTTCTGAAGTGAGTCAGACGGATGAGGCGATGGTGCATTTTCAAAAGGCCCTGGAGATAGATCCGAACTATCTGGACGCGCAAAATAATTTCGGCATCACCCTGTTACAAATCGGACGCTTGGACGAAGCCGCGTCTCATTTTGAAAAAGTTTTGCAAATCAAGCCCGACAACGTAGATGCTTTGAATGACCTTGGTGTTGTGCTCATGCAAAAGGGACGCTTGGACGAAGCGGTCTCCAACTTTCGGAAAGCAGTCGCCATCCAGCCCAATTATGCCAACGCATATGTAAATCTTGGTGATGCGCTCGCGCGAAATAATAAGCCGGAAGCCATAAAAAACTACCAGACCGCACTGAATCTTCAACCCGGTGATGAATCAACCCGCAAAAAGTTGCAAGCGTTAGATGCCGAGCAATGATTGCGCCCGCCGACTTCCTGAATACGCGCGAAGGATGTTCGACAGTTGCTGCGGGTCTTTGCAGACGGCCAACATGACGCTCCTGACGGAGCTTGGAAATTTTGTGAACGGTTGACCCAGGGCGTCGCTCGCGGACTCGCTTTGCCCTGGGCTATTTTCTTTCGGGCTTACAGCCCTTGCTCACGCGCCGGGCAGTGGCAAGAATTCCCGCCCCGAATTTTTTCGCCATCGCCAGCCCGCGCGGGATGGTCTTTGCAGACGGCCACCCGTGCGCCAGATTATTTCGATGTTTTTTCCAAATCGCGGTCCAGCGCCGCGCCGTCGAAGGGGATGACGATGATTTTGCTGCCGTGGCCGTCGTTGCCGTGTTCCGCTTCTTTTTCCACGTCAATCACGGCCAGCGTGACGGCGGCCACGTGGCCATCTTCGATGTAAACGCCGGGACGTTCCAGTTTCGGCCAGCGGTTGACGGTGCCATCGGTGTAGCGCACAAAATTCACGGTCGGGTCATAGGCGAGGCCGAGATAAGTCCAACCGTCAATGCCGTTGGTGGAAGTTAGATGATAGGCTTTGCGGTCGCTCCAGTTGTTGACGGTGATGTGATACAAACCGCCGCTGAACCAGAGCACCGGGTCTTCGAGGTGTCGCAATTCGTTTTGCGGCATGCCGGCGATGTGCGGATAAATGTCCGGGCCGTGCGCGAGGTAAGGGCCAAGCACGCCGTTGGTGCTGATCAGAACCACGCCGGAGCGGCCAAACATCTCGTAATTTCCATCGG
>Ga0302277_1002996_pt1 | contig 11749 bp, 18 predicted proteins | sample III_Bog_N3_1_FD_198759 | JGI IMG/M metagenome (GOLD analysis project Ga0302277, IMG submission 198759) | Peat permafrost microbial communities from Stordalen Mire near Abisko, Sweden - III_Bog_N3_1 | ecosystem: Environmental > Terrestrial > Soil > Wetlands > Peat | place: Sweden: Abisko... | reverse complement strand
AGACAGGCTGTTCTGATTTTGGATTCCTGACGGCGCCCCAATCATTTAATAAAACCGCGACCATAATATCAATTGAGCTCGTCAAGGCAGGCACATCGTTGTACGTGACGGCTTTTTGAGCGCGTGATAAAGAATCTGTTTCTGTCATTTTAATCCCCTTAATTTTCTAAATATCTCGCCATTTGATGATTTTTACCTTATCCATCTCAACAAAATTAAACATCCTCGTCGTGCTCAGGTCCACAACTAAATTATGTCACCAAAACTTTGATTCCCCTATAAAAACGAAATTTTATGATTAATATTTTAATGAATCATTCTCATCCATTTCGACACAAGACAAGATGGCCCCTTGAGATCATCAGCGTTTTATAACGATCTATTACCAGGATCCGATAAAACTAAATTCTCCTTTATACCTAGTGAAACGAATAAATATTTGCTAATGGAGACCCAGAATATTTTTAAATAATATTGTCGTTTATGCGTGACCCTGTTTATTGAAAGAAAATTGAATATGAGCATCGATAGAATTCAGATTTTAAAACTCATGACGTTTGATCAACTCCATGAACACGCAACAAAAGGTGACGCCCTAGCTCAGTTTGTCATAGGCGATCGCCTTCTGAAAGGAACAAATGTTACAAAAAATGAAGGGGAAGCTGTTCGTTGGTTTAAATTAGCCGCTGAAAAAGAACTAGCGGAGGCCCAAAGCCATTTAGGATATTGCTACCAAAATGGGTTGGGCGTTTTAGAGTCCCCTCAGGAAGCCATCATGTGGCATCGCTTGGCGGCTCTTCAAAATTTTCCCTGCGCTCAATTCAATCTTGGGCTTTGCTATGATATGGGCTATGGCGTCCCCCAAGATAAAACAGAAGCCGTTAAATGGTATCACTTGGCGGCGGTTCAAGGAGACGTCCACGCACAACAAAATCTCGGCTATTGCTACGCAACAGGTGAAGGCGTGGCCTTAAACAAAAGCGAAAGTCTTAAATGGTATAAGGAAGCGGCCGATGGTGGATTAGCGTCCGCTCAATGTGCAGCAGCCGAGCGTCTGGAGGGCAAGAATAATCTAGAAGCCCTCCGATTATTAAGAGAGTCGGCAAATCAAGGCTTTGGCCCTGCCTTGACAGCTCTTGGGTATTTATACGCAACGGGATCTGGTGTTGAACGGGACTTTGTCAGAGCTGCCAAACTTATTAGTTTAGGAAAGCAGCAAGGGGACGCGGCGCGTGCTTCCAATGCATCCTCGACTCTTCGTCGCGCCGTTACTAAACATAAGAGCGACCTTCTTAGTGCCATTACTGAAATACTCGAAAACACAGAGCCATCCTACCCTATCCATGAATTAACGTCGACCAACGCATCTTTGACTGTTTGAAAACAATGACTTTTTAAGAAGGCGACAACACCTTTCGATCGCCAGCCGACAGAACAGGAAGTCGTTCCCTTAAAACTAAACGGGGCCTGGGGTTGAAGCGGTAGCCAAGGCGAGCTTCGCTGCTGTTGATTGCACCCCTGGATGCGATGCTTGATGCCACAGATTCTCAAAATTCAGCACCCGTGCACAAAGATCTTGCTCGATGTTCTGTCGAATGGCAGCTCTTTGCTGGTACCCCATAAATTCTGGTGAGATCGTCGTGCTATCAAGAAAGACTTCTGTTGTTGAGAGAAAAGTGTGTTCCCGTAACCCGGGACTTGACGTCAATAATCTCGCCATGATCTTTTCGGATGAAGCTTGCGCCATAAAAAGAAGAGCCGGCATTTTCATGAGACCAAGCCCTTCCGCTCGATAAGCGATAACTGTCAGACCAGGATCCGATGTCTCGTTACGCCCCACTTCTTCGAGACCCGCTCTACGTTCTGGACTTACTTTTACATTGAGAGTGTTTGCAGGTTTTCCTGCGCATATTGTTTTTACATTACGCATCCATTGAGCCAGTATAGATTTCAAGTCCATATCCATGTTTCCTTATTCATGACCATAAACAATGTCCCTTAAATTTATTTACCTTTTTATCACAAGCTCTCAAAACTTATGACCCATAAATCCTCGCGCTGATGTTAAATAACTTATTGATTCACAACAATTCATACCCGCGCAGGCCTTCAATATCCAAAGAAAAACAGGCAAGAAGCGCTATATTCCATGCATTACTTTCAATAATTTGGATTATACAATCCATTATTCTTTTGAGCGATGCGACATTTTATTTGAATTTATTAAAGGTATAACATGACAAGGACCATTCTACTGATGCGTCATGGAGAAGGCCTCAACGGCCAGCTTTCCCCTCTAGGAAAAAAGAAAATTCAAAGCACCACACGGCAGCTTATTAAAGAAGGGTATAAACCTGACGTCGTCTTAACCATTGGCGAAAACGTTCTCATAACACAATCTGCAGAAGTCCTCATAAGTGCTTTCAAGCAAGCGGGGCAAAATCTGGTTGCCTCGACCAATTCTGAACTCCGCAAGCCCCGTGTTGTCGCCGGTATAATGCAGATAGATAATGACAAAAGTGTTGTTCTCATGATCGGTACTGGTACAGATATCCGTGGAACGACCTATCATTTAATAAAAAAGGAGTGGACCCCTGGTCATGGAGAATGTCTGGTCTTGCAAGGTCAAAGGCGCGGTTGGAGCTCCGTGGTAAACCAAGGCAACCACAAAAGTGTAAAGAACTTTGTACCCTCTCTCTCATGACCTAAACTTTTTATTATCATAACAATCACCATGATAATTCTCAGTTCATATATTTCCTGCATACAACAAACATTTAAATACTTGGGCATAACGCCTTCACAACAGATATTCTTTTTTCTCTTCTAAAACCTCACATTTCATCCATTGTTACGGCCGCTTGATATTCTTCTTCTGTTACTTTTTCCATCCATTCAACATTCTTGCCATCAAGAGCTTCCTGAATAGCGATATGGCTCATAGCTGTCGTTGCGGTGGCTCCATGCCAGTGCTTCTTACCACATGGACACGAAAGAACATCCCCGGCGCGGATTTCTTTTTTGGGTCCACCCCAACATTGAGTCCATCCACATCCTGAAACAATGATCAGATTTTGTCCGAGGGGATGCGTATGCCATGCCGAGCGGGCCCCTGGCTCAAAGGTTACAAGCGCCCCTGTCACACGACTGGGCTCCGTCGCTGTAAAGAGAGGATCGATCCGCACATTGCCTGTAAAATAGTCGGGAGGACCTTTGATTGATGGCTGTGAACCGCTTCTTTTGATGGCTTGCATTGGATGGCTCCTGATAGCTAAAATGTTGGTCAATAGAAGAAAGAAGATCTTGAAGACGTTCGTTTTGAATTCCAGTATTTTTTTTGTTGTCTCACACACTCAATCTGGCCTAGTTTCAAGAGGTGCTTAAAATTTAATATACTATAGTTTATTCCATTTTATTTATTACATATATTGAGCTCTCATCGATGCATAACCCACCACTTATGAGCGTCATTATTCCAACCTATAATAGAGGCGACACACTTGTCTCCGCTGTTCAAAGTGTTCTCAAACAAACCCACCGTGATTTTGAAATAATTGTCGTTGATGATTGTTCAATTAATCCAGCAGCTGATAGCCTAACGTCAGCTGGCATTTCAGATGATCGCCTTCGTGTCGTTCGGCAAAAGCAAAACCGAGGACAAGCAGCCGCACGCAACACAGGCGCCCGGCATGCCAAAGGTCATTGGTTGGTTTTTCTTGATGATGATGATTTCTTTTATCCTAAAAAACTGTACCAGCAACTTAACTATATGATCAAAGAGAGGCTTAGAGTTTCAACAACAGATTTTACACTGCCCGGCGATCGACACCTCTACAATATGCGTAATTCTGAACAAGACCCAACATGGCTTGTTCTAACGGGTCGTTTTCTCTCGCTTCCATCAACCATGATGATTGAAAAAGTACTCTATAACGAAATGGGTGGTTTTGATGATAGCCCACAAATACGAAGAACCGAAGATCTCGATTTTGCGCTTAGACTGCATTTGAAAGGTCATAACCCCGTTGTCATGCGTGAATTTCTTAGCCATTACTCAGGGTTCCACTCGGCAGCACCGGCATATGAACTGAATGCTCTTGAAGGGGTCATCCAGAAACACCAAGCAACATTTTCTCGCACAAACCCTGCCTCCAGAATGTTTCATGTAGCGATGAAATGGAAAAAGGCCCACGCTCGATTAACAGGTCGACCTACCTTGGAACGCCTTATAAAACTTTCACCTCTGGCTATTCGATATCCTGTACATGTTGCGCGTCTTGCTTCTTCAATTTTATCGAATCCTTTATCTCATTTGTCCCCCCCCTTCGATCGCCCTCGAACGGGGATACCTTTTGATAAAAAGGTGTCCTTTCCTTATGTGCCGCCCTAGATGTTGATCCTGATTTCTTAATAAAGATGATTATATAACGAAGGGCTCAACACCCAAAGATGCAATAGTAAATGCAGCACTTCACAAAACATCCCAAGGACAACAAAAGAATCGTTTAACAAATTATATCTTAAAGATGGATTTAATCGTTTTCTTCTACCATTTGCAGATAAAGCTCTTCGACTTTGGTTCGCGCCCAGGGTGTTCGGCGCAGAAATTTAAGGCTTGAACCAAGACTGGGATCATTATTAAAACAACGAATATCAATTTTTTGTCCGAGATTCTCCCAACCATAGTGCGCGACCAATCGTGTCAGAATTGTTTCGAGGGTTAGCCCATGCAGCGGGTCTTTTTGTATTCCCGTCATATTAAAATCGACCTTTGTTCAGATGTATTGATACATTTCTCATCAATTTTACACTTTTCTTACAAACTCTGACTTCAAAAACAAAGACCCTATACCTTCTAGCCTGCAGGCAATATTATGCCCATCCACAGCCTCAACCAATCTTATATTCTTGACCTTTGTGCCGCCTTTTATCGCGGAACTCGATCCTTTAACCTTCAAATCTTTGATCAAGGCGACGGTATCCCCCGTTACAAGCCGGTTACCATTGGCATCAAGCACAGCCTCTTCTTGTTGAGCCCCCTCCTCTACAGTCTTTGTCCCGTTCCATTCGTGCGCACATTCGGGACATATCCATAGTTGCCGGTCTTGGTAGGCATAGTGAGAACCGCATTTGGGACAAACAACATTGGTATCCATGGGCTTCTTTCTTGGTGCTGAAACAAAAGTGTTAAAAGGAAAACATTGGCGAGGGTCTGTCATGGCATGTTACAGGTCATTAAGAAACCACCAAATTGAGTGACAACCCCCATGTCTTTCGTTTATGAAAAAATTCTGAAAGAGATCACATACCCTTGCATCACCCGCATGCATCCGGCACTTCAAACTTTTGCCAACAGCGAGGACGCGGCTACAAAATTGGGAAAAAATTTAGCCGTTTCAAGGATAAAAGCCTCTCATAGCCTTCAATGGGCGCATGACCTCATATGGCGCATGTCACTTGCACACGACATGCAGCTCACACTCCCATGAGAAAGATTTGTAAAAGGCGAACCCCATTGATCAAGAACCGTCCTTGCTTCACGCTCCAAATCCTTGTTTTAGAGATTTTGCGTAATCGCCTTACATAAATTCTCTACATGGTAAAAATTCTCTCTCGAATACAACGCCCTTCTTTACCTTAACGCCTCCTATGAGTTGTATTTTGTGCTGTTATTACTACTTAAATATTGAATCAAAGATCAGGGTGTGATAGTTTCCGCCCCATTTTTTGTCAGTTTATTTTTAGATTTTTAAATTCGCATGCCTTTACCCGAGAAAGAATATTATTCATTTCAAGAGATAGCCTCACGCTGGCAAACATCTTTGGAAGACATTCAATATTATGCTGTTCATGGCCAACTTGAGGTTATGACATGGGTTGATATTGGTGTCATCAATATCTATCGTTTGAAGAAGACGGAGGATGGCGAATGCGTTTCCGTTCTCACAGGCTTAAGCTCTTATAAAGATTATGCTCTTGTTGCATCGAAAGAGTTACGGCAGATCTTTCGAAGCGGTTCCCATATACTACGATCCTTCTTAACCCTGAAAGATCATTCATTGATAGAGATTCATAACGGGTACGCTGGTTATGAGGTTACAAACCATGATCTTGTGATTCATCGTCGTGAACGTGATCGTTTTGAGCATATCCATGCATTATCAAATTTGCTTCACAACGAACAGAAGCAACGAACACCCGTCAAATCCTATCCAGGCAGGCCAAGCTCGATGTATCAGGTCCAAAAGCATTTCCTGGAACGCTGTCATCAGAAAGCCGTGCTGCCATCGCTACAGCAGGAGGCCACCTATCTCAGCCATTGGGCCCTCGACAATATTAAGGATTTTCATCCGCCGAAAGCAAAAAGTATCATGAATGCTATTCGTGATTATTACCGTCAGCATATGATCGGTCTCATTCCTGCTGTGGCTCAGCCTTAACCGAGAATGCCCGATATTATTTAATTGTAGGCTATTTTAGGCGGCTATTTCAGGCATCAAGAATGTGAACATTAGATACCTCCACTTATCAAAGGAGGTATTTATGTTTCGTTCTAAATTGTTCTCTTTGCGCGGAGGACCTGTTTGATGAATTGGCACCCTCGCGGCTTTGGCGGCCAACGTACGGATCCTGAGACAATCAAACAGGAAAGTTGGCGAAGTCTTAAAGTTCTTGTCATTAGCGCCGAAGATGCGCGTCTTACATGGCCAGAGCGTGAACTCATTTGTCAAATAGGCATTCGTCTTTACGGTGCCTCTGGTAGGAGGACATCATGAGCCGATGGACAGCCAGCATGGTTGAAGAAAGGCTTTTGGAAGCCGCCGCTACGTTGCTCCGCCTCCCGCCTGTTCGTGTCCGCGGTTATTTCAGTGCCTGGCCACAGATTATTCATAATGCCGAGGATAGGCGTGATTGGGAGGTCGTTGTGAGGCGGCTCGGCCCTCCGTCGGCAAAGGCTATTAGTCGTATGGAGAAGACACTGGCCTGGTTTCAGTGGCTAACACCGGATGAAAAGAGACTGATCTGGCTGCGCGCCAATAACGTTTCTTGGAAAGCTATTTGCTGGCGAATGGGGTGCTGCCGCACTGTAGCTTGGGAACGTTGGGTTTTTGCTCTGACTAAAATAGCCAGCGCATTGACCTTGGAAAAAGCACGATTTGGTTAATGCAAAATCAAAAACATTGTTCAAATATTTGAAAGATGATGCAAATAACCCGAACACTTTTGTTACTGCAAAACGAACAAAAATATGCATAATAAGAACTATGATTTCGGAACGTGCGTCGATAGAAATATCGACCACGCCGGTCATTTTTCAACAACACAACCATCCATTCAACAGCCTCGTTATCGACTCTTAGAATTGCGACGTTCCATCGCACCTTAAGGGTGGGAGCGCTGTTGTTTTCTGGATAGATCCGGAGACACATTATAATGAAAATCACTATTAAACACGCTCTTTTGATGTATTCAATATTTTTAACCTTCACGAGTGCCTTAGCTCAAGAAGAACGCCTGCCTGTCCCTAACCCTAATTCAGATCTTTGGGGTTCAAGCGTCATCATTCGATGTCCTGAAGGCTCTAAGCTTTCCGTTGACCCCCCTGCTTCTTTATCAATACCGGGGTGTATTCCTATGACAGAATCTTTGATCAAGGGAGATCAGCCATGAAGCTTCGTCCAAGACTCGCAATGCTGGGCCTCCTTTTATGTTTTATCCACATCTCTTTATCTTATGCCTCCGATCAAACAGCTGGGCGCCCGTGTACGAACCCTTCTTCAGGGGCCATTACAACCACAGCCTCTGATGCGAAAGATGATCTGTTGGCATGTGTGGGCGGTCTATGGCACAGCATGATCTATGGCAGCTCTGTACCCTCTGGCGGAGTAGAGGCCTTTAATTTAACAAGCTGTCCCTCCGGATGGGCGGAGATCCCCGCCTTAGCGGGTCGTACGATTATAGGTGTTGGTAGCGGAGGCGGTTTAACGTCTCGTGCGCTTTACGATAATGGGGGAGAAGAAGTGCACACCATGACGATCCATGAACTTGTTCCGCATAATATCAGTTTTACCTTTGGAGCTAGTCAGAAAGGCGGAAAAGGCAATGGCTATGCTTATAGTGACACCGCCGGCGGCTCAACGGTTGTCGCGGCTTATAATAAGACCTCCAACACAATTGGCAATGGCGCTCCTTTTAACGTTATGATGCCTTACTACGCTCTCCTCTATTGTATGAAACAATAAGGAGGCTTCATGAGTGAACAACTTCCTCTCAATGCCGATGATATTGGCCTCCTATGGCCTATTGAAGAAGGCGGCTTTGGTATTACGGCGAGCACAGATGAAGCTGGGTTGCCTTATATTGGACTTTATACCCTTAACAGGCTTGGCGATCCCATGAGCCCACCCTTACATTTTCAACACCAACGGCTCATGTGCCGTTTGATTGCCGGATACATTCGCCGCCACCCCATAGTTGTCTTTATTGATGCAGAAGTGTCCTGCAGGGGATTAAATGTAAGATTTACACCTCCGACCATCATCAAACAGCGTGGGTACAAGAACCTCAAATTTGCAGCCTGGGGGAGCGAAGCTCCCCGCTATCACTTTACGATTTTTCCAGCTAACTCCAACAAACCTAATCTCATGGATGGTTCACATGACGATGCCCCTTCAACAACAATGGAGACGAGCTGCTTTCTTTAGAAGAACGGCCAAACAAGCACCCCAAAATCTTTTACCCAAGGATCATTGCTCCACTTCTAAAAAGAGAGTCACAAAAAGCTTTTACAAACAGATATGTTATGTATCGCAAGAAGAAGCCGACTACATAGAGGCCAAGGCCCAAAGGGCGAAGATGAGCATCAGTGGTTATCTGCGATCCATCACTCTTGGTCCTGATTATCAATCACCACATGATCCCGAACGGATAGGCGCTCTTCTCAAGCTTAATCGCGAATTAACAATACAAGGCCACCAACTTAAACAGATTGCCGAACACCTAAACAGCGGTACTATGAACCTGGAAGAAAGCATGTCTTTGCTAAAGAGCCTTCGCGATCCGCTGGTAAAGTCCCTAAAAAATCTTCAACCTATGTTGGTTCTTGGTCATGCGGTTCAACTTCAAAAATGAGGTTAAAGTTTCATACCGAGCGTTTTTGTCGCTCGGTGTGCCAAGTTGAATAGGTGAGAGGTTGTTGAAGCACGCGTCCATCTAAAGTGCGAATGGACTGACTCGTGTTTTTAACACTTCCGGAAAGATGAAGCACAGAAATTGGCCGGTGAGGTGGGTTTGGCAGCACGAAAAGTTGGGTCGTTTCATCATAAGCGGGCATAAGAGCACTCGTAATCCAATGGTAATCAGCAGGCATAAACTGAATATTGAGCTTATTCTGGTAAACGGCCAGATTGAGGCATAACTGCTCCATCATAAAATTTTTCTGCGTTACCTCAGAAAGTGAGCCGAGTTGTTCTGACAACACGTTATGCCACACATTCCAGTGTGGTGCTTGTGCTGACATGGCAAAAAAGCCGGCACTGAGCATGGGGCGATACCGCATTGTTTCTGAGATCTGTTCATTAAAGCAAGTCCGATACATATCATATCGGGTATTATCATTAAGAGATGATTGATAGGCCAAATCGTCTTCAGATGTTCCAAAGAAGATTGGATGCCTTGCTGCCGCTGCCAACATTATCTCAACTGCTTCTACTCTTTGCACCCAGGTATCGGCATCCATCCACAAATAAGCATCATAGCCAGGAAAATATTTTGGCAGTGAGGGACGTGAAGTCATAGCGCGGAAATAAGGGGCCGTTTGTTCCCACTGTTTACGACCAGGGTAGTCAATATCCACACCTGGTGATCGGAGTGTAACGCCATAACTGATCATCTTCTGACGATTATTCTCAGTTAATCCGACATCAAGTACGCCAATATCGAATGAAAAACTTGTTTTACAATTAAGGAGCGACCGGAGGAGATCTGCCATGAGAGGCAGGTAGTATTCATTAATGGCACTAACAATGATGAAGCGAGCTGACATGAAAGTAGAGTTCAGCCCCTACACTTTGTTGTTTTGCAAATATTGCGTTCATTCTTCATACAACACACCCGTCTATAGTTATTGAAAGGTATTGTCAGAATTTAATTAAAAGTAGAGAAATTGCAAAACATTTTTTTACAGCGTTTGAGAGATGGGCAAAATGATAAGGCTCTAAAACCGGCTCATCATCATAAATTCCCTGGAAAACATTTATAAAATGCATTCATATATTAATGAATGCCTATACAACTTTTTTTCTTAAGGCGTTGTTTATCGCGCCGCATTACGCTGAATAAAAAGAGTGCCCGTTGAATAGGACAACCAGAAACGATGTTCATTCATATAATTTTCGCCAACTAACATATCGGCGTTACCCAAAGAAGAATTGACAATACCAACCCGCAATCCTCGATATAATTCTTTGCCAATAATGATGCCTTCAAACATATGGATGGGCATTTGAAAAGATTGATTATTGACGCCAGATCCGAATGCCACTGGATCGGTATCGAATATGTTGTCCGCAAAGCCCGCCTTAGCAGCCGATGATCGTGTTAAGAAAAGACCACTCGCCCCCGTATCAAAAATGGCCATTACAACGTGCTTATCAAGAGAAACAGGAATGAGGAGAAGTTTATGAGACGTCAGCTTTGTCGGAAGCCGCGCATAATCACCTTCCCATAGGGGGGATATCTGTGCGCAGTTACTCACACTATAAAGCGACAAGGTACGCCCGGTTACGTCATATTCAATATCATATTGCGATAAGATATCGGCTCCCAACAATCCGCCAAGCGACAATGTTGGGCCAAAATCTTGGGATCCCAAGCGGCTTGTCAAAGAGTTCACAGCCATACTTTGTTGTGTGAGATGGGCAAGGCCAAAGCTTATATCATCAACCATCACGTTGTTAACAGTTTTTGAACCACCAACACCGATTGACTGCGTCATATGGTGAGGATCGTTGGGTAGGTGCATTTCCTCTGCCGCCTCGGGCGTAACAAATGTTCTTTCCGCACCGGTATCAACGCCCATATTGACGGAGTGGCCGTTGATCATAATCGCTACCGTTGGTAAATATCGCTCATAATTGATCGGCAAAGTTGCACGCTTTTCGATCTGACAATCCTGGGCATGCGCTTGGCCACAAGCTAAGCCCAGAAAGGTACAAAAAATGAGCGACAAAGTAATGCGCATATTATGGGAGGAGGTACGTGTTCGATCCAAATTCCTGAAAATTATGATGACAACTGATTGATAAAGAATGAAAGAGCTCGATCCACTTTAAAAGAGCTGGTTTCTCGCGCTCATAGGCATGAGCCCTTGTTCCTAACAACCCCGAATATCCCTTGTACCTTTCGCCTTCGTAGAGAGGCCAAGGAAGGACTTTTCTTGTTTTCAAACAAAGAAGCCATCCTGTTCAAAAGTTATGTCTTCTCAAACTTAGGAGGCGTCCCTTGATTATTACAAGCCATATGCGCGGTCGATTTCATGCGGCAGCGACCTATCTGAGCGCACAGGGGAAGAATGAAAAGATCCGTACTGTGGACATCAGCGATATTCACGCCCTCAATCTTGGTGAAGCCTTTTATAATATGTGGGTGATTGCAGGTTTATCGAAAGTCCAAAAACCTCTTCATCACATCAGCATCAATCCCTTTAAAGAAGAGCGCCTCAACGACGCCCAAACCCTTCGGATTGTGA
>Ga0302277_1002990_pt1 | contig 11770 bp, 8 predicted proteins | sample III_Bog_N3_1_FD_198759 | JGI IMG/M metagenome (GOLD analysis project Ga0302277, IMG submission 198759) | Peat permafrost microbial communities from Stordalen Mire near Abisko, Sweden - III_Bog_N3_1 | ecosystem: Environmental > Terrestrial > Soil > Wetlands > Peat | place: Sweden: Abisko... | reverse complement strand
CAGTTTTCCCTTTCCCGATACGGCCTGCCGCATTTTCAATTACATGTGGCAATACAGCGCCAACCTGAAAGCCCTTTATGAAACCCCCGCGTTGCCCCAGGCCTCGGACCTGCCCAACCGCGACGAGGCCAAATTGATTTTGGACAAGGCTCGGTCCGAAGGCCGGACTCTCTTGACCGAATATGAATCCAAAAAGCTTCTGGAAGCCTACGGCATTCCTACAGTTAAAACTCTTTTAGCTGACACCGCCGATAAAGCCGCTTCAATGGCGAATTCCATCGGTTATCCCGTGGTAGTGAAACTGCATTCCACCACCCTGACTCACAAAACCGACGTGGGCGGCGTGAGACTTAATCTCCAAAACGAGTCCGAGGTGCGAAAAGCTTTCGGGGAAATTCAGTCGAGCGTCACCCAGCTCAAGGGTGCCCATCACATTCAGGGCGTGACCGTGCAGCCCATGGTGAAGTGGGAAGGTTACGAGTTAATCCTTGGCAGCAGTCTGGATCCCCAGATCGGGCCGGTTCTTTTATTCGGCACCGGCGGCCAGCTGGTGGAAGTTTACCGCGATCATGCCCTGGGACTTCCGCCCCTGAATTCCACATTGGCGCGAAGAATGATGGAGCAAACCAAAATTGATAAAGCTCTCGGCGGGGTTCGGGGCCGTAAATCCATCGACCTTCCGGCCTTGGAACAACTGATGGTGCGTTTTAGCTGGCTGGTGGCGGAACAGCGTTGGATAAAGGAATTGGATATCAATCCGCTTTTAGCCTCTCCCGAAGGCCTGGTGGCGCTGGACGCCCGGGTAGTTCTACACGAAGCGGACATGACGGAGGATAAACTTCCCCGTCTGGCCATCCGCCCCTATCCCATTGAGTATGTCACTCCCTGGACCGCTGCCGACGGCACCCAAATAACCTTGCGCCCTATCCGTCCCGAGGACGAACCGCTCATCATTAAATTTCACGAGACCCTTTCGGAGCAAAGTGTTTATTCCCGTTATTTTGAGAATATGCAATGGAGCAGCCGCACCGCCCATGAACGCCTGACTCGCGTGTGCTTTGTGGATTATGACCGCGACGTGGTCCTCAACGCGGTCCAACAAACTCCCTCGGGCGAGGCGATTGTGGGCGTAGGCCGTCTCAGCCGCACCCGCCTGCAAGACGAGGCCGAATTTTCCATCATCATCAGCGACCACTGGCAGAAAAAAAGCCTGGGCTCTGAAATCATGCGGCTTTTATTGAAATTTGGATCGGCTGAAAAAATTCACCGGGTGGTGGGTTACGCCCTGCCTGAAAACCAGTCGATGCGGGCTATTTGTAAAAAGTTCGGCTTCAAAGAAACTCCCATTGAGGAGAACCGGGTCATTGCCTTGAGTTTGGATTTATAGGCCTCTCTCCATCAAAAGCCGAAAGGCGCGTCCAAAACCAGAGCAACCCCAACAACCCCCGAGAACACGAAGAGTCCGGCACAGACCCCTGCGCCGTCCAACCGATCACTCATTCCTCCGAACGGATCAACGAATTCGAGAAGCCATGTCCTGGCCTTTTCAGCCGTTATGACATGGATCATAAGAGGGAAATCCATCCGCCTTTAAACTGATCACAGTTCAAAAAGGCGATCCTCCGGGACCGGTTCGGGATTGCGAGGAGGACTTTCATGAACCCTTTTCCCAGTCCAAAGATCCTAAAAATCATTGACGCCTATTGGCGCGCGGCCAACTATTTGTCCGTGGGCCAAATATATCTACTGGATAACCCTCTTCTCCGTGAACCTTTAAAACCAGAACACATCAAACCCCGCCTGCTGGGCCATTGGGGCACCACACCGGGGATTAATTTTATCTTCGCCCATTTAAACCGGATGATCCGCGAACGGAATCTCGACATGATTTATATCGTGGGACCGGGCCACGGCGGGCCGGCGGCTGTCGCCAACGGCTATCTGGAAGGCACTTATAGCGAAATCTATCCCCAAATCTCGCGGGACGAAAAAGGAATTCAAAAGCTCTTCAAACAATTTTCTTTTCCCAGCGGCATTCCCAGCCATGTGTCGCCCGAAACTCCCGGCTCCATTCATGAGGGCGGCGAGTTGGGCTATTCCCTTTCCCACGCCTTCGGGGCGGTCTTCGACAATCCGGATTTAATTGTTTCTTGTATTGTCGGCGACGGCGAGGCCGAAACCGGCGCTCTGGCGACCAGCTGGCATTCCAATAAATTTCTCAATCCCGTTCGGGATGGAGTGGTGCTGCCCATACTTCATTTGAACGGATACAAAATCGCCGGGCCCACGGTATTGGCCCGTATACCGAGGGAGGAATTGGAAAGTCTGCTTCGGGGTTATGGCTATGAACCTTATTTTGTCCAGGGCGACGAACCGCAGGAAATGCACCAGCTCATGGCCGGAACCCTGGAAATGGTTTTTGACTCCATCCAATCCATCCTGAAAAAAGCCCGCTTCGAAGGGGACACCTCCCGTCCCCGGTGGCCCATGATCGTTCTTCAAAGTCCCAAAGGCTGGACCGGACCCAAAGTCGTTGACGGTCTTCAAATCGAGGGGACTTTCCGGGCCCATCAGGTCCCCATGGGGAATATGGAAAATCCGGAGCATCTGCGGTTGTTGGAAAATTGGATGAAGAGCTACCGTCCCGAAGAATTATTCGACGCCCAGGGAAAACTCATTCCAGAACTTCAAGCGCTGGTACCGGAGGGAGATCATCGGCTCAGCGCCAATCCCCACGCTAACGGCGGTCGGTTATTGGAACCGCTCGAAATGCCCGACTTTCACAATTACGCCGTGGAGGTCAAAAACCGCGGTGCCAGCGAGGCGGAAGCCACCCAAATTCAGGGCGGCTTTATCCGCGACATTCTTAAACAAAACCCGAAAAATTTCCGCGTCTTCAGTCCGGACGAAACCGCGTCCAACCGCTGGCAGGATGTGTTTGAGGCCACCAACCGCGAATCCATGGCTGAAATTTTAAAAACCGACGACCATGTTTCCCAAGACGGCCGGGTAATGGAAATGCTGAGCGAGCATCAATGTGAGGGCTGGCTGGAAGGCTATCTTTTAACCGGCCGCCACGGTTTTTTTTCCTGCTACGAGGCTTTTATTCACATCATCGACTCCATGTTCAACCAGCACGCCAAGTGGCTGAAAGTTACCCGCGAACTGCCCTGGCGAAAACCCATCGCGTCCCTCAACTATCTTTTAACCTCCCATGTCTGGCGGCAGGACCATAACGGCTTCAGCCATCAGGACCCCGGCTTTATCGACCACGTGGTCAATAAAAAAGCTGAAGTCATCCGCATTTATCTCCCTCCGGACGCCAACACTCTTTTATCCATAACCGATCACTGCTTGCGCAGCCGAAATTATGTCAACGTCATCGTGGCGGGCAAACAGCCCTCTCCCCAATGGCTGACGATGAAGGAGGCGGAAGAGCATTGCGCCGAGGGCATCGGTACTTGGGAATGGGCCGGCAACGAGGATTCCAGCGGTCCCGACCTGGTCATGGCCTGCTGCGGCGACGTACCGACTTTGGAAACCCTGGCCGCGGTTCAACTATTACGCGGCCTCGCTCCCGATTTAAAAATCCGGGTGGTCAATGTAATCGACCTGATGAAACTCCAGCCCGCCAGCGAACATCCCCACGGGCTCAGCGAGAATGATTTCGACGCCATCTTCACTAAAGAAAAACCCATCCTCTTCGCCTTTCACGGCTACCCCTGGCTCATTCACCGTCTCACTTACCGCCGCGCCAATCACCATAACCTTCACGTGCGGGGTTACAAGGAAGAAGGCACCACCACCACGCCCTTTGATATGACAGTCCGCAACGATCTGGACCGGTTTCACCTGGTCCTCGCCGTTTCAAAACAGGTGCCCCAACTGGCCGAAGCGGCGGCCCACATCCGCCAGGCCATGCTGGAAAAACTTTTCGAGCATGAAAATTACATTGTCCGGCACGGCGACGACATGCCCGAAATCAAAAACTGGAAGTGGTCCTCATGAAACGGGTTCTAGTCCTCAATTTCGGTTCCAGTTCCCTCAAGTGGTCCCTGCTGGACGCGGGCAATGAAGCCGTTATCCAACAGGGGGAAAAACCCCGCCTCCATCCCGGTGAAAAGGAAAGCCTGGGGAAAATTCAGGCTTTGTTAAAACAAATTCCCGTTCCCGACGCGGTGGGCCACCGGTTGGTTCATGGCGGCGGACTTTTTCATAAAACCACATTGGTCGACACTGATGTACGGAACCAATTGGAAACCCTGGTGGATTTGGATCCCCTGCACATGCGCCCGGCCCTGGAGGGATTGGACGCGCTCATGGAACAATGGCCTCTCATTCCCCAATATGCGTCCTTTGATACGGCGTTTCACTCCAACCTTCCTCTTTCAACCGGTTACGCGCTGCCCCATCAATGGATTCATCAGTGGAATCTCAAACGCTTTGGGTTTCACGGCCTCAGTGCCGCCTACGCGGTCAAACAATCCGAATTATTGCTGGGCAAGATTCCTGAACGAATGGTTGTCTGCCATTTGGGCAGCGGCTCTTCGGTTACCGCTATCAGAGACGGACTGCCGGTGGACACGACGATGGGCTTTACCCCCCTGGAAGGTTTGACGATGGCTACCCGCTCCGGTTCTGTCGACCCCGGACTCCTGCTTTATCTTCAGATCAAAAAAGGCATTTCCGCCGCCGAACTTCAGAAAACATTAACCCTCAAATCCGGACTTTTGGGAGTTTCAGATATTTCGGGCGACATCAGGGAAGTTTTGAAAGCGGTCAATGACGGCCACCCTTCCGCCATTTTGGCTTATAACCAGTTTATCCATTCCGCGAAGAAAGCCATCGGAGCCATGACAGCGGTTTTGGGAGGTGTAAACGCGGTGGTTTTTACCGGAGGCATTGGGGAAAACAATTCACAGGTGCGCGGTGACTTGATTTCAGCCTTTGCCTTCAATGGCACGGCCATCAACAGGAAAGCCAATCAGGATGGAACAGAGGACAGGGATATTTCACTACCCTTCACTCTGGTCAAAATCCTGGTCATCCGTTCCCGGGAAGACCTAACCATTCTGCGGGAAATACTTCAGCAGCCCCATTAATCAAGGCTAACGAGCCAATTGAACCCGCCTCTGAAACCTGCCCAAATTCTGCCGCTCGCATTAAAGACCGTTCCTTTTTATCTGGCCAAAACAAACAATTCCTTGAGAGTTTGAATGAATTCTTTGAGTGGAAATTCGTCTCGATAATAGGGACTTTCTTTTAACCGAATAATTCCCTCGCTGCTTGACGACGAAAACAAGTCAGACACAATTTGACTAGCTTCTATCACCTCGGAATTTTCTTTATGGCGGTCCCGAAGCTCTGTCGCGAACTTCCATTCCGCATCCGTTGTCGTCGCCAAAATTGTATAAAGATCGAGCGCGTGATGACGGCCCCTGTCTTTTCCAGCGTTTTCCCTTTGATCCCGAAACGCGAAAAGCTTCATCATTAAATAGGTAAAAGCGTTGGGAATGGAAACGTCGCCCGTCGCCGCCATCCCGTTGCCCCGGTTACCCGTTAACGTCCGAGTGATCAGCCCCTCTTCCAAAGTGGGCGCTTCATTCACCACATGCGCGTGAACGCCTACCGAAGGCCTCGGTCTGGCCCGGCGGGCGTCAACTATCGTTCCAGTTCCCTCAAAAGATTTTCCAGGGCCGGTCAAAAGATCGATTTTCAAACCGCCCGGCCCCGCTTTGGCGAATTGATAATTTTCCGATCCGGGCACTACCGCATAACCCAGGGCGGCCAAGGCATCCGCCAGGGGTTTTAATTTGCCGGAGTGAATAATTAATTCGGGTCTCATAAACAAATCCAAATCGTTGGTAGACCTGGGTTCTGGCCACACCGTAAAAAGGGTCCGCGATTTCATTGCCCGAACATATTCCGCCTTCAGATGAAGGCCAAAACCACCGCCGATAATCAGGCGGATATCCGACCCCTCCAACTCAAACATTAAATCAAGAAGGGCCGTCTTGAGATCGGGCATGGCGCTCAAATCAGTTTCCTTTGCGAGTCATTCAAAATAACAGTTTTAACCTGTTCGGCGGTTTCCTGGTCGCGTTTGTCGCCCTTCATCAGCTCCAAATAAGTTTGAACCGGCGAGGCCCACCAAAAATCGCTTACCATTCTTGAATCAAAGTAGACCAACTCATCTTCCGTTTCCACCAATTCAAGATCTGGAAATTTGTCGGTTTTGACGCCTGGAAATTTTTCTAAAAATTCATCTGTCCGCGGGCAGTAAACCGACAATGTTTCCCCGCGCTGCATGACCGCGTATAAGTTTACCGAAGAAAGACCGGTGGTAGTTATCGGCAAACCGGAAGATTTCGATCGGTCAAAGAGCCATTGGCGCAACTCTTGATCGCCCCCGTCAAATTTCAAAAGAACTTTTTCTTTTATTTTCGGCGGCTCATAGTTCGCCGCGAGCTTTTCCAATAATTTTTCCGTTTGCAGAAGGCGGATATTCGTTTGACGGTCCACTATCAAATCCTCCTCCAGCGCTTTGAGCGCTTTGGAAACCGTGGCGAACGTAATGGGATTTTTTCCATAGCCCTTGACCAGGGGATTTCTTTGGTTAATTTCCGAAAGAATATCCCCCACCGAATTGTATTGGGGGCGGGCCAAAAAAGCCCTTCCCACCATCGAGCTGTTTTTGCGGTAAATATTTTTGATGGGCGCCGAGGAAGTGAATCGGTTGATGCCGCCCGTTCTCAGAACCGAAAATCGGCCCGGTATGGACACGATGCAGTTGCCGCAAAGGTCTATGCCGCTCACCCCCTCTTTTCTTAACTCCGTGATTTGATCCTGATTGAGGAACGGGACAAAAACCAGCGGATACCATCCCTGAGGAATGTTTGAGGTTTTTATTTGATTAAGCGCGCCCTGAAATAGTTTGGGCGTGGAAAGGGCCTTGCACTCCACCACAAACTTAGCCTTTTGCTCTCCCCAAGCCACCTCGACGAAAGCGTCAAAACGACGGTTCTTTTCCACTTCAGAAGGACCTTCGGTGAGGCTCACCTGCAGGGGTTCAAGCGCCAGTTTGTTCTTTTTCAGATTTTCCAACATTTGCTGCTCGGTTATCATTTTCCTAAAAATCCTTATATTCTTGATTAAGAAATTATATCATTTTAGGAAATTATTAGAAGCAGGAAATAACAACTTTTCACAGGCCAATAAAAGAAAGGCCTCCCTTTAGCCCATGCCGCCTGATGAGATTGGCGTAGAGGCTATACCCCGTTGACAGTGAAAATCCGGGACTTTAAAATCTTTGGGATTTTTGTCGGTAACTGCCTCGAATCAAAGGCAGGTTTACCCGATTACCTAGTGGCGAAGTCCGGCTTTACTAGTGGTGAAGGCCGGTTAACTAGTGGCGAAGGTAGTTTTCACTAGTGGCGAAACCCGGTTATCTAGTGGTGAAACCGGTTTTACGGGTGGTGAAAGCCGGTCGCCTAGTGGTGAAGCCCATTTGTATTAGTGGCGGAAGTTGGCCGCCTAGTGGCGAAGAGAAGCTGTATTAGTGGCGAAAGCCGGTCGTCTAGTGGTGGAAGTCTAAATCAACCCTCTCGAAGGAGGCTTACATGCCTGACTTTAAATCAGAAAACCTAAACTGGCTCGATAATCTGGCGGCCCTGGAAGCCCAACTTCTAAAAACACCGTCTTGGACGAACGAACAATTGGGCAAAACTTTAAACCTGAGTCCCAGCTTGATCGGTTATCTGCGGGCGTTAAAGACCTGTTTTGACCCGGCGGCTATCGAAAAAGTCCGTCTGGCGGCTTCCCCTCAACCAAAGGGGACTACGAACGCTGACCCGCCCTTTGTACTTTCATACAATTCCGCCAATGCCCTGGCCCGCCTGATTCCCCGGTCCAGAAAATCCAAAGGCAAGGAAGTCAAACCCGACCTCACGGCCTTTCATACCGCCCTGGATACTACCCTTTCGCGCCGTTTGAAGACCAACCAGATAGAGGCCCTGGTGGAATCGCTGGTGAAGAAGGATAACCCTGAAAAGAAATTTGCTCAGGGCCTTCCAACCCTGCCGGAAGACCTCAAAAAATTTCTCGAACTGGCTGAAAAGGTCAAAGCGGAGATAGCCCGGAACGCCGCTTCCCCTGACGGGGACAAGCAAACCACTTATCAGGACGAATTAAGAGCGTTACTTAAAAAAGGAACGGCTGAAAGCGAAGAGAATGAGGATTCGGAGAAAAAGGGAAAAGCTGGAAAAAAGACAAAATCCGCATCTCAAAACGAACCCTCCCTGTTTTGGGAATGGATGCTCGGCGTCAAGTTTATGAGCCAGTTAAAGGCCAAGGCCAAAAAAGGCGAACTGACCACCAATGATAAAATTTTGATTCTGGTCGATAAGGGTTTGGTTAAACCGTTGGGCTGGGTGTTCGGAAACTTCGGGAAGCTTTTAAAGAAAATGGCCAAAGGTTTATGGCATGCGGTAGAAGAGGCCGCCGGCAAAACCGTTAAAAAGATTCTCGAAGTGGTTTTACCCCTTCTCTTTATTGCCGCCATCATCTGGGCCGTCCTGGCCTTTTTCCACTTCGCCGTCATTTCTCCCCTGCATTGGATTGAACACAAGATCGGCTCGATGTTTCATCACACCGATACTTCGCCAGAGCAAACGCCTATACCCGCGCCAGTTTCAGCGCCGCCTCCGGTGACTGCCCAAACCTCTCTATCAAAAAGTTTGGGGCAACCCAAACGCACACCTCAAAATGTAGCTTCGGTGCGAGTGTATCAACCCGCTATTTCGTTTGTGCCGTCAGTCGAGGATCCCAAAATTCTCGATCTCGAAATCGACGCTCTTTCGGACAAGGTAGTCTTGAAAGACCATCCCATGGCGCCCGACGAAAGCATGCCGGGGGATGTGGCCTCAAGCCGCATGCAGGATATAACCGACCCGGATAAATACACCATGATGATCGGCAGCGGCAAACAAACCATTCAATCCGTCAGCGCCGGCAACACCACCCTGAGTATTTATTTCAAAAGCGAAGACCCGCTGGGAGGTTTTTTAGGCGGCGCCAAGAGCCCGTTGAATTTCTTGTGGGAAGACGTGAGCTATATTCACATTAACGAGATCGATCATTTTCCCCAGGCCGGGGCTCCGCCGGAGATTAAGTATCAAATTGGTTTGGTGATAAAAGGCGCGAAAATTCCACTGATCCTTCAATGCGGCTCGACGGACGATCTGGAAAACCTGGTCTCGACCATGGAATATTTCATCCGCCACTCCCGCCTGGCCCACGACGCCCAGCCCGCGGGCATGCCCTATCCTTATCAGGGTTTGGTTTTAAACAACGACTGTGTGGTGAATAAGCTCTGGGCCGAAAGCCCCATGGATAAAGCGGGCCTGACTTTAGGCAATCACTTTTGGAGCGTGGGGAAAGTGAATTCGGAAAGACAGAACCGAAGTGATTTGGAAGCCGATCTAAAGACGGTGCCGGTCACTTTCTTCACCGCTTCCGCCTCGGAGTGGGACAGAGCCATGCACGACCGCAACCCCAGCCTGTCCAATAGCTTTAGACCCAAACTGCGAAAGGTTATATTAGGAGGGTCTTAAAAAGATTTTTTCAAATTAATACTTTTTTAGCCCGATTACGCGTCACTGGCCCCAATTCTTGCTGTCCTTTTTGGTGGTTAAAACAAACTCGGAGGGAAGTTTTTGATTCGAAAAATCCAATGCCACCCAATTATTCGCGTAGGATAATTATCTTTTTTAGGCAACTCGTCTCATATCTGCTGGTTGTGCTATGTGTATCTGGCTATTCTATGATAACAAATCCGTTAACTGATTAATCTCAAGCAGCGAATGAATTTCATACTGTGATCGGTGATAAAAATGAATACAGGAAAAGTAATGGCTGGAACGGATGAGCGGTTCTCGCCGGTAAGCAGTACAGGGGCCATTGAGCCCGAACATTGGCATCGCTACGCGCTGGCACGGCAGTTTGTTGCCGGTAAAGACGTACTCGATATCGCCTCCGGCGAAGGTTATGGAAGCCACTATTTGGCTGAAAAAGCCAAGTCGGTCATCGGCGTTGACATTTTTGTGGATGCCGTTAATTTCGCCAAATCAAAATACATCAGTAAAAACTTGGAATACCGAAACGGTAGCTGCGCCGCCATACCCCTGACGGATCATTCAGTTGATGTGGTGGTCAGTTTCGAGACGATTGAACACCACACCCAGCACAAAGAGATGTTTTCGGAAATTAAGCGGGTTTTGAGGCCGGGTGGGCTGTTAATTATCTCCAGCCCGGATAAACACAATTACTCGGATGTGCCGAACTACAAAAATGAATTTCACGTCAAAGAGTTATACCGGGACGAATTTGAAGAGTTGATCAAAGGCAATTTTAAACATTACTCTATCGTCGGACAAAGACTGATTTCAGGATCATTAATCGCGGCCGAATCTGATTTTCAAGCAAGTCGCAAACAATCTCAAACAAGTTTTGACTACATCGAAAACGAAAATGGCCCTATTGAAGAAAACTGGGTAAAACGTTCCATCTATTTAATAGCGTTGGCATCCGATGCACCGACGCCTGAAATCTCTTGGTCGGTTTATGAATCCAACTATTTGCAAAGAAGTTACGATCAAACGATTCAACAGCAGTCTCAAGCGCATCAAGAGCATGTAGCCCAGTTGGAAAATGCCGTCATAAGTGTTCAAGCGGAACTTTCCAAAGTGTATACGTCTAAAATCTGGAGGGTAGCTGTTTTTTTTCGCCGTCTTAAGCATTACGCAAAAAAATAAAAAGCAGGCTTGAGCCGTTTCCCCTTAACCTCAGTTCTTATCTCAAAGCACGTCAAAATCTAAGCATCCCAAATCTCGCCCGACATTTTCTTCTGAATTCTTCTCACGATACTTCTTGTGGAAGAAGGGATTGGGACTTTATGATTGTCCATGCAATCAGCGTTTAGAATTTTTAAAGAAAAAAACGAAAGCCTTATTTAATGACCGTTCAAAATTCAATAAAACAATTCATTAAAAGAATATTTAATTTTCTTCTCAATTTATTAAGACCCATTTACCGTTTTGGCGGACATGTTAAGTTTGCAATTCGTCGAATCGGAGGACTTTCATCATCCGTAAATAAATCAATAAAAATTTATCGGGAGGAAGGCCTCAAAGGCGTTTTGACCCGATTTAAAAAAATCATTGCGCTGAACGAAAAAACCACCTATCAAGGCTGGATTGAACGTTACGATACTCTGACACCAGAATCCCGCGCCAAGATGCGAAACCTTATTAAAAAAAATTCCTCCAAACCGCTCATCTCGATCATCATGCCGACCTTTAACACGAAATCCGAATGGTTGATTGAGGCTATCGAGTCAGTTCGGAATCAAATTTATCCCAACTGGGAGCTATGCATTGCTGATGACGCCTCTACGGATCCCGATGTCCGCCCTCTATTGGAACGCTACACGAAAGAAGACCCCCGAATCAAAGTAATCTTCCGTGAGAAAAACGGCCACATTTCCGAATCATCCAACACGGCTTTGAAACTGGCGACTGGCGACTGGATAGCGTTATTTGATCACGATGACCTTTTGAGCGAAACGGCCTTGTTTTGGGTGGTTGAAGCGATCAAGCAAAATCCGAAAGCACAGTTAATTTACTCGGACGAAGACAAAATAGATGAAAGAGGCGTCAGGCAAGCGCCTTACTTCAAATGTGACTGGAATGTTGATTTATTCTATTCACACAAT
>Ga0302277_1002989_pt1 | contig 11771 bp, 10 predicted proteins | sample III_Bog_N3_1_FD_198759 | JGI IMG/M metagenome (GOLD analysis project Ga0302277, IMG submission 198759) | Peat permafrost microbial communities from Stordalen Mire near Abisko, Sweden - III_Bog_N3_1 | ecosystem: Environmental > Terrestrial > Soil > Wetlands > Peat | place: Sweden: Abisko... | reverse complement strand
CGCTGATAGGCACTCCGTAACGCACCCCAATCCCTGCGGTGGACGAAGTATATTGGCTGATTGCTATCGTGGTCGCATTCACATCGCGCTTGTACACATCAAAGCCGCGGCTCACCCCTTCATCCGTGTAATAAGGATTAGTATAGGACACCGAAGCCACCCGGTTTATTTTGCTCGTATTGACTTGCGTAGACAGGATATTGCCGGAACCAAACAGATTACGCTCGGTGATAGACGTGGTTAATATCAGGCCTTCACCACTGGCCAACCCGGCACCGATGGAGAAATCGCCAGTAGATTTTTCTTTCACCGCCAGATTGACATCCAGTTGGTCATTAGTGCCCGGCACGGAAGGTGTTTCGAGATTCACCTCGCTGAAATAATCCAGCTTATCCACTCTTTGCTTGGATTTCTTGATTTTGGACGCCACGAACCATCCCCCCTCCATCTGGCGGAATTCGCGCCTGATGACTTCATCGTGTGTCTTGGCATTTCCAGCAATATTGACACGCCGCACATACACGCGATGCCCGGGATCGACCATGAAAGTGAACGCGACCAAATGCTTTTCCTTATCGAGCTCAGGCACTGCATTGACGTTGGCGAAGGCATAACCATCGTCGCCGAGGCGGTCCCCAATTTTGGTCGTGGATTCCGTTAACTGCTTGCGCGAGAACGTATCACCCGACTTGACCGTGACCAACTTGCGCATCTCTTCATGCGGCAAGATAAATTCCGGCCCAGAGTATTTAATATCAGAAATTGTGTACTTGGCGCCTTCGGTAAGATTGATGGTGATGTATATATCTTTCTTGTCAGGTGTGATGGAAACCTGAGTAGAGTCCAGAGAAAACTCCAAGTAGCCCGCATCAAGATAATACGAACGTATGATCTCCAAATCTGCGGATAATTTCTGCTTGGAATACTGGTCGTTCTTGGTGAACCAGCTCATCCAGTTGGGTGTGTCCAACTTTATCAAGTCCCGCAGTTCGCTTTCGCCGAAGACATGGTTGCCTATGATATTGATCTGTTTAATCTTGGAGGCTTCCCCTTCGACCACGTCAAAGCTAACGCCCACACGGTTGCGCTCCAACTCGGTAACTTTGGTGTTAACCGTCACTGCGTACTTGCCCTGCGCCACATACTCGCGTTTGAGTTCCTGCACAGCCTTGTCCAGAGATGATCTGTCGAAAATACGTCCTTCTGCCAAACCGATACCTTTAAGGCTTTCGAGCACCTTGTCCTTGGGAAAATCTTTCACGCCATTGATTTCAATACTGCCAATTGCCGGGCGTTCTTGCACCAGCACAATCAACACTCCTTGCTCCACTTCCAGGCTCACATCCTTGAAAAAGCCAGTGGCAAATAAGGCGCGTATCGCCGCCGTCGCATGCTCATCATCCAGCGTGTCCCCAACCTTCACAGGCAAGTAGCTGAACACGGTGCCCGCCTCAGTGCGCTGGATGCCTTCCACCCGGATGTCCTTGACGACGAATGGTTCGATAGCTATGGCGGAAGTGGCATACAGCAACGGTATTAACACCGCAAGTTTTTTTAATTTCATTTATTATTTAACCCAAAATCAGGCGGCTGATATCGTTGTACAACGCAAAAGCCATTAAAGTGACGAGCAGCGCAATGCCCACATTCTGTCCAATCTCCCAAGTTTTTTCGGACACGGGACTGCCCTTCACCAACTCAACCGTATAATACAACAAATGTCCTCCATCCAATAAGGGGATGGGCAACAAGTTCAGCACTCCCAGACTGATACTGATCAGCGCCAGAAAGCTCAGATAGGCGGTCAAGCCCATCTGGGCGGACTGCCCGGCATAATCGGCGATGGTGATCGGGCCGCTCAGGTTTTTAATGGATATTTCGCCGAATACCATCTTGCCCATCATCTTCAGGCTGACGGCAGCGGTTTCCCAAGTTTTGCGCACCGCCTGATTCAATGCCGCAACTGGCGTATAACTCACTACGGTCATCAGTGCATCGAACTCGCGCTGATCGATAAACGGCGCAGCGCCAATCTTGCCAACCAGTTTACCTGCTTCTTTGGCAGCGTCCGGAGTAACATCAAGCACCAACGAACTACCCGCACGATCAACCTCCAGATGCAGAGCGCTTCTGGGATGGTTGCGCACCGCCTCGACCAGATCCTGCCATTGCGTGATGGCATGCCCATCCACACGTACGATATGATCATTTGCACGCAGTCCGGCACGCTGCGCAACTCCGTTTTCCACCAGCTTGCCGATGACAGGTTGTACCAACGGTTGATAGGGCTGCAAACCAAGCTTCTGCAAAAAATCGCCGTCTAAGTCGGCGGGTACAATACCTTTCAGGTTCAGCACATGCTGCATCGTCGCACCCTGCAACGTGCGCCCCTCGATGTGGGCCTCGGTGCCTTGCAATGCCACATCCAGCAACGCCCAGCGTATCTCTTGCCAGCTCGGCATCGGTTCCCCATTAATGCTGAGTATGGTTTCCTGCTCTTGCAATTGCGCGACGGCGGCAGGTGTTTGCGGCACTACCTCGCCCAATATGGGCTTCAGCCCCGGCACCCCGTGTATGCATAGCCCCCAGTACAAAATGATGGCCAACAACAAATTCGCCACCGGCCCTGCTACCACAATAGCCATGCGCCGCCGCACCGGCTGGCGATTGAAGGCGCGGTGCAACTCATGCGCCGCCACTTCACCCTCGCGCTCGTCCAGCATCTTGACGTAGCCGCCCAAAGGAATGGCGGAGATTACCCACTCAGTTTCGCCACCGGCGAATTTTTTGATGTACAAAGCTTTGCCGAAGCCGACCGAAAAACGCAACACTTTCACGCCGCACAACCGCGCCACACAGTAGTGCCCCAGCTCGTGGAACACCACCAGCACCGCGATGGCGACAGCAAAAGCCCAGAGCGTGGTCATGAAGGATCAACCTGGCTAATCACGATGCGGTTCATTTAAGAAATTCCGTTCGTCCTGAGCTTGTCGAAGGACTCTGGTTACGTGGCTGGTGGTTCGACAAGCTCACCACGAACGGTTGGGGGCTAATCATGCGCTGTACCAGTTCCAGTGCCGCCGCCCGCGCCGCCGCATCGGCGTTCAGCACATCATCTAGTGTATTAACCACAGCAACCGGCAAGACAGCCAGCACATCTTCAATCAAACGCGGAATGGCAAGGAATGCAATCTGCCTGTCGAGGAAAGCAGCCACGGCAACTTCGTTCGCCGCATTCAGCACGGTAGGCGCCGTACCACCCACGCGCAAAGCTTGATAGGCCAAGGCCAAACAGGGAAAACGCACGAAGTCCGGCAGCGCAAAATCGAGCGTCGCCACCTTGAACAAATCCAGCGCTTCTACGCCCGAAGCCATGCGCTCTGGATAGGCCAGCGCGTAAGCGATCGGAGTACGCATGTCCGGGTTGCCCATCTGCGCCAGTACCGAGCCATCCACGTATTGCACCAGCGAATGAATCACGCTCTGCGGATGCACCACCACCTGAATAGCGTCGGCGGGCGCGTTGAACAACCAATGCGCCTCGATCACCTCCAGCCCCTTGTTCATCATGGTGGCGGAATCCACCGAAATCTTGCGCCCCATTACCCAGTTCGGATGCGCGCACGCCTGCTCTGGCGTAACATTTTGCAATGCGGACAGCGGCGTGTTGCGGAACGGCCCGCCTGATGCGGTCAGCAAAATCTTGCTGACACCGCTGGCAGCAAGGTCGCCGGAATAATTACGGGGCAGCGACTGAAAGATGGCGTTGTGCTCACTGTCTATCGGCAACAACATCGAACCGCTGGCGCGCACTGCATCCATAAACACTGCGCCCGCCATTACCAGTGTTTCCTTGTTCGCCAGTAAGATTTTTTTGCCCGCACGCGCTGCCGCCAGCGTCGGGCGTAGCCCCGCCGCACCCACGATAGCCGCCATTACCGCATCCACTTCGGGCAAGGATGCAACCCGCTCTAGCGCCTCTATTCCGCACAGCACTTCCGTCGCAAGATTCGCAGCGGAAATTTTTTGCGCCAGACGCACGGCAGCCACCTCGTCCAGCAACACCGCATAACGCGGCTGAAAGCGCACACATTGTTCAAATAGAGCATCGTCCTGGCGCTGTGCGGTAAGCGCAGTCACGCAGTATTTATCGGGGTGGCGCGCCACCACGTCCAGCGTGCTGCAGCCTATGCTGCCAGTGGATCCGAGTATGCTGAGATGGGTAATGCTCATGTCAGCCTTTGCAGCAACAACGCCAGCGCAGCCAGGGGCAGTGTAGAAGTCAGTGCGTCTATACGATCCAGCAAACCACCGTGGCCGGGCAACAGCGCGCCGCTATCCTTTACCCCTGCCTGACGTTTGACGGCGGATTCGAATAGATCACCGATCACCGCCAATCCCACCCAGCACCAAGAGGCCAGCAAGATAACCGGCAGGAACATAACAAGATGCCCATAACCACTCAATCCCCATGCCAGCAGGACACAGACCGAAACCCCCAGCAATGCGCCAATCACACCCTCCCAAGTCTTGCCAGGACTAATGCTGGGTGCCAGCTTATGCTTGCCGAACTTGCGTCCGCTAAAATAAGCCGAGATGTCGGCCACCCACACCAGCACCATGATACCGAGCAGCAACCACGGGCTGTTCTCGCGCAAATCCATCATCGCCAAACCGGTCGGGATCAGCACCGCCCATCCAGCCAACGCCATCGGCAACGGCTGGCGCACCTGCCAGCCCATCCCCAGCCAGAACGGCACGACGACCAGCCACAACAACGCCGATACCGCATAGATCAGAAAATGCAGAATTGCATGTTGTACGAGTGTATGTCCCGCGTCGAACCACACGATACCGCCCATTACAAGCAAAGTCATCCACCAGTAGGCATGGCCGGGCCTGTTGGAGAGTTTGGCCAGACGCGCCCACTCCGATGCGCCCTGCATCACCATGATGATAACCAATGCTATCCATCCCGGCGCGGGAAGCATAAATAGTGCGGACAGAAACAGCAACAGTAGAATGATTGCCGTAATGACGCGTTGCTTAAGCATCGGCCTTGCCTTCTTGTAACTGCTCACTGGTTCTGCCAAAGCGGCGCTCACGCGCCTGATAGGAATAAATGGCTGCTTGCAAAGCTTCGCCGTCAAAGGCAGGCCACAGGGTTTCGGTGAAATACAATTCGGTATAGGCCATTTGCCACAGCAAGAAATTACTGATGCGCTGCTCGCCGCCAGTGCGGATGAACAGATCCGGCTCCGGCGCATAGTGCATGGAAAGATAAGGCTCAAGTTCAGCCTCGTTGAAACTTGCAGACAGCCCCGGTTGATCTTTCAACATCGCCTGCATCGCCTGCATGATGTCCCAGCGCCCGCCGTAGTTGGCGGCGATGGTGAATGTCAGCCCGTCGTTGGATGCGGTGAGTTGTTCTGCTTCGGCGATGTGGCAATTGAGTTGCTCGTCGAAGCGACTGCGGTCACCGATGATTTTCAGGCGAATATTGTTTTCGTGCAGCCTGGCCACTTCGCGCTCCAGCATTTTCATGAACAACTGCATCAGGAACGAAACCTCGTCCGCCGGACGACGCCAGTTCTCGCTGCTGAAGGCAAACACGGTAAGATATTCCACACCCAGTTCGCGACAGGCTTTCACCGTTTCGCGCAAAGCCTCGACACCGCGCTGATGCCCCGCCACACGGGGCAGAAAGCGCTGCTTGGCCCAACGACCATTACCATCCATGATGATTGCGATATGGCGCGGAACAACTGGAGCGCTGGGGATGACGCGAGTGGAGCTTTGAAATAACGCCATGGGAGGACTCAGGATTTAAAATTCGTGATTAAGGACAAGACGCCAAGATTTTCTATCCTGAATCCTCTATCCAGAATTCTTCAAACCGCCAACAGGTCGGTTTCTTTAACCTGCAGCGCCTTGTCAATTTCAGCGACATAGCGGTCAGTCAGTTTTTGCACGTCGTCCTGGGCGCGGCGCTCATCATCTTCACTCACCTGCTTATCTTTAAGCAGTTTCTTAAGGTGTTCATTGGCATCGCGGCGCACGTTGCGCACCGCCACCTTGGCGTTCTCCGCCTCGTTCTTCACCACCTTGATCAGATCGCGGCGGCGCTCCTCGGTCAGCATCGGCATCGGCACGCGAATCACATCGCCGTTGGTCGAAGGATTCAATCCCAGATCGGCGTCACGAATGGCCTTTTCCACGACAGGGATCATGTTCTTTTCCCACGGTTGCACACCGATGGTACGCGCATCAATCAAAGTGATATTGGCAACTTGGGTAAGCAGAGTGGGATTGCCATAATATTCTACCGATACATGATCCAGAATGCCTGTATGGGCACGTCCGGTGCGCACCTTACCGAAGTCCGCCTTAAGCGTTTCCAGCGACTTGCTCATTTTCTGTTCAGTTGTTTTCTTGATCTCAGAAATCATATGGGCACCTCTAAAAATCCAATTTTCGTCGCCATACTGCGTTACTCACAAAAAATCACTTCTTACATATCGGACATATGTTGCGGCGCAATTTTTTGCTCGCGCCTTGCCTGACTTAGAAACTTGAATTTTTAGAGGCGCCCATGACAACATCTCCATCAATTGCAATGAACCAGCGTTCCTTCGTCTTCCCCCAGCACCACGCGCTTCAGCGCGCCGAGCTTGAAGATGCTGAATACGATAATGGGCAACTTCTGATCACGGCACAGAGTCAACGCGGTGGCATCCATCACCCCGAGATTCTTGGCTATCGCCTCATCGAAACTCAGGCTCTGGTAACGTGTGGCGGAGGCATCTTTTTTTGGGTCGGCGGTATATACGCCATCCACTTTGGTCGCCTTGATCACGACCTCCGCATCCATCTCTACACCGCGCAAGGCGGCAGCCGTATCGGTGGTAAAAAACGGATTACCGGTGCCAGCGCCAAATATCACCACTTTGCCCTCTTCCAGATAACGCAAGGCTTTGCCGCGTATGAATGGCTCCGCCACTTGCTCCAGATTGAGCGCAGACTGCACGCGGCATTCCAGCCCATGACGCTTCATGGCATCCGACAAAGCCATCGCATTCATCACGGTAGCCAGCATGCCCATGTAGTCGGCAGTGGCGCGATCCATGCCCGCAGCGGCGGGTGCCACGCCACGGAAGATGTTGCCGCCGCCGATCACGATAGCCACCTGCACTCCCATGGCCACCACTTCGCCGATCTCGCCGACAATGCGCTCGATCACGGCACGGTTGATACCATAACTGTCGTCGCCCATCAGGGCTTCGCCAGAGAGCTTTAGCAGGACACGCTTGTATGGTTGGGCAGCGGTCATCTGTTAACCCTGCGCGGCGGCAGCTGCTGCCGCAACTTCGGCTGCAAAGTCTTCAACCTTATTTTTCTCGATACCCTCGCCCACGACAAACATTTGGAACGCGGACACGGAAGCGCCCTTGGCCTTCAGCAACTGTTCGATGGTCTGCTTGCCATCCTCTGCCTTGACGAACACCTGACCGAGCAGCGTCACTTCCTTGAGGAATTTCTGCACCGTGCCATCGGCGATCTTTTCCAGCATCGCATCCGGCTTGCCCGCTTCGCGCGCCTTCTCAATGGCAATGCGGCGTTCGGTGGCAATATCCTCGGCGTTCACGCCGGAAGCGTCGAGCGACTTCGGCTTGCTGGCTGCGATATGCATCGCCAAGTCTTTACCCAGAGCCTCGTCACCGCCGACCAAATCGAGCAGCACACCAATTTTGCTGCCATGCAAATAGGAATAAAGCTTGCTGTTCGCTGTGGCATAACGTGTGAAACGACGCACGCTGACATTTTCGCCCAGCTTCATCACCAGTTCTTTGCGGGTTTCTTCCACACTGGCAGAGCCATTGGCTATAGGCAGGTCAGCCAGAGCGGCGACATCTGCCGGATTTTTCTCGGACACGGTCTGCGCCACATTTTTTGCAAACGCCACAAAGTCGTCATTCTTGGCGACGAAGTCTGTTTCGCAATTCACTTCCGCAACCGCTCCGCTCTTTCCGTCCGCGCCAAGGAAAGTGCTCACCACTCCTTCAGCCGCCACGCGCGATGCAGCCTTGCTTGCCTTGGCGCCACTCTTGATGCGCAACAGCTCTTCAGCCGCCTTGAAGTCGCCGTCCGTATCCGCCAGCGCCCTCTTGCAATCCATCATGCCAAGGCCGGTAGCCTCGCGCAATTCCTTCACCATGCTTGCGGTAATTTCCGCCATTTTCCTGCTCCTAAATTCTAAATTCAAAACTTACAAAAAAAGGGGCTCGCGCCCCTTTCGGCAAATCGAAACAAGCTTAAGCTACCTGTTCCTCTACTTGCGCCACCACTTCGTTGAGCGCCTGCTCACGTCCTTCCAGCACCGCATCGGCCATGCCGCGCGCGTACAGGCGTATCGCCTGACTGGAGTCGTCGTTGCCGGGAATGATGAAATCCACGCCCAGCGGAGTCGTATTAGTGTCCACCACACCGATCACCGGAATGCCCAGCTTCTGCGCTTCCACTATCGCGCCCTTCTGGTAGCCAACGTCGATCACAAAAATAGCGGAAGGCAAACCGGTCATGTTCTTGATGCCGCCCAGACTGCGATCCAATTTTTCCAATTCACGCTGCATCATCAGGCCTTCTTTCTTGGAAATCTTTTCCATGGCGGCGCTATCAGCCACCAGCGCTTCCAGATCATGCAGACGCTTGATGGATTGCTGCACCGTCTTGAAGTTGGTCAGCATGCCGCCCAGCCAGCGGTGGTCAACGAAAGGACAGCTCGCGCGAACTGCTTCTTCCTTGATGATCTCACGCGCCTGGCGCTTGGTTGCGACAAACAGAATGCTGCCCTTGTTGGCAGCCAGCTTGCTCACGAACTTCACCGCGTCGTTGTACATAACAACGGTTTTTTCCAGATTGATGATATGAATTTTGTTGCGATGACCGAAAATGTAAGGGGCCATCTTAGGATTCCAATAACGGGTCTGGTGTCCGAAATGGACGCCCGCTTCCAGCATTTGACGCATAGTTACAGCCATAATTACTCCAAGTGTAAGGGTTAAGTCATCCACTCGTCAGCCTGACCCTTGCGGGCACCCCAACATGAACGAGTGTGCGAATTTCCCACCAGGCAATCCCAGCAGGGCGGGCATTATAACATCATCACAACTCCATCCTCAACCTTTAAAACGGATTAACCCCCTGCCACGTCAGATCGTTAACTTCCCGCTAAACTTCCTGAGCACCCCGCCGATATTCTGTTTACAGGGTTGCATTTAAGCCCGATACTACAGAAGCGTAAGCGTGTAGCCGTACCACCTATGAAGCGGATGGACTTTGTGCTATTGGTTTGAGTGGCAGGAGTTCGCCGATACGTCGCATGGTCCAGACGGGAAGTTTTTCCAGCGTGTCTTTCAACCAGGCAGCCGGTTCGATGCCATTGAGTTTGGCTGTGGCGAACAGACTTTGTATTGCCGCCGCACGTTTGCCGGCACGTTCACTTCCTGTGAACAGCCAGTTCTTCTTGCCGATGGCAATCGGGCGAATGGAATTCTCGACAGCGTTATTGTCAACGGGCAGATTGCCAGTTTCCGCATAACGAACCAGGCTTGCCCAACGACCCAGCGTGTAATCAATCGCTCGGGCCAGTCCGCTGTTGTTCGCAGTAGAAGTTCGCAAACGAATCAGCCATTCGTGCATATCCGCCAATATCGGCAGGCTGTTTTCCTGACGATGCTGTTTACGGCTGGCCTGATCCATCGCCGAGGCTTCTTCTTCGATGGCGTAAAGTTGGCCAATGCGTCTTAATGCCTCCTCAGCCATCGGGTGCGCACCCGTAACCTGAAGGTCAAAGAATTTGCGCCGGGCATGCGCCCAACAGCCAAGTTCGGTGACGATGTGTGTGGCATCGTGGGCAAATAACTTCTTGTAACCTCCATAGTCATCCACCATGAGGCTGCCCTGCCAACCCTGCAAGAAATCTCGCGCATGCTGACCGGATCGACTCGCTTGATAATCAAACACCACAATCGGCGGGCCGGTATCCAGATCATTGCTGCGATAACTCCACAGGTAAGCCCGTTTGGTCTTGCCTGCCCCCGGATCCAGTTGCTTCACGGGCGTTTCGTCGGCATGCAGTACTTGCCGCTGCTTGAGTAACTCCATCAAGCGGTCAGCCAGAGGTTGCAAGGCAACCCCCGTGCGACCAATCCATTCACTCATGGTGCTGCGGGACAGATTGACCTGCTGTCGGGCAGCGATTTGTTCCAACCGGTAAAGAGGCAGGTGATCCAGATACTTGCCGATGGCAACCCAAGCCAACAATCCGGGGGCTGCCAGTGATCCGTCAATGACCGCTGGTGCTACTGGCGCTGCGGTGATGGTTTCGCATTGGCGGCAGGCATATTGGGGACGGATATGGCGTATCACGAAGAACCGAGCCGGTTCCACATCCAATTGCTCGCTGACATCTTCACCAATCTTGACCAGATTGGACTGGCAAGCCGGGCAGGTACAGGACTCAGGCTCGTGGCGAACCTCAACCCGCTCCAGGTGTTCAGGCAGTACCTGACGTCCGGCGCGGCTTCTGGGTGTAGAGGGAGTGGCTGGCAACTTGAGTTCCGACTCAACGGCGGCGATGTCCTGTACAACATCCTCGTCGAACAGCTGCCGCTGTTCTGCGGTCATCGCTTCGCTCTTGACCCCGTAGCGGATACGCCTGAGATACGCTACTTCGTGGGTCAATGCCTGAATCTTGACGTCCAGTGAGCGTATCGTTGAAGTCTGGGAATTAATGATTTCGGTGAGCCGGATAATCTCGGCATCATGGGACGGAATTTTGGGGGATAAAGCTGCGCCAGCGGGGGCTGGAAAGTCGCTTGAAACAGCCGTTTTATTCAGTGCTTTCATTGGCTTGTATTGTATCACAGGCCAACCGATAATGCACTATAAACAAAGGAAAAACATGCATAAAAATACAGAATATTTGCACTAAACTCGCCACTGTGAAGGAGGAGTTGCGCACAGTCGTTGCCAGTCTATTCCGGTGGTGAGCCAACGCCATTGTTCGGCACTCATACGGCACAGTGTTTCATCCGGACCGGGCCACCGAAAGCGCCCCTTATGCAAGCGACGATGGCACAGCCAGACGCCGGTGCCGTCCCAGATCAGCAGCTTGATACGCGAATGGGTTCGATTGGTAAAACCATAGGCTGTTCCATCACAGGGAGAGCGTCCGACAATTTGCTGAATCACCACTGACAACCGATCGATGCCCCAGCGCATGTCCACAGACTCCTGAAGCAGAAATACCTGTTCCGGCCCGATCATTTCAGCCATGCTCCCAACCACTGGGCGCAGGCATCCGCCTTGTCTGCGGGCCAGCGGATATTAATCCGGGTCGAGCCACGACGGATATCGAATTGAATATCTTCGTTAGTGGGCGAATTGTTGACCGGCTCGACTTGGACAGGCACAAGTTTGGCGGGTGTCGGCACAACCGGTAGTTTAGCGTCGACAGGAAATTGTTTCATCCAGCGGCGCAACTGATTGGCGTTTATCCCATGTGCCAGGGCTACGCCGGAAATTGACACTCCGGGCTGGCATAGTGCGATTAATTTCTTTTTGAATTCGATTGAGTGACGCCGACGGCATCTGATTGGGGAAGATGAGTTCAAAATAAGTGTCCACTTAAATTTAGGTGGACACTATGCTCTTAGGTTTCGCTTACTTATTCAATGTGAAACCGCCGGACGCTTACTGTTGACCTGCTT
>Ga0302277_1002982_pt1 | contig 11789 bp, 13 predicted proteins | sample III_Bog_N3_1_FD_198759 | JGI IMG/M metagenome (GOLD analysis project Ga0302277, IMG submission 198759) | Peat permafrost microbial communities from Stordalen Mire near Abisko, Sweden - III_Bog_N3_1 | ecosystem: Environmental > Terrestrial > Soil > Wetlands > Peat | place: Sweden: Abisko... | reverse complement strand
TGGGAGGGGTTTATTCGCCCAGCACATCTGCGCCCTTGGGCGGCACGAATTTAAACAAAGCTGGCGACAACTTTGGATTGCGCTGCATGTTGGAAAAACGCAATACGGTTTTATGTTCAAAGGCATCATGCAATTCCATGATGGACAGATTGGACTGAGCATCGAACGCCATGAGAATTTCTTCAAAACTGGTGTCTGGGTTGCGTGGTGTGGCTTGCATCCAATCCAGCCCATCACGGCTGCCCATCTCTTTCAATACAAAGCCACGCTCGATCTCGTTATTGCCGGACAGCAACGCTGCCGGGCTGCTGCCCAGCGCTGCATCCAGCTTTTTCACAGTGACCTGATTCAGGTCCGTATCATACAACCAGAATTTTTCGCCATCGCCCACGATCAATTGTTCGTAGGGTTTCTGGTAAACCCAGCGGAATTTTCCCGGACGCTCAAACTGCATGGTGCCCGACGCAGATTGAATTTTCTTGCCGTCTTTATCCAACACATCCTGAGTATAGTTCGCCTGCCCGGAATGAGTGGAGGCGATAAAAGTTTTTAGCTTGTCGATGGCATCGGCATGGGCGGCAGTTGTCACAGTCAGCAAAAAACAAAATACAAATTTCTTAAACATCCAAAACCTTTCACCACAGAGGCACATAACCAGCGACTTGGCTGGCGCTTTAACCAGCCTTAGTCGAGTGGCTAGTAGTTTCATCAGAGACACCGAGGAAAAACAAGAGAAACCAGAATACGGGTAGATTACTTTACGTTTGGTTTTCTCTGTGCCTCTGTGTCTCTGTGGTAGATTTTTATTCCGGCCTTGCAGGCGCAATCACTTCCCGATTACCGTTGCTTTGCATCGGCGTCACCACTCCGGCGCGCTCCATCTGTTCCACCAGCCGCGCGGCGCGGTTATAACCAATGCGCAGATGGCGCTGCACCAGCGAGATGGAGGCGCGGCGCGATTTCAGCACGATCTCCACTGCTTGGTCGTACAGAGCATCAGCTTCCACATCCGCACCGCCACCTTCGAACTCGCCACCCGCATCCTGCTCTTCCAGCGAAGTCAGCACACCCTCGATGTAATTTGGTTCGCCCTGTGCCTTGAGATATTCTGCCACGCGATGCACTTCCTGATCGGATACAAAGGCGCCGTGTACGCGTTGCGGATAACCGCTGCCCGGCGGCAGGTAGAGCATATCGCCCTGACCGAGCAGCGCTTCCGCGCCCATCTGATCCAGAATGGTGCGCGAATCTATTTTGCTCGACACCTGAAACGCCACGCGCGTCGGCACGTTGGCCTTGATAAGTCCGGTAATCACATCCACCGATGGGCGTTGTGTCGCCAGCACCAGATGAATCCCGGAGGCGCGCGCCTTCTGCGCCAAACGCGCGATCAACTCTTCCACCTTTTTGCCTACCACCATCATCAGGTCGGCCAGCTCATCGATGAATACAACGATGAGAGGCATCTCTTCCAGCGCTTCCGGATTATCCGGGGTCAGCGTGAACGGGTTGGTCAGTGGTGCACCTTCCTTGATCGCGTCACGCACCTTCTGGTTGTAACCGGCGATGTTGCGCACGCCGAGCGATGACATCAGCTTGTAGCGCTTGTCCATATCCTGCACGCACCAGTTCAAGGCGGATGCGGCAAGGCGCATGTCAGTGACCACCGGTGCCAGCAGGTGCGGAATGCCTTCATACACAGACAGCTCCAGCATCTTGGGATCAACCAGCAGCAGGCGCACCTGCTGCGGTGTGGCCTTGTACAGCAGGCTCAGGATCATGGCGTTGATCGCCACCGACTTGCCGGAGCCGGTGGTGCCCGCCACCAGCACGTGCGGCATCTTGCCCAAGTCGGCCACCACGGGCTTGCCTGCGATGTCCTTGCCCATCGCCATGGTGAGCGGCGAGTTCATGTCCGCATACGCCTGCGAACTCAGAATCTCGGAAAGCTTCACGATCTGGCGTTTCGGGTTGGGCAATTCCAGTGCCATATAAGCTTTGCCGGGGATGGTCTCGACCACGCGAATGCTCACCACCGACAGCGCGCGCGCCAAATCTTTCACCAGATTGGTGATCTGGCTACCCTTCACGCCAACGGCAGGTTCAATCTCGTAACGTGTGATAACCGGCCCCGGATAGGCCGCGACAACTTTCACCTCCACGCCGAAATCATTGAGCTTGCGCTCGATCAAGCGCGAGGTAAATTCCAGCGTGTCAGCGGACAGCACTTCGATTTCATGCGTAGGTTGATCCAGCAAATGCAGCGGCGGCAAAGGCGAGTCGGGCATATCTGCAAACAGCGGGACTTGTTTTTCTGCCTCCACACGCTTGGATTGTGGCACTTCCAGTACCGGCGATTCGATATAGATAGGCTGGTGATCTTCCACGCGTTTCTTTTCCACTTCCACCACAACTTGGCGCTCAACCAACGCATAGGTGCCGATGCGTCTATCCTGCCATGTCTGCCAAGTGTTGCGCATCCAGAAATAACTTATCTCAATAGCCGTGCCCAGCCAGTCGGTGAAGCGCAGCCAGGATAGCCCGCTGAACAGGCTGAAGCTGGCAGCTATCAGCGCCAGCAGGCACAGGGTGGCACCGGTAAAGCCCAGCAGGTGCGCCAGCGCATCGCCCAACACCGCGCCGAGCATACCGCCGGGAGCGAGCGGCAGCGCGGCTTTCAGGCTATATAGCCGCAACGCTTCCAGTGCGCTGGAGGACAACAGCAGCACGGCAAAGCCGAGCAGCGCCACCCACAAAGCGCGGCGGTCGAACAGCCCGTCGGGAGCAATACCACGATAGCCCGCCCACACGCGCTGCACTAAAAATGCCGCCCACCACCACGCAGAGAAGCCAAACACATACAGCAAAACATCTGCCAGCCACGCGCCGAACAAACCACCCGGATTGTGCGGCACCGCGCTGCTGGCGCTGTGCGACCATGCGGGATCGTTGCGGTCGTAGCCGTACAAAATAAGGATTAAATACAAAGCCACGGCAAGCAGCAGCAGCCAGCGCGATTCGCGTAGCAACGCTACCAATCGGCCCGGCAAAGGGGTGGATTTATCGACAGTATCGCTTAATGACATAGTGAGTTCCGCACAGGAGCTTGTGTATTCATAAAACGGAATTTCTTCCCGCAAGCAGGCCTGTACGCCTCGCCGCCTGCACCGCATCCATACGCTTGTTCACGTGCAGAGCCTGGAATATGGCAGCAACATGGATCTTGACCGTGCCTTCCGCGAGGCCGATAGCCAAGCCGATATCCTTGTTCGATAGCCCTGCGGCGAGATGCTGCAACACCTCCATCTGGCGTACAGTCAGGCCGAATTCATTGGTGCGCCAACTGCGCTTATCTTCCCGCACTTGGCTAAGCGCCAGCTGCAACAATTGCGGTGGCAGGTAAACGCCGCCATCCAGCACCAAACGCAAGGCATGGAGCATATCCTGTCCGGACGACATCTTGGAAATAAACCCCATCGCGCCACTGTTCATCACCTTCTCGATGTCCTCGCGCTGGTCGGTGCCGCTAATCACCACTACCGGAACGTCAGGGTAGCTCGTATGAAACAACTTTACTGAAGACACACCATCACTGCCGGGCAGATGTAGATCAAGCAAGACAAGATCCAGGTCGGGGTTGTCTCTCGCAGCGCTAAGTGCACCCGCAAAATTTCCGGCATCGATGATCTCAATCTGTTCATCCAATTTACGCAGGACGTAACGCATACCATCGCGGAATAGCGCATGATCGTCCACCAACAGTATTTTCATCCATTCCCCCGCCTGCTTTATCTTACGCATCATACATCAAGCGCAAAAAACCTTCCCGCGCACGGTATTTTTAGCGCGCTATTTTCCCAGCAGTAATTTTATATCCTGAACCAGCAGTTCAGTACGCTGACCATAAGGGGAAAGCAATACGATCTTACCGTTCTTGCCGATGAGATAAGTGCCATCGGAATGATCCAGCGTGTAACCGTTCTTATCGGCATGTTTCTCATAACTTACGGCAAATACCTTGGCTGCCTGTGCGGTGGCCTGAGCATCGCCGTACAGGCCAAGGAAAGACGGGTTGAACGAGGGCACAAATTTTGCCAGCACTGCCGGCGTATCGCGTTCCGGGTCGAGTGTGACGAACAGCACCTGTACTTTTTCCGCATCCGGGCCCAGCAAGCGTATTACCTGCGACAGATCGGCCAGCGTGGTCGGACACACTTCCGGGCAATGGGTATAACCGAAAAACAGCACCACCACCTTGCCCCTGAAATCTGACAGGCTGCGCATTTTTCCGGCAGCATCAGTCAGGCGAAAATCCGCAGCCGCTTGTTCATAGCGCCAGCTGATATCAACCGCATTGGTGGGCAAAGGCGGTTCGGATTTATTGCATCCGGCGAGCAAAATTAGAAAAACCTGCAATAGCAGGACAAGATTACGCATCATTTTCACCATCATTTTGGTTCAGCAATTCGATATTCAACTGTGCCGCCGCTATGCGCGCATCCGTCGCTGCTTGATATTCAACCACTCCCAGCAACGGCGCATCCAGACGCTGTTCCAGCGCAGCGATATTGTCACGCAACGCGGGCATATCTGCTTCCAATACATTCGCCACCCAGCCCGCCAATTTCAATCCATACGCTGCAACGGCATCGGCAGTAAGCAAAGCATGGTTCAAACATCCAAGGCGCATGCCTACCACCATTATCACGGGCAGTTGCAACTGCTGTGCCAGATCAGCGCTATCCTGCTTCTCATTGAGCGGCACCTTGAAACCGCCAATGCCTTCCACGATTACCACATCCGCCTGTGAAAGCAGCTCACGGAAAGCTGTCAGGATACGGGCGAAATCGATGCGCACACCGGCGATTCTCGCCGCGATATGTGGCGCGATGGGATGATAGAAGTTATACGGATTGATCTGCCCATAACTTGCCAAAATATTACAGGCTGCCCACAACTGCTTCGCGTCCTCATTGTGATCGTCATCATCGCAACCCGCAGCCACCGGTTTCATGCCGACCACACGCTGACCTTGTGCGGCGAAAGCATGCAGTAGCGCACAACTGATGAGTGTTTTGCCAACGCCGGTGTCGGTACCGGTAACGAAATAGTTCACTCAACTCCCCCACTACATAACCCGTCATTCCCGCGAAGGCGGGAATCCAGCGAGTTTAAACAAAAGGCATTTTTAATTACTGGATTCCCGCCTTCGCGGGAATGACGGCACATAAATTTCATAGCTTGAACGGGGTCTGAATAATCTGCGCACCATCCGCCGTCACTCTGGGTTTTGGTTTCCACGCATGTCCATACACAATCTCGAAAGTCGCGGGCAGTTTGCCATCGCGGCGATAGCTTTCATAACGCTCCAACACTTGCTGCCACGCCGCCTTGCCCATCATACCCTGCGCACGCCCGGCGGTGGCATTGTGAGCACCGATGCTGCGCAAATCCTGCATCATTGATTTTACATCGGCATAGGTGAGTGTGATGATTTCCATATCCATCACCGGTTCGGCAAAGCCACTGTGCGTCAGCATGTCGCCGAAATCATGCATATCGATAAAACGACTGACGTGATTGTATCCGTCTACTCCCTGAAAGACGCTACGCAACTCCTTTAACGTGTCCGGGCCGAAGGTGCTGAACATCAACAGGCCATCCGTTTTCAGCACGCGGTGCAGTTCCTGGAAAGTGGCGGGCGGATCGTTACACCATTGCAGTGCAAGATTCGACCACACCATTTCTACGCTGTTGGTGGCCAGCGGCAGCGCTTCAACATCGGCGCAGACATGGCTTTGCTGGCTACCGGAGAACAGCTTGCGCCACCAGCCCGAATGCTCGCGCGCCACGTTCAACATGCCCAGCGCTATATCCAGCGCCACCACTTGTGCTGCCGGATAGCGCTGCGTTAACTGGCGTGTTCCCCAGCCGGTACCGCTGCCCGCATCCAGAATTTTTACCGGACTCTGCTTGATGTAATCCAGCCTTTCCAGCATGCGTCGGCACACTTCGCGCTGCAACACGGCCGCAGCATCGTAATCGCGTGCGGCGCGGCTAAAGGCGCGGCGCACTTGTTTCTTGTCTATCAGGAATTCATCCATGCAAAAAATCCATTATCTGTTCTACAAAAATTTCCGGATGCGACAGGAACGGCGCATGCGCCGCACCGGCGATTTCCACCACGCGCGCATCAGGCAGGGATTGCGCCATATAAAACGACGCTGCCGGCGGCGTCAACTTGTCGCGCTCCCCGGCAATGAGCAATGCAGGCTGGCAGATGGACGCCAATTCGTTGCGCAAATCTGCGTCACGCAAAATCTCCAGCCCGCCGCGCAATGCCTTCACATCCGGCTCGCCACGGCTGAACAGGCGGGAGCGCATGTCCGCCAACAGCGCACGCTCGTTCGCGCTGCCGCGCAATTGCAAGGCCAGGAAGCGGCGCAAGGTGGCAGCGTGATCCAGCTCCAGCTCGGCGGCGAATTGTCGCAAGGATGCCGCCGCCATGCCGAACAGCCAGCCCTCGCGCTCGGCAAAGCACGGTGTGCTGGCGACGAGCACCAACCGTCGCACCTGCTGCGGTGCAAGCTGCGCCCAGCGCAATGCGACCAATCCACCCAGCGACCAGCCACACACATTCAATGGCTCGTCGAACTGCGCGGACAACTCATCCACGATGGCGTCAAGCGTCAAGGGATAAGGGGAATGTGAGAAGGGTGTGTCTTGTCCCTTGTCCCTTGAGCTATAGCCATGTCCCGGCAAGTCCACGCAATGCACACGAAAATCCTGCGCCAACTGCGCAACCACATTATCCCAGATGCCGCCGTGCATTCCCCAGCCGTGGATCAACACCAACGGCGCGCCGCTGCCGTGGCTTTCAACGTGCAAGCTCATGCAAAGCCTCGATCAATTGTGCGACATCCTGTTCACCGTGCGCGGCAGACAATGAGATGCGCAGGCGCGCGGTGCCCTGCGGCACGGTAGGCGGGCGGATAGCGGGCACCCAGATACCGCGTGCGCGCAAGCCCTCACTCAATGCCACAGCATCCTCATTGCCGCCGACCAGCAAAGGCTGGATCGGCGTGGATGAAGACATTAGCGTCCACGACGAGCCTGCCAATCCGGTGCGCAACTGTGCTATTAATTTGCACAGTTGTTCGCGCCGCCATTCCTCCTCGCGCAACACTGCCAAGCTTGCCAGCAATGCGGAAGACAGCGCGGGTGAGCTGGCAGTGGTGTAGATATAGCTGCGTGCGTTCTGCACCAGCGTCTCGATAACCACTTGCTCCGCCGCCACGAATGCGCCGGATACGCCAGCCGCCTTACCCAGCGTCGCCATGTAGATGATGCGCGGCGAATTCAGGTTGAAATGCGCCAGTGCGCCGCGCCCCTGTTCGCCCAGCACGCCGAAGCCATGCGCATCGTCCACCAGCAGCCATGCATCATGTCGCTCGCACAATACCAGCAGCTCCGGCAATGGTGCCATATCGCCGTCCATGCTGAACACCGCATCGGTGGTGATGAGTTTTCGCCCACCTTCAGTTTGTTCCAGCAGTTGTTCCAAATGCGTCACATCATTATGGCGATAGCGTTTAACCTCGGCACGCGATAGCAACATGGCATCGTTGAGCGAAGCATGATTCAATTTGTCGGCAAACACCGTGTCACCGCGCCCGACCAATGCCTGCACCGCACCGAGGTTAGCCAGATAACCGGCGGAAAACAACAGCGCGGCAGGCTTGCGCACAAATACCGCGAGTTCATTTTCAAGTTGTTGATGTGCATCGAAGTGACCACTCACTAAATGCGAAGCCCCGCTGCCCACGCCGTACTGTTGTGCGCCCGTTTGCAGGGCGGCGATCAGTTGTGGGTGATTGGCGAGGCCGAGGTAATCGTTGCTGCAAAAAGACAGGCAGGACTTGCCGTCCATCGTGATGCGCACGCCCTGCGGCGATTCCAGCACACGGCGGCGGCGCAGCAAACCTTGTGCCGTGCGTTCATCGAGTTGATGTTGAAGTTCGGTGAATGGCATAAATGGTGTATAGGTTGAGTTACGTCCGTCGGTGGTGAGCGTCTCAAATTAACTGCGGATTCAACCGGTCATAGCAACTTCCCGATATCAGTCATTCGACTATATGCGAAAGCATATTCAGGATTAGATAGGAGTCCACGGCAAGATCCTAGATCAGTGACTCTTCTGGAGTACTGCTCGTCCGTTCCTGTTACCAAAGGAGTGTAAGACGGTTTCCGTGCCGGCGGGACTAATCTTGAATACGGTACCATCGCCGTTTGCGCCACCACTCATAGTTGTCCCATACATGTTTCCGGTACTGTCCATGATCAGCCCCCCGTTGGCAACTTTCCGTCGCTTCCAGAAAAGGAGTGGAGGACTGTTTCCATGCCGGTGGGACTGATCTTGAATACTGTACCATCGCCCTCACCGCCATTCGTACCGCCAATCGAAGTCGTTCCATACAGGTTTCCGGCAGTGTCCATCACCAGGCGCCCATCAGGGTCCTGTCCGTCCTTTTCTGCGTATCCAGCGAAGGAATACAGCATGGTTCCCATGCCGGCGGGACTGATCTTGAACACACCACCCCAATAACCACGCTGGCTACCGCTCGTACCATACAGGTTTCCGGCAGTGTCCATGACCAACCCTCCTGGATCCCGTCCGTCGCTTCCTGCGAAGGAGTGCAAGACTGTTTCCGTGCCTTTTACGCTGATCTTGAACACCGTGCCCCAAATAATGTGCGCGCCGCCCCTGTAAGTCGTTCCATAAAGATTCCCGGCAGTGTCCATGACCAGACTAGTCGGCCACTTTCCGTCTCTTCCCGTGAAGGAGTGCAGGGCTGTTTCCGTGCCGTTCACGCTGATCTTGAACACTGAGCCGTTACCTTTTGCACCGCTATGCATACTCGGTCCATAGAGGTTCCCGGCAGTGTCCATGACCAGACATCCTAGCCCATTCCTGTCGTCTGCAAAGGAGTGCAGGACGGTCTCCATGCCGGTCGCGCTGATCTTGAATACTGTACCATCGTCGTTTGCGCCGCCACGCAAAGTTGTCCCATAGAGGTTCCCGGCAGTGTCCATGACCAGACACCCAATCGGCTGCTGTCCGTCCCTTCCAGAAAAGGAGTGGAGGACGGTCTCCATGCCGGTCGCGCTGATCTTGAATACTGTTCCATCGCCATTTGCACCGCCACGCATAGTTGTCCCATAGAGGTTTCCGGCACTATCCATGACCAGACCACCTTCTGGCCATAATCCTTGGTCTCCCTCGACAGTGGCGGCAATAGCCGAACCAAGTTTGTCATCCCAGCTTCCCAGGACTAGTGTCGTTACGCAGAGCAACAACGCAAAGGAACCGCGCATGAGAATATTTTGCAAGTGCTTCTACCCCCGTTTTGTGATTATCTTTATCTTCCAGTGCCGCACGTGATACTCCAAATTGGAGGATAACCTCGAATGACGCAAATTGGCCGATTTGACCCAGATCGACATTTGTTGGCTAACGTCCACTCCACCATCATAAGCAGCCCGATTATTCATTGAAACTGTGTGTTGTCGTTCGATGCGGGAAATGATAATTCAAATAGTGGAAAGACGCTCAACCGTATCAGGATAGCGCTCAACCATACGAATCAATATTGCTGCCTGAGCATTGGGGCTGGCTCGGCCTTGTTCCCAATTTTCGAGTGTGCGCTCATTGGTGCGCAGATATCGAGCGAAAACATTTCGAGACATATGCAGTTTTTCCCGAAGGCTTAATAATTCTTCCGGGGTAATAGTTGGCGCAGATTTCTTTTCGACAACATGCTGGCGTAAGGTAATCTTTCCCTCGCGTGCAGATTGCAGTGCGTTGAATCCTTCTTTCATTTCATCAAACAAATTTCGTTTCATTTGATTCTCCTTTCATCCAGTTCCTGCTTAAGCAATTCCCTAAGAGTTTTACGTTGCGCAGTTGTTAGATCGTCCATCTCGTCTTTGTTATAAACGGTAAACAACCAAAAATGTTTTCCTGATTGCCACCAGTAGTAAATTACACGAAGTCCGCCACGCTTGCCTTTTCCACGCTTTTCATCGGCAAAGCGAACCTTGCGCAACCCACTTGTTCCCTCAATTACATCGCCAGCTTCAGGATTATCCATCAGAGCTTTCTGAAACTCCCGAAAACTCTCGTCGTTCAGATAACTTTGTCGATGTCGCTCAAACGGAGGCAATTCGATGAATGTGGCTTTCATGGGGATTAATATACGCAAGTTGCGTATACAGTGTCAAGTTGAATGTCGCAATTGGAGGGCATCCTGAATGGCTGAAAGCACAACTGAGACATTCATAATCATAGCAAATCAACGCGAATACAAATTTTATGTAAGGCTCATAACCAAGATCAACCGCAGATTGCGGATGCCCCATTTTACTGTTTCTCTGCCAACGAATACATGCCCAGCTTATCCAGCAGCGCGCGGTCGCGCGCCATTTCCGGATTACCCGTAGTCAACAACTGCTCGCCGTAGAACATGGAGTTGGCACCCGCGAGAAAACATAATGCTTGCACTGCATCGCTCATTTGCTGCCGCCCGGCGGACAGACGCACGCGCGCCGTGGGCATGGTGATGCGCGCCACCGCGATGGTGCGCACGAAATCCAGCGGATCAAGTTCTTCCACATTGTCCAGCGGCGTGCCTTCCACCTTGACCAGATTATTGATCGGCACGCTTTCGGGATAAGGATTCAGATTGGCCAATTGCGCGATCAGTCCGGCACGCTGAGTGAGGCTTTCACCCATGCCGACGATACCGCCGCTGCAAACATTGATGCCAGCCTGGCGTACACGCTCCAGCGTATCGAGTCTATCCTGATAGTCGCGTGTGGTGATGATCTCGCCATAAAATTCGGGCGCGGTATCGAGGTTGTGGTTGTAGTAGTCCAGCCCGGCCCCGCGCAATAGTTCGACGTGCTCCTTGCGCAACATGCCCAATGTTGCACACGTCTCCATGCCGAGATCGCGCACCGCCTTGACCATTTCCACCACGCTTTGCATATCTTCATCGTTGGGTTCGCGCCACGCCGCGCCCATGCAGAAACGCCCGGCGCCGCTTTGCTGGGCGGAACGCGCGGCTTGCACCACTGTTTCTAAATCCAGCATTTTTTTATTTTCCACCCCGGTGGAATGAAACGCCGACTGCGGACAATAGCCGCAATCCTCGGAACAACCACCGCTCTTGATGGATAGCAGGGTGGATAGCTGCACTGCGTTGGGGTCGAAATATTCGCGATGTATCTGCTGCGCGCGGTACAGCAGATCGGCAAACGGCAACTTGAATAACGCCTCGACTGCGGCGACGCTCCAGCGTTCTTTCTTTTCGGAAGACGAGGGTGGTCGGATAAATTGCACGGTTTGTGTTTGCATGGCAGCCAAATAGAGTAAATTGCACAGGGCAGCATCATCCGTGAAAGGGTCGCACCTTGTCAATTTTGACCGGCAACTTTTTGAACATCCGCACAAAACTTTGGCAAGCTCTGCCCGCCCAGCCATGCCTGCTGTGCGGCACATTCAACCATAATGGCGCATGGTGCAAGGCTTGCGACAGCTCCCTGCCCTACCTGACCGCGCCGCATTGCCCCCTATGCGCGCTGCCTACCCTTAATGGCGATATCTGCGGACGCTGCCTGAAACGTAAGCCGCAATTCGACCGCACCCTGGCTGTATTTGCCTATTCCTTTCCGCTCGACAAACTGGTGCAGGCGCTGAAATTCGGCGAACGCCTGATGCTGGTGGACGG
>Ga0302277_1002974_pt1 | contig 11821 bp, 7 predicted proteins | sample III_Bog_N3_1_FD_198759 | JGI IMG/M metagenome (GOLD analysis project Ga0302277, IMG submission 198759) | Peat permafrost microbial communities from Stordalen Mire near Abisko, Sweden - III_Bog_N3_1 | ecosystem: Environmental > Terrestrial > Soil > Wetlands > Peat | place: Sweden: Abisko... | reverse complement strand
GACTGGATCGTGCATAACCCTGGAGCATTTGCGGTTCTTATGGTCAGAAAGCAAGTTGTTTTCCTGGGGGATGACGCAGTGGGCGTCTTCGAAACCTTAAAATTCCACATCGATCATCCTGTCCCTCTTTACGCCCCCGCTAAAGCCATTTCCAATTTGTTTTGGCTTGTCCTTTGGACGGTGCTGTTCTTTGGTTTCCCGCTCTTGTTCAAGCCGGGAAACTGGCGGCTATGGTATGGACTTCTGTTTCTTCCATTTCTCTACCAGTGGGCGATTGACAGTGTCTTTGAGAGCGGTCCGCGCCACCATGTTCCCTATGTGGCGCTCCTTGCCGTGCTGGCAGGCATGGTGCTGAGTTCAACGGCGCGGCAAAAGCTTCATTCCAATGAATAGTTCCCGGTGACGGCATTAGCCGAAGAGGCCTGATCGGGATTCCTATTACGCTTTCACATCCGGGATAAGAATAGGAGAGCGTGCAGGACGGGCGCTGAGTCTTCTTCCCAAATCGATGAATGGGGACTCGATAAAGTGGTAAGTAATAGTGGAGGCGCCCAGGGTGATGGCAATGAAAAACAAAGAGCCTAAAACGGACGCCTTGATGCCAAGAACGATAAAGACCAGATAGAGAGCGGGAATGTGCAGCAGATAGACGCCATAGGAGTAGAGGGCCAACTTCTCAGCGGCGCGGTTGATGTATTTCAGAGTGGAGTTGTGGAAGACATTAATCGCCAGCCCGAGAAGCAGGCAGAAGGCCCACCCGATCCAGTAAAATCCTGCGCGATGTAATCCCATGGCAAGGCAGTATCCGCAGATGAGCAGAAGCACGAAAAACGGCCAGAGGGCAGCAGGAACGCGCTGAGGAATGCGATCCCGCAGACTATAACAGAGAACTCCGCAGAGGAAGCAGGGGATATATTCTGCCATGCTCAGGTGGCCTTTGGTTACCCAGAAGACCAGGATGCCCAGACCGCAAGAACCAACAAACAAGCTGCTCAACCAGAGGACCGCCCGCCTCCTCAGTGTGAGAAAGTAGAGGGCGGGCAAGACGAGATACATCTGAACTTCGAAGGGAAGACTCCAGAGTGGAGCCAGAATGCTGGTCCTTGCGAAGATGTTCTGCATGAGCAAGTAGTTTGAGAAGATCATGGGCGTCGTGATGATGTCCGGCGTTTGCCAAGTGACGTCCGGGATGTGAAGGACGAGTGCCAGAGTTATACAGAAGATTGAAAGTGGATAAATGCGGAAAAAGCGGCGCAGATAAAAACGCAGCGTAACCTTGCCTGCAGCGCGGGTCATGCGCTCCAGGGAATACATCAGAACCAGGCTTGTATGGACGAAAAATGCCAACACTCCAGCTTTGCCGATATGATTAGCGAGCGCCAAGACAACCTGGTTATGAAAACCTGTGTGCGTAGCCAACGTAGGCACGAGATGGTCGATAACGACTACGGAGACGGCGAAAGAGCGCAAAATATCCAGGTTGGCACTGTGTTGCATACGCACTCCGAAAATCTCAAATTCGATTATAGGTCATACTCTCAGACAAGTTTGTCAACGGCGCGGAACATACCGTAAGCCGTTGCCCAGTGTATTTCAATGCTCCTTCTATCTGCCTCTTCCGCGAGCCAGCGAAAGAGGTTGAAGAGCCCGCCGTTCAGCAGCGGTTCGAGATTTCTCTCCGCTGCGCCGTGGGCGTGAAGCTTTATAAATAGATCGTCGCCGATAGTCGGCGCCAGATCGAACCATTGGCGCACGCGTGAGGGCGTGGGAAGATCGTAGCCGGCAATTTCCCCCGTCTCCAGGCGCGGCATCAGTCGTCCGTTGAAGCGCATACCGACCGGCCCGGTAATCATGAGCAAGTCACCTCGTCTGCCGCCACCGACGGTCGCTTCGATGCCGTGATCGTAGGACCTGGGTTGATTGTCAGCGTTATTTGTACACCAATAGATTTGATTCACCACGCGTCCCTGGGTCGGCGAAGGAAGAGACGGCATAGTGAAATCGGCATAGCAACCCAAATCCCGTAGTAAGGCAATCTCGCCGTTGAGGCCGCAACACTTGCCATCGGGGCGTGAGTTGTCGAGCGCCCAGTTGCCATGGATGAAGCCAAAGATGATACGGCCATCCTTTTGGCGCAGTAGTCCATGGTCGCAAGTCAGGCGGCTGCAGTAATCAGTGATTTTTTGAATAAAGGCGTCACGCGTCTCGTTGTTGTGATGCAGATGCACTTCCACGTCGCCGATACCGAGGCGGACCATCTCCGCTATGCCGTCGAGCAGTTCGCGTTGGTATTCTTCCTGCGGGTAAAAAAAGCTGTACTGGGGGCGCTGGCCGGCGGCATCTCGGGGAGTGTCGTCTGCAATGCGCGGCCACTTATCGCGCCATCGAGCAACACGGCCAAGCGCAGTTTCCATGGATGCTCCCATGCCCAGCGGCTCATAGTGATCCGTGATGGCAACCCAGGCGCGCTTCGGCCTCCTGGGCCGTATACTCCTGCATAGACGGTCCCTCAAATACGGCACAAGCCAGATTTCCGCGTGACGAGGGAGCTTCATAAAATGATTTCCTTTATGCGTCTTGACCATCTGCCCGAATGTGCTGCGGTCAAGCTTGCATTTTAAGTATCGGGGATGCGTCCTCCAAGCGTCAAAGGCTCTTTCTCCAGCCGTCTTGACACGTATCACGCGACGCAGGCCTCCTGGTTGTATAGCTTCGGGGAACAGATGCTGGTAGAGGATGGAAACTTCTATCACAGCAGCGGCAATCAGCGGTATACTGTCGTCGCCGGGAAAGCAAAAATGGAAATCCCGGCGGGCATGTTGCCATAGCTGGAATATACGCTATACGTTTTCGATAACATCGGGAAGTTACCTCGCATCCGTGCCTGGTTTACATGCGGCGTGGCTGCACGATTGAAGCTGGAGGTTCAATGCAAGACGGGCGGGGATCTTCCGACAGTCATCAAATAGGATACCGCTCAGATATAGACGGCCTTCGCGCCGTGGCAGTGCTGTCTGTGATTGCTTACCATCTATCGCCTAAAATCCTCCCTAATGGCTATTTGGGCGTGGACATCTTCTTTGTCCTGTCTGGCTATTTAATTACAAAGGTCATCTGGCGCGAGGCGCTCAATAAGACATTCACGATTGCACGCTTTTATGAACGCCGCGTCCGGCGGATACTTCCAGCGCTGGTCGTCGTTCTTATTGTCGTCTCCGTCTGCGCCATTGCGCTGCTGCTGCCTGTTGACCTGACAGGTTTTGCAAAGAGTGTTTTTGCCAGCCTTGGTTTCGTTGCAAACATATATTTCTGGAGAGACACGGATTATTTCGCGCAACTTGCCGAACAAAAGCCACTGCTTCACGTTTGGTCTTTGGGGGTTGAGGAACAGTTTTACATTATTTTTCCGCTAATGGTGGTTCTATGTATCCGATGGCGACGTTCAGCATTGTTGCCGCTTACCTCAGTGCTTGTGGCGCTCTCCCTCTTCGCCAATATTTGGCTTAGCAGATCAAGTGCGGAAGGAGCAGCCTTTTACCTTCTCCCTACGCGCGCATGGGAAATAGGCGCGGGCGCGCTTCTGGCGTTGACACCGCCGGTCATGGTTGCCCGTCCATGGCTGCGTCATTGCCTGGCGCTACTTGCAGCAGTACTCCTGTTCACCAGCTTGTGCTTCACTGGAATTCCGCTGGGCGGCCTTGTTCCAGCGGCCCTGTGGGTGGTGCTGGGCACAACCTTGGCAATTCAACTGGGAGATGCTGGTGGCAATTGGCTTTCTCTCGCACTCTCCAAGTCCGCGCTGGTATGGGTTGGGCTCATCTCCTATTCTTTGTACCTCTGGCATTGGCCGATCTTCGTTTTCGCTCACTATTACCTCGTGAAAACTTCCCTGTCTGCGGTTGAGGCATCATTGGCGGTACTGCTGACTTTTGTGCTGGCTACGTTGTCCTGGCGTTATGTTGAGCGGCCCTTTCGCAATCGTTCGATGAAAATTGGCCGCGTGCTGGTTTGGGTTTTGTGCGGATGCGCGGTGCCTGCGTTTGTCTCCATGGCTATCCTGTTGTACAAAGGGTTTCCCGCGCGGTTCAATGAAGATGCAGAGCGGGTCAGCGCCGCAGTCGGTTCTGAATATCATTGCAGCGTGACAGAATATATCCATTTTGGCAATTTGCATGCCTGTCCCATGTTTTTGCCAAGCCGTGATCCGAAAGACGCAACTGTCGCCCTCGTCGGCAACTCTCACGCGCAGATGTATGCGCCGCTTGTAACCGGATTTTTGCAGGCGAATCATCAGGAGGGCATTCTCGTTCCACTGAACAGATGCCTGCCCATGCCGGACTACAATATATCTCCGTCATGCATGGCTTCTGCCGCTGAAAATTTGTCTGCGGTAGAAGCCCTCCCGCGCATCCGTATTGTTATTCTTTCCATGACCTGGGAACACCCCGGTCAGATGTACACATCGACGGGACTGACGACCTCAAGGAGCAAATCAAAATATCTTTTTGAGAGCCTTGATCGCCTGATTCAGAATTTGCAGCAGAGCGGCAAGACGGTGGTGTTGGTGGGTCCTGTCAAGCCACCAACCTGGGATGCGGCCTCAGTTGTGGCTCGCGACATGGCTTTCGGCCACAAGATCACAGAGCCAATGTTTTTACCTGAGAGCACGTTCCTGGCTGAGCAGGGCGACGTCCTTGCACATTATGCATCTCGGAACGACATCATTTTTATTCGCCCTGACCGTATCCAGTGCAAGGAGGGCCGATGCGACTTCTTCCGCGATGGATCAGCGCTGTTTGCAGACTCCAGCCATATCGCAGAAGGGGCTCTACCGCTCTTTTGCCCGGTATTCGATCCAGGGTTACAGCAAGCTTTTATTCGAGCCAATCTTCCCTTGGCGGGTGGCTCGCCCATCTCCAAACCATCGGAATGATGGTTTATGAACTTTCCGCGCCATGAGCCTTTGCTGTCAGATGTCCGCTGCTACGAGCTCTTTTCCACGATAAAACGAGGTCTGGCCTTTACTTCAGAGTATATTTTTGCGAGGTATTGTCCGATGACTCCAAGGCAAAGCAACTGTATTCCCCCCAGCATGCAAAGGGGAATCACAATAGAGGCCCAGCCCGGAACAGCGGAAGGATTGAAAAACCTGGTGGCTAAAGCCCATGCGGCAATTCCAAAACTGAAAAGAGAAACACTCATGCCGAGTATCGTAATAATCTTCAGCGGTATCTCGGTAAACGATGTAATACCATTCAAAGCGAGTGATACCATCTTGGTGATCGTGTACTTTGTTTCTCCTGTATAGCGTGCTTGCCGGTCATAGTAGACCAGTTCATATTGAAAACCAAGCTGCGGTATTAATCCCCTCAGAAGCAAATTGGTTTCTTTACAGTTCCGCAACTCCTCCACCACGCGTCGGCTCAGCAGCCGATAATCAGCGTGGTTAAACATCAGTTCAACGCCCATGGCCTGCAGTAGCCGGTAATAGCTTTCCGCGGTAGTGCGCTTCAGGAAGTTATCTGTCTCGCGGCTGCGCCTGACGCCATAGACAATTTCGGCTCCGCGCATATAGGCACGCACCATATCTTCTATTGCGGTAATGTCGTCCTGGAGATCAGCGTCCATACTGATCAATACATCGCCCGGAGCGGTAAGTAATCCCGCAAGGATCGCACTCTGTTGACCGAAGTTTCTGGATAGCTTGATGCCGTGTATTCGAGCGTCTTCTTTCGCCAGGCCCTCGATGACATTCCAGGTTTCGTCAGCAGAGCCATCATCGACAAAATATATAGATGGCTCAACAATCAACGCATTTTGAGTTAGTCTATCAAGCAAGATGCCAAGGCGTGAAGCCGCTTCCGGCAACATCTTCTCTTCGTTATAGCAAGGAATCACAAGGGTAAGTTTTGGGCAGGAAGCGCGGCGAGCCGTTTGAATCATAGGACATCCTTCATACTAAGCCTGAAAATGAGATTGAGTGTTCTGTGCCGTCGAATCTAAAGCCAATCTTCTTCCACAACGAACGGCATACAACGATGAGATTGTGCGTGGCGGGAGTAATCATCACACTCATCGCATGGAATCACTCTTGCATAGCAATAGAAACGCTATCAACTGGTGAGTCCTGGCAGGATTTCTGTTATTGTTGCACGATTGCCTTGGTATATACCGGAAATACGGTCCAGTGCTCGGAGGGTTTAGAACACGTGCATTCGCTGGATTAGGCGCTGCCATTTGGTTTATTCTGCTTATGGCTCCGGCTGCGCGAAGGCTAGCTACCATGGGATTTGTTTTAAGCGTCCTTTACTTCGTTACGTCTTACCTCACGCCACCCGTTCTATTCGGGCCATTGGCGATGTTTCGTATTGAGCTAATCCTCGCGGTACTGCTTTTATTTGTGTCGATTCCAAAGTTAATGGGATCTGTCATTCTGAAAACTCCGCAGTCTCTGGCCTTGATTGGGTTGGCGTTTGCCGGGTCTTTATCTGTGCTTTTTGGAATGCATTGGGCCTGGGGGGCTCTGCTAGCGTTTCCGACATTTCTTCCATGCGTATACGCCTATATACTCGTCTGTCTGCACGCCAACTCAAAAAAGAAGTTGCAGATTATTGTGTTTATGCTGCTGATTGTCTGCTTGTTTGTGATTACTAAAGGGTACATTGATGAAAGGCGGGGAGTTTCGGGGGATAACACACCTCAAACTGAGGATTCGGAGAGTTTCAATTCCCGTCTGTGGGACATGGAGCATCCATATATTTTCACAATGAGGAACGACGCGGGAGAATCTATTTATCGGCTGAGAGGACTGGGAATCATCAGCGACCCAAATGATTTTGGTCAATTGATAATCTGTCTAATTCCACTGATGTTCATCTTCTGGCGGCCAAAGAAGACGCCTGGAAATATTGTATTTGTCTTGATTCCAGTGTGTGTGCTGCTGTTCGGGGTGTATTTGACACACTCGCGCGGCGCCGTGCTGGCTTTGATGGCAATGCTAATCTTGGCGGCACGGCGGCGTACCGGAACCATACCGGCGGTGTTGATTGCGGCCGCGGTATTTATTGCGGCAATGGCGCTGAACTTTACGGGCGGGCGCGACATTTCTTCCGGTGCCGGATCGGACCGCACAGCCCTTTGGAGCGCAGGATTGCAAATGTTGAAGTCCCATCCATTTTTCGGAGTGGGTCTGGGGAGTTTTACCGATAACTGCGACGGTTGCGGTCTTACTGCTCATAACTCGCTGGTAATTTGCGCGGCAGAGCTGGGCCTGTTCGGATTGTACTTCTGGTGTCTATTCCTTTTTCCTTCAATAAGGGACGCTGTAGCGCTTGCTTCGCCATCAAAAGTGAGTGAAGCAAACCCTCTTATTCCAGAGAAAGCACTTTTCGAATCGGCAAGTGGCGGGGTTGTGGTCATAGGAAAAGAAGAGATCAACCACCTTGGGCGATTACTGGTTTTGTCGTTTACGGGTTTTCTGGTGGCCGGATGGTTTTTGTCTCGCGCTTATGTCATGACGTTCTTTCTGCTAGGGGGTATGATTGAGGCAGTTTACGAAATGGCTCTGCGTAGAGGCATGATCGCTCCCCGCCTGCGGATGAAGCGCGTGCTTTCATACACGGGCATATTGGCAATATCGCTGATTATCCTGATGTACATTCTGCTGCGAACGGTGAATCTGATGCACTGAGTCAGGAGGTTGAGAAGTTTATTCGATTCTGGCCAGGAATAGAGGACAAACTGATTTTGCGCGGTCGGAGGTTCAAGCAAACTGTATGAAAATTGCCCACGTGGGTTGACAGCATGGAGATTGGAGGGGCCGAGACGCTCGTGTCTCAGATGTGCCGTCTGCAACGTGAACAGGGCCATGAGTTGAGCATCTACGCGGTGGCGGCTCTTGGCCCGCTTGGCGAACAGATGCGGGCAGAAGGCTTTGCCGTGCAGGCGAACGTGGGTCGTCACGTGTCAGAGGCCGCGCGTAATTTCTATCGAATCTTTAAAAAGTCGCATTTAGACGTGGTCCATCTTCATAACCCCACGCCCACTGTGTATGCCGGCATGGCGGCCCGGGTAGCCGGCGTGCCGGTCATCGTTTCAACGCGACACAGTCTCGTGGCCCCTCCGCGAAAGCTGATTACGGAATTGAAGTACGCTGTTGCGGCTGCCGTGTGCGACTGGATCGTCGGCATCTGCGACGCGACCGTAAATAATCTGAAAAGCATTCACAGCATTGCAGCCCGAAAAATTGTGCGCGTTTACAATGGCGCAACACCGCTTCAGCGAGTGGCGAGGGAACATTGGCCTCCTAAAACTGGATTCACATTGGTTTACGTCGGCCGGCTTGAGCCCGTGAAGAACCACGCGCTCCTGCTGAAGGCCTTTTGCGCGGCGCTTCAGCTTATGCCGAGCCTGCAACTTTGGATGGTAGGCGATGGAAGTGAACGCAGGATGCTGGAGGATTTGGCCGCGAAATCAGGCATTGCTTCGCAGGTTAAATTCTTTGGGCAGCAACTTGACGTAGCGCCTTATTTTTCAGCGGCAGATGCTTTCATCATGTCGTCGAGGTCGGAGGGGTTGCCCATCTCGCTGTTGCAGGCGTTTTCGCTTGGGTTGCCCGCAATTGTGACGGACGTGGGCGGGATGGCGGAAGTTGTCCGGCTGGCGAAGGCAGGCTTGACGGTCTCTGTCGCAGACCCCGCCGAGATGGCTGCGGCGATTCTTCGGCTGGCAGCCAACCCCGCGGAACGGGCGCAATTTGCGGCGAATGCGGAGGAGGCCTTCCACGCGCGCTTTACTCTGCAAGCCATGGCCGATGCTTACATGGACCTCTACCAGAACTCTCCGCGAATCCGGCGCGCAGTAAAACGCTGATTCTCACCTATGAAAAGATCAGCAATCAAGTTGCATTGAGGCAAAGCACCAAAACCAAGGTCAACGACTAAACTCCAGTTAGATGCCTCTCGGCAAATAGTGAATATCGTTAATAACAGGTAAAAATCGCTGTTCCGGCCAGTCTTACTTATGAAAGGCTACCAGGTTTTCCGCAGTGAGGCGGCAAAGGCTACAATGATTGTCTCGGGGAGATTTGTATGGGCAAAAACTCGCGCATCGATCGGCCGCCCGTAGTGGTGGCCGGCGCCTATCAAACCGGCGTTGTGCTGATGAGGAACCTGGTTCGCCGAAAGGTGGAAACCTGCTGCATTGATTGCGATGCCTCCCAGCAAGGATTCAGAACGGTTTACGGAAAAGCTTATGTATGTCCCAATCCAGATACTCATCCGGCGGAGTGGGAGATCTTCATGATTGAACTGGCAAAGAGCCTGGGGCGCAAGCCGGTTCTGATTGCCAGTGCTGACCAGTTTGTCACCGCGATTGCTGACCATGCAGCCGCTTTGGAACCATACTTTACTTTTAGAGCAGCTTCAGCAGCAACACAAGCTCTGCTGGCGACCAAGAAAAGGCAGTATGAGATTGCGGAAATTAACGGGCTGCCTGTCCCTAAAACCAGATATATCGAGTCCATCGACACACTGCGCAACTTCGCTGCCGAGGCGCGGTTTCCATGTCTTATTAAACCAGTGCATTTTCGGGAGTGGGAAAAGTTAGCTGCCGGACATCCCCTGTTAAATCAAAAGACAGCTTTAGCCTTTTCCGGGAACGAACTGGAAGCGGCGTACCGCACGGTAGAAAGCGTCACGCCAGCGGTAGTGGTACAGGAGATCATTGAGGGGCCGGACGACGCCAAATTGGTTTACCTTTCGTGTTATGGGCGGAAAGGAAAGCGCCTGGGATCCTGCATGGTTCGTGAGCTCAGAACCACGCCGATATATTTTGGATCAGCAAGTGTTGTGGAGCCGGTCAGCGAATCGGAAATTGAGGATCTTTGCGATCATTTCTTCCAGTCGATTGAGTATGAGGGTCTCTGCGAACTGGAACTGAAGCGGGATAGCCGGGACGGCTGCGTGAAGTTGATCGAAGCGAACCCCCGGTACAGCGTTACTGCGGACGCGGCGCCGTACGCCGGAGTCGATCTTGGTTGGCTGCATTATCTGGACCTGATCGGGGAATCGGTAGAGCCAGTGAAGTGGAATGGGAAGCATTTCCACCATATTGTGCTCCGGCGCGATGTAAATTGCTTTCGCAGCTATCTCGATGCTGGACTGATCACCTGGGGCGGCCTTGCCCGGTCTTACAAGCGCGCTAAGTATTTTGATTTTGACCTTCGCGACTGGCGACTGACGGCCGAGACCAGCGTCTATTTGCTCAAGGTTCTGCTTTACCCGGCCTACAGAAAACTCTTTCCGAAACGAAGCTGAGCTGAGATAAGAAACATTATAACGGTGGATTCTAAATTGCCGTATTATCGAACACAAGCGAAAAGCATACGGCCAAAGTTTTTCTGATTCGGCGGAACAGAATCTTCATCCTTGCCCAGCCGGATAATTCGCGAGAAGGTTGTGTTAGCTTCGAGCCAACGGTGAATATGGTCAGCGTCCCATCCTTGAAGCTCTTTCACCAAATATTCATGGCTCTCGCCCATGTCAAAAAACATTACGCGGCGCGTAGCTGAATCCATCAGATGAAGCAAATCTTCAGCGCTCGTATTCGCGCGATACATGATATAGTGGTGCGCGAGACTAAGGCACGATGTTATGTCATATTTGTCTTGCAGCGTCTGGAGGTAAGTGACAACATCGCCGCGATGCACCTGCTCTGGTCTCAGGCCATACATCACTCTCCCGACAGAAATAGATGTTGGATCCCGTTCTACTCCCTGAGACCGGAATCCAGCTTTTCCCATCTCGGCAACGAACCATCCATAAGCAGAGGCCACATCCAGATAGCTGCTGGACTCTGACGGCATCAAGCCCTCAGCGCGCAGAAACTCCGTCATCTTGGCCAGCCTGTCTGAGCAGCGACGCACCAGAGTCCACGTAGCAACCTCTGGCGAATCAATCGGCTGATACAGCTCTCGCCGTCCCTTCAGCCATGAACAATCGAGTAAAAGATCCTGAAGCGGCGTGGAAACAGTAGACTTTAAGATCAGACCAGAGACAGTGTGAACTCCTTTCATGTACGCAATTGCCAGCCGGTGGTGGCCTTCGCTCACCTGAAAACATGAGGAGTCTTTGATCGGATTAACGGCAATATACTCGTACGGATTCCTCTCATAATTCGGGATATCCGCGTGAATAGCGTGCACATCCAATTCGCGATAAGCATAGGTAAAACGCTTGGCTCCCCACTGAATCTGTGCGGGAATCACAGCGTCAAAATACTTGCCAAACAGTTCAATATTCAAACATGCATTTTTGTAATAGTCGGTTTGCTTAAAAATCTCCGGCTCCCATAGCCGTTCACCGATGCTGTCATACTCGCGCAGCAGCTTGACGTGCGGCCACTCTGAGATGGGAGACGAGGCATGGCGAAGATCGCCGATCATACGAGCAAAGGTGGCCACAGGCACACCATTGTCTCCGCCGCGCAGGCAAGCATCGACCGGAATGGGAGCGAGTCTCATCTTTAACTTAAAGACTCTGTAACTCCTCCTGAAGTTGGCTATATTTTGTCGGGCCAGTATCGGAAGGCGCTTCGTATAAGTAGCTTGGATCGAAGGCACAATTCCGGTTTTCTGTGGGGGTAAGGGGTATTTATTTGGCGCTCCCCAGCCGGCAGGTTGTGGGCGGGTTAGCAGCGCCCTGAGCCTGTCCGTGTAGCGAACGATGTGCCGCGGCAGCATCTCGGATAGTATGATGAGCCGTTTATGATCTTCCGGCTCCAACACGCGCATCAGGTAAATAAGACCGAAAAGAACGATCAA
>Ga0302277_1002973_pt1 | contig 11822 bp, 9 predicted proteins | sample III_Bog_N3_1_FD_198759 | JGI IMG/M metagenome (GOLD analysis project Ga0302277, IMG submission 198759) | Peat permafrost microbial communities from Stordalen Mire near Abisko, Sweden - III_Bog_N3_1 | ecosystem: Environmental > Terrestrial > Soil > Wetlands > Peat | place: Sweden: Abisko... | reverse complement strand
TATTCGCATAAGCGATAAAACACAGCCCTATAATATCTATATTGAAGGAGATGGCCGTTCTTGGCTAGCGGCCCATGAACCGTCAACAGATCCCACTCCCCATAAGTTTCTTGGACTTGCGCTAGCTTCAAAGGACGCCGCGGAAAATGTCATTTATTTAGCGCGACCATGCCAGTTTACATCCCTTAATCGTGATCCATTTTGTGCACAGACCTATTGGACAGATCGACGTTTTTCTGAAGAGGTGATTACATCGCTTAATCAAGCCATTGATCATTTTGTCAGTCCTTTTACGAACCAGAAAAACTTAAACATAATCGGTTATTCAGGAGGGGGGGCGATCGCTGTTATAATCGCAGCACGACGCCATGACGTTCTTTCTATTCGAACTGTTGCAGGCAATCTTGACCAAGAAGAAGTTAACGTGATTCATCACGTTGATCAGATGCCGGGATCGCTCAATGCACGAACTTTTGCTCTACAGGTAGCTTCTATTCCGCAAATGCACTTTAGTGGTGTTCGTGATGACGTCATTCCACCGGCAGTAAGTGAGGATTTTCGCAGAGCGTCTAGTCTATCCCCCTGCATAGAATTACAAGCGTTACCCTTCGCCAATCACGAGGATGGATGGATAGAAAACTGGAGTGCTCTTCTTAAGGAACCTTTGCCCTGCCAGCCAGGAAGGTCGGTCATAGACCCAAAATGAGTTACCCTATGGGCGACTCACTTAGCGGGATAAAGAACACCTTTGTGATGGGGGCATAATAGAAAATTGTATCAACATATGGATATTTTTGGGTTATAAAGATGTGTTGTAAGGCTCTAAATAACATCTTTATCTTGAAGAAGAAAATGAGTTGCATCTCAATCATTATCTTGGCATATTCCTTTTCCGTTTAGGCTAAAACGGACCCCAAACAAGCTGAGGATAAAGTGAATAACCCTTCGTTGTCGAAACGAACGAGTATGACTGCGCCTGACAATATGACGGCGCTTCTTGTGCTTTCCGATGGTACTCTTTTCTGGGGAAAGGGGGTGGGCGCTCAAGGGGCTAGTGTTGGAGAGATTTGTTTCAACACCTCGATGACTGGGTATCAAGAGATACTAACAGATCCAAGCTATGCAGGACAAATTATCACTTTTACTTTTCCACATATTGGTAATGTTGGGACTAATGACCAAGATATAGAATGCGACAAACCCCGTGCGCGTGGTCTTATTCTGCGTACAGACATTACCGATCCATCCAATTGGCGCTCTATCGAACCTTTTAATGCATGGCTGGTAAAAAATAATCTTATAGGAATTACGGGCATTGATACGCGCGCCCTTACATCACACATTCGTGATAAAGGCGCCCCAAACGGAGTTATTGCCTATGCCGAAGATGGCCAATTTGATTTAGATGATTTACTAAATCGAGCCAAATCCTGGCCCGGACTTGAAGGGATGGATCTTGCACGTGAAGTCTCGTGCACACACGTTTATGAATGGAATGAACCCTTATGGCAGCGGACAATACCCACCCAACGCTTTCATGTGGTTGCCATCGATTATGGTGCTAAGAAAAATATACTACGATGCCTGGTTAGCGCTGGATGTCGTGTCACGGTCGTGCCATCAACAATAACTAGCGAAGAGATCTTTTCACTTTGTCCAGATGGTGTCTTTTTATCAAATGGTCCTGGCGATCCTGCTGCAACAGGACTTTATGCCGTTTCCACAATACGAGCTATTCTTGAACGCCGTATACCACTCTTTGGTATTTGCCTAGGTCATCAGTTATTAGCGCTTACGATCGGTGCGAAGACCGCCAAAATGAAATTGGGGCATCGTGGGGCTAATCAGCCTGTAAAAGATTTGCAAACAGGGAAAATAGAAATTACAAGTCAAAATCATGGTTTTGAGGTTCTTACTGAAACATTGCCTACGAGTGCCGAAGTAACGCATGTAAGCCTTTTTGATGGGTCGAATGAGGGGGTGCGGCTTAAAGACCAAGCTGCTTTCTCGGTCCAGTATCATCCAGAGGCTTCACCTGGTCCTCACGATAGTCACTACCTTTTTAAACGATTTATCGACATGATCGAAGCGGATAAAGCTTCACGAAAGGCCGCCTGATGCCCAAACGTACTGATATTAAGTCAATTTGCATTATTGGAGCTGGGCCGATTGTAATAGGCCAGGCATGTGAATTTGATTATTCAGGCGTCCAGGCTTGTAAGGCATTGCGTGAAGAGGGGTATCGTATTGTTCTAGTCAATTCAAATCCGGCCACCATAATGACGGATCCCAATTTGGCAGATGCAACATATATAGAACCTATAACACCTGAAATTGTTACAAAAATTTTGGAACGTGAAAAGCCAGATGTGCTTCTTCCGACAATGGGTGGCCAGACAGCTCTTAATACGGCGATGTCACTTGCGAAAGATGGAACACTCGATCGGTTAGGCGTAAAACTTATTGGCGCTAATCGGGCAGCCATCGAAAAAGCTGAAGATCGTTTTCTTTTTCGTGAAGCAATGGCAAAGATTGGGTTATTATCGCCTAAAAGTCGTGTTGTTAAAACGCTCGATGAAGCCCAAAACGCTTTACCGGATATTGGCTTGCCTGCTATTATACGCCCCAGTTTTACATTGGGGGGCACAGGAGGGGGTATTGCTTACAATCGTGCTCAATATTCTGAGATTGTTGCAAGTGGTATCGCCGCAAGTCCCGTCCATGAAGTGCTCGTTGAAGAATCGGTATTGGGTTGGAAAGAGTATGAAATGGAAGTCGTGCGAGATCGCAATGACAACTGTATTATCATTTGCTCTATCGAAAATATTGACCCTATGGGAATTCACACAGGGGATAGCATTACCGTAGCCCCGGCTTTAACGTTAACAGACAAAGAATACCAAATTATGCGTAACGCTTCGATCGCCGTCTTGCGTGAAATCGGAGTCGATACGGGAGGTTCCAACGTACAGTTTGCCATAAATCCTGCTGATGGGCGCATGGTCGTCATAGAAATGAACCCTCGCGTTAGCCGTTCATCAGCCTTAGCGAGTAAAGCAACCGGTTTTCCTATTGCTAAAATTGCGGCAAAACTTGCTGTTGGATATACGTTAGATGAATTAAAGAACGATATTACGGGCAACACACCGGCTGCTTTTGAGCCAACACTTGATTATGTGGTTACAAAGATCCCGCGCTTTGCTTTTGAGAAATTTCCGGGTACAGAGCCTCTTTTAACGACAGCCATGAAGTCTGTAGGTGAAGTTATGGCTATTGGGAGGACATTTCAAGAATCTCTTCAAAAAGCGTTGCGAGGTCTTGAAATTGGACTCAATGGTTTTAATGAAATGCGCAGCATGAAAGATGCCGACCAAAATGATTTGCACGCGGCTCTTGCACGGCCTACTCCCGATCGTATTTTAGTTATTGCGGAAGCCTTGCGCCGTGGCATGTCTGTCGAACAAATTAATTCAATTTGTAAATATGACTTATGGTTTATACGACAAATAGCTGAAATTGTTGACGCAGAAAAATCAGTTCGAGAGCAAGGGTTGCCGCGCGATGCTGTCGGTTGGCAGAACCTGAAGAAACGAGGCTTTAGTGACTCACGTCTTGCGCAACTTGTCGGTAAAAAGGAAGGCGATGTTTCGGCCTTAAGGCGTAAATTTAAAATTGCTCCCGTCTTTAAACGAATCGATACATGTGCTGCCGAGTTTGCTTCCCATACGCCTTATCTTTATTCAACGTATGAAGGTAATGGTATTCAATTGGCTCAATGTGAAGCGGATGTTTCAGATCGACAAAAAATAATAATTCTTGGAGGCGGTCCAAACCGTATAGGTCAAGGCATTGAATTTGATTATTGTTGCGTTCATGCGGTTATGTCTTTACGTGAAAAAGGCTATGAGACAATTATGGTCAATTGTAATCCAGAAACCGTTTCTACGGATTACGACACATCAGATCGTTTGTATTTTGAATCCTTAACCGCTGAAGATGTTATTGAGATTGTTATCAAAGAGCAAACACGAGGTCAGTTGTTGGGGGTTATAGTCCAATATGGTGGTCAGACACCTCTTAAACTTGCGCGCGCGCTTCAAGATGCGAAAATTCCTATTCTCGGAACATCTCCGGATGCGATTGATCTTGCGGAGGACCGTGAACGGTTTCAGGTCCTTCTCAAAAAATTAAAGTTAAAGCAACCCGCCAATGGACTGGCACGAAGTCTTGAAGAAGCGGAACGGGTTACTGACCGTATTGGTTATCCTGTGGTTATACGTCCATCCTATGTCCTCGGCGGACGTGCTATGGAAATTGTCTATGATATTGATGGTTTGCGCCGTTATATGCAGAAAGCCGTTTATGTATCAGGAACCAGCCCTGTTCTTATCGATCATTATCTTCAGGACGCGATAGAGGTCGATGTCGATGTAGTAGCCGACGAGGAATCTCAGTTTGTTGCGGGCATTATGGAACATATTGAAGAGGCTGGTATTCATTCGGGAGATAGTTCATGTGCCTTGCCTCCACATTCGCTTCCGGCCGTAATTGTTAAAGAAATTGCCAGACAGTCTGAGCTTCTGGCCAAATCTATTGGAGTTGTTGGGTTAATGAATGTGCAATTCGCGGTAAAAGAATCCGACATTTATATCCTTGAAGTTAATCCACGGGCGAGCCGTACGGTTCCTTTTGTCGCAAAGGCAGTTGGGCTTCCCATTGCCAAAATAGCTGCACGCTTAATGGCTGGAGAAAAGCTTAAAGATTTAAAATTAAATCATGTGTTGCCATCTTACTTGGCCGTAAAAACACCTGTTTTTCCGTTTGCTCGTTTTCCGGGGGTTGACGTTGTGCTGGGCCCTGAAATGAAGTCGACGGGCGAGGTCATGGGACTTGACCTCAATTTTGCCCGAGCCTTTGCAAAAGCGCAGATTGGGGCGGGTATTAATTTGCCGCTCAAAGGAACATGTTTTATTTCTGTTAAAGACCGTGATAAAGTTGCCATAATACTAATGGCCTGGCAGCTTGTTAACCTTGGGTTTCATTTGATTGCGACATCAGGAACAGCCCAAGCTCTCGAGAAAGCCGGCGTGCCAGTCAAATATGTCAACAAAGTTTATGAAGGATCCCCTCATGTTGTTGATGCCATGATTAATGGTGAAGTCCAGCTCATGATTAATACGACAGCAGAAGGTGCCCAAATGGTGAGTGATAGTTACAGTCTTCGCCGTACAGCCCTCATGCAGGGAATTCCTCATTATACGACGATGCCAGGCGCAAGAGCTGCTATCCAAGCTATTGCCGCACTGCAAACGGGAAGCCTTGAAGTTACACCACTTCAGGATTATCTTAAGGCTTCCTGAATAACCTTGTGTCGCTTCGGTAGGATTCCGAACCTACTGAGGATGTGATTTGTTGTTTTTTAACTGAGGCGCTATGACTGATAAAGTACCAATGACAAAACTTGGCTGTGAAAAGCTGGAAGATGAACTCAGAAATCTTAAAAATGTTGAACGCCCAGCTGTAATTAAAGCTATTGCCGAGGCGCGTGAACACGGAGATCTCTCTGAAAACGCTGAGTATCATGCAGCTCGTGAGCGCCAAAGCTTTATTGAAGGTCGCATTCAAGAACTTGAAGATAAAGTAAGTCGAGCTGAAATAATTGATGTCAGTAAGCTTGACGGGCATGTTGTTAAATTTGGAGCAACAGTAACTCTCCTTGACGATGATACTGAAGAAAAGGTTATCTACCAAATTGTTGGAGAAGATGAGGCTGATATTAAAGCAGGACTTTTGTCCGTTACTTCTCCGTTAGCACGTGCTTTAATCAATAAGTCGGTTAAAGATACTGTGGAGGTAAGCACCCCCAAAGGATCAAAGTCCTATGAAGTCGTAAAGGTCGATTTCCGATAATGGATGCCCTACAGGGTGCAGGGCTTTACTCTATTTCTCGCATCCTTTCCCTACAACATGAGTGATTGGTAATGCATCAAATTATCGAACTCATTAAGCAACATGGTAATCTTTTTTATCTAATTACGTTTGTTTGGACCGCCCTTGAGGGCGAAACTTTTGTCCTCCTCGCCGGACTTGTTGCTCAACGGGGTTTGCTTAATGTCTGGCTTCTATTTCCCGCCGCTTGGCTGGGCAGTATGTTTGGCGATCAAGTCTTCTTCTATCTTGGCCGCCGTTTTGGGCCTTATCTGCTAAAATTTTTATCAAGATTTCAGCCTAAAATTGACAAAGCTCTTGGTGGGCTCGAGAAATATGCTGTTATCTTTATTTTATCTTACCGGTTTATGTATGGCATAAGAAATATTAGTGGATTTGCTGTTGGATTAAGCCATATCGCTTGGAAAAAGTTTACGTTCTGGAACGCGATTGCGTCCTTTATTTGGGCAAGCGTTTTTGTTGGCTTTGGCTATTTCTTTGGCGATGCTATAGGCAATCTCCACCAGAAACAGACAATTGTAGAGGATAGTGTTCATCAATTGACACTAGGTGTTCTTGGGTTATTTGCACTTATTTTTGTTGTAAAAATTGCCCTTTTACACTGGCAAAGTCGCATAAAACGCAAATCCTAATCTTTGTGATCAAATTGTAAAGATGCGAGACGTGCGTATAGCCCGTTTTCAGCTATCAAGCTGTGGTGATTGCCGGACGCGACAATCTGTCCTTGATCCATTACCAAAATACGCTCTGCATTCATAACGGTTGCCAAGCGATGCGCTATAATTAATGTTGAACGTCCCTGCATTAATTGATCAAGTGCTTTATGGACAAGGCTCTCGCTTTCAGCATCAAGCGCGGAGGTCGCTTCATCAAGTAAGAGTAACGAGGGGTTACGTAAGATAGCTCTTGCAATGGCAATGCGCTGCCGCTGCCCACCTGAAAGTCGCACCCCTTTTTCTCCTAAATGGCTGCCATACCCATCAGGTAAAGCGGAAATGAATTCATCAGCATAGGCAGCCTTTGCAGCAGCACGAATTTCTTCTTTTGTAGCGTTTGGTTTACCATAACTGATGTTTTCCCAAGCATTTGTAGAGAAAATAACTGGATCTTGTGGAACAAGACCTATGCGCGATCGAATAGCGGAAGGATCCGTTTGCTTAATATCAATGCCATCAAGTCGTATACAGCCCTCTTGAGGGTCGTAAAATCGAAGGGCCAATTGAAATAGAGTTGTTTTTCCTGCCCCACTCGGCCCCACAATCGCAACACGTTGGCCAGATTTAATTTCAAATGATATATCTTTTAGCGCCTGAACATCTGCTTTTGAAGGATACACAAAAGTTACTTGTTCAAAGGTAAGTCGGCCTTGGGCTGCGGGAAGAATCAAGGGGATGGCCGGGGCTATGATTGCGGAAGGGGTCTGCAGAAGCTCAAAAATGCGCTCCGTTGCACCTGCCGCACGATGTAAATCACCGGCTGTCTCACTGATAGCACCGATAGCACCTGCAGCAATAGCAGCATAACCAACAAAAGCTGATAATTGACCTGCTGTAATCACATGATTAAGAACATCGTGTCCTCCAATCCAGAGGATGATCCCAATTGCCGAGAAAACCAGAAAAATGACGAGCGCTGTTAAAGCAGCACGCCAGCGAATGTGACGCGTTGCGGCCAACAATGAATATTCGACACTTTCATTGTAGGTTTTTCGGCAGATTGGTTCATGGCCAAAAGCTTGAATAGTGCGGATTCCATATATTGTTTCTTCAGCACTTGCGCTGACATCCGCAATACGTTCCTGATTAGCTTTGGATAACTTACGAACTTTTCGCCCCATAAAAATAATAGGCAGAATCACAAAAGGAATGCCTATGAGAACAAATCCCGTAAGTTTCGGGTTTGTGGTTAACATCATGATCAGCCCGCCAACAAACAATACAGAATTACGTAAGGCTACAGATATTGATGATCCTATGAGCGCTTGCAAAATACTGCTGTCCGACGATAGCCGAGACAAAATATCGCCACTACGCATGACTTCATAAAAAGCAGGGCTTAGTGTTAAAAGATGATTATAGATGGCCCGTCTTAAATCAGCGATGACGCGCTCTCCTAGCCACGTAACAAGCGAATAGCGTGAATAAGTCGCAAGAGCGAGGACTATGATGGCTCCTAAGAGACGAAAAAGTGTTTCATCAAGAAGAGCTGGGTTGTCGGCGACGAAGCCTCGATCAATAACGTAGCGCAAGCCACCGACAATGCTTAAAACGGTAGCTCCCGCTACGAAGAGTGCAAAAAGAGCACTTACAATGACAATTTTATAGGGTTTTAGATAGGGGATGAGGAGGCGCAACGCTCCCACTGGTGTCGACTGACGCGGAATACTAGCGGAAGGAGGGGAATCAGAGTGAGACATCAAGATCCTCGATTAACATATTGTGTTTTCAGAAAAACCAACGGTAATTTGCCCGAGAGTGCGTTGCTATCCCTGACCTTATTTGTGATAAATAGCAAGCAATTTCATGCTGTTAATTAAAATATGCCTCTTTATTCTTTTTATCTTCTGGACAGATAAGCCTCCACAGAATACAGAAGAGCTTTCGTCAGGGGTCGATTCGTCTTTGCCAACACAGGTATGTGCGGGTTAAGGTTGTAGGGACTCTCGTTAATAACATAACAGAAGGCTTGGAGATTATGAGCGATATTGCGGAACGTGTGAAGAAAATCGTAGTGGAACATTTGGGTGTCGATGCCGCTAAGGTTACGGACAATGCTAGCTTCATCGATGATCTAGGCGCCGATAGCCTTGACACGGTTGAACTTGTGATGGCATTTGAAGAAGAATTTTCAGTTGAAATTCCTGATGATGCTGCCGAAAAAATCATTACCGTCAAAGATGCTGTTGATTTTATTCAGCTCAAAAAGTCGGCTGCTTAATTAAGTCCGTTCTTTTTTCAGCCACTCGTTTGGAATCACAACATGCGCCGTGTCGTTATTACGGGATTAGGTATGGTATCACCGCTAGGTGTTGGCGTTGATGTCAATTGGACTCGTCTTATCGCCGGCGAAAGTGGCTTAGGTCGTATCACGAACTTTGATCCTTCGGACATGTCATGTCAGGTTGCTGGACAGGTGCCGCGTGGCGATGGGACGGGGTTGTTTAATCCCGACAATTTCATTGAGCCTAAAGACCAAAAGAAAATGGATACATTTATTCATTTTGCGATGGCGGCGGCAGATGAGGCTATAAAAGATTCAGGCTATAAACCCACGGATGCGGAATCCCGAGAACGTTTTGGTGTGATGGTGGGGTCCGGTATTGGCGGGCTTAATGAAATATATGAAACATCGGTCGTGCTCCATGAAAAAGGACCTCGTCGTGTATCCCCCTTCTTTATTCCTAAAAGTCTTATTAACCTTGCTTCAGGGCAGATCTCTATTAAGCATGATCTAAGGGGACCTAACCATGCTGTAGTAACGGCATGTTCAACGGGAGGACATGCGCTTGGTGACGCAGCACGTCTCATTATGCTCGATGACGCAGATGTAATGCTCGCCGGAGGAACCGAAGCCGCTGTTTGCCGTGTTGGGATTGCTGGTTTTTGTGCTATGCGTGCCATGTCTACGTCTTTTAACGAGTCCCCTAGAAAGGCCTCTCGTCCCTATGACAAGGACCGAGATGGTTTCGTCATGGGTGAGGGGGCTGGTGTTGTCGTCTTAGAAGAATTTGAACATGCGAAAAAGCGTGGGGCAAAAATTTATGCTGAATTAATCGGCTATGGCATGTCAGGTGATGCCTATCATATGTCCGCCCCTGCTGAAGATGGTAATGGGGCCTATCGAGCCATGAAAGCAGCATTTAAACGAGCGGAAATTGGGGCCGATGATGTTGGGTATATCAACGCGCACGGCACCTCCACACCGCTCGGCGATGAAATCGAAATACGGGCTATTAAAAAGCTATTAGGTTCGTCCGTTGATAAAGTGTCCTTATCATCTACGAAGTCATCAATAGGACATTTACTTGGAGCCGCGGGTGCTGTTGAGGCGATTTACTCTGTAAAAGCCCTTCAGAACAATATTCTTCCTCCTACACTTAATCTCGACAATGTGTCGGAAAGCTGCCTGGGCATAGATCTCGTTCCTCATAAGGCAAAAGAAAAGAAAATCAACATTGCGGTTTCAAATTCTTTTGGATTTGGAGGTACAAACGCTTGCTTGATCTTCAAAAAATTAACGAACATCATAGCATAAACTGTTCTCTTATAATGCGTTCGCCAAGATGCTCATGCGGATCAAACAGTAAGGGTAATAATACCTTGTGATCTCGCCATATCTTTAATGATGAGGCATGTCGAATAACGGTTTCCCCGGCTTCAACTCGGACCGGGCGCTTGTCAGTATCCAACATATCAATATCGATATAACTATCTTGTGGGAGAATAGCATATTTCCAGCCGCGAGGCCGATAACCACATATGGCTGTCATAACTAGTGAATTAGCATCTAAGGGCATAATAGGCCCACCACATGAATGATTATAAGCCGTGCTTCCAGTGGGTGTCGCCACAAGAATGCCATCACCGCTATACTGAGCTATCCGTTCAATACCATCAACACTAATACGAAGTCGTGCTGATTGGGATGTTTCGCGTATAATCGAGACTTCATTAATTGCGAGCGCATCTTTTTTTGTGCCATCAGCCAAATGGGCTTCAATAAAAAGAGGGCGTAGATCAACTTTTTGAGAACTTTCGATTCGTTCTAATAAGTCTTCAATATTATAATTGTTGCATAAAAAACCTACCGATTCGGTTCGACGCATGGCAAAAATTGGAATCTTAAGGTGAAGCACGTCATAAAGTGTCTTTAAAATATGACCATCACCACCCAAAGCAACAACAACACTCGCCTCTTTTAATAAGGACTGCCCATAACGGGTTGTTAAGACAGTTAAGGCATCCTGAGCAATTTTATGATGCGCTGCGGTGAAATGGATCTTCATTTTGGTTGCTCCTTACATGCCTAATATACGCACCATATTAACAATTAATAGCACATATTCTTAAGCGTCCCTTAACGAATTTTAGGCAATTTTAAAAGCCTCAGAATACACAATTAAATGATTTCCTTTTGCATATTCTTAAGCGAAGGATTGGAAGGAGGCGCCAGTGCAGATTGATATACGCGTGCTGGAGTTATTAGCATCAAAGCTTTGTCATGATCTTGTTAGCCCTGTCAGCGCCATTAATAATGGAGTTGAGCTAATTGAGGACATAGGGGGGTCCGTAGTAGATGAAGCTATGAAGCTAATCGGCGACAGCGCAGGGCAAGCTTCGCGACGATTGAGATTATTTCGTACGGCTTATGGAAGGGCAGGTAGTGAAGAGAACTTACCTGTAAAAGAAGTTAGGCAAGTCGCCGAAAACTATTTAACAAATGGCAAGGTTACATTAAATTGGTCACTTGATCAGCCTTCAACTCATGTTGCTGAACAGCGTGGCTACCTCAAAACCCTGTTAAATATTATAATTTTATCAGAAGAAATTTTAGCGTATGGGGGAGTAGTATCTCTGCGACCAATGACAGATGATAATGTAGTGGGTTGTCGCATAGAAATTATTGGTCGTAATGCTCAGTTAACGCCGCAGATGCAAGCCGCCCTCGAAGGGATTGCGGCGATTGATGAATTAACGCCGCGCACAATACAAGCCTATATAACTGGAAGGTTTGTTTCTCACTTTGGATTTACATTCCAACATGACCAATCGATTCCCGATCGACTGGATCTTATTTTGCATGGCACCAAAAGCCTGGATTCTTTGCATGTTTGAGGGGCTAATAAGATTAGCAAATGGTAACCTTTAGGGTGT
>Ga0302277_1002970_pt1 | contig 11827 bp, 13 predicted proteins | sample III_Bog_N3_1_FD_198759 | JGI IMG/M metagenome (GOLD analysis project Ga0302277, IMG submission 198759) | Peat permafrost microbial communities from Stordalen Mire near Abisko, Sweden - III_Bog_N3_1 | ecosystem: Environmental > Terrestrial > Soil > Wetlands > Peat | place: Sweden: Abisko... | reverse complement strand
TTTGTGATGCCGCTCTTTATATTCGTAAAAACCCACAGATCGTCAAATCGATTGCTTCATTCCCCTATATCACGGCTGCATTATGACCGGGGATTGGTATAAGATCTTTGAAACATTGAATATTTCTTCATGCCGTGTATCCTTCGAGATCAAGTGAATGATTTACCGAGGCGAAGGAATGTTCTCTTCGCAAGATTCAAAAATATGAAGGGCTTTCAATTTAAGCGCAGCAAAAGCGGGGGTACCGAGAAGTTGTGGATCACGCGGTCGTGAGAAAGGAACGGTAAGGACTTCTTGAACACGTGTTGGTTTACGAGTCATAAACACTACACGGTCACCTAAATAGAGTGCTTCATCAAGGTCATGACTAATAAACAAAGTTGTAAGATTGAATGCATGAACTACATTCATGATCGTCTGTCGCCATGCGAGGGTACGTCCATAATCTAAAGCCGAGAAAGGTTCGTCTAAAATCAATAGCTTAGGTTCAATGATGAGGGCTCGCATAAGGCTAATCATTTGAGCTTGTCCTCCCGATAAGGTAAAAATCGGTTGGGCTAGATCAAAATCAGGGCGGAGTTTCTCAACAAGTGTGGCAAGCCTGTTTTTTTGTTCTTTCTTTGGAATGCCACGTAGCTGTAAAGGTAAGCGTATATTTTTAGCACAGGAACGCCATGGAAGAAGTGTTCGCCTGTAATCTTGAAAAACAAAGCCAATTTGTCCTTTTAAATCGTTGGCTCCGTTTATAGTGCCCGCACTTACTACGTCAACTCCTGTCAAAAGATTCATCAAGGTTGATTTTCCGCAACCATTGGGTCCGAAGAGAGTAATAAATTCACCTTTATTTATTTCAAAATTTATGTTGTCGAGCACGACTTTATCTTGTTCATTTTCTCTAAATACACGACGTACGGACTGAAATTCGATCATGCGCGACCTGCCCAGAAGATTGTGCGCTTTTCAAGATAAACAGAGGCTTTGTTTAAGCCATAACCTATGAGCCCAAGAACTAAGAGATAGGCATAAAGAGTAGAGACTGAACTTGTAAGGTATGAATCATAAATTCTTTGTCCTAGTCCGGTGTCCGTACCAATGAACATTTCTGAAACAACGGTCACCATAAGTGAAAGAGAGACGGATAATCGAACCCCAATAAAAATCTGGGGTAATGCTTCAAAGAACACAACGTGATAGAAGACTTGTATGCGATTAGCCCCAAAAATTTGTAAAGCACGCCTCCGTTCAGGGCTGGTATGGATGACCCCGTAACTTGCGTTAATGATCATAAGAAGAAAAGTTGGTAAAAAAGCCATAGCAATTTTACTGGCATCGCCAATTCCAAAGATCATCAGAAAAAGAGGAAAAATCGCCGTCACAGGAATGCCACGAAAGAAATCAAGAGGGCCGCCGACAATGCGGTAGATGCGTGGCATTATCCCGAGTAAGAGTCCCAAGCTTGTTCCTAAAAAAATACCTAGTCCAAAGCCTTGGATCCAACGTGCTAAGGTGGCGGCTATGTCTCTTGTGAGTGAGCCATTTGTAATAAGTTCGACGAGCCGAAGGATTACATCACATAGAGGAGGCAAAAGAAGCGGATCGACAAGCCTAAAGACATCGACTGCTATAAGCCATAAGGCTGCTAAAACGAGAAATCCGAGAAGAGGTTCCGCACGACGAGAATGCGTCATTTAAATAAACCTTGTTCAAGCCGTTCAGGTGCAACAGCGCGTAGAAAGGTAGGGTCAATGATTGTTTTAAAATTAGGTATTGCTTTGTCTTTAAAATTTGGGTCATCCCGAACGATATAGTGTGCATTATTCTCCATCAAAGTAATAAGCGAGTTATCTAATTTAATTTTATATTCATAATGTGGCCAATCTCTTTCGAGTGCGCCTTGGTCAAATTTGATAACATTTGCTAAAAAGGTGATCGCTTCTTTAGTATGAGTGTGAAGATAGCTTTCAGATTTCAGAAGTGCTCGTAAAAGGGCCTCCACATCCCTTGGACGATCCGCAAATTTTTGGGTAATCGCGATGATGGACGCATAATTGTATAGTTTGGGATCATAGAGGCGGATAGCGTTGCTGCCCAAGTTCTTAATGGCTTCATCGCCCCAAGGCTGCCACATAACGAACCCGTCAATCATTCCTCCTTGAAGAGCTTCGGGCATCGCTGGTGGTTGGAGAGGTACAGCATGAATATCACGAAGAGATAACCCTGTTTTCTCTAAAAGATGGGCTAGATAGATATAGGATACAGTCCCCGGAAGATAAGCAATTGATTTACCTTTAATATCTTTTTCATCGCGAATGCCCTTGTCTTGTCGCGCAACTAAAGCTGTTTCAGGATTGATGCCTGTTTGGGCGATAATTTTGAGCGTTGTCCCAGTAAAGGCAATATAGTTAAGAGGAACTTCAGCATAAGCCGCAACATCGGCCTTGCCAGCAATGAGATCATCTTGGCATATTTTTCCATTGGTCGTAGTTAAAAAAATGACATTAAGTCCTTCATCACGAAAATAGCCCTGTTGTTCTGCAATATAGGCCAGGGCTGATACAGCATTATTCGGGCGGCAGAACATAAGAGTCTTAGGCTCTTGAGCTTGTGCCGAGAGAGAAACGAGAAAAAGTGAAACCAATAGAATAAGTTGTATTTTCATATCTACAATTGTTATCAATATATTGGTCAGTAATCTATTTAAATAATGGTATTTTTGATATTATTTATGGCCTCTATACCATGATCTTAAACCTTTGTTGTAAGATGCCCTATGTTTAATAAGCCCCGTAAAGGGTACTTAAATTTGTTATTTAGTGCGATAACACATAGAGAGACGATAACAGACAGGGCCCTTTTCAAAAGCTGAAGCAAAAAGCTTGCTTTGTTATGGCATGTAGCTAATTTCCACATATCAAAGTTAGGATATAAAATGACACATTGTGCGGCGCTCATCGTAGCGGCTGGTTCAGGCGAACGTTTTGGGGGATCAATCCCCAAGCAATATCAGGATCTAGGCGGTGTGCCCATCTTGAGACGAAGTATCATGGCCTTTTTAAATCATCCCCATATCGATTCTGTTCAAGTTGTCTTTAATCCAGCCCACCTTGATTTATATGAAAGAGCTGTTATGGGGCTTGGATTGCCTGATCCTATTATTGGAGGTAAGACGCGCCAAGAGTCGGTGCGTTTAGGGCTCGAAGCACTTAACAAACAAGCGCCCCCGACATACGTAATGATTCATGATGCGGCACGCCCTTTGATTGATACAGCAACGATTACAGAAGTACGACGTGCGTTAAATACACAACGTGGAGCTATAGCAGCGAAGCCGCTTGTTGATACCTTAAAACGAGGTCAAGATAATCTTATAAACACCACTATAGATCGTACAAATTTATGGCAAGCTCATACACCTCAAGCTTTTCATTTTGATGCTATTTTAGCTGCCCATAAAATGGCTATTGGTTCTCATTTAACTGATGATGCCGCTGTGGCCGAAATAGCTGGTATTAATGTATCACTTGTACAATCAAACCCGGACAACATGAAAATCACAAATCCTGACGACCTTGATCGTGCCGCACGCCTTCTTGGCCATACTTACAATGACGTTCGTACCGGCATGGGCTTCGATGTCCATCGCTTGGTTGAAGGCGATACTATTTTCCTTTGTGGTATCGCCATTCCGCATCACAAAAAACTCGAAGGACATTCGGATGCAGATGTAGGCCTTCATGCCCTTGTTGACGCGCTCTTGGGGGCTATGAGTGCCGGTGATATTGGCACGCATTTTCCACCTTCAGATATGCAATGGAAGGGAAAAGATAGCGCCCATTTTGTACGGCATGTTGTAGGAATGGTAAGTGAACGTGGTGGGTTTATCTCCCATGTTGATATAACAATGATGTGCGAGAATCCACGCATTGGGCCGCATCGTGACGCCATGGTAAACCGTATTGCTCATTTGCTTGAAATAGCCCGCGAACGCGTAAGCGTTAAAGCCACCACAACCGAACGTTTAGGGTTTACGGGGCGCGAAGAAGGCATTGCAGCCCAAGCCGTAGCAACTATAAGATTTCCAGGGTAGGTTTTCGATGCTTCCAACCGACATTGAAGATTTAGCCCAAACTGTTGTATCGACTTATAAAGCCAAGAAACTTAAAATTGTGACAGCGGAGTCATGCACAGGAGGACTTATGGCGGCCGCGCTTACGTCTGTTCCTGGAGCTTCCTCAGTTTTTGAACGTGGCTTTGTATCTTATAGTAATGATTCAAAAGTTGAGGTTTTAGGAGTTCTTCCAGATTGTCTTACAATGTATGGGGCGGTAAGTCGTGAGGTTGCGGAGTCTATGGCTCAGGGAGCACTTGAATATTCACGTGCTGATGTAGCGATTGCTGTTACTGGAATAGCAGGACCTGATGGTGGAGCTACCGATAAACCTGTCGGATTAGTTTTTTTAGGTATTGCTTCGCGTTCAGGAGCATTGTTTCATTATCAATGTATTTTTAAAGGAAGTCGACGCACTATACAATATGAGACAACACACGAGGCTTTACGCCTTTTGATGTCGTTTGTTGCTGAGGCTCCTGACTCGGTACTTTAAAGCTAACTTTTTATTCCTTCCGTGTCGTATTTATCATGTGTTCCATTGATAGCGGTGCAGAGAAGTCACCTGCATTGTCAGAATCCATATTTAATTTTACATCAAGAGCCAGAACATTGTTTGTAACAATAATCGATTTCTTCCCGGCTTTTGGCAACATAATGTTATTTTCAAGACAAAAACGTACAACAGGCAAAAGCACATCTGTGTCTTTTAAAGTTATTTCTGTTTGATGAAAACCACTTCCTGCAGGAATATCAAGTAATAAATGAACAGAACCGTTGTTTTGAGGTTTGCATTCAATAATTTGGCCAAATGGTAAAAACTGCGGCGACATTCGACGATAGGAATCAAAAGCGCATATAATTTCTGCTTGAGATAAAATAATGCGCCGTACTTCTTGAACCATAATAAACTCCCAGACCTAATGACACTTATTCAAGACACGTCAAATATATTCTTATTAAAAGCAAACATAGAAAAGCTCAAACGAAAAAATTACTCGATTAAGCTATAAACAATATATCCAGAAAAAAGCTCATGATGCTCTTGTTCTGTTCGGTAATCGAAAATGGAGGATTAAACTTAACAAAGAACTAATTAGTAGAGATGTTTAGTTCATTAAGAAACAGTAAAATGTTGCTGCTATCAAAGGATACGTTGAATAAAGCCCTGAATCTGATGAGCGATTTCTTGGGACCCTGAGGTTGCGTCAATCATGGTGATGCGCTCTGGATAGGTTTCAGCTAGATATTGATAAGATTGACGCAAAAGATTATGAAAGTGGTGATCTTGCTGTTCATAACGATCATCCGTTTCCCCTCTCTTCCTTATGCGTGCTAGCCCAATTTCTACAGGAATATCTAAGAGGAGAGTTGCATCTGGTCTAAACTGATCTGCGATTAACTTATATAGTTGGTCAACAGTTGACAGCCCGAGTTTAAGGCCCAGGCCTTGATAAGCACTCGTTGAGTCAAAAAAGCGATCGGAAATAACCCAATGCCCTTGCTCTAAGGCGGGCCATATAGTTTTGACGAGATGATCTCTTCGTGCAGCGGTAATTAATAAAAGTTCAGTTAAGGGATCCCAATACCCTTCGTCTTTACTAAGCCATAGCTTTCGAATTTCTTCAGCACCTGGACTTCCACCGACCTCGCGCGTTTCTACAACGGTAAGTCCCTTGTCACGAAGAAAATGGGCGAGCAGCTTAATCTGTGTTGACTTGCCAGCTCCCTCCCCTCCTTCAAGAGTTATAAACTTACCGCGCGTCATAGCTTATGCTCTGTGTTCAAAGAAATAATGTAAACGCGTTGCAATTCGAGCGAAAAATCCGATTTCGGGTACATCGGTACCAGCGACAAGGTCTATATCACGTGTGGGGTAGCCTAGCGCTGTGATGATAAGATGGCCAACTTTTTGTCCTTGTGAAAGTGGAGCTGAAACAGGCTGAGTATAGACTACCGTGGCTTTTAACCCTGATCGTGCAGATCGAGGCAGGCTTAATAGAACATCCTGATCTACAATAAGAGGGACGGTCTTTTCTTCTCCCAGCCAGACAGCAGCATCAACAACGCGATCATGAGCTTTTGCCACTGTGTAAAGTCCATATTCACGATATCCCCAGTCGAGAAGTCGTGCGGATTCATCGGCGCGCGCCTGCATATCAGAAAGCCCATTTAGAACAAGGATGAGACGCCGCCCATCACGAAGGGAAGAAACAGTTAGTCCATACCCTCCAATGTCTGTGTGCCCCGTCTTAAGACCATCAACATTCATGTTACGATAAAGTAATGGATTACGATTGCCTTGTTTTATTCCATTATAGGAAAATTCAAGTTCCGAGAAAAAATGGTAGTCTTCAGGAAAATCATGCATGAGGGCAAGAGCTAAGATTGCTAGATCATGGGCTGTTGAGTAATGACTTGGATCAGGCAGCCCCGTTGCGTTCATAAAATGACTATTTATCATTCCGAGTTGCTTTGCTTTTATGTTCATAGATTCCGCAAAAGATGACTCGGAACCTGAGCCTAGTGCTTCGGCAAACGTAACCGCGGCATCATTTCCTGATTGCACAATAACCCCTCGCACCAAGTCTTCAACTTTCACACTTTGACCTACGTTTAAGAACATGCGTGAGCCCTCTTGTTTCCAGGCATGCTCACTTACGGATAAGGCGGTATCCATATGAATTTTTCCATTTTTAATGGCATCGAAGACAAGATACATTGTCATCATCTTGCTCATGGATGATGTTGGCATTTGAGTGTCAGAATTTTTTGAATAAAGAACGGCTCCAGTATTAGCCTCTAATAGATAAGCCTGACGAGCCTTTGTTTCAAACGGGGCAACCGACTGAGCGTTGCAAGTCGCTGAGTATGCAAGGGCAAGTACAAACAATATTAAAACCGATTTCATTGACATCCTCTATTCAACAACTGTTCGGGCATTGGGAATGCCACTTTCTCTAATTCTTTCCAGTAATATATCTGCATGATGTATATCAACTACGGGCCCTACACGCACGCGATAAAATTTTATACCATTAATTGTAGTTTCTGACACTGTAGGTGTGCCAAATTTTGAAAGTGTCTGCCTTAGCTTGCTTGCATTCTCGGCAACCGTAAAAGCGCCCGCTTGAATATACAGAGGATGGTTTGGAAGGACGGGAACGTGTAAAACCTGAGCCACAGGTTGTGTTTCAATAAGTTGCTGATGAATGGCTGCCGTTGTTTGGATCGGTTCTATATGCTTAACACTAGGATCAACATCCAATGATTGGGAAGAGACGGCCAATAAGGGTGCTGCTAATGTTTGAGGACCTTCAGGATTAGATGTTGTTTCGTGGTTGTCCAAAGCGAGTACAGTTGAAGCTGCCGTTCCATAATGGCGCATGGCATCTGCAATGGCTTTGCTTTCATCTGCCAGAACTTGAACTCGTACTTTGGCTGTACCTTGTTTTTCAAAGCCGAGAAGTTGTGCTGCACGTTGGGAAACATCAATAAGACGTGTTCCAGAAAAAGGACCTCGGTCATTAATGCGTACAACGATTGATCGGCCATTATCCAGATTCGTTATACGTGCAAGTGTTGGCAGCGGTAACGTCTTATGCGCCGCCGTAAGCTCGTTCTTGTTAAAAATTTCACCGTTTGCTGTTGTGTGGTTATGAAAATCTTGTCCATACCATGAGGCAATTCCGGTTTCGTCATAGCTGTAATCTTCACGAGGATAGTACCAACTGCCACTCACCTGGTAAGGTTGACCAACTTTATAATATCCTTGGCCGCCATTCTCAGAAGTTGTAGGAGAAATGCTTGAACAAGCTGCTGTCGCTAGTAGTATATATATGACAAATGGTCGATAATAGTGGCGCATTATTTAATCCGATCTGTTAATAAACCTACAGCTAATGCAAAATAAGTTGATCGATTCCATTTGAGAAGTGTACGGAAATTATTATAGACAAGAAAACTTTGTCCATCCACCCCATCCGGCTGAATAAGAGAGGCCTGAAGTGGAAGTTCATCCAAAGGCACCCCATTCATTAAGCGTACGCCAAGATCATGCCATGTTTTCAAAGTATAAGATTGATTTAGGCCTATTTTGTTAAGAACTATGGCATTCTTAAGAGAGACTTCCTGCCCCCAGGACTTATCCTCTTCCCACCCTTCTGCCGCTATGTAGCGCGCGATTGAAGCGAAGACGTCCGTCTTTTGATTCCAAATATCACGTGTACCGGTATGATTATAGTCAACGGCATAAAGTAAAAATGTTGAAGGCATAAACTGGCATTGCCCCATAGCCCCTGCCCATGATCCTCGTAACGAGCTCGCAGGAATATGCTCCTCGTCAATGATACGTAAAGCATTAAATAATTCATTGCGAAAATAATCAGGCCGCCGACCTTGAAAAGCGAGCGTCATTAGAGAGTCAACAATGTTGTAATTACCCTTGTTTCTACCATAGCTGCTTTCAATACCCCAAAGAGCGACGATAAGTTCAGGGGCAACACCATACTGTTTACTTATTGGGCCCAGAAGATCGGCATATTTTTGTCGCAGAACGCGACCGTCACGTATGCGCTCAGGCGTAACAATTCTTTGAATGTAATTATTAAATGAAAGTACAGATTCGGGTTGTCGTTGATCTAGAAGGATAACATGTTCATCAAGAAATGCAGTTTCAAGAGTTGCGTTGGTTGTTTCTGAGGATATTCCTTTGGTAATAGCCTCTTGTTCAAATGCGCGAAGCCACGAAGCAAAATGTTCGGGTGGTTGTACTGACGCAATGACAAATTAACTTGGCCATAGTTGATCCGTTTTTCCCATAAGTTTATATGCTATCAATCCAACATATTCATGAACAGCAATATTTAATTCGACGAGATGGCCGAGTAAATCAAATTGTGGAGTCGAATATATTTGACCACTTGTAAGATAACCCGTTGATTGCGGATAGACGACCCATCCAGCCTTACGGAAGCACCCGACTGCTCTTGGCATATGCCATGCACTAGTAACAAGAATCCAATTTTGTTGGGGTGTGGGGTGTAAAAGAGACGCCAATTTTGTCGCATTTTCAAAAGTGTTATGCGATTCATTTTCGATTACAAGAGAATGTATATCCAGACCTATTTTCGTAAGCATCTGAACTGCTATATCGGCCTCTTTTATAGGTAGATTAGAAAAAAGATGCCCCGATCCACCAGTAAAAATGAGCTGGGCGTTCGGATAAAGATGCGCCAATTCAACAAAACGAAGATAACGATTTGCTGAATTATGCATAATCGGTTCGCCACGGGCTGCGGATAAAAGCGTATTTTCATCGCCTCCCAAAAGTATAATGCCATCCACGTGTTGGGGGAGTGAGTTGCTAAATCTGTTTTCAAGTGGGATCAGAAACCAATCGCCAACAGGGAATATCGCAACAAAAAAAAGTAAAAGCGCAAGATTAAAGGTAAGTTTTTGTCCTAATCGTTGCCACCCTCTGTTTTGTGCTGTTGTCAAAAAACCAGCTAGCAAGAGCACAAGGACCAGCATATTCCCTGGCGAAAAGAAGGCCCAAAAAATTTTAGATAGAATGAAACTCATGGGAAAATATTGGTTTATGTTGGGGGATTATCTTAATTATGTTGTCCATATAGCATAATCAGGGGTTATTGTACTCTGAAGGCTTGTGTTAAAGGATGATTTGAAGTTATCCCCCTCTTCCAAGATGGAGAGACGATGGCCATAAAACTGTTTGAGTTCAAGAAAAAGATTAAAAAAGATAGAGAAAGCAGCTTGATATCCTATAATACGACGATGGAGTGCTTTTAATGCCTACCAAAGCTAGCCTTTGGGGCTTATTGATATTTATGATATTTTGAAACCTCTTTAAGAGAGAGGCGCAGGGATTAAAATGAGTGATAAAATTACGGAACGTGCAAAGGCCCAACGTTATGTTGCGATGAACCGTCGCGCTCGTCATGACTATTTTATTACAGATACTGTTGAAGCCGGTATTGTGTTAGTTGGAACTGAGGTCAAATCCTTGCGTACTGGTCAAGCAAGTATTCAAGAATCTTTTGCAGCCGCCAAAGAAGGGGGGCTTTTTCTTTTAAATGTATATATTCCAGAATATAATAAAGCGGGCATACATTTGCAGCATGAAACACGACGCCCGAGGCGTCTTTTACTACATAAGCGGGAAATGAATAAGCTCATGGGGGCTGTCAAGCGTGAGGGCATAACTCTTGTTCCCTTAGGCGTTTATTTTAATAAAAGGGGTATTGCTAAAGTTGAGCTTGGGTTAGCCAAAGGAAAACATCAAGCAGACAAGCGCGCTGCTATAAAAGAGCGTGATTGGAAACGTGATAAAGCGCGTATCATGAAATCTCACAATGCCTAAAGTTAAGCTGTGGGATCTAAATTGAGAGCAGCGGCTAAGAGTGACTTTGTGTAAGATTCTAGCGGTGAAGAAAAAAGCTGTGATGTAGGACCTTGCTCTACGACTTTACCTTCCTTCATAACGATAAGATAATGTGAAAGAGCCCTGATAACACGCAAATCATGGCTAATAAACATATACGCGAGGTTGTAGCGTCTTTGTAGATGACGTAATAAATCGACAATTTGTGTTTGTACGGACATATCTAAAGCTGATGTTGGCTCATCAAGTATGATCACTTTAGGTTTCATAATGATGGCACGTGCAATTGAAATTCGCTGACGTTGTCCACCTGAGAACTCATGCGGGTAACGATTGCGCAGATCAGGATCAAGCCCTACTTCTATCATTATATCGATCACACGCCGTTCTTTATCTTCTTTACTCGAGCATAAATGGTGAATGGTTAGCCCTTCGGCAATGATTTCGCCTATCGACATACGAGGACTTAGGCTTCCAAAGGGGTCCTGAAAAACAATCTGCATTTCACGCCGCAACGGGCGTAATTGCTTTTGTTTGAGGGAATTATATGATTGATCCATGAATTGGAGTTGTCCTGTTGAAGACAAAAGACGCAGAATGGCGAGTCCAAGGGTTGACTTACCTGACCCGGATTCCCCAACAATGCCGATGGTCTCGCCACGGCGGATTGTTAAAGTCACGTCGTCGACAGCGCGAATATAATCAACAGTGCGACGAAAAAACCCTTTCTTAATTGGGAAGTATACTTTGAGATTTTGAACTTTTAGAATATCGGGAGTGTCTTTTTGCAAACGAAGCGCGTGTCCTTTTGGTTCAGCAGCTAACAACATTTGGGTATAGGAATGCTGAGGCGATTGAAAAAGGTCACTTGTCCTGGCCTGCTCAACAATTACTCCCTTTTGCATAACGCATACGGTTGTACTTACTTTGCGCACGATGCCGAGGTCATGTGTTATTAATAACAAAGACATATTAAGTTTCTTTTGTAGATCTTTGAGTAGTGCAAGAATTTGTGCCTGGATAGTAACATCAAGGGCGGTTGTGGGTTCATCAGCAATAAGGAGCACGGGGTCATTAGCAAGGGCCATGGCAATCATAACCCGCTGACGTTGGCCCCCCGATAATTCATGGGGATAAGATGATAGTCGTTCTTTGGCATTAGGCAACGCCACCAATTCAAGAAGTTCAAGCGTACGGTCATAAGCTTGGCGTGGATTCATTTTTTTATGAAGAAAAAGCACCTCGCTTATTTGATGCTCTATAGTATGTAAAGGATTTAGTGATGTCATGGGTTCTTGAAAAATCATGGCGATCCT
>Ga0302277_1002944_pt1 | contig 11865 bp, 10 predicted proteins | sample III_Bog_N3_1_FD_198759 | JGI IMG/M metagenome (GOLD analysis project Ga0302277, IMG submission 198759) | Peat permafrost microbial communities from Stordalen Mire near Abisko, Sweden - III_Bog_N3_1 | ecosystem: Environmental > Terrestrial > Soil > Wetlands > Peat | place: Sweden: Abisko... | reverse complement strand
TTCATGATGCGAGCCCGCGCCGCGATTGAGAACGTCACCAAAGACAAGCAGGCCATCATCGTTACCGAAATTCCTTACCAGGTGAATAAGGCACGCCTCATCGAGCGCATCGCCGACCTGGTCAATCAGAAGACGATCGACGACATCTCTGACATTCGCGATGAAAGCGATCGCGACGGCATGCGCATTGTGATCGAACTGAAGCGCGGGGCCGAGCCGCAAATCGTCCTGAACCAACTCTTCAAACACACATCCATGCAGGAAGGTTTCAGCATGATCCTGCTGGCCGTGGTCAACCAGCAGCCGAAGGAAATGGGGCTGATCCAGGCGATCAAGCACTTCATCGACCATCGTGTCGACGTCGTGCGGCGGCGCACGCTGTTTCTGCTCAATAAGGCCAAAGACCGCGAGCACATTTTAGAAGGCTACCTGACCGCGCTCGATCACCTCGACAACGTGATCGTCATCATCCGCGGAAGCGCCAATCGCGCCGATGCTCGGGAGAATTTGGTCGCGTATTTCGGTGGCAGAAAGATCGACATCAACACAACGGGACGCGCGCCCAAGCTGGATGCCGACAAGCCCTTCACGAGCAAGCAGGCCGACGCCATCCTCGAGCTGCAATTGCATCGCTTGACGAAGCTTTCCATCGACGAAATCTCGAAGGAACTGGAATCCGTGCGCGAAGCCATTGCCGAGTTTGAATCGATTCTGGCTTCGGAAGCGAAGCTGCGCAAAGTCATAATCAAAGAACTCGAAGAAGTGAAAAAGCTTTACGGAGATGCACGCCGGACGGTCATCGAAGACGAAGCTGCCGAGATCATGTTGGAAGACTTGATCGCCGACGAGCAGGTTGCGGTGACGGTCAGCCACTCCGGCTACATGAAGCGTACGCCGATCTCAACCTACCGTATGCAGCGCCGCGGCGGGACGGGGCGCACCGGCATGAAGACGCGCGACGAGGATTTCGTCGAGCATCTCTTCATCGCCTCCACCCATGCGTACATTCTGATTTTCACCAACACGGGGCGCGTCTACTGGCTCAAGGTCTATGAGATTCCGGACATCGCCGCGGCTGGCAAAGGTAAGCATGTCGGCAACCTCGTCGGACTGCAACCCGGAGAGACCGTTCGCACGATGCTCGCCGTCCGCGACCTGGAAGAAGAAGGCCGATACGTCTTTTTCGTTACGCACAATGGCACGGTGAAAAAGACCGAGGTGAAGGACTTCTGCCATGTAATGCAGCGCGGGATTATCGCCATCAACATCGAAGAAGGGGACGAACTGGTTGCCGCTTCGCTCACCGATGGCAACCAGATCGTGTTCCTGGCTTCGCATGACGGGCAGGCAATCCGCTTCGATGAAAACGATGTTCGTTCCATGGGACGCAACGCTACCGGCGTGCGCGGCATGAACCTCGACGAGAAGGATTACATCGTCGGCATGGCGACCACGATCAAGCCGGAGGCGAAAGCCATCGCGAAAGAAGGCGATGTCGCTCCCGAGGTCGCCGACTTGATTCCCGAAAAGGGCTCGCTGATTCTCTCGGTCACTGAGAACGGGTACGGGAAGCGCACTCCGGCGGATGAATACCGGCTGACGAATCGCGGCGGCAAGGGCGTGATTAACGTCAAGACAACCGAGCGCAATGGGAAGGTTGTCGGCATCTCACAAGTCACGGAGAAATCCGAAGTGATGCTGATCTCGCAGTATGGGAAGATCATCCGCATCGAGTCGAAGTTTATCCGCGAGTCCGGCCGCTCGGCACAAGGCGTTCGTCTACTGAACATCGAACCGGGAGACCGGGTCGCGGCGGCGGTGGTGATTCCTCCGGATGAACCGACGAACGGGACGCTGATTCAGTAGATCAGTCATTGGTCGATTGTCGTTAGTCGTTAGTCGTTGGCTGTTTTGTGAGGGCGCGGGCTTCCAGTCCGCGCCCGTCGTTTTTGGGGGCCTGCTCTCTCGGGGTGCAGGGTCGTATTTTCTCTCTTTTATTACACATTGCTGTGTGTAATACTTTACACATGGCAACCAACCTCGCATTGGATGACGGGCTTATCGAGGAAGCGCGGCGTGCCGGGCGTCACAAGTCGAAGAAGGAAGCGGTTACGGCCGCCTTGGAGGAATACGTCCGTAGGCGACAGCAGATGCGGATCCTGGACGCCTTCGGTACTTTTCCATCCGACTCGAAATCGATTGACCCCGCCTACGACTACAAGAGCGAACGACAGCGGGACAGAGTCCGCCGTACCACGAAGAGCTCGCGACGACGCCCATGAACGTACTGGTGGATACTCCTGTGTGGTCACTCGCACTGCGGCGGAAACCCTCGGACCTGAACCCTCTGGAGCGACGACTCATCGAAGCCCTTGCCGAGTTGATTCGCGAGGGACGGGTGCAGTTGGTGGGTCCAGTCCGGCAGGAACTGCTCTCCGGCATTCGCGAGGAGGCCCAGTTTCGCCGCCTGCGCGACTATTTGCGAGCCTTTCCTGAGCAAGTACTCGCAGCCGAGGACTACGAGGAAGCCGCACAAATGAACGATCGCTGCCGCAACCGCGGCGTCGCCGGATCGGCGGTCGATTTCCTGATTTGTGCCGCTGCCCAGCGGCGGGGATGGAGCATTTTAACGACGGATCGTGACTTTCAGAACTATGCGGCGGTGCTGCCGTTGCGGCTGTACTAAGTCCCGGAAAAGGCTTTCAGGGTCTATACGCAAGGCACTAGACCTCCCATTAGGAAAACCGACGTGGGTGAGATGGCTATCTTCAATACAGCTCTCTACCTCCACAGAATTCTCGTGGCGGGGTTTCGAGCGCTCGGTCACGAATATCCGGACGAGTTGTTGAAGCCTATCATGGCTTTCGTAGAGTCATTGGCGAGACACGAGACGATAAGTTCGAGATGAAGATATCCTTTCGGCACGGCTGAAGCCCTGCTCTTTCAAAACCAATTCAAACTGCCCCTTTCCCGTTACCCCAGTAACTTCAAACTAACCCCTCTTTCGGTTACGGTTAATTGTGGTGATACTCCTCCCCGTGTGTGCTGGCGCGGTTGCAGACTGTTTTCTGGCGAGTCTTTGTGCTTAGCCTCGATCACGCAAGAACTGAACCCGCTTACCAGGAATTGCTGGGCCGCCCGATTCGCGAACTCGGACTGACGCTGGCGGCCTCTCCCGTCCAGCGCTTTGTGGAGCAGCTTTATCGTGAACTGGAGGCGAAGGGGATTACGAAGTTTCGTCCCGCTTGTTATTTGACGGATGAATGGGGATGTCCGTCGGGCGAGCCGGTGATTGGGATTCCGTTTTACCTGGCGCACGCGGCGTTGGCGCAGTTGGAGAAAGAGACTCACGATCTCGAAGGCGCGAGAGAGATCATGATGTATCTGCGGCATGAGGCGGGGCACGCATTTACGTATGCCTACAAGCTGCATAGTTCCCCGGAGTGGGCGCGGGAGTGGAAGCAGATTTTCGGACCGTTTCGGCGGCCGTATCGGGATCACTACCGTCCAGCGCCGTTTTCGCGGGATTATGTGCGGCATTTGCCGGGGTGGTATGCACAAAAGCATCCCGATGAGGATTTTGCGGAGACGTTTGCGGTGTGGCTGACGCCGCGCTCCAACTGGCGCAAGCGCTATCGCGGCTGGGGAGCGATGGCGAAGTTGCAGTATATGAACCGCGTGGCGCGCAAGTTGGGCAAGAGCGAACCTCCGCGACGGCGTGGGCAGACGGATATCACGGTCGATGAAATGGAGACGACCGTGGCGGAGTTCTTCCACTACCAGCGGCCGGGGCGGGAAGAAGTTGCGGTGAGCGAGCTGACGCCGGACACGGATTTGCGGGACATCTTTCCGGTGTCGAAGCGGCGCAAGACGGCGATGGCCGCACATGAGTTTTTGCATCAGCATCGCAAAGCCGTCATCGACAAGGTGGCCCAGTGGACTGGAGCGCAGCGTCCGCTGATTCGAAGCTTGATCGACTCGGTGGAAAAACGCGTGGGGGAACTGGATTTGCGAGCGGATCGAACCCGCAGCGCAGAGCACTTGGCCGAGGTCACGGCATATGCCACGGCACTGGTCATGACATATGTAACGAAAGGAAAGTTTATACAGCCGTAGAACGCAGTAGTGAGTTATTGGTTATTAGTTATGGGTTCTTAGGTCTTGGTTCACGGGAGAAACTGGCAGTGCTTCAGAGATTGCAACTTTCCTGAGACTTGGCGGCTGAGACCTGGGAGCGGGTAAGGGTTTTCGAGGAGAATGAATGATTGGAGCAAAACTGAAGATTGCGTTGCTGTACGACTTGTGGAATGAAGATCCGGTGGCAGCGGCGGCGAAGGAAGAGGCGGTGGTTGCGCCGAAGCCTCGCAAGAAAGTGAAGAGCGTCCGAAAGGAGAAGACGGACCGCGAAGAGATTTTCGAGGCGCTGCAAAAGCTGGGTCACGAACCTTCCTACTTCGAGCTGGATGGGCGTCCGCCATCGCTCCACTCGCTTTCACGCTGCGATGCCGACCTGCTCTTTAATTTGACGGAATCCTATGGCGGCGACGACACGAAAGAGATGAATGTTCTGGCCTATGTCGACCTGCTGGGGCTGCGTTACACGGGAGCAGGTCCGCACGCGCTTTTCATGTCGCAGGACAAGGCGATCGCGAAGAAGATTTTCGCCTTCCACAATATTAAGACTCCCTTTTTTGCAACATCGTATCGCGGACGGATTGAGCATGCGCACGATATTTCTTTTCCTCTCATCGTGAAACCTTCGTGGGAAGATGGATCGATTGGAATCGATGCCGGCTCGGTCGTCCGGAACGTTAAAGAGATGATGGAGCGGATCGAATATATACAGGATGAATTTGATTCTCCGGCGCTGATTGAGGAGTACATCGAGGGGCGCGAGATCTACGCGGGCGTTCTGGGCAGTTACGAACGGGCGCAAGTGCTTCCGCTGATTGAGTTGGATTTGTCCCGCTTGCCGGAGGGAACTCCCAAGATCGCGAGTTACGACGTGAAGTTCGAGAAGAACACGGAAGCCTACAAACTTACTAAGTCGGCGATCGCAGAGGATCTGGACGACGAAATACGGAAGCGGCTCGAAGATACCGCCCTAGCCGCTTACCGCGCCTTGAAGCTACGCGACTATGGACGCATCGACATGCGGCTCGCTCCGAATGGCGATGTCTATGTGATTGAGGCGAATCCAAACCCGTGGCTCGCGAGCCGGCAAGAGTTCGCGATGGCGGCGAAGGCCTCGGGACTGAGTTACACGGATCTAATCGGGTCGATTGTCGACTTGGCGATGAGCCGGTATGTGAATTCTAACCTGGTGAATGCCGCGGCGATGCACTAAGGAACAAGAGGGCGACTGCAGATCCCTCGCTTCGTTGGGGATGAGGAATCGGGGATGACGAATCGAGGATGACGAATCGGGGATGACGAATCGTTAAGTGGTTTGCAATTATCCTGCGGTCGTGGCTTTCCCCGCCGGCTGCAGTCTTTCGAAAGCTTCTTCGGCTCGGGTCAGGGCTTCCTGCACATTTTCGCAAATATTTTCGGGGCCAATCAGGCTCTCAAATTCTGATTGCCGAATCAGGATGAGGGGCTGCTCCCGGGCGCCGCATAGAATCAGCTCGCGTCCGCTGGCTTTAAGCGTGCGGGCGACTTCTTCGAGGGCGAAGAGTCCGGTGGCGTCGAGGGCGGTCATGTTACGCAGGCGCACAATGACGACAGGCGGAAGCTTGTGGATATTTTCAGTAACCACGTCGATCTTATCGGTCGCGCCAAACAGAAATGGCCCGTGGATGCGGAAGATGGTCGCGTAGTAAGGAATGTCTTTGTCTTGCAGAATGTGGACACGTCCATCTTCGACGTAGTCGTCGGTGACCTGCGATACCGTCGTCGTCGCGGCTACGCGGCTGATGAAGAGCAGCGCTGCGAGAATCATGCCAGCCTGAACGGCGACAGTAAGGTCGGCAAAGACGGTGAGCGCGAAGGTGACGAGCCAGACGCTGATATCGGTTTTTGTTAACTTCAAGAGTGAGGGAATCTCGCGCCACTCGCCCATGTTGTAGCTGACGACCATCAGGATTCCCGCCAGCACGGCCATCGGCACGAAGCTGACCAGCTTCGAGGCAAAAAGCAGAATCGCAAGCAGCGTCAGGGCGTGAATCATGCCCGCTACGGGCGTTTTCGCTCCAGCGCGAATGTTGGTCGCGGTGCGCGCTATAGCTCCGGTGGCAGGCAGGCCTCCGAACATGGGGGAAATGACGTTTGCGATGCCTTGGGCAACTAACTCGACGTTGGGATTGTGGCGATCGCTGACTTTGCGGCTGTTGCTCATGCGATCGGAGACGACGGCCGACATCAACGACTCGATGGCACCGAGCATGGCGATAGTTAAGGCGGGGCCGAGCAAACCGTGAATCAGGTCGGTGCGGAAAACGGGGATTTGGAGATGAGGCAGTCCGCTGGGGATTCCGTGAAAGCGCGTGCCGATGGTTTCTACCGGGAGTTTGAAGATCCAAACTGCAAGTGTGCCGAGAACCATGGCGACAATGGCGCCGGGCACGCGGTTCGAAAACGCACGGCAAAGAAGAATGATGGCGATGGTGCCAGCGGCGAGAACGGTGGTTTCGATCGAGAGCGTATGAAAATTCTGGGCCAGCGCCTCCATGCGGAGCCAAAAGACGCCGGGAACTTTCTCAAGTCTTAAGCCGAAGAAATCTTTGATCTGGGTGCTGGCGATCAGAATGGCGATGCCGTTGGTGAATCCAATAACGATGGGCCGGGGAATAAATTTGACGGCCGAACCCATGCCAGCGAGGCCCATGATGACGAGGATGACACCCGCCATCACGGTGCACATAAACAGGCCATCGACTCCGTGCAGGGCGACAATGCCAGCGATGACGACGACGAAGGCGCCTGTGGGGCCTCCGATTTGAGTCGTCGAGCCGCCCAGGGCTGAGATGATAAAGCCGGTGACGATGGCGCAGTAGATTCCCGCCTGCGGCGTCAGGCCTGAGGCGATGGAGAACGCCATGGCCAATGGCAACGCGACAAGGCCGACTGTGATTCCGGCAACCAGGTCACGCAGAAATGTATTCAGGTTGTAGTGGCGCAGGCAGAGCACGGACTTCGGCAGCCAGCGGTCTTCAAAGAGTGTAAATTCCATTGGAAACTACCATTATCGCAAGCGGGAGGCAGCAAACATAGTCCACCAAAGGGCATGGAAGAAGTAAGTCTTTTGGGGAGATTAGGAAGTTCGCAGTCTCGGCGGGGCGGACGGATGCGTCCGCCCCTACACGAGCATCTTAGAACTTGTTCCAGAGGTACTGGTTATAAACATCGTGATGGTACTGAACTTCTGGAGCTTTCACGAAGGTGCCGAGCAGGCGCGGACAGCGGTCGGCGGAGGCTTCTTTCAGGTCAGCGTATCGGCCTTTGACGTCCTCGCCCATTAACTCCGAGGTCCACTCGGCTGCTTTAAAGTCGGCCAGCGCTTTGTAGATGTTGTCGGGCAGATAACGCTCGGCTTGGCGCAGGTTCTTGATCTTCGAGGTGCGGCCATCGATTCCGGTCTTGAAGATCGAGAGCATCACCAGGTAAGGATTGGCGTCGGGAGCGACAGAGCGGACTTCGACGCGCATACTGCGTTCGTTGCCGATGGGAATACGGATCATGGATCCGCGATCGACGGCGGAGGCTTTGATCTGATTCGGGGCCTCGAAATGCGGGTCGAGACGGCGATAGGCGTTGACGCTCGGATTCAACAGCAGGCAGATGTCGTTGCCGTGAGTGAGAATGCGGTCGATGAATTCCCATCCCGTCTTGCTGAGCTTTTCGGAGCCCTTGGGATCCCAGAAGAGATTCTTGCCCGCCTTGCTGATGGAAACGTTGGTGTGCATGCCGCTGCCGTTCACTCCGACGACGGGCTTCGGAAGGAACGAAGCGCTCAGGCCCATGTTGCGCGCGACCTGACGGCAGATCAGTTTGTAGAGCTGAATCTGGTCGGCAGCGGCTACGACTTCAGCGTAGCTGTAGTTGATTTCAAACTGGGAAGGCGCAACCTCGGGATGATCCTTTTCATTCTGGAATCCCATCGAGCGCTGCACTTCCGCGGTCGTGTCGATGAAGTTGCGCAGCGGGTCGCCGGGCAGGGAATGATAGTATCCGCCAGTGTTGACGTATTCGAACTTGCCGGTCTCGTGGTAGGTGCGCTCGGCGTCCGGTCCGTTAAACAGGAAGCCTTCGATTTCATTGGCGGCATTCAGCGTGTAGCCGTGCTTTTTGTACAAACCGTCGGCGAAGGTTTTGAGGACGCCGCGCATGTCGGCGGCATAGGGCTCTCCACCCTTGTCGATGACTTCGCCGAAAACCATGACTTTGCCGGGTCCAAAGATGTCAGCCGGCCCCCAGTAGAAAGCGGACCAGTCGATGCCGAGGCGGAGATCGCTTTCGCGCTGCGCGGTAAAGCCGCGAATCGATGAGCCGTCGAAGGTGAGGTTGTCGTAGCTCTTCACGAGAAATTTCTTGTCATAGTCGAGCATGTGCAGGCGGCCTTCGAGGTCGCTGAACATGACGGTCACGGCCTTGATGCGCGACTCGCCTTCCAGATACCTCAGGCGCTCGGCTTGAATCGTTTCAGGAGCAACGCGATCGAGGCGCTGTTTCTTTGCCTCCAGATTGAGCTCTTCAAGTTCGTCGTAGGGGATCGCCAGAAAATTCCGCAGTTCAGTTGACATGCCTCTCCTTATAGTTGCGCGATACCGGGAATTAAATTGACCGGGGGATAACGAGATAGGCTAACGCTTCGAGGGCGGGCATTCCAATAGAAATCGGTTATAGCAACGATCAGCTTTTTCAATTTGCAACGAAAACTGTGCAGTTTGGGCGAAAATTCAGTTGCGGGATCACCGCCGAGACGCAGAGGCCGCCGGGAAAAACGAGCAAGACTACAAGACTAACTATAAGGGTCGGCTAACTTTTCGATTAAGTCTTCCATCGATGCTCGGGGAGCGAACTCAATACAGGCAGGATTCAACAAGGCGCTCTCGGCGACCTCGGGGTCTCAGCGGTAGACTCAGTTCTTCCGTGAAATAATCGAAGCAGAGGAGTAGCAACTTGAGCTGCGCGATCTGCGAGATACGAAAAGAGAAACGGTTTTGTCCGGCTGTGCATGGCAAGATTTGTCCGCAATGCTGCGGAGAGCAACGGGAGATCACACTCGATTGCCCGAGTGACTGCACCTACCTGCAGCAGGCGCGACAGCAGGCGGAGGAGCACGCGGCGCAGGATCGCGCGGACTGGCGCGGGCACGAAGTTCTGTATGCGGAAATCGATATTCCGAAGATTGCGATTCCGGAACAATTTCTATATGAACGCGAGGAGCTGATTCTGGGTTTGAGCTTCGCGCTGGCAAAGAGTGCACGCGCGGACCGAGCACTCTTTGATCGCGACCTGATCATAGCGTTGAGTTCGCTGGCGAAAAGCTACGCCAGCCTGGTGAATTCGAACATCATTTACGAACAGCCGACGGCAAACGTTGCGCACCAGTCCGTGGCTCGGGAGGTGGAGACGATGGTGCGGGAATTTCGCGCCGCCGAGCAGCAACATACGGGGCAAACGCGGCTGCTGGATTCGGACGTGCTGAAGGCGCTGGCATTCTTGCTGCGCATGGGGCTGGCGCGGACATCGGGACGTCCCAAGTCGCGGGCGTTTATTGATTTTCTTTTTGCGCAGTTTCCGGAAAAACAGTCGGCGCTCGCGGGAGCAGAAGATGCGGGCAGCCGGATTGTAATCCCGTAGCTGCTAAGGAAGCGGCGGCGGAAATTCGAGTTTTCGGACCGCTTGGCCCTCCGGCAAATCAGCCAGGAGTTCGCTGGCAGTTTTTCTGAGTTGGGGATGGAGCGCGCCTGGTGCGATCTCGACGAGCGGCTGCAAAACGAATCTCCGTTGCTGCATGGCGGGATGGGGCACCGTCAGTCCCGGTTCATAGATGACGCGCTCTCCGAAAAGAAGCAAGTCGATATCGATGTTGCGAGGACCTTTCCGGCGCATACGAAGACGCCCCATCGCCGCCTCGATGCGCAAGGCGAAATGAAGCAGGTCGATGGGCGACATCCCGGTCTCGATCGCCGCGACGCAATTCAGAAACCAAGATTGGTCGGGGACGTCTACTGGTTGCGTCTCGTAGAGGCCGGAGACCGCGAGTAGTCGTCCAGCCAGCTTTAATTGGGCAACCGCTTCGCGCAGGTTGGCGGCGCGATCCCCGAGGTTCGATCCCAACGACAAGTAAGCGATCTCGAGCACAACCTAGTTTCGCGAGGAACGGCCTAAGAATCCAGAAAAAAGCGTATAAAGAAATAGGGCGGACGTGTCGGCGGTGTTTGACCGGTTCGTGGCTCGCGCCTGCTTTCCTGGGAAATGGAACGGAACCCGGGCGGTACTTACGTTACTTTGTTAAGTCCTAACCTGTCGCTAGTATTGAAGATGCAATGAATCTCGATTCTCTTCTCATCAGCCGTGACGCCGATCTCCTGGGCGTGCTTCGTCCCTCGCTAGAGAAGCTGGCGGTCGATATCGAGGTTTGCACGGATTTCAAGACAGGCAACGAGATGATGGCGAAGCGTAAATTCGACGCGGTCATCATCGACTGCGATGATTTGCCGCGAGGCGCGGAACTGCTGCGAGCGCTGCGAGAGACACAAGGAAATTCGAAGGCGGTCGCCTTTGCGGTTGTGAACGGCGAAACAACGACGCAAGACGCATTTCAATCGGGCGCTAACTTCGTCCTGCAAAAGCCGGTCACGCCACTTCATGCGGCACGGTGCTTGAATGCCGCGCTGAACTTTATGGTGCGCGAGCGGCGGCGCTACTTCCGGCATCCACTCGATATGCAGTTGCGGATTACGCTTCCCGATAATCGGGAGATCACTGCGACGGCGACGAATCTGAGCGAGGGTGGGATGGCCGTGCGGCTACTTGGAAAGGTGCCGAAGAATACGCAAGCCCGACTTCGCTTCGTGCTGCCGGAGACCAACTCCTCGCTCGAATTGAAGGGTGAGATCGCGTGGTCGGATCAGGCTGGGCATGCCGGCGTCCGCTTCATCGAGGTCCAGCAGAGCGTGCAGTACCAGCTTGAAAAGTGGCTTGCCGATCGCCTCCAAGAAGAAATGCCGATGAAGCTTCAGGGCTACGTCGCGCTTCGGTAGTATCTCAAACTCAACTGTCTCTCTTGACCCTCTTTCTCGACCCTCTTTCTCCCCCGCATCCAGGTTGCAACTTGATTCCTAATGGTGCTGTGGCACTGTAGGGATGAACTCGCCGTGTCCCTGCCATGATTCCGTTAGAAGAAAAAATCGCAAGAACCGAACGCCTATTGCGCCGCCTCGACGAAGACCAACCTTACCTGGATGTCCGCTTATCGGTGCTGGGGCCGGAGTATCGGCAGAGCGCCAGTGCCTTTGCCGACCGCGTTCGCGCGGAAGCGGAGGCGGAACTTCAACGGCTGCTGGCAGAACGTCCAGCGGCGTATGAAGTGAGTTTGCCGCAACCGGCGGACTGAAAAGCCGCTCGAGGGCAACGATGAGTTTTTAGTGTGGAGCGGACTAGATACTAAGGCTGGCGGCTGAAGCGAACGCCGGGGTTGTGGGAACGTCTTCCAGAGTCGTTTCTTCCCAATAAGAGCGGTCGCGCAGGATACGTGATACCAGGGCCGTGTGCATGGCGTGGCCAGCGCGGTCGGCTACCACCGAACCTAGAATTTGTTTACCGAGCAGTGCCAGATCGCCAATCAAATCCAACACTTTATGCCGCACAAATTCGTCGACGAAACGCAGGGGCGGATTTAAGACGTCGGTCTGATTC
>Ga0302277_1002933_pt1 | contig 11894 bp, 8 predicted proteins | sample III_Bog_N3_1_FD_198759 | JGI IMG/M metagenome (GOLD analysis project Ga0302277, IMG submission 198759) | Peat permafrost microbial communities from Stordalen Mire near Abisko, Sweden - III_Bog_N3_1 | ecosystem: Environmental > Terrestrial > Soil > Wetlands > Peat | place: Sweden: Abisko... | reverse complement strand
GTACTGTCATTAAAGAAACTGTCAATGCGCTCAAAATTTCCGTTAGTGCACCTAAAGATCAAGCCAATAATCAAACCAGCAACAGCTCCAATTCCTATACTGATTGCCCACCCGGCCATTTGATAAGCTCCTTGAATGGTTTCCGTTCTGCTGGATAACTTAAGGGCTGGATAACTCAAATTAACTGCAGTACCTGTTACAGAAGTAGTATTGAAGACTGTAGGAGTCTGTCCAACACCCTGCAATACGGCAGAGCAAATTGCCGCAAATAAGGAAGGTAGCAAGAAATGGAAAAGTACGCTGTTGGAGTCAATCACACCGTTTTCGTTTAGCTTTCGTTTAAAACGAGTCTGAAAGAAAGAACAGATGAATCCTACTGAGAAGCCTATTGCTGTAGCAGCTCCAGGATTATAATTCACATCAGTTGAAGAACTAAAAGCGATTGCTCCCTAAATAAAATAACAAATACAGTTATGGAGGCAAAGACCATGTCATGTACGCAAAATTTGCGGTATGAAAAGGATGAGGCAGTGTAGCAGCCTAAGACAGAAGCAGCAAGAGCCAGCCAAATGTTGACTTGCCCTGCCATAGCCACTATTTATCCGTTCTGTGAATCATAGACGCTACTGAGCACCAATACTGGATAAGAACACCAGACAAAGATGATGCCTAAGAAAGCCAAAGCCATGATTTTGTATGAAGATCGGAAGTTAGGATTATTTACTGTTTTGTCACGTTTACTTATTACGAATGAAGCTACTATGCCAAGCATTCCTCCGTAGGCAAAAGCACGTGAAGGATAACCGTTATCAGGAATATAAAGACGCCATAAGATTTGACTATTTATCTCATAGAGGAAGGTACCAATCCAAGTCAAGAAAAATATTTAAGTGAGTCCAATTCTACCAATTACGGCAGTATAGCCAGCATACATTGCAAGAGAGGCACCAACAGCATCAAGGAAAGACGCAGAGGTAAAAGCATAACTTGTCTGCAGACCATTTCCAAAGTTGATGTAATTGATGAAAGAGAGGGTACCTGTGAAATTTGCTTGACCTGTGGGGTCGTTGAGAGAGATGCGCTGCCAAAAGTTGCGAAAGATGAAGAAGTTTTGAACTGTTAGTGCAAAGATAAGCAAAGTAAATGCCATTCCCGTAACTGTCGTCCTTTCAATATATGCTGCTACCATTGAAAGACCTAAATCAAAAAATACTTACCAACAATCAGGAGGATTATAGCAATAGCGACTACTGCCACTGGGTAGGGAAACTGAGAAGAGTCAACAAGATAAGACTGGGTGGTGGTGGCAGAAGTGGAAGCAAGAGGATAGACTGATTGGACGTTTTCCATGCTGGCAAAAGCAATTTCGTTGTAGCCGAAGAATAGTCCGTAAATAATACCGACAGCAATCTCCCAAAGAAGCGCAAACACAATGAAACAAATTGTTGCACGACTGGTGTCTTTTTCCTTTTCTTACATATTAAAAACGTTAATTATAGATATCAATCTTAAGTTTTGCAAAAGAGGCGGATGAGGTTAACATTAAATATATAAGCTTATCGCAATGATGTGAAAAATGCCTTAACCCATATCAAATGATAGCTATAATTTAATGCTGCGATTTTTGTCAGGATTATAATGCTCTTAAATTAGCTTTGTGAGCAATAAAGATAGGAAAATATTCATTTAAGGAAATGATCTCTTGAATATGAATAGACAATCGATTGAAACTTTCTATAATAATAAAATGGATAAAAGTGACCCCATCGAAGGTGAAAATCCAGATATAAAGCGTAGGAGATCGCAATCGAAATTTAATAAAGAGTTACCCAGGTATGAGTGTTTTTGTTCGAAGCAATATCTAAGCTACCCAGCACTCTACTTGCACTTGAAAAATAAGCATCATGCATACTTTCAAAATACAAAAAATGGAAAAAGAATGGAACCAACTAAACTCATAGAGATGTTTGATGCTGCCTAAGGGTATAAAGTTTACAAAATAACTTTCGATAGCAATTTCATGCTGGAAAATGATAGAAAAGACTTTGCAGGAAAGGGAGAAGAACCAAATTTAGGATAAATGCGTTATCCAAACACTAATAATCCTTTTTTATTCCCAAATGTTTATCAACAAAACTTTCCCTATGATTATATGCTCAATAACAACAGGATGGAAATAATGCAGTAAAGGAGACAAACTCCAAAAGATATAGCGATTGAGCAGGCCTTACAAATGTACATGGAATCAATCAATGGGAAATCGCTAAAGGAGCGTAAGGAAAGGGAATTACTGTTTATTTTGCTTATTGACTGTTTGAATCAAAATTATTCTTTGCTAAAAGACGATCGCATTGGAGAAAAATAAGTAAAGCGGTACACTGCTGAATACAATTCTGATTATCTCCCCCGCATGCTGTCTCACTTTGAAAAGACATATATTCCCACATTGTCAAAGGAGAATGGGATGGCTTATAGTTTTTTTTTGACGCATAGCTACATTATGGTGAGTGGACAATACAAATAAGTTTTGCAAGATTTTATTAATTATTTGACTGGGAGTCAATAAAGGTCCAAACCAATCACTCATTTTGAGTATCAACCCAACGAAGAGAGCCCAGAGGACGATAATTTTGAGAAGTCTGATGATGAAGATGGGTCGGAGGAAGATAATAACTAAGGATCCAATGAGTAGTGATTAGATTGTCAGATAATATAAAAAATATAAATTATCATTACTTTTTACCACCTTTAAGCAGAGTTAACTTTTCATCTATGATAACTGTGAAGCATAGGGCTAGAGAATAAAATCCCATCAGACCTAGATTAATATTTTGACACTCCAGTGTACAAATTGAAAAAAGAATATAAAGAGGTGCTGAAAGTTGAACAAGAAGATGAATCTTCAGTCTGAGAGTTATTGGAGTCAGTTGAGAGATAATAGTAATGCAAGTTAAAATTATTGTAAAAAATTGTTGAAAATTAGTGGTCCAGAGACAGCTATGAATGGAGTAGTAGGTAAGATATTTTTGAGAGGCCTCTACTCTATAGATAACTATGTACCATAGAAACAAGAGAGGTAGGATAATTTTACTATTTAGATGCAAATTATAGTTGAATTTAGGGAGTAGTTGGCTAATCAAATTTAGATTGAAATTGTCCTGAAGAGGATAAAGATAAGACATACATATTCCTACTGCGAAATATGCATATGATTTTTCATGGATTGCAATAAATAAACCTAAATAGTATAGAAAATTTCCAATTTTTCTGCTCATTTGGTCCAAAAGTTTGAGTAGGCGGTTATCTCGTGTAATATACTTATAAAATTTATGAGCATCAGTACCAGTGTAGATATAGGCCAGGTTAAATAATTCTTCATCATTGTGATCAAATTTATTCGAGGTTGAACCAATGAATATTCTCAGCAAAATTAGCAACACTGAAAGGTGAATGAATGCAGGTCTTGTGAAAGCGAACCAATCATTAAAGAATATTCTTGGTAGTAATAAACTCTGGACAATGAAAAACAGGAGGCTTTATAAATATAGAGATACTTGTAAGGCATTAAATTAGTTATGAGTTTGAATATGTGATTTTCAGTATTGCGCATAAGATAAATTTATACGACTGCAAATCCTAAATTAATTAAGAAAAGTAGGCTTCCCACATAATCATATTTTCTAGAAAGCAAGTGAACGATTCCCAGATTAATGACAACGGCCAAAGCTATCAATGTCATTGCCCTTCTTTTTTATTCAGCAATTTGATTGGCTGCTCTATGCTCTAAATCTTTTGAATTTATTATTTCGATTTTGCTTACTTTCACCAATCCCCATGAAACAAATTTATACATTCCATAAATAGCAGCAATTGACGAGAGATGCTCCATCACACTATAATCTCTCCCAAAGATAAAAGTCATAATTCGCCAAAAATAAAAGGCAGACAGTCCTCCTTGAAATTTGAAATTCATGAGTACTCCTAAAAATATGGAAACATCCATAGCCATGATGATAGACTGAAACAGTAAACTTAGGAAATATTCCTTGATGCCGCCTGCACATTCCATAAGCCAAGTGATGAAAGCTGTGGATACGAGTAGTAAAATTTCAGCTCTCCAAATTTTTTGTTAATTTGAGTTTTTCATATAAACTTTTATAATTGTAATGTCAAAAAAGCAATTCTTGTAACTTGGAGACGACCATCTTATCGGGATATCAGATGCAATAAAAAGTCAAGTTTGGAAAGTCAACAGTCCTAAATACAGTGTAAACCCATCGAGAATGACGAATGCAAGGAGTGCAGCCAGTCACCGATCCCGTTTCACATCGAATAGTAAGCTTATCAAAAGCTGTTTATTCCGCACAATTGGTAAGAAAAATCAGCAATCATGGCAAAAAATATAAATGTAACAAAAAAACCTCAATGTTTAGCTGCTAAAGCAAACTTTGGGCAACATTACTCAAGATTAGTTAAGCCTGCTGTCAATATTAGAGGAAACTTTTTACAATTATTCGACATTATCGCACTCACTTCTCGAAGTCAGTTAGTTTTGACTTCTATCAATTGGTGCATAATCTTCAGATTGTGCTTGATATATATTATTTTATAGTCCATTTTCAACATAACTAACTAATGGATAAACTTGCCAGATTGAGAAAAATACAAAACGTAGCATTAACTTTTAAGCACAAACATCAAAATTTAGTGGGATCAAAGGTTAAAATTGTGGAAGTAGGGCCGAGGGATGGACTTCAAAATTAAAAGCAGCTGCTTTCTCTCACTGATAAAGTTACCCTCATTAATCGACTATCGAAATCAGGATTAAAAACAATTTAGGTGGGATCATTTGTATCACCAAAGTGGATACCTCAGATGGCCAATTCCAAATAACTTTTTCAGCTAATATAAAAAGCAGCAGCAGTAAGCTACCCTTGCTTGGTTCCTAATATTAAAGGAATGGAATCCGCATTGGAAGCAGGAGTCAAGGAAATAGCAGTATTCGCATCAGCCACTGAAGGATTTTCTCAAAAGAATCTTAACTGCTCGATTGAAGAGAGTTTAAAAAGATTTGAGCCAGTGATTAGATTAGCCAAATAGAAAGATATACGAGTGAGAGGATATGTTTCAATGGTAATGGGCTGTCCCTTCTAGGGAGAAGTTCATCCATCCAAAGTTAATTGGGTTGTACAAAAATTGCTTGAATTGGGATGTTATGAAGTATCACTAGGCGACACTGTTGGACGAGGAACGGTTGAAAAGACTTATTAGTTATTTAAAGAGCTATAATCACTTCCAAAGGATAAATTAGCAGTTCATTTTCATGATACCTTTGATAATGCGATTGAAAACATCCTAACAGCTATTTCATTAGGTAGATATCATCTTAAGTAGGTTGCAGGACTGTTGATTCATCCATAGGGGGACTGGGAGGATGTCCATATTCGATGAAACCAGTAGGAAATGTTTGCACATAAAATGTGGCTTTTGCAATAGAGACTGCAGGTCTTCGAAGTGATTTAAATCTGGCAGAATTGTCTGAGACAGGTCAGTGGATATGCAAATTGCTTTCTCGACCCTCATTGTCTATATTATGATATTTCGGTAATTAAAAAAATTGATCAATCACATTTACTCTTTAGATTCTTAATTTGGCAAGGAAGGATATAAAATACACGAGGATTCTTCTTCATCACCTGATTCAGGATTTGAATCTTCATTATCTGATTCACTATTTGAATCATCTGATTCAGTATTGGAATCTTCATTATCTGATTCAGTATTGGAATTTTCATTATCTGACTCCGTATTGGAATCTTCGTTATCTGATTCCGAATTTGAATCTTCATTATCTGACTACGTATTTGAATCTTCATTATCTGACTCCGTATTTGAATCTTCATTATCTGATTCGGTATCTAAACCTTCATTATCTGATTCCATATTTGAATCTTCATTATCTGATGAAGGACTTAAACATTCATTATCTGATTAAGGAGCTAAATGTTCACCATCTGATTTAAGATCTGAGTGTTCATCATCGAGTTTAGAATCTGAATCTTCATCATCTTTATCTTTATCCTGCATCATTTTAGCAAGTAGTTATTGCTCCTAGTGCATTTGCCGAATAAGAAACAGTATATCTGCGATTATTTTTTAGGCAAACTCTTCATATTATATCTTTCCATCTATTGATCGATATTTTTAATATACTTGATCGATAAACTATTGTCCCTATCCCTTTTTTTCGACTTTCTATATACTTTAAATAATTTTCTGGATTTATTCCTTACTGTAAGGAACTGGGTAGTAGTATTCATAGACTTCTAACAATTGATTCCTTTCTTCGGTAACTTCTAATTATGATTCCTCGGATTAGTCCATTGAATTTTGGCTGTCAAATGAGGATCCTATTGAGTAATTGAAAGAATCATAAAAAGAGAGGTTGATTTAATTCTCTTATTTGTATTTTTCAAGTTGCTACTTTAACTATGTACAGTTAGCACTGATTTCTTAAAGATAGTTGGTTGAGCTTGGAATAGGGAACAATAGAATAGTGGCAAAAGTATCCTGATAATCTTTGTCTACTTTGCACTCTTAGATGCCTCTGCAAACTTATTATATATTGTCTTCATCAATTTGAGCGCCTTAATTTTAATCCATAAAATTAATTTACTAACTCAATCATTATTTATCAAAGCCAATCCACTCAGAATATCTTTGAACGATAAAGAATATTCAATATTGGCAAATGAAATGGGACCATATAAACAAACTTAACAAAGTAAATAACAAAACATATTTTTTGATCCAACACTATATCATAAGAATCTTTTTATCGAATTTAGAAATATCAATTAGCGAATATCTTATAAACTAATTATATAACTTATGAAAAGATAATCACCCTTTAGATTAGCAGCCAAAAATAGCCTTAAAGTTACTGACAGAGAGACCAAAATGGATAAGGCACTAATGCATACACTTTAAGGTGGGTATAACCTTCGTCAATAATTAGCCCATACTCTTAATGCAAAAGGAAAAGGCATTGCTGCACAAGGCACACGAACCATATAAAGTATTAAACAGCAAAAATCGCAACAAAAAAACGAGTAGTAAGTTTTGGAACAAGAAGTAGCTGCTCTTGATAATTTCAAGGTGCCAGTGACAAGAGAAAAAACAAAAGTCTTGATATAAAATATTAAACTACGGAGACGAGAGAAACATCTTGAAGCATATGGGTAATTTCGAGAAGATCTTGAAGATTATCAGTAGAATTTGGCACTTGTGTATGGTTCTCTTTAAAGCGATATTTCGCAAGTACTGTCAATCAAAGAAAATCAACTAAAAGAGTATTTCTCTTCACTATCTGATTAGTACCTTTTGACCAAGCCCAAGGAAATACTTCAGTAGATTTCCAAAGAGGTTTCAGATTTCGAAGTAGCAGTCAACTAAAAACTCAAACAAAGTTACGAGGAGTGCGAAAGAATTCGTTCTGATCGCAAAGGACTTGTTGAGGATAAGTGCCAATATCTCTCTATGGTCTTAAATTAAATAGCATTTGTTTTGGAGGATGAGGTGAAGACAATCACTGAAAAATAGAAAGAAGAAATGTAAAAAAAGGAATTATAAGTTTATACTAAACTGAAGGAAAAGCTCGAAGTTATTGGTGGAAGTCAACAGCAACTGTTTGAAGGTTTACGCACAGATTCTAACAATCTACACGAACGATGGAAAACTCTCCACTAAAATAGATAAATAAGCACTTATCTAAATTAAGCCGATGGATGGTAGTTAAGATGGCCTTAAAAGCGTGTAAAGCTCTATAAAAGTATTGTTGAATTACAAAACGCCAATTCATTGAGAAAATTCCGACTGATCAGCAATTTGTCAAAGTAGCATCCTGATTCATTGAGTAAATCAAATATTGAAAAATGGAGTGAACACTTAAAAATGATTAACCAGGCATTTGACGAAGAGTTAGATGGTTTGATTAAGCAACTAATGCAAGAAACCTAATAAAGCGAAAATGCGAATAATAAAAGATTTTAGCAGTTAAGATAGAAATTAAACTATATTTAAAAAAGAAATTCAGAGGCAGTTTAAGCATTGCTCAAGTAAAAATGTGAAGTAGCTTTAAAGAGAAATATTTAGGAAAATAAAAAATTACTTAAATAGGTCACTAACTATGTTTAGGAAGCTGAGGAAAGATAAAATGGAGCTTTGGAAAAGCTAGCCCAATTTTTAGGAGAAGTGGGATCTAAAAACGATGATTTTGGTAAGAAATGGTCGGCTTTAACCCATGAATACGAGGTTGAAAAAGCAAAAGTATTGGACGATGACGATGAAATTGTCTAAAAATTAACAAAGTAATTATAAAATCTAAAAAAATAAGTTAGAGAGGCTCTACATCACATTAGGCTTGAATAAGTCGTCAAGTCTAGCCATTAAAAAATAGATTAACTCGAAAAAATATATCGGCAAACACATCAAAAAAATAAAGACCTTGCTGCCAGACGACCTGAAGTCATCAACAAATTTATGAATTAGTTTGAAGCACGTGTTGCTTAAACTTTTTCTCTGTATGATCAGTCAAAAAAGGCAGAATTAGTGTAAAAAAGTAAGAAATAGGCTGAAGAAATAGCAATGAAAAGATTAGAAGAGGAGTAAAAAAAGAAGCAAGAAGAAGAAGCCCTGATGGCTGAATAATCTAAAAAGAAAGGAGGTAAACCTCCAGCCCCTGCCAAAAAAGATCCAAAAAAGATACTAGCCGAACAATAGGAGCGCAAAAAGGCAATTCTTCAATAAATTGGCCTTCGACAAATTTAGGAAGTAAAAACTGGTTCAGGTTCAATTTGGCTTGCCTTTCGAAGTCTAATATAAATATGCAGTTAATTTTATAAAAGAGAAACTTCCTCGGGTGATCAGCTCAGCCCATAAATAACAAACTGTAGATTAGAATCCCTGGTAACAAAAAAAGCATTAATTTCATCAAAGCAAATGGCAGGCTAACTATAAACTTTAAGGAACAATTTTTTTGCTGAATTGGGAGAAAAGAAGGCAAGACTACTACAGTAATCCGAGGTGGTTGATAACAACTTCGTAGAGAAATCTTTGACACATCTAGATCAAAGATTAAGAGATCATTATCCTCTGAAGGGCAAGCTTGAAGCAGAAGTAGCAGTTGTCCGTTCAGGAGAAATCACAAGTCATAAAAAAGAGTATGAAAAACATGTAAGATTAGTGAAAGAAAAAGTGGACCTACAAACAGAAAAATTCAATTATCTGCTGTAAAAAAGTTTGGCCTTAATTAAGACTCATAATGTAGATCAAAAAGCAGTAAGGGAACAACTAGCTCAAGGCAAAAATCTGGCAGATTTTCAAAGTTGCTTTAGGAAGGCTCACTAAAACCACAAAAACATCACAAAATAAATGGAATAAATTGGCAAATAACTAAATCGTCTGTCTTCATTAGAGATGGAGGCAATCCTTAACTCTAATGAATAATTTTTAAAGAAGACTAAACTGCTTTAAGATGGGGGAGAGTTTTCAACTAGTTAAATAGATTGGTATAAACAAATGATGAAAGAAATTAACGACCAAATATCACAACAGCGGGCCAAAAGAGTTGAAAAAACCAAAGAAGTGCAAGATCATATTGAAAAGAGAAGCAAGGAGTTGATATAACAGTTTGAAAAGGAATATGCCACATATTTGGAAGATTTATCAGCCAAGTAAGGCACTGGTAAAAAATATGGAAGGCCAAAGCGTATTGCCCAAGAAAAGATAAGACTTTAAATGAATAAATGCGAACAAGCTCAAATCAGCATAGATAATCAAATAACAGCCTTTTTGGATATTGCTAATCAAGGAGCTCCGCACTTTCCACACAAAGAATTCCTTCTTTGGAGGCAAAAATTAATGACTATTCAGACATGCATTTTCAAATATGCAAAACACATTGAGGCTATTGTGCCAAACTGTAAAGCTCGAGCAATGCCAAGAATCACAAGGCTAGAAGGAGTATCTGATGCTCTGTTGACTCCCGAGGAGGAAGAGGAAGATAAAAAGAAAATTGTTGAGGAATTGCGGCAACTCGGACCATTGGGAGAGCAGAAGGAAGATAAACCTTTCATGAAGTTTTTAGAAGATATAGAAACAGCGATAGGAAATGTAGCAAGAGAAATTTACGGAGAAAAATCTATATATATCAAAGGCAATGACAGACTCCCAGATTTTTTAAGATTGTATATTCAAAACATGCGAAAAAGTGCTGAATAATTTAGACAGGAATCAGTGAGACATTTGAGGTAAAGCTGCAGCAAACTGTCAGATATTTCTAATAAAATCATAGAGTTATTTTATAACGCATTGCAGACATATTATGGAGAATCACAGGACAATATTCATTCTACTCGAAAGAATGATCTAGAAAAATTGATTTTTCAACATGAAAAGTTACGAGGTGAGCACCTAAAGAATTTGAGACCGAATTTGTCAAATCCAAAATGCCAAGACGAACTAAAAACCCTTGATTAAACCGAACAAAAAAGGCAGCAATAGTTTATTGTATAATTAAAGAATATTCGCAAGAAATTTTAGGACGAGCATTTCGACAATGCTTCTAAATTCTTATTCACTCTTCTGAACAATTATGAAATGTTGATTCTTTTCTTTGATTCCATCTATTTGCAGGAAGACTTTGTCAAAGTTGCAGGAGGTAGAAGTGTTTTTATTTAGATGACGTTTAGGAAAAAGTCCATCTTGATGCAAAGAGACTGCTGTTGATCAAACAAAAGGGTATTTCCATTGAAGCCAACAGCTAACGCAATATCAAAAAGAAGTGGGAGGGAACCACTTGTACTCTTTTCAATTTTGGAGATAAAAAATTTACAAACGCTGTGGTTAAGCCTGAAGAACCAAATAAGGATAAAGATAAAAAGGGAGGAAAGAAATAGGCAAAAGGAGCAAAATTGGAATAAGTACCTGCTGTTAGTCCTGATGTGAGTAAATCAATTGAAACTTTTAAAACATGGCGTCAGAAATCAGTGTTTACCAATCGATAATAAGCTTTAGCTGCTTTTGGCAAATAGTACCAGCTTATTTTAAATAACATAAGCAGTTTTATGGATAAAAGCCTACAATAAAACGAATCTTTTAAGCTCAAATGGCAGGCCATTGCTAAAAATTTATATGTTTCCTGATAACTATTGATTTTATTTCTTTTTATTTCATCGATAAAATTTATTATTGATCAACCAAACAAAAATGGTCAATCCAAAATGACTTCCTTTTTTAAGGATATAAAATATGTGCCTAATATTGTGAGGATAGTTCAATAATAAAATGAGTTTAATCAATTGGTATTTATTGTCATAAATAAGCTTCCTATATTAATAATATAATCAGGTTGGATTTTGTTTTTTCTCTATTAATTGTTACAATTACTCTTAGCTGCAGTATTGCAAGAAATTAAGCAACTCCAAGGCTTAGCATTCGATCTTTAGCTTATCATATAGAGCGCCAGAATCAAATTGTCCCTCTTCTTATTTTGTCTTTAATTATTTCGTTTCGGCAGATATTATGCTATTTTATTACTTTATTATTTTTAGATGATCCGTTGTTTGCTTGATAATTTTGGTTAACTTGCTTATCTATCTTTATAGTTAAGACTGGGATAGACCTGATTCTTCAGGCTATTGATCTGTTGCAGATATAACTGTTGAGGGTGAGTTTGAGCACATGCTAATCATTAAGTTGCCATATTTCTGGGAGGGAATTAATCCTAATTCCTCATCAAGCATACGAGCATACTCTCCAGCCAGTTCAATATCAAATTTAGTGATCTTTATCCCGTCAATTTTCTTTAAATTTAAGCAGGAACTCATCATATG
>Ga0302277_1002925_pt1 | contig 11904 bp, 10 predicted proteins | sample III_Bog_N3_1_FD_198759 | JGI IMG/M metagenome (GOLD analysis project Ga0302277, IMG submission 198759) | Peat permafrost microbial communities from Stordalen Mire near Abisko, Sweden - III_Bog_N3_1 | ecosystem: Environmental > Terrestrial > Soil > Wetlands > Peat | place: Sweden: Abisko... | reverse complement strand
CGGGAAATTAATTTAAAATGCAACCATGAGCAATATGACAAATGAACAACTTCTTAACGCATTGAACTGGCGTTATGCCACCAAGACATTTGACGCCACCAAGAAAATCCCCGCCGACGTCTGGAAAACGCTCGAGCAATCGCTTGTGCTGACGCCGACATCCTACGGCTTGCAGCCGTATCAGTTTCTGGTCGTCAGCAACCCCGCCAAGCGCGCCGAGTTGCTGGCACATTCCTGGGGGCAGAAACAGGTCGTGGACGCCTCGCATTTTGTCGTCTTCACCGCGCGCACGGAAATGAAGGAGGCGGACGTGGACAAGCTCATCCAGCGCACGAAGGAATTGCGCAAGCTCCCTGAAGGCGCGTTTAATCCCTATCGCGGCATGATGCTCGGCGATGTGGTGAACGGTCCGCGCGGCAAAACCGCGCACGAATGGGCTGCGCGCCAGGCTTACATCGCCCTTGGCAACTTGATGACGTGTGCCGCCGTCCTCGGCGTGGATGCCTGCCCGATGGAAGGATTGAACCCGGTGGAATATGACAGGATTTTGAACCTCAACGCCACTGGTTACGCCACGGTCGTCGCGTGCGCGCTCGGCTACCGCGCCGCAGCCGACAAATATGCCGGCCTGAAGAAGGTGCGTTATGAGACCGGGGAATTGGTGCGGACGATTTGATCGGATTGCCGCGCAAATTTTGTCCTTTAATTTGAACTGACAATCCATTAAATCAATTCCCATGATTAAAAGATTCTTCGCGCCCGGAAACAATTCAGCTTCCGCCAACTTCGCGCTCTTTGTGATGCGCGTCTGGATAGGCTTTGAAATGCTCCTGCTGCACGGCATGGACAAACTGAAAACATTCGACGAGAAATCCGCGACATTTCCTGATCCCTTTGGCATCGGCCACGGCGCAAGCCTGGCGTTGTCCGTCTTCGCGGAATTTTTTGTCTCGCTCCTGATCATATTCGGCCTGCTCACGCGGTGGGGCGCCATGGTCCTGATCATCAACATGTCCGTCGCCTTTGTCACCGTTCACAAGGTCGTCCTGACCGGCCCCAGGGGAGGGGAACTGGCGTTCCTTTACCTGATGGTCTATGTCGTCCTGTTGTTTGCAGGCCCCGGCAAGTTTTCCGTGGACCAGGTCCTCTTTGGCAAACCAACCTCCTCGGGCTCCAGCCAACCCAAGAAGAAATAACCGGTTTTCCGGTCGCAGCAGCCGGACGCACTTGAGGCTTTTGTGACAGTCAGGTGACATTTTCGATTTGCAGGCACAACTCGCTTGCATGGCGGGAAATTTTATCCTGAAATGTGCCGGGATGTTTACGATCAAGCAACATTGCCCGCACGCGGATCACCTGATGCGTGCCACGCAATTTCACCATGTCCAGCTCAGTTCGATGGCCGACTTGAAGGCAAACATGCTCCTGACCATGTCGTCCGTCGTGCTGACGCTTTGCCTGCCGCAGGTGTTGAAGAACAGCCATCTATGGCCGCTCTACATTCTCATCAGCTTCTGCCTGCTCACCATCTGCCTGGCCACCTACGCCGTCATGCCCAAGCTGCCGTCGCCCAACCTGCCACCGCCCGACGTCAACAGCCCCCAGTTCAACCTTCTGTTCTTTGGCGACTTCACGCGCATCAGCCAGCAGCAATTTGAGAGCTCCATGGAGGAAATCATGAACGACCACAGCCGCACCTATGGCGCACAGGTGCGCGAGATTTACCTGCTGGGAACCTATCTGGCCAAAAAGAAATACCGCTACCTTCGTTACGGCTACCTTTCATTTATCGTAGGATTGTTCGCCGCCTGCATCGGATTTATCATCATCGGCTTGAATTGATGAATCGTTTGTCAAAGACATAATCCCGCCCGTCTCTGAATTTCTGATGCGAAAACCGCGCCTGAATTGTATGTTGGGTTGATGAAACATTTTCCGTGGATTGCCGGGTTGCTGCTGTTCGCGATGCTCGCGTCCGGGCGGGCCGGGACGCTGGTGCAGTTTCACACCGCGTTCGGTAACATGGCGGTGGAGCTTTACGACCAGGACAAGCCGGCCACCGTGCAGAACTTCATTTCCTACATCCGCAGCGGGCGTTATACAAATGAATTCAGCCATCGTCTGGTGCCGGGATTTGTGTTGCAGGCGGGCGGGTTCACCGTCACCAACCGCGGCACCACCAACTGGGCCACCATCCCGGTGCCGACCTATCCGCCGGTGACGAATGAATTCAACACGGGACAGTTTTACAGCAACCTCTTCGGCACCATCGCCATGGCCAAGACCACCAACGCCAACTCCGCCACCTCGCAGTTCTTCTTCAACCTCACCAACAATTCCGCCTCGCTCGACAACACCAACAACAGCGGCGGGTTTACCGTGTTCGGCCACGTCGTCGCCGGCACCAATGTTTTGGCGATGTTCAACAATTTCCAGTATTGGCTCCCGCAATTTGGGATTCTGCCACAGCCGACCAACCTGGTGCTTTACCAGTATTACTCACCGCCGTTCGACACCCTCCCGCTGCTCTATCCAAGTATCATTGATTCCAACTTTCTCTACATTGACATTTCTTTGCCCAGCATCCAGATCGCGGCCCTGACCAACCGCGCCTGCGCGATTTCCTGGACCAGCACGGCGGGCATGACGAACTATGTGGAATTCACCACCAACCTGCCGCCTGTATGGCAGGTGTTGTTCGCCACAAACGGCACTGGCGCGCCGATGCAATGGGTGGATACCACCACCAACCCGCCTTCGCGCTTCTACCATGTCCGCGTGGCGGATTGAGGCGCATTAATTAATCGAGTTCTTCAAGAAGCTCCAAGATCCTTCGGATACGTTCCTCCCGGAATAAGACCCCTCCAATCTTACAGACCACCCGTTGCTGGCCTCCTAAAAACTCCATTTTGAGGAGTAGCAAGCGTTGCTGCCCTGTAAAAAGGACTTTTTGAACCCACAGCAGCCGTTGCTCCCATGTCAAAAACTCTTTTTTGACCCGCAGCAACCGTTACTGCCCACCCAAAATCTCTTTTTTAGTGAGGAGCAAGCGTTGCTCCCCACCCAAAAAGACTTTTTGAACCCACAGCAACCGATGTTACAAGCCCCAAAACTCCTTAAAACAGGGGAGCAACCGTTGCTGCTCTGTAAAAAACTTTTTTTTTACCCTCAGCAACCGTTACTGCAAGCCTCCAAGCTCCTTAATCATGGGCAGCAACGCTTGCTCAGACTATTTTGTAAGGCTTAAAATGGGCAGAAACACTTGTTACAAGTTCAATATCAGACATTTATCGGATATTTGACGCCGAGCGGGATTTTTGGCCTTCGTAACGTAGGAGCCGACGTGAGGAGGCTCTAATTAAAAACCTGCAATGGGATTAAAATGAGACTCGTCACCTCGTCTCCTACAAATCAAGGGTGGACGACGAAGCCGCGTCCGGCGCGCCAGAGCGGTTCACTTTCCGGCAGGCCGCAAACGTCGCGCAGGCGTTTGGCCATGACGCGGCAGGCGATGGGCAAAATTTCAATGCCGCCAAGATTTCTAATCTGCCTGACGTTGGCGATAGCTTTGCAAATCCTTCTCATCAATTTCTTCCGGAGCAACAAGTCTGTAATGTTTTTCGGAACTGATACGAACACCGTCGGCAGTTTGCTCAAATTCAAACAAAACGATTACACCGTCATCAATGAACTGCGCCCCGATTGGCCGGCAAACAAGATTCGGAAACTTATGCTCACAAACGGCAAAATCTTGCTCTATCTGGACAATGCTCAATTTGTCTGTCCCGCCTTTGGCTTGTATGGGAATCACATAATGCACTCCCTTTTTGTCCAACCCGACGTAAATTTCATCCGTTTCAACTTGTCCCATGTCTGGAACAGTGGTGCGCAAATGGTTTTGAAGTGAATAACAGGTGATTCCTGTGAAAACATCAATCAGCCGGTTGTAACGCAACTTTGCAAGCAATGCCTGCTCGTCATTAAAAGCATATTTTGCCACGATACCCGGCGTTGCATCAGGAACTTTTGTCTCGGCAAGATTGACGTTTGGAATCAAGGGATTGTCAGCAATCATAACGAATCGATATTTTCCATGACCAGCCGGACGAATAATCCATGTCTTGCCTTTTGGGGCTATCTTCTGAATGGATTCAGGCAACTCTGCGCGGTAGCGAAAACTATAAACCAAATCCCCAAGATTTTTTGGCAGCGCGATTTTAAGCTTTTGAGCTACTGACACCATTTCATCGCGCTTGAACTCCAATTCAGTCAGGCTAGCTTTGTATTTGGATTTGAAGATGTGCTCGATGATGGCTGAATAGCGATTTTTGGATTTCATTTTTTATGATGGTTGTTTTGATGGCTGGGCCACCGAAGAAGAACGACTTCCTCGCGCAATTGTTCCCGCGTCGCCGTGGACAATCTAGTTCGGAACAAATCAATGCCGACAACTTCATAGCCAAGTGAAGTTGCAATTTCAGCAAGGAGTTGGCCGGTTCGGATCATGATGCGTAGATACGATGCTTGGTCACCCACCACATAAGCCAACTGCGCGCCCGGACGCAATACGCGACGCATTTCGGAAAGATGCCTGGTCATTCCACCAAAATAAAGTTTTGTGACTCGTGCATATAACTTCTCAAATCCAGAGTCTTTTTTAAGTTCAATCCGTCGATTTTCAATCGCTTCGGCTATTCGTTGAATTTCTTTATTTCCGGCTACCAGAAGATCGTCCGTATCCGCTTTGTAAACGCCGCGCGTATTCGACCGAATCAATTGCTTTTTGAGACTCCTCAAATCTTCTTTCGAGCGGATGAATCCCAGCAACACCGATTCAAGGCGAGTTGTGCGCGTATAATCTTTTTCGTTTGGATAGGGTGGTGAGGTAATGACCGCATCAATGGAATTGGGAGGCAAGATTGAAGCAACCTCACGCGAGTCAGCTAAAAAAACCGATGCTTCCGTCGTTTTATCGTGGGGTAAATTTTCCAAATCCTGAACCATTGCCCGTATGCCGTCTAGCCAGAGGGAAATTACCGGAGCATCCAACTTTGCCGGACCAACCCCAACTTCAGGGCCAAAATGCAAATTGCTTATTTCATTCACGAGCGCGTCGGCAAGTGCAAGGCGTTCGTAATTTATGAATCGCTCATCGTGGTGCTGTGCTATCGCATCAAGTAAAACAAGTGTTTTGTGAAGCGGCAGCGTGCTGATCGAATCTGTGAGCAATAAATCAGAGCATTCTTCCGGCAACACTTTTAATTCGATTCGTCTTGCTGCTGCGCCGTCAAGCAATCGTGGCTGCTCATTTTCCCTTAACCCTTGAAGCGCCAACGCGCGTCTGGCTGTCTCGGCAACTTTCAATGCATGGTCTAAAAGCGCCTGCGGCACGACATTCCAGCGAAGTTTTGTCTCGCTCGCAAAATGAACCACTGGATTGGACTCCAATCCACACGACGGGATTCCAAGTTTTTTACATTCGACGAGCGTTGTTCCCGTGCCGCAGAAAGGGTCAAGCACACGGTGTTGTGCATTTAATCCAAACTTTGAAATGTAATCCCGCACCAGATGCGGCGGAAACGAGAGCACGAACCGATACCATTGGTGAACTGCCCGATCATGCAATCGAATTTTGTTATCCTCACGTTTGACGACAATTCCATTGTCTTTTGACACGGGCAACTTCCGTCCACGTTTTTCAAAATAAAGTGGTTTCAGTTTCGGTGTTTCAATCGCTTGAGGCATTTTGTCTGCGCACTTTGACATTCAAAACCGAACACGTCAAAGCTGATTGTTAATTGCGAGCGGAATTTGATTTTTCAATTTGAAAACCTGGTCGAGCATGACCTTGACGTAGTGGCTGGCGGGCACGGGGAAATTAAGAAGGATGAATGAAGAATGAAGAATTGTGGAATACGCCGGTTTCATCATTCTTCCTTTTTCATTCTGCATTCGTCCCGGCTGTTCCAGATTGTCGCCGCAATAAATGACGCGGGTGTCGAGGAGGGAGCTGGCACGTAGCAGCGTTGGTGACAACGCGGAGGCTTCGGCTTTGGATTTCCGCGCTTTCACAAGCGCGGCTACGGGGACGGCTGCGGGCGCGGAAGATTTCTTTGCCATGCGCGGAGTTTAGAAAACGTCCGCAAAATGAAAAGCATCTTCGTGTTTCGGGTCGGATTTGACCGGAAGAGCCGGGCAACCGGCGGGTTCCTTTGAGCAATTTATGGTGAGAATTCGATTGTTGTTGGATTTACAAAGGTTGCGACAACGAACCCATAATAAGGACAAATATATTATGCAAATTCCACGATACTTCGATGCATTGGTGCAACTGCTGGAGAACGCCGCCGACGGTGCGGCCAAATACGGCGCGACAATCAAACTCAAACAAAACACGGAGCCGGACATCCGCCTGAACTTGACGGCGCTGGTCGGCGTGCCTGCCGGTCCCGGCGGCGTGCCGCCCGCCGTGCCGGGTTTGAAGACGTTATGGAACACGGCCAAGGCCAACAAGACGCGCATGTCCACCAACCTGGCCATCGCCGAGGCAAACGGTCGCGCTCTGGCGACGACGTGCATCGCGTCGCTCAAGCCGGTGCTGGGCATGCAGTGGAACAGCGCATGGAACGAGGCAGGATTTATTTCAGGTTCGCTGGCGGTGCCGCCGCATCCGCAGTCGCTGCTGCTCCTGTTGAGCGGCTATTATGCAAACAACCCATCTCATGAGGTGGCTGAGGTGAACGGGATTGACTGCACGGCGGCGGCGTGCAAGGCGTCGTCGGATGCCATCGTGGCGGCGCAAAAGGCGAGCAACCAGGCCAACACGGATGCGGGAACGGCGCAGTCGAATTTGCAGGACGGGATCAATGCCGGTCGGGCGCGGATGACGGGCTTGCAGTCGGAACTGGGCCAGTTGCTGGACGACAACGATCCGCGCTGGCTGGCGTTTGGATTCGACATGCCGGGCCACACGGCCGGGCCGGATGTGCCGGAGAATCTCACGGTCACGCCCGGGGCGGCGGGATCGCAGGCGTTGTATGCGCATTGCGGCGATTCGCGCCGTGCGGACGGCTTCCGGTTCATTATAAGAAATGCGGCGGGTGACACGATTCTGGCGGAGTTGTTGACGACGGACCCTGAGGCGACGATCACCGGGTTGGTGTCGGGCACCAAGGTCAGCGCGACCGTGACCGCGCGCAACTCAACGGGCGAGAGCCAGGAAAGCGCTCCGCCGGTTGTCGTCGTGGTGCCGTAACTACTTGCGTAGGGCCACCATTTGCGCAGGGCCACCGATAAGTGGAACCGAATCAACCCGCGTGGTGAAAGCCGCGCGGGTTGGCCGGTCTAATTGCCCGTCCATTTGTAGTCGTAGCCGTCGGGAGGTTCGTAGAAGGCGGAAAAGCCGTCCACTCCCTGTGTGCCGTTCCAGTAGATCTTGATGTAGGCGGCGTGGCCGTCCACAAAGCTCATCACGTTGAGGGCGTCAGGGAATTGCAGCGGCTGACGGCGGTCGTGGCTGCTCAAGCCGCCGCCGCCTGAAATCTCGCCGATGAGTTCGGTCATGTCCGGCTTGCGCGTGGTGGCGAAGGGTTTTTGAGCCATGCCCACGTCGTTGGTGTTGTCGTCGCGCGAGAGACCGTTGAACCAGTAGCTTGAAAAATCCGTCCATGACTGGTTGCAAAAGCCGTGGCCGCTCAGGGGAGGGTCGGTGAACCACGAACCCAGGGTGCCGGTGAAAACCCAGTCATCGGCGGCGCACACGAAGACGGCGTTGGTGGACGAGTTCCCGGTCTGGCCGAGATACGGCAGGATGTTCTTCTTGTAATCGAAGTAAATGGTGTTGGTGTAGAAGCCGACGATGTCGGAGTGATCGTCGGCATACAGGCGGACGGCGAGGTTGATCTGGGCGACGTTGCTGGTACAGGTGATTCGTTTGGCGGAGGATTTTGCGTGGTTCAATGCGGGCAGAAGCAACGCCGCCAATATGGCGATGATGGCAATGACCACCAGCAGTTCAATGAGTGTGAACGCGCGTTTCATCGGGTTGCGAATTTGCTGCTGAAGAGCGACTTTGCGCCGGGTGAAGCTGGTTGTCCAGAGCAATCCTTTTATGATGCCGGCTGCATTTTGATTGAACAATGCCAAATTAAGATTATGCTCTGTGATAATCGTGAGGGTATTGACTTTAATCATATTGGTGTGGTGTTTGGCGCTGGCTTCCCTGCGCACAGAAGCGCAGGTGGGCGTCTGGACGTATCACAATAACAACCTGCGCACGGGGCTGAACACCAACGAGACGATCCTGAACCTGACCAACGTGACCTCCACGCGTTTCGGCAAGCTTCTGACTTATCCGGTGGATGGCTGTGTTTATGCGCAGCCGCTGTACATGCCCAATGTGAACATTCCGGGGCAGGGGACGCACAACGTGATTTACATCGCCACGGAAAACGCAACGGTTTATGCGTTCGACGCGGACAATGGGGGCGCGTCGGGCGGTCAGCTTTGGAAAACGAATCTCGGCGCTGCGGCGGTGACCACGACGGCGACCTATACGAACAAGAGTTTCGGCACGCGTTACAACGGCGGCGCCTACACGGACATCGTTCCCCAGGTCGGCAGCACAGGCACGCCGGTGATTGACACCAATTCAGGGACGCTTTACGTGGATGTGTTCACCGGCATCGTCAGTGGTGGAGTCACAAACTATTATCATTACCTTCATGCGCTGAACATCACCAACGGCACGGATACAAATGTGCTGGTGACCGCATCGGTGGCGGGAACCGGCGTGGACAGCGTCGCCGGCCGGGTGACGTTCAATGCCAAGCAGGAAAACCAGCGTTGCGCCCTGACATTGTCCGGCGGAATTGTTTACATATCTTATGCCGGTTACGCGGACACCGACCCGTATCACGGCTGGATCATCGGCTTCAGCACCACCAACCTGACGCAACTGACCAATTATGTTTTCAACACCACGCCCAACGCAACGACTTCCACCTACGGTGCGAACGCGGCCGAGGGCGGCCTCTGGATGGGCGGCGACGGATTATGCGTGGACAATAACAGCAACCTCTATTTTATGGTCGGCAATGGAAGTTTCAGCGCCACGAACAATTCCGGCAAGGTGGATTACGGCGACAGCTTCATGAAACTGACGACGACCAACGGGCTGGCTGTAGCTGATTATTTCACACCGTGGGATCAGGCCACCTTGCAATCCCAAGACTCCGACCTCGGCTCCGGCGGACTGATGCTGCTGCCCGACCAGACGGGGAATTATCCGCATGAGATGCTCGGAGCCGGCAAGCAGGGACAGATTTTTGTCGTCAACCGCGACCAGTTCACCACCGGGAACAATCATTATGACCAAAACAACGTCTTCGATTTCATCGTACAGACCAATCTTGGCCAGATCGGCGCTTCGTTTGACACGCCCGCCTATTTTAACGGCCGGATTTATTACGCGGCGCAAAACGAGAATCTGAAGGCCATATCGGTGACCAATGGTGCGCTGGCCAATAATGTCATCTTGTCTGATACCGCCCGCACTTACCCAAACAAGGGATCTACCCCCAGCATCTCCGCAAGCGGGACAAACAACGGAATTGTCTGGACCATTCAAATGCCGACGTCGCTTGGGGCGGCGGCTACGCTCGTGGCGTGTAATGCCACTAATTTTACGACCGAGCTTTATAACAGTGGTCAGGCGTCGGGCAACCGCGACCTCCTTGGCGCGGGCGTCAAATTCAACGTGCCGACCGTCGCCGACGGCGAGGTGATTGTTGGCACGTCGAATTCAGTTTCCGTCTTCGGCCTGCTCTCGGGAACGTTTTCATTCAATTCAACGGCTTACAGCGTCAAGGAGACGGTCACAAACTTGACTATCACTGTGAACAGGCTTGGCGGCACCAACGGCGCGGCCCAAGTGTCCTATGCAACGGTAGCCGGCGGCACGGCTGTGAACGGCGTAGATTACACCGCCGTTTCCGGCTTGTTGAACTGGACGAACGGAGAAACGGTTTCAAAAAGCTTTACCGTGCCGGTTCTGGGCAACTCTCTGGAGCGATCAAACCTGACGGTGAACCTCGCCTTGAGCAATCCAACAAACACCGCGTCTGCCTTGGGGACTCAATCTGCGGCGGTGTTGACGATCAATCTTTCAACACCGATTGTTTCGACGCCGTTGAGCGCGACGGCAATCACGTATGGCCAGACGCTGGCAAGTTCGACGCTTGGAGGGACATTTACCAATACGACGGGCGTGGCGATTGCCGGAACGCTTGTTTTTGTGAATTCTGGAATTGCTCCCCTGGCAGGAACAACCAATGTGCTGGTGAGCTTCACGCCAACGGACACGGCAGATTATAACACAGTGACGAACACGGTGAGCGTGACGGTAAACAAGGAGACGCCGGTTGTTGCGACGCCGTTGAGTGCGACGGCCATCACCTATGGGCAGACGCTTGCGAGTTCTACACCCAGCGGCTCATTCACAAATGTGGCGGACGTGTCAGTTCCGGGCTCGTTGGGATTCGTGAATTCGTCGATTGCGCCAAAGGCGGGCATAACGAACGTGTTGTTGTTTTTCACGCCAACTGATACGGCGGATTACAACTACGTGACGAACACAGTGAGCGTGACGGTGAATCTTGCAACTCCAATATTGTTGAGTGCGCCAACGGCCACGGCTATCACCTATGGCCAGACGCTGGCAAGTTCGACGCCGAGCGGTTCATTCACGAATGGGTCGGGGGCAACTGTCCCGGGAGTGCTTGCCTTTGTCAATCCGACCTGGGTTCCGAAGGCAGGTAATACGAACGTGCAAGTGAGCTTCACTCCGACGGATGCGACGGATTATAACGACGTGACGAACACGGTGAGCGTGACGGTGAAGCTGGCGACTCCAATATTGTCGAGTGCGCCGACGGCCACTGCAATCACCTATGGCCAGACATTGGCGAGTTCGACTGTGTCTGGGGCGACTTTTACGAATCTCGCTGGCACGGCGGTGCTGATTGCGAGCACAAATTTTGTGACGCCAGCAATAGAGCCATTGGCTGGAGTAACAAACGTGCAGGTGTATTTTGTGCCGTTGGACGTGGCGGATTATAACAATGTGACCAACACGGTGAGTGTGACGGTCAACAAGGGGACGCCGATCTTGAGCGGCGTGTTGAGTGCAAGTGAGATTACATATGGGCAGACGCTTGCGAACTCGACACCCAGTGGATCATTCACGAATGTGGCGGGCGTGTCAGTTCCGGGAACATTGGGCTTTGTGAATTTGTCGATTGCGCCAAAGGCAGGCGTTACGAACGTGTCGTTGTTTTTCGCGCCAACGGACACAGCGGATTACAACTACGTGACCAATACGGTAAGCGTGACTGTGAATCTGGCGACGCCGGTATTATCGAGTGCGGTAACAGCCACTGCGATCACATATGGTCAGACGCTGGCAAGTTCGACGCCGAGCGATTCATTCACGAATGGGTTGGGTGCAATAGTCCCGGGAGTGCTTTCCTTTGTGAATCCGACTTGGGTTCCGAAGGCAGGGACTACGAATGTGCAGGTGAGCTTCACTCCGACGGATGCGGCGGATTATAATAACGTAACGAACACGGTGAGCGTGACGGTAAACAAGGGGACGCCGGTTATTGCCACGCCGTTGATTGCCAGTGCGATCACGTATGGCCAAACGCTGGCGAGTTCGACTGTGACTGGGGCGACATTTACGAATCTCGCTGGCACGGCGGTGCTGATTGCCAGCACAAATTTTGTGACGCCAGCAATAGAGCCATTGGCGGGAGTAACAAACGTGCAGGTGTATTTTGTGCCGTTGGACGTGGCGGATTATAACAATGTGACCAACACGGTGAGTGTGACGGTCAACAAGGGGAC
>Ga0302277_1002916_pt1 | contig 11922 bp, 5 predicted proteins | sample III_Bog_N3_1_FD_198759 | JGI IMG/M metagenome (GOLD analysis project Ga0302277, IMG submission 198759) | Peat permafrost microbial communities from Stordalen Mire near Abisko, Sweden - III_Bog_N3_1 | ecosystem: Environmental > Terrestrial > Soil > Wetlands > Peat | place: Sweden: Abisko... | reverse complement strand
TTTCGGCCCAGTCTTCCATAATGCGATACATGCTTCATTGTTAATGAAGATGCCGCACTTTTGAACCGCCGCGTCACACACATGACCCCGCCGCACTTTTCAGCCGCCGTTTACAAATGAGAATGGTGTTTTAGGCGATTATTGACGCGAAACCGCCTTGTTTTTCAAGGTGTTAAACAACTCAAAATTACTGCCGATGAGAATGATGGTCGAAAAATATTGGGTTTGTCGACGTAAACCACTTCGCTGTCGGCGGGGGCAATCTCCGCGCTGAAATACCGAAAGTGGTATCCCAAAACGAGTAATGACAAGCTGAGGTGTGAAAGTTATTTTTTACATGAAATCCACAACGTGGGGGCAACAAGCAACCGCTTTTGTTCGGTGGCTTTAAAAGACCCATGAAAGGGAATTCGATCTAACCAGACTCAGATATATTTCAGCATTTTGCTCATTAAACCGCGTGCTATCAATTAATATCCTCCAACCCGATTGCCTACTCTCGATGAAAAATCTCAGAAAAGTTCTCTGCGTGGTTTTTGCGTTGATCCCTTTTAAGAACATTCACGGACAAACCAACCAATTTCTATTTCAAAACCCAAACCTTCCGGCGGAGGAGCGAATCAGCAATGTTGTCTCGCTTATGACTCTGGAAGAAAAAATTAATATAATTCATTTTGGTGTCGGGGTTCCACGACTTGGCATTCCGCCGCTGACTTATTCCGAAGGCCTGCACGGCGAGGCCTTGGGCTCCATGGCCGATTGGGCGCCGCGTCCGCCGATTCCGACGACAACTTTTCCGCAAGCCATTGGGCTGGGGGAAACGTGGGATCCTAAGATTTTGCAGAAAGCCGCGGCGGCCGAAGGCTACGAAGCCCGTTATGCCGCCCAAAGTGAAAAATATCATAAAGGCGGCCTGGTTATTTTTGCCCCGAACGCGGATTTGGGACGTGACCCGCGCTGGGGCCGGACGGAGGAATGTTACGGCGAAGACCCGTTTTTCAACGGGTCGATGGTGGTCGCGTTTGTCAAGGGATTGCAGGGGGAAAATCCTCGTTATTGGCAAACCGCGTCGCTGTTAAAACATTTCCTGGCAAACAGCAACGAAAAGGGCCGTGACAGTTCTTCATCCGATTTTGATGATCAATTGTTTCGCGAATATTATTCGGTTCCCTTCCGCATGGGAATCGTTGGCGGCGGCGCGCGCGCGTTCATGGCCGCCTACAATTCATGGAATGGAATCCCGATGATGGTTAATCCCGCGCTCAAAAACGTCGCCGTCAGGGAATGGGGACAAAATGGAATCATCAGCACGGATGGTGGAGCGTTCGCAAAGCTGGTTACGGCCCACAAATATACCACGAACTACGATGAAGCCGCCGCTGATGCAGTGAAAGCGGGAATCACCATATTCCTTGCCAACAGTTATCAAAACAACGTCAGCAATGCCGTCCGGGAAAACCTAATTTCCGAGGCGGACATCGACGGTGCGGTCAAAGGAAATTTGCGCGTAATGATAAAATTGGGACTGCTTGACCCGCCGGAGGACAATCCTTACGTTAAAATCGGCCAGCCGTCCGAGCCTGAACCCTGGTTGACGGACGAACATAAAGCGCTGGCACGGCTCGTCACGCAAGAATCCATCGTCCTTTTAAAAAATTCCAAGAAGCTGTTGCCGCTGGACAAAGGCAAAGTTAAATCCATCGCTGTCATTGGTCAGCGTGCGAACGAGGTTCTGCAGGATTGGTATGGCGGCAAGCCGCCTTATGCGATCACGCCACTGGAAGGCATCAAGAACGAAGTGGGTTCGAATGTCTCGGTCAATTTTGCAGCGAACAATGATAATGGTGAAGCGGCGAAACTTGCGGCCGCAGCGGACGTAGTCGTGGTCTGTGTCGGTAACAACCCGGTAGGCGGTTACAAAATGCCGTGGGCAAAGGTGTCATTGCCCAGTTACGGGCGTGAAGCCGTTGACCGCCAGTCTATCTCGCTGGAAGATGAACGTTTGATCAGGCAAATTTACGCGGCCAATCCCAGGACTATCGTCGTCCTCATTTCCAGTTTTCCCTATGCAATCAATTGGACGCAAAAGCACGTTCCGGCGATTGTTCACATGACGCATTGCAGTGAGGAAGAAGGTCATGCGCTGGCGGATGTTTTGTTCGGCGACTACAGTCCGGCGGGGCGGCTGGTGGAAACCTGGCCGAAATCCCTCGATCAATTGCCGCCCATGATGGACTACAACATCCGCGACGGGCGGACGTACATGTACTTCAAAAGCCAGCCGCTTTACCCGTTTGGCTTTGGTTTGAGTTACACAACTTTTGCCTATTCAAACCTGAAGACCAGTTCCACGATGTTGGACCAGAATGACTCGCTCACCGTAAGTGTGGATGTGAAAAACACGGGCGATCGGGCTGGTGACGAAGTGGTGCAGTTATATGTGAAGCATTTGAATTCCAAAGTGCCGCGGCCGCAAAAGGAGCTGGTGGGATTTCAACGGATCACCTTACGGGCGGGAGAACAAAAAACTGTGGCGATTCCTTTGCCGGCAAAACTGCTGGCCTATTGGAATACAAACAAAAACGCTTTTGAAGTTGAGCCGGATAAAATTAAGGTCATGGTCGGCGATTCGTCCGCGGATATCCTGGCGTCCAAAACAATTGCCATAAAATGATGAAACCGCCTTTAAAATCTCAACCTGGCCGCTGGTTTGCGTGCTCCGATTTTTTTTCCTTGGCAGGTCTTTTTTTCCGTGGGTCTGCTTTTGTATGTTTTATGATTGCCGCGGGTTCCCTGCCGGCGAAGGTGGTGCTCCCGGGCGTATTTAGCGAGCACATCGTTTTGCAGCGCGATACGTTGATTCCGATTTGGGGTCAGTCCGATGCCGGTGAGCAAATTAAAGTCGAATTTGCCGGTCAGAGTAAAACCGCGACGGCGGATGCCGGGGGCAAGTGGATGGTAAAACTGGATGCGCTCCCGGCAAACTCTAAACCACAAGATTTACGTGTCACCGGGAATTCCCCCGATGAAACAATAGTTATTTCGGACGTGCTGATCGGAGATGTGTGGCTGTGCTCGGGCCAGTCGAACATGGAATTTGTGACGGGGCAGTTGAAATATACCATATATGCGGATGACTTGAAGACGGCAGACCTGCCGCTGGTACGTCAAGGCACTGTGGCACGCAATCCGCAAGTTGAACCCACTAACAATACGACCGTTCACTGGGTAACTTGCACGCCAAAATCCGTGGACGGTTTTACGGCCGCTGGATTTTATTTTGCCCGCGAAGTTTCCAAGGAACTTGGCGTGCCGGTCGGCCTGCTGCATTCCTCCTGGGGCGGCACTTCGGCGGAAAGTTGGACCAGCGAGTCGGCGCTCGATACGGTGCCTGACTTTAAAGTCCGGGCCGATGAGCAAATCGCAAATCTGAAAAAACTTCCGGATCAGATCAAGAGTTTTCCCGCCGCTCTGGCCGCTTGGGAAAAAGAAAATGGGAGGGTTGACCCGAAAAACATCGGCGAACAAAACGGCTGGCAGAAAGAGGATGCGGACGTTTCTGACTGGCAAAAAACCAGGCTGGAGGCGAGTTGGTCTGATTCTGGTCTGACGAACGGCGGCATTGCCTGGGTGCGCAAAGAGGTGGATCTGCCCGCAACCTACGGCAGCAGGAGCTTTCGTTTAGATCTTGGCCTCGTGAACGAGGCATATCTAACCGCTTACTGGAACGGCGAGAAAATTGGCGAGTCCGGGAAAAAAGCGCCTGAGTTTTATTTTGGTTTCGTTCACTTTGACGTGCCGTCGAAACTATTGAAGCCGGGCAGGAATGTTTTTGCCTTGCGATTTGTAGTGAATACTCCTGACAAATCACCAATCACGCGTGGGGCATTCCAGCCGGAATTTTCAGATTTGGGGGTAACAAATTGGAATGATAATTGTCTGGTCAAAGTTGAAAAGGAATTTTCTCCACTGACAAAAGTCGCGCTGGCGGCACGGCCGCTGGTGCCGAAGGGCGACGGGGCGCACACGGCAAGCGCATTATTCAACGGCATGATCCAGCCCTTGATTCCTTTCGCCATCAAAGGTGTCCTTTGGTATCAGGGCGAGCAGGACACGCGCCGTGCGTTTGCTTATCGGACAATGCTGCCTTTGTTAATATCCGATTGGCGCTCGCACTGGGGCTATGATTTTCCTTTCATCATCCAACAGTTGCCGAATTGGACGGCAAGTGGCGCGGAAAACACCGAGTGGGCTGAATTGCGGGAAGCGCAGGCGCTCACGGCATCATCACTGACCAATTGCTACCTTTCGGTTGGGATTGGTGCCGGAGAAGCGAACAATGTCCATCCCAAGAACAAGCGTGAAATTGGACGTCGGCTGGGACTGGTGGCGCTTGCCAACGTCTATGGAAACTCAAACCTGTTCTCCGGACCTGTCTACGATTCGATGGCGGTGAAGGGCAATTCCATTCGACTCAAGTTTAAGCACGCGGATGGTTTGACCTCCCTTGACGGTCAACCATTAAATAATTTTACCATTGCGGCCGCGGATCAAAAGTTTTTCCCGGCACAGGCGAAGATTGATGCCGGGACGGTTGTGGTTTCCAGTCCCCAGATCGGGGCACCTGTGGCGGTGCGTTACGCTTTCATCAATAATCCTGAAGGCTGTAATTTCTCTAATGCCAGCGGCCTCCCGGCGATGCCTTTCCGCACGGACACCTGGCCGGCCAGCACAGATAATAACAAGTGAACCAAACCTTTTATTTTATTTCTGTCACCGCGTTTTAAATTCACTTCCCTACCATTATTAATGGAAACGAACTTCAACCAGCTCCCCGAAAATCTACCTGTCCCAGTCGATGATGGCGCTGCTGATCATCTGCCTTGCTTGGCTCTTCCCCCCTCGACATTAGTGGCCACCGATGGTTCTCGTATCAACCTCCAAACGCTTGCCGGCCGCTGGGTCATTTATGTTTATCCCATGACTGGCCGTCCGGGCGTGCCCCTTCCGGATGGTTGGAACGAAATCCCGGGCGCGCGCGGCTGCACTCCGCAATCCTGTGCTTTTCACGACCATTATCAAGAATTCGAGGCACTGCATACTGGTGTCTTCGGCCTGAGTTCGCAAACCTCAGACTATCAACTCGAACTCCGTGACCGCCTACATTTGCCATTCCAATTGTTAAGCGACCACACTCTGCAGCTAAAAGAATTGCTCAAGCTTCCCATCTTTACCGTCGCCGGCATGGAACTATATAAACGCCTCACTCTGATCTGCGTTGATGGCCGCATCACCAAGGTGTTTTACCCTGTCTTCCCCTCGGATAAAAACGCCCATGAAGTGTTGGCCTGGTGTCGGTCAAATAAATGGTAGCACAAACTAATCCGCTCGCGTGGCCCACTATGGTTCCCTGGTTGGTTGGAATTGAGCTTCGGTCTGGATTTCGGCGGTGGTAAGGCCGGTGATCAGGGGGGATTGATGCTGCCAGGTGTGATCCAGTTTCACCTGTAACGCGCCGCCCACGGTTTGCTCCGTCTGACCATTGTTATAGTGGAGGGTCGCAGCCCGTCCGTCCGGCACTTGAACCGTCAACACTCCACCAACGGCATTGGTATCGGTCAGCCACACATAGGCGGAAGGGCCGTTGGCGCGTGGAAAGAACCGACCGCTCACCTGATTGCCGATGTGAATCTCGGCTATCACCGGTGTGCGCAATTCACCCTTAAATTTCACGGTCCAGACGCTCCGGCCCGTCGGCACCTTGCTACAGACGAGCACACCGTGCAAGTTGCCGGTCGAGCCGTCCACCACCCGGACATAACGGGCATGGGCGGATGTCGTGACCTTACCAAGTGTCTGGGGATCCAGCGGGATACGCCACAAGGCCACCGGCAACATGGGCAGCGGCCGGACGGATTCGATCACCACTTGGGCTTCAGCTCCGCCATCTTGTGGCTCAATGGTCACGGTGGCGGTGACACCCGCCAAATCCACGATGGGCGGCACACAATTGCTGGCCGTGATCAGGGCGGGATTGAGCAGTCCATACTTCTGGCGGATGGCCGGTTGTTCGTCCCATGCGGGCGCGGACCAAGGATGCATATAATCCCAGAAAAACCGCGGCAACGCCGAGCCGTCTTCAAATACGGTGTGAAAATCCCCGTTCATCAACTCAATCCGGTCGGATACTTGGGGAGGTTTATAACTATCAACAAAGCCGGCATAAATATCCGGCCAGTAAAACCAGTTCTCCGGTTGCCGTTGATAATGACGTTGAAAATAATCGGCAATGGCCGCAGCTTGGGCGAAAACCACCTTCTGATGGCGCGCGGCGTCAACCAGGTGTTTTACTCCTAAACGGTTCGCTTCATTCCAGCTGGTTGAATCAATAAAATTCTCCAAGGCAACAAAAATAAATGTCGGTCCGGCTTGGTAATGTGATTCTTCGAGCAGCAGATCCATGGCGGCTTGAAATCGGTCGGCGTTGGAGGATTCGGCCATATCGCCCCCATACATCCTGGGCGTGCTAATCATCGGTTCGCCTTCGGTCGTATAGATGGAATAGATTCGGACATCGGAGGCGGTAGATTGCTGCAACGCCACAATGCTTCGACCGTGGGCCACTTTCCGAAAATCATCCTTCGCCACAAAATACGGCACCGTGGGTGCCCCCCAATCGTTGATTTGCCAGCCGTTGTTGTCACCTCCCAGGTCGGTCCAGTTTTGCCACTGGCATAAACAATCAATTGATTTAATCCCCAGCGAACGCGCAATCTCCGGCGTGCTGTCGCTGAACGTATAGCCCCCCAGATCGTTCAACGGCCCGATCCCCAGCATATCCCATAGCTTCATCGTCTGTTCTATCCCCTCCCGCTGTACTTCGTCGCTCACTTTGAAGAGATTCTTGTCGGGCGCCCCGGGGATGATCGTATCCGCATGCACCAACGGGATGATTTCGTCGCCCCACAGATGGTGAAACGCCAGCAGCCGCCGGTAGCGCGCCAGCTCATCCTCAGGCGTGCGCGAATAGCCATTCCCCGCATTCCAAAAATTGCCCGCCAGACCGGCCTCGTGGATGGCGTCAAATCCCGCCGGCGGCGGATTCGGTTTGCCGAGATTGCGATCGCTCGTGGTGAGCAACCGGATCACCGCGCAACCGTCGTCCACCACCCCAAACACCCGGCTGAGCTGCTCGTCCCCCACCCGCCAGACCACATGCCAGTTGCCCACTTGCCCGGGTTTCAACTCCACCACCGCCTCCTGCGCGCCGTCCTTCGTCTTCCGCCAGGACAAAACCAACGGCTCAATGGCACCCGGCGACGCGCTTAAATAATCCGCTTGCACGCTCGCCGTGCATGCCGGCGGCACCGGCTCCTCACAGCGAAAGTGCAGACGCACTTTTTCGCCCGGCCGGACCAGGCCCGGCTCAATCTGAAGATCGGTTTTGTAGGCCCACCGCCCCGCGTGGTTCGCTTGGAAGTATTTCTCAAAGTTCGTCAGGGTGTTCCAGACGCCGTCCACCTGGCTCTTTTCCCATTGCCGGATACCCTCTTCCTGCTGTGCCGCCGACAACGGCGGAAGATTTCCCACCGCCGCCAGTTCGGCACTTTCCACGTGCAAGGCTTTCCCGTTCCGTTCATAGCCCTCTGACCGCAAGGTCAAATAACCACCCCCGGCCGGCAGACCGGCTGGCAGGGGGAAAGTGGTGTCCTGGCCTGCGCTGGTCAGGATAAGGTCACCAGCTCGCCGCCTCACCGTGAAGGCGACGGCACCTTGGTCGCTGATGGGCAGTTGCAACTCGCCCAGCTCCTTGCCTTCGCTGTAAACCCTCGCTCGCCCGTCTGACTGGACGGTCACCCACCCGGTACATTGATCAAAGGTGCCCCACTCGAAGGGCTTCCCCCAGCCCACCCGAAAGACGCCATTGCTGTTGCCGCCAAAATTCCAGCGGAGCTGGAGGGTGAAGTTCGCAAGATTCTCCGGATTCATCACCGTCCCCGCCAGGGTCGCCTCCGAACCATGCCCCGCCAAGACCAGCCCGCTGGATTCAATTCTCGGCGTCGCATGCCCATACCACATCGCCCCGGGGCGCAGCAGGTCTTCGCCAAAAGTCCGGTCGGCTAATATCAGCAGGACGCAAAGTACTAAGCTGAACATTTTTGTTCTTACGCGGTGGGACACGGTGTGGAAAGGGGGTCGCATAAAGGATAAGTATTTATTGAGCGGAAGCGATGGTGACTCGTTGTCCACGGTTAACATCTAAACATATATTTTCCCCTGTCATTGTTGAAAGTTTGCCGTCCTGCCAAACGGAGGCTTTTTGAAATGGATTGACAACGCACAGTCTGGCATCACGCGTTGCATCAAATCGGGCAGCGTCCACCTTGCCGTTTGTAAACTGAACGGTGACGATAAATCCACCTTGCGCATGTAGCAAAAATCGGCCCGACCATTTTTCATTCACGGCGGGAAGAAGGCGTATTTTACCTGCGTCGAACAACTCCGAATCATCGAGAGCTGAGTGGCTTTGAAGAAGTGATTCCTGGATTGCTGTCATATTGACTCCCGCAGCATCGAAAAAAGGACAATCAACAACCGCGCTTCCCTTGTATAAGGGAGCGGCAGGCGAATTCCAGCCACCATAAGGCCATTTTTGCTGATATTTGGCATGTTCGAGGATTACCTCTAAAGCGTTTGTAAGTCCCAGGCGCGCAGCCTGAACCGGACACTGGCTCCAACCTGCGCCGTTTTTAAAGAACCTATGCTGGAAAGTCTTCCTGGCTCGTTCCAGCTCGACCGGTCCGCTATTAAGGTCCTCTTGGGCAAATGGAAAAACGGAGTATAGTTCGGGGTTTTCCTCATTATGTGCCACAATACCTGGGGAAAGTGCGAATGGAGCCAGCAAGGTGCTTCCAGGAGTAATATCTTCAACGGGACAGGACCAGAAGTTTCCGGGTTTATCGGTTTTGTAATCCCATGATGACACGGTTGGGAGGGGCACCAGATTCTGCAATCGTTCCCTGGCCGTCGAAAGCAATGCGTCTTCAAATCCGAGGTTTTTTCCATATCTTACCGTCATTTCCAACGCGTAGCGAACGCCGGCTACTAGCGGAGCCGGATCATTCACTTTCCACCATTGTTCGGTGGCGTCCGCGCATTGGACATGATATTTACCATCGTCCTCTTTTGTCAGAAGGCCCAGGCACATCAGCACTTCACCCTTTAGCCAGGGAGCGGCGATCTTCTCCAAGACCTCGCGGTCGCCTTGAAATTGAACATAGTCAAAAACAGCCTTGGTAAATTCCAGTCCGGCGGTGAAGTTGAGACTATTGTATCCCTCCTTGCGACCTTCTCTGTTTTGGAGAGCTTCAAGAGGTTTAATTTTATTAACATCAAACGTCTCGTCGGGATGTTCCACAAAACCATACTTTTCCCCATAAGGAACTTTCCAGTTGGCCGGATTATTTCCCTCAAGAAACAGGACCCCATCCATTTTATAATGTCTGGCATTTTCCCGACAAACATCAAATGCTTGATTAAAGAATAAAATGGCGGTTCGGGTAAATTCAGAATGTCCCGCTGTCAACATGGGCCAAAAACTAATTTCCCGTTGATTTTGCCACCAATATCCGTCTCCCCATGAACGCGCATCTTTAAAAACGAGTCCGGGACCGCCGTTAAACTTCGGAACCACCGGACCTTGCCCGACGCAAGCATACGAATAGAGCGTGGTATACCATAGCCGGGTGAGGTAATCAGCCTTGGGACCGGTTATATCAAGCCACGAATGACTCCAGAAATCCTTCCACCAGGCCAATCTTTCCTGTTCAAGCTGATCGGGAGAACTGCTGGCCGTTGCTTTCCAAGCACCAGCAGTCATTTCCACCGGAGGTTTTCCGTGAGCGCATTTGGCAGAGATGATCACACTAAAATCATCCAAGGCGGTTGCGGGAACCACCAAAGACCCTGAGTTTTCGGAGGAGACTGTTTTGTATGAACCCCCATTCAGGCAGCCAATTCTGATGGCCAGGCTCATTGATTGGGCTTTTGGTTCTTGAACATTAGAAACATCTGCCGGCTCTTCTCCCATCAGCATTCCTTCACCATCTTTAACCATCATTGAATCGCGCCAATTGTCGTAACGAATCGAGGCTGGCTTTCCTAGATGGCGGGCATCCTTGACTGATATGACAAGGTTATCTTGATTCATATCACCTGCGACCTCGATCCTTACGATTCCCTCGGCTGTTTGGAGTTCGATGATCACAGACCCTCTGGCAAAATCAATCCGCTGATCAAATTTGGTAATCTGTTTTGCCGATGCGTTGGGCAGTTCAAGGGATATGTGTCCCGGTGAAAGCAACGGGTTTACATGAGATCCCTTCGCTCCGCTTTTATCGTCCGACAGGGCATTGTAATACCCGGTCTTGGATAACTGTAATTCCAAGCGATCTCCATATGAAACCATGGCTGAAAGAGATCCGCCTCCCGTCGGCATGACCATTTCGGGTCTGCCAACATAAAATCCGTCATTCTTATAGGTCCCTTCTCCTTTTATCATGCCCGGTACAGGACTTCCAGCACACGCACTAAAATGGGGGGCAATCCGATTAAAAATTACGGCCATGTCGGGATCAGTGAACACCGGCCCGGAAGAAATTGGGGCAGATGCGCAAAGCATTGCTGCCGAGATGGCAGGCAAAAATAAAAGGGCCTTAGATGTCATCAGAATTAAAATAGTTCCGGTTTATGTTTTTTAATTTATCCGGACACGAAAAAAGCATTGGGGCTTCGTCGCAACATTGGTATAAAAGGCTGTCGTGTAAATGCTATTATTAGTATAAACAAGACTTGAGTCATTCCCGCTAATTGAGTAAATATTCGACCAAACGATTGGCGGGGCCAGGCTCGCGGCGTAGTCCACATAGTTAGAACTACCGGAAACTGTTTGCCAGGCGATTTTGACAGACTGTCCTGATCCAACGGAAGACTCGGTGACTTGAACTGGGTAAGCCGCATTAAAAGGAATGGGATAATCGAAATGAACCAGCCAATTTACCAGACTGTCGCCATAGAGTGACGGCGTGGTATCGCTGTCACGGATGGTTCCCCGGGCGGATCCGGTCTGGTTGGCGCCCGCAAGGGCACCTACGGTTCCGGTATAGGCATAACGCAGACGAGGGTGCGCTCCGGTGGGAACTTTACTTAGCACAACAGTCACGGCATTACTGCTGCTGATGAAGGCGCTGGAAATTGCCGCGCTGGAACTGTCATCCGCATATTCGAATCCATAGTAAGACTTTGAACCAATCGAGATATCATTTACGATCGGAGGTGCCGGGACATGAAGAATTACGGTGATATTTTTATTGTTAATTGAAATGGAGTCAGGCGTTAGTGGCCGCCACCGTTGCCCATCAACCAGCACTGTTTTCATGACTTTTCCATAATATTCACCCAGCCGGCGATAACTTTGTGCCGTTAAATGGATGCCGTCAGAATAATAAGTGAGAAAATATTTGGGACACACAAGAAAATGATCAGGATAAGTCTCGGTTGCATAAAGTTGAGCGGAGGGGATGAGCGATGTGGCTGCGTGATTATTGGCGGTCCACGAACTCATCTGGCAAAGGAACATGGGCACGTCATTAGTCTGTGCTGTAATGGCTTTCGCATCCGATTCAATGTCTTGCTGCCATTGCCGGAGGTAACCGGCATAAAACGGACCGTTACCAAGGACATCGTCTTGTTCTCCGTGCAAACAAGTGACTGCCGTTACTTGATAGCCATCGCCCAATGACTGGGCGGCCGCGCTTGCGTTAGTGATTTCCAACAGCCCCACGGCGTAGGGAGCCGTGCCTTTTTTCAAGCCGGAATAAGGAGTGCCGCCTTGACCATCCCGGGTTACTATGGAAATAAAAT
>Ga0302277_1002908_pt1 | contig 11942 bp, 12 predicted proteins | sample III_Bog_N3_1_FD_198759 | JGI IMG/M metagenome (GOLD analysis project Ga0302277, IMG submission 198759) | Peat permafrost microbial communities from Stordalen Mire near Abisko, Sweden - III_Bog_N3_1 | ecosystem: Environmental > Terrestrial > Soil > Wetlands > Peat | place: Sweden: Abisko... | reverse complement strand
TCAATTCGCTGAAAAACTAAGACCGGTTTTTGGCCAAATCATTTTGCCTTATGGTTGGTATGCGGATAAAAAAGCGGAATTTAAAAGAGAAATAATCTTTGGCTATTTAAATACTATGGCAGAAGGAGTAGCGCCGACAGACTATATTGGCCCTTATAATTACAACAATCATCCTGTCATTATTTCCAAGAACCATAAATGGTACGAAAAAACCCCAACTGATGATTCAATTGTCAAAACACACCAATATCTTCAACAAATAACGAATGATTCTAAGTCTATGGAAACAGACGGAAATGGGAATCTGCCGCTTCCTGTTATTGGTGGATTTTTTGAAGGGGGTAGCACCGCGGTCGAATTGATTTTACGTTTTGGTGATGAATTTAGCCGATGCGTTGCGATTAATCCGACTTATCGAGACGTAATCGATATTTTATCGGGTGTAATAATGCCGCACCAAAAACCAATATTTCTTGTTGTGAATTCGGATGAACCCGATACGACGTTAGAGAGTACGCGATTAATGGCGATCGCGCTGGAAGATAAAGGTTTTAACGTTTCTTTTGAAAAAATGTCGTTGGGCTTAGGCAATGAGTGTACAGATGAATTATTGAAGATATTAACTTCGATGGTATAGGTTTAATCGGTTGTCCACGACGGGAATCCACTTTGAAAAAATCCAAACCGCTATTTGATGAAGCGGGCGCTTACCGCTATGCCCTCTGGCTTTTGGGCCGCAGGCCCTATACTACGGCCGTCCTGCTCGAGAAATTCCATTTACGGTCTCTCCCGACGGCTATCGGCCAAACGGTGGTTGAAAAACTGACCGCCAAAAAGTTTTTGAACGACCAGGCCTACGCTGAATCTTTGATTCACGCTAAAACCAGCCAAAATTGGGGCCCCGCCCGCATTCGAACTGCCCTTTATCAAAAGAAAGTCCCCCGGGAAATCATCGACCAAACGCTCAAGTCTTCCTATTCTCAAGAGGGAGAGGCGCAGCAAGCGGCTGAATTAATGGAGCGCCAAAAACAAAGGTTTTTGAGGAAAAAAGAGAAGAAAGAAGGCCAGAGGCTCCGCCAGGCTTTCGAGTTTTTGGTGCGAAAAGGCTTCTCTGTTTCAGCGGCCCGTCTCGCCGTAAATCAGGTTTTCAGCTATAATCCCGAACTTCTTAATGAAGAATAAATCTTTAACCACAAAGTTCACAGAGTACACAAAGTAAACCAAGAGATTTTAGGGTTCCAAATTTTTACTCTGTGACCTCTGTGTACTCTGTGGTGAAAAAAGGTGTTTTATGGCAGTTCCGGTTACCGGCAGTGAAATCAGACAGGCTTATTTGGACTTCTTCAAGTCCAAGAACCATAAAATCGTACCCTCCTCTTCCCTGGTGCCCGAAAACGACACGACCCTGCTTTTGTCGAACGCGGGTATGAATCAGTTCAAACCCTACTTTTTAGGAACGATTCCTTTTCCCCATACGGTGCCTTACGCGGCTTCCTGCCAGAAGTGTTTCCGTACGGGTGATTTGGAAAGGGTCGGTTATACCGCCCGTCACCACACCTTTTTCGAGATGCTCGGCAATTTTTCCTTCGGCGGCTATTTTAAAAAAGAAGCCATCGCCTGGGCCTGGGAATTTGTGACCGAAGTTTTGAAAATTGAAAAGACACGTCTCTGGGTTTCGGTGTTTGAGAACGATGACGAGGCCATTGAGCTTTGGAAGAGCGCCGCGCAGTTACCGGCGGAACGCATTGTCCGCCTTGGCGCCGATGATAACTTTTGGACCATGGGTCCGACCGGCCCCTGCGGCCCCTGTTCTGAAATTTACGTGGATTTGGATCCAAGCGCTCCCGCGCCCAAAAGCTTTCAGGAAGGCGCGGAAAGTGGACGCTATCTTGAAATCTGGAATTTGGTTTTTACCCAGTTTGATAAGCAGGAAAACGGGGATTTAAAGCCCTTGCCGAAACCCAACATCGACACAGGTATGGGTTTGGAACGGGTGGCCAGCGTCATGCAAAAGGTCCCTTCTAACTATGAAACGGACTTGATGGCATCTTTGGTTTCAGCCATCGCCAAAGCGGGAAACATTACCTATCAGGTCGGACCGACCCAGGTTTATACCTCTCTTAAAGTCATCAGCGACCATTTGCGTGCCACTACCTTTCTCATCGCCGATGGGGTTTTGCCCTCCAACGAGGGCCGGGGCTATGTGCTTCGCCGTATTTTGCGCAGGGCTATCCGCCACGGCAAGCTGCTCGGTTTTGACGCTCCTTTTTTAAACAAGCTGGTTCCCGAAGTCGGCAAGCTGATGGGTTCGGTTTATCCCGAAGTGGTTGACCGCCAATCGCACATCGTTAATGTGGTTCGGGCTGAGGAAGAACGTTTTTATGAAACACTCGCGCTTGGCACCGAAAGGCTGATGGGCAAAGTAGAAGTTTTGAAAAAAGCCAAAACCCAGACCCTTTCGGGGGATGAGGCTTTTATGCTTTATGACACCTTTGGGTTTCCTTTGGATTTAACTAAAGAAATCCTGAAAGAACAGGGCTTGTCGGTGGATGAAGCGGGATTCCAAACCGCGATGGAAGGTCAAAAAGAAAAAGCGCGCTCCGCCTGGAAAGGCAGCGGCGATGCCATGCTGCCGCCTCTCTATAAAGAAATCTCCGCCAAGCTTCCCCCAACCGTTTTTAAGGGATATGAAAAGATGAAAGATTTGGGCGAGATTGTCCAAATCCTCCGGGTGAAAGACAAAAAACATGAAGTCGTCAACCAGCTAGCCGAGGGCGAATATGGATTTGTGATTCTCAACCAGACGCCTTTTTACGCTGAAAAGGGCGGCCAGGTAGGCGACAAAGGTGTTTTGCAGGGATTTAATTCCGCCGAGGTTTCCTGGGCCGATGTGCTGGATACCCAGATGGTTTCGGATACGCTGGAGGGTCATTGGACCTTTATGAAGCGCGGCAAATTAGCGGTAGGCCAAAAAGTTGAGGCTACTGTGGAAGAAAGCGAACGGCGTTCCACCATGCGCAATCACACGGGAACGCATCTTTTGCACGCGGCCTTGCGGCAGGTGTTGGGCACCCATGTGGGCCAGGCCGGAAGCTATGTGGGCGCGGACCGTCTGCGCTTTGACTTTACCCATTTTGAGGGGGTTAAACCGGAGCAGCTGCGCCAAATTGAAAGCAAGGTGAACCAGCAGATTCTTAACAACATCGAAGTCGCCAAACAGGAAATGTCTTTTGACGAAGCGAAGAAAAAAGGCGCCATGGCGATGTTTAGCGAAAAGTATGGTGATCGGGTGAGAGTCATTGATGTACCGGGCTTTTCCATCGAACTTTGTGGCGGCACCCATGTGAACCGTACGGGCGACATTGGCTTATTCAAAATTCTCGGCGAATCTTCCGTGGCTTCGGGTGTGCGCCGTATTGAAGCGGTGACCGGTGAAGGATCAATCGCCAAGGTAAATCAGGAAGAAGAAACCCTTAAAGAGATCGCTTCTTTGCTGAAGACAACAGACACTGAGTTAAAAAATAAAGTCTTGGCCCTTTTAGCGGAATCAAAACTTCAGGCGCAGGAATTATCGGCGCTCAAGTCCAAACTGGCGGGAAGCCTGGTGGATGAAGTCTGGAGCAAAAAGAAGGACGTGAAGGGTGTATCGCTTATTGTGGCCCGCACCGACGAGTTGGACCCCGAAGGCATGCGTCAATTGGTGGACACACTCAAATCCAAAATCGGCAGCGGAGTTATTGTGTTAGGCAGCGGTAAGCCGGATCAAATCGCTTTTGTGGCGGGAGTCACTAAAGACCTGGTGGGGAAGATTAAAGCCGGGGATATTGTGAAAGAAGTCGCGAAAGTCACCGGCGGCGGGGGCGGGGGAAGACCGGATATGGCCCAAGCGGGCGGTAAAGACGCCTCCAAGGTCGACGAGGCTCTACAACAAGTTCTTCCAATGGTGGAAAAATATTTTTAATGGGATTATGAATCTAAAGTTGAAGCGGTAAAACCTATTGGAGTGATTTTGTGATTTGGTCTAAATGGTGTTCTATATCGAGAGATCAACAAGAGTTATATATTATGTTTGTTGGACTTATTGTTGCTTATTTGTGGTTTCTTGGACCTAGTAAAAAGAATTATAAAAATATTTATGATGCTTGGATTGTTTGTTTAATTTTGCTCGTATGTGCAACAGGCTGTCTTTGGCTTTTGTTCACTTATAAAATATTCCCTTATACATATGGATTTGGATTTTTGGATCAAATTTATTGGATGATTTTAACTTTGGCTTTCTGTGTTGCTGTTCAAAGATCAATGGTTGCGATTACAAAACTGCTCAACCTTAGAAAATCAGCCACAGAAGAAAACTTAGACAATTGAGAAAACTGGATTAAAAGGTTTCCATTATGAAACGTTGGCTGGCTCTGGACTTAGGTCATGTTCGTATCGGTGTAGCCTTGTCCGATACTTTGGGGATGACGGCCCAGCCTTTGACCGTGTTGAAGTCCGAGGGAACGCAAAAAGACATCATCACCATCGGCGGACTAGTGAATGAACATGAAGTCTCGCAAGTAGTGGTGGGTCTGCCCATCAATATGGACGGCACTGAAAGTAATCAAACCAAGAAAATCCGGGAGTTTACTTACAAACTTTCTAACCGGCTCAATGTACCGGTCTTTTTTATCGATGAACGTTTGACAAGCCGCCAAGCCGAGAGAATGATGACGGACAGCGGTGTGACTGCCAAGAAACAGCGGGGCAAGGTAGATCAGATCGCGGCCGCGTTATTACTTCAGTCCGCGCTCAAAGGCGCTTTATTAACCGAGGTTCCTAAAACATGAAGCTATTCCGGGTTTATCTTATTCTCTTTGCTGTGGCGGCAGCGGGCCTGGTTTATATTTTGGTTCCCACCTTTTTCTTGTCAGGAGACGATATTGATCTTCCGGTTTATTCCAAAACCAGCGCCAGGGAAATCGCCAGACAACTTAAAGATAAGGGTATCCTTACTTTTGAAGAGCCTTTTCTCGTTCTCGCCAAATTGACCCACGCGGATCGTCATTTAAAAGCGGGTCTTTACCAGTTGAATGCCCAAATGAGCCTGTGGGATGTTTTGACCACTTTATCCGAAGGCAAAAGCGATCTTTTAGCCCTCAAAGTCCCGGAGGGTTATACCACCGAACAAATCGCCCAGGCCCTGGAAAAAATAAATGGCAGCAGCGGCGATGACTTTTTAAAAGCCGCTCAAAATCCGGAAACCTTAAAAAGCTTAGGCATTGTGGGTCCGACCGCCGAAGGGTTCTTATTTCCCGAAACCTATCGGGTGCCGCTAGGCGCCACCGGGGATGAGTTGGTTCAGTTGATGATCCGCCAGTTTTGGGATGTGGCGGGTCCGAACTTTCAAAGCCGCTGTCAGGAATTGGGATTGACGCCCTATAAAGCGGTCATCCTGGCGTCCATTGTTGAAAAAGAAGCGCATAACGCGGACGAGAGGCCGATTATCGCGGGTATTCTTTATAACCGCCTGCATCAAAAAATGCGGCTTCAAGTTAACGCGACCCTCAATTACATCCTTGAAACCAAACACGCTTGGCTGACCACCAATCAACTGAGTACCCAGTCGCCCTATAACACTTATATGCACCGGGGTCTGCCGCCGACGCCTATTTGCAACCCGGGGGCGGCTTCCCTCAAAGCGGTGCTCAATCCAGCCAATGTGCCATACCTGTACTATGTGTCCGCCGGGGACGGATCGAGTCTTTTTGCCACGACCTTCGCCGACCATAAAATAAACGTCATCAAAGCGATGAAAATCCGCCGGGCCCAAAGAATTCAGAGTCAGACGACCGAATAACCTTTCAAGATCAAAACCATGAGCATTCAAATATCACCCTCATTTTCAAAAAAGCGTCTTCTAGAAGGTTACCGAACTCTAAATGGACTTTGGCAGAAGGGTCTTTTGCCCGATGACCTGGAACTCCATTTTTTTCTCCACTGGTTCGCCTTTTGCAGGGGCAACATCAGCCACGCGGCCAAGGCGCTTCAAATTCACCGCAACAACATGCAGGACCGTTTTTTGCGGTTCGGCCTCCAGGGTAAGACCTTCAAACTGCGTCATTCATGGTTCAGGCTGGCTGAAAAAAACAGGAGAGCTTCCTTTCAGTCGAATTTTTTCAGGGTTTACCGCCAGGTCGGGGGAAAGCCGAAATTTACTCAGAAAGAAAACAGGCGGCTGACCGCGTTGTGGCAGACCGGCTTTCCGTTCAAGACGCTATTGGCCCATTACGCGTTATGGGGCATCAGGGCCGGCAAACCCAAGCCATGGATTCAAAAACAATTAGGCTATTCGCACCGCCATCACCTGCGCTTATTGACCACTATTCGTGATCCCCGAAACGGGAATGGTTTCTGGCTGTCGCCCTTAAAACCCCGTCCCGAGGAAGTTTCCCCAGGCATCGGCAGGCCGCTTAAAAACAAAAAACGTTAAACAACCTTTTTTTATTGTTGAAGGATAACCTTCCGCAACTTGGGGCGAACGGCATTGGACCCTGGGCTTCGGGTGATGGTTTCTGGATTTGATTGAAATATGCATTCACATGCATGTAAAATAAGTTCAATAGGAGGTGGGTATGAGGACCACTATTGAAATCAAAGATAAATTAAGGGCCGAACTGTTAAAAAGGGCCGCGCATCAAGGGGACAAAGGCTTTTCCCACATTATTGAAGAAGCCCTGGAATCCTATTTTGGTTTGGAAGACCAGACGGCGGAAGCCAGAAAAAGGGTTTTGCGCCTCAAGGGCAGTTTTAGCCAGCATGACGCTGATCAATTGCGGTCAAGCACAGAGGAAATTCGGAGGCAATGGAGATGATCGTTGCCGATACGGATGTTTTGATCGATTTTTTGTCGGGGAAAGATCCGGGGGCAAGCCGGGTTTATGAGGAGTTGGAAAACGGGGTGCTTTATACGACAGTGATCAACCGTTTCGAGCTTCTTTCCGGTTCTAAAAGCGCCAAACAAAATGAAAAATTAAATCAGTTACTCGATGCTTTAAAAATTCTGGTTTTGGATGTTCCCGCGGCTGACAAGGCCGCCGATATCCGCCGCGAATTGGATCAGAAGGGCCATGGAATTGGGATGGCCGACAGCCTTATTGCCGGAATCGTGTTGGAACATCGCGCTACTTTGTTGACCCGAAATGTTAAACATTACAATCGAGTTCATAGTTTGAAATTGAGCCATTGGAAATAAAGCGGCTTTGTTATAAACGCGAAACAGGGGCCCGGGGCTTTTTGGAAGAAAAAGAGTAATCACCTCAAATGAGGGTAATAATAAGAGTGATACGGAGAATCGGCACATGCTAGTTCAGGGTTTTCACCTTACTCAAACCGATGCTTCGGGATTGCGAATTCTGGAAGACGCTTATTTTTCTTTTCCCGAAGGTTCTTACACCGTTCTTTTGTCCGAAAATGTCATGGCCGCGACGGCTTTTCTTAAAATGCTGGCGGGCGAATACCGCCCGCCCTCCGGAACCCTTCGTATTGATCATCAAGACCCTTATGCTTTCTCTTCTTCTCAAAAGAGACGCTGGATATCGGAAGTGGGTGTGGTTTTCTCGGACTTTAAATTGTTTTCGGACCGAACGGTTGAGGAAAATATTTTCTTTACCCTCAGGGCCAAAGGCTTTTGGGATGAAGAATCCTTAAGCGCGGTGGGGGTGCTTCTTTCCAAGGCCGGATTGGCTGACAAAGCGAAGTTACTGCCCGAGGCCTTAACGGAGGGCGAAAAACAATTAGTGATGGCTTTGAGAGCGATGATTTTCCGGCCCCGGTTGTTGTTGGCGGATGATCCTTTTCAGGGAGTGGAAGCGGGCTCTTTTGGAATTTTGTTCCGGTTTTTGTCGGAACTTAATAAAACGGGAACCACGCTTGTGCTTTCGGCCCGTCAGGCGGCGTTTTTAGAAGAAGTTAAAAAAACGGAGAATAACCCGGCGATCCGCTGGACGCAGCTGGAAAACGGCAAGGTTTATTCCCTCGAGGAGAAGGTTTCATGAATTTTATATTCCGGCTGGGTTATGTGATTAAAGAGGGAATCCTACAAGTAATCCGCGCGAAGGGATTATCGGTGGCGGTGGTTGTCATTGTGGCGGCGACCCTTCTTCAGCTTTCACTATTTTTGGGAGTCTCCCGGGTTTTGGATCATCTCTTCGCTTCCAACAACCAAAAGTTTGAAATGGCGGTTTTTTTATCCGCATCCACCACTCAGGCGGATACGGCGCGTATCCAGGACTTTTTGTCCCATGATCCCCGTGTGGATTCGGCCCAATTGGTCAGCAAGGAAGCTGCGTTGGCCGAATTTAGAAAAGATTCCACTATTGATGAGATGGTGAAGGCGCTGGGCGAAAACCCTCTGACGGATTCTTTTACGGTGGTGCTCAAAAATGACGCCATAGATCAGGCTGACAGCTTGGCGGCGGACTTGAAAAAAGATTCCAGTGTGGATGATGTGAGCTACGGCAAGGGCGAGTGGGAAACGCTTTCGAATCTGATTCGGGTGATTCGCTGGGCGGGTCTGATGATGGCCGGACTGGTTTTTTTAACCGCGCTCTTTATTGTGGCCAATACACTTACCCTGGCTCTTTGGGGCCGCCGTGAAGATATGCTTTCGATGTCGCGTTTGGGCGCGCCGGGATGGATGAGGTGGGGGCCCTATCTTTGCGAGGGAATTTTTCAAGGGTTTCTGGGTTCAGTGATTGTAACTTTGGTTTTAGAAGTCATTCGCCGCGCTGCGGGAGAAGCGCTTCAAAAATACGGCGGATTTGATATTTTGAATGCGTTACCTGCCGAGGAATGGATCAGCCTTTATCTTCATCTGATGGTGATGGGAATAGTTATCGGCGCTATGGGCGCTTTCTGGGCTCTTCAAAAAAAATGGGTCAAAGAAATTCTGTGAAGTCTTTCCTTCTAACGTTTCTTATTATTTTGATAATCGCTGGATGGACAGCAGGACCAGTGTTGGCCCAGGATATTGCGACGACAGCCGTCAACAAAGAAACTCTCACGGAAAATAAAGAGGGTTTGAAAGACATTCAAAAGAAAATCAGCGAAGAAAAGAAAAAAGAGAAACAGGATGAGCTCAAAGAAAAGCATGTTTTAAACCGTCTCCATAAAGTGGACGTCACTCTTCATAAAATCCGCAAGGCGAAAGAAACGAACCAGGCCGTTCTTCAACAAAGCCACGCCCAAAGCACCCAGCTTCAAGAAAAGGTTGAGGGGAAACAGGCTGAGCTGGAACAAAGCCGTAAAATGCTGGCCCAGCGGTTAAGGGATATTTATCGTGCCTCCTTTCGCCATCCGCTTTTAGGGGGTTTGTTAGAGGCGGATAACGTAACGGACTTGGCCCGGAAGCTTAAATTCAGCGTCATGCTGGCGAGAAGTAATGAAAAACTTTTAGACAGAATTCTTCAGGATGAAGACAGACTGAGGAAAGTTTCGACTCTATGGGCCGTTGAAGCCAACCAAAAACAAAGGCTTCTTAACACGCTGGATCGGAAAGAAAAAAACTACGACCGGGAACAAAAAAACCGTACGGTTTCTTTGGAAAATATCCGCAAGCAGAAAGAACAGCAGGAAGAAACCATCCGGCAATTAACTGAGTCTTCGCATGAACTTCAAAATAAAGTTTCCCAGATACTGGAGCAAGCCGCAAAGGAAGAGAAAGAGAGAAGGTTAGTTGCTGTAAATACCGCAACCACTAAAGAAGAAACCACGACCGAGGAGAGTCGAATTGAACCGGCGATTCCCACAACCGAAGGCGGCGGGTTACGGGTGATTCGGGGCCGAATTCCATGGCCTGTATCGGGAAGAATTATTTCCTATTTTGGGAAAACCAAAGATACCCGTTTTCATTTGACCATGGACAACTCCGGTATTCAGATCCAAGCTCCGGACGGCACACCGATCCACGCGGTCGCGTCAGGAGTGGTCAAATTCGCTGATTGGTTTAAAGGTTATGGAAAACTAGTGATTTTAGACCATGGGAGAGGGTATTATTCTCTCTATGCCCAAGCCGCCAATTTGAACGTTTCGGAAGGCCAATCAGTGGCCAAAGGACAGGTTTTGGGCTCGGTAGGTGACACGGATTCACTGGTGGGAAGCAGTTTATACTTTGAAATTCGCAAAAATGGAGTGCCTCAAAACCCCCTTCATTGGCTGGAATACAGAAACTAGACGTCTTAACTTTAGCTTGCCGCAGCGCTGACATCACCATTTATAGACACACCCGGAGGATGTAATGGATCGTCGCCCATCGTTATTGATGACCGCTTTAATGCTGATCGTTTTATCAGCGGTTAGTTTTGCCGCTGGAGCCGCCACGCAAACGGGGGGCGTAACCAAACCCGAAGTCACTAATGAGGACGTTTACAAATATCTCAATCCCTTTGTGGACGCTTTGGCCATTATCCGCGAGAAATATGTGGATGTTGATAAGACCGATCCCAAACTTCTTATTTACGGAGCTTTGCAGGGTATGGTCAATACGCTGGATCCCTTCAGCCAGTTCATGCCGCCCGATGAATATAAACAAATGCAAACCGAAACTTCAGGAGAGTTCGGCGGTTTGGGAATTGAGATCGCCCAGAAGGATGATCATTTAACAGTTATCGCCCCAATTGAGGGCACTCCGGCAGACAAGGCTGGTATTAAGTCCGGCGACAAAATCGTCAAGATCGGCACTGTGGAAACGGATGCCATGGGAATCAACGACGCGGTCAAGCTTTTACGCGGCAAAGTTGGAACCAAAGTGACGATCACTATCTTCCGTCCCGGTTTATCGGAGCCTTTTGACGTGACCCTGGTACGCGATAACATCAAGATCGAAAGCATTCATGCTTATATGCTCCCCAATCAAATTGGGTACGTTCGAATCACTGAATTTATCGACAATACCACCGATGATTTTGTGAAAGCGGTGGACGATCTTCAAAAGCAAAGCCGGCTGAAGGGTTTGGTAGTGGATTTGCGAAACAACCCGGGAGGCCTGTTGAACGAGGCCGTGGGCGTGTCTGATTATTTCGGCGAGAAGGGCAAGATGATTGTATCCACGAAAGGGCGCAGCGCTTATCAGACCCAGGAATTCCATGTGGATGACAGCGATAAGTTTGACAAGAAAAAGCCGGTGGTGGTGATGGTCAACGGCGGAAGCGCTTCAGGCGCCGAAATCGTGTCCGGCGCTTTGAAAGACTGGAAGCGCGGGGTTTTGATCGGTGAAAAAACTTTCGGCAAGGGTTCGGTTCAAACCATTCTGCCTTTAGAAAATAGCGATGGCGCGGCTCTGCGGTTAACCATGGCTAAATACTACACCCCCTCGGGCGTCTGTATTCACGGTATTGGTATCGAGCCGGACCTCAATATGAAAGAACCCGATATCACCGAATCAACGGTGAAGGTTTACACCAAACAGCTTCCGGTTAAGTTCGCCGAAATATTGGTGAAAGAAGGAATGGATGTCACCAAAGATGTTCAAGTGACCGACGCGATCATGGACCGCTTTTATACTTACGCGATGAAAAACGTGAAAAAGATCGATAAGGAAGAACTGGTGAAAGACGCGGATTATCTGCGCAACAGCATTTGCGTGGAATTGGTCAGCGACAAGCTGGGTGAAAAAGACGCCAGGGAATACGCGGTTTTGCATGATCCCCAGGTGGCCGTGGCCGAGCAGATTATTAAAAACGACGGCAAGATCAGCGCGCCATTAATGGCCAAGTATCCCAAAATAAAGGATACGACCATAGCAGGCGAAAAAAAGCTGGAAGAAGAGCGGAACAAGCATCAGTCGACCGATGATGATCAATAAGTCCAAAAAGTTTTGTTTAACGCTGAATGAAAGGGGGACCCTCTCGGGGTTCCCCTTAATCCTTTTAACACTCATTTTAGTGGCGGCCGTTTAGGTTTGCTGG
>Ga0302277_1002905_pt1 | contig 11950 bp, 7 predicted proteins | sample III_Bog_N3_1_FD_198759 | JGI IMG/M metagenome (GOLD analysis project Ga0302277, IMG submission 198759) | Peat permafrost microbial communities from Stordalen Mire near Abisko, Sweden - III_Bog_N3_1 | ecosystem: Environmental > Terrestrial > Soil > Wetlands > Peat | place: Sweden: Abisko... | reverse complement strand
TGGCTGAGTCCGGTTGAAGGCACTCGACTCGAAATCGAGCGTAGGGTTAAACCTACCGTGGGTTCGAATCCCACCCCTTCCGCCATGACTTGAATGCCAAAAGAAAAATTGGTAATATTCTGATAGTCAATGTATTGGAATTCAGTGATGTCACACAAAACTGTCACACCTGACCTTCCTACGTCCATGCCTCGACATACGCATTTAATGCGGCGCGGTTGTCGCTATTACCTCAATGTGAAAGTGCCGAAAGACCTCCGGCAGCAGCTTGGAGAACCGCACCGCAACTTGACGGGTAAATCGCTAGACTCGTTCTGACCTCTGGGTCCCCGTCTCAACGCCCCGTTGGGCGCTGGCTTTGCAGCTAAATTGTATCACGAAAACCAGGAAGTTTTCCATCATTTGGTGATCGACGGCGCGTTTTTGGTGAAAGTGAACCAGTTGATGTTGAATAAATGTCCGGAGGCATCGCCTTGCTCTCCATGCGCCACAATGAAAAGATCATGAATTCCGCCTACCAAACGTTCCGTCGCTCCGGTTAGCACCACATAGTTGGTTTTGCCGCCCGTGCAGACTACCGGGCTCTCACCAATCAGCGTGCCGTTGGGAGCGTCCAGGCGAAACTCCACCTTGCCATTTTCCAGCTTGGGGTTTTCGCAGCTCACTTCAATACGGTAACCACCTGCGCCCTGACCGAAATCCATGTGGTTGTAGCGAAGAAATCCTTCATTCTTCATTTTGAAATGGTAATCCTGCCTGCCTCCCAACTCCTCATCGGCACCTTGACGGGCGTGGAACTCCTCCGCCTCCCGTTTGTAGGGAGCAAAGGCATCCAAGACGAAATTAATCGGACCTTCCACGACTCCCTTATCCGTATTCGGATCGATGACCCCGAGAGTGCCGTCGGCGTGGACCTCTAACTTAGTGACTCCCACATGCCGATGAATCCCATCTTTGCTGTCTCGATTATAGGCAAAATACCATTGTCCCTTGTAGCACCTTAGATCCTGATGGGCGTTACCGGCATATTTGTGGACGAAACCCTGCCCGTCAGGGTTGATCTGAATGTCCTGCAGCAGCTTCGAATCGGTAAAAGGCCCCAGGAGGTGATCGGAAACGGAATACTTGATTTGCGGCTTGGGAAATTTTTGCTCACCCCACATGCCGCCATTAGAGTAAGTGAAGTAGTATTTACCGTTAATTTTTGTCATAATGGGCGATTCGACAAAGTCTTTGGGCACTGAGAGGTGCACCGGTTCTCCGGCCATTTCAATCATATTGGGTTTCAATTTGACGAGGTAGACTTGACCCCATCCATAAATCAGGTAAGCAGTTCCATCGTCGTCCCGAAAGACGGCCGGACTGCAGGCATTCTGCGTGATCATGGGGTGCCCAAGAGCGTCTTTATAAGGACCCGCCGGATTGTCACTGACCAAAACTCCAATCTCAAACTGGCTGGTAGTGTAGGCGTAGTATTTGCCGTTCGCCGCAATCCCGGCATCTCCATCCCACAAGGCATTGCCTTTCGCCCAAGGAGTATCCAGAATACTCAGGATTGAACCATGATCCACCCAAGTGTGAAAATCCTTGGTACTGAGAGCATGATAGTCATACATGTTACCCCAGTCGTTGCCTTTGATGAACATTTCCGAGGTTTGATCGTGGGTCGTGAATAGCCACAGCTGACCATCGATCACGTGCATCGTCGGGTCAGAATTAAACAAGTAGTTCGGACTCAGGGTGCAATCCGCCCAACCCGAAAGAACGGTCCCCAAAAAAAGCAGCGGCATAAATCCCCAAAATCTACCACCCAATCCTCGAACGAATCCTCTACAAATAAATAATCTCATTGGATGTTATCGTTACAAAATTCATGCAGGGCGTAAATGGATGGTATACTCAAAAAGATGGACAATTTTGCTCGAAAGGATTTTGGCTCCAGCCAGATAGTAAAAAACATGAAGACGGCCCAGCGGCATGGACAGAATAAGGTTTCGCCTCCCTATGAGACTCTGCCTCAGGGATGGAAGAAAACCATTCATGGCTATCGGAGCGTGCTCCATTTAAGGCTCTCCCGGGCTGAGCGAATGAAATGGATGCGGACGGCCAGCCACCAGCATTTCCGAGTTTTCAGCTGCGGTTGGTATGTGGAAGCGCATGGTCATTTCTGCGAGCGTGAGAATTTGGATGAGGCCGTTTACATTTATTGCACGGCCGGGCAGGGCTTCTTCCGCAGTGGCGGCCAGGAATGGACTATTTCGCCCGGGCAATTGCTCTACTGTGCTCCTCTCATTCATCACTGTTACGGTGCGGCTTCCCATCAACCCTGGACGATATTCTGGATGCATGTCTCTGGGCCCGAGGCTTGTTCGGAACGCGCTCGGCTGGGATTGACCCCGCAAAATCCGGTGAAACACGTTGGGATACGCCCCAGAGCGATCGCCGCGTTCCAGTCGCTTTTTCATTTCTTGCGCCCCCCTTTCACCGAGGCCCGGATGGCGACGATTATCCACAGTGCGCGACTTGCTCTGGCTTGTCTCGCTCTGGAGAGCGGGGAGGAAGTCGCCTCGGAAGCCATTGGTGCGGGCCTGCAGTCCGTGATCCATTATATGGAACAGCATGTCAGCGAAATGGGTAATCTTCCAAAGTGGCTGAAGCTCTTTGGCGGATCGCGCTCCCACTTTCAGCGACAGTTTAAGCGTTCCATCGGCTTTGCTCCCAACGACTACTTTATGCGGCTGAAAATTCGTCTGGCTTGCAGCCTCCTCCTGACCTCGAATCTGCGCATCTCCGAGATCGCCGAGCGCGTTGGCATGAGCGATGCCTATTATTTTTCCCGGCTTTTCCGGCGCGTCACCGGATCGAGTCCTCGCTCCTATTTGAATCGGGTGGATCCTCTGCAGAAGTGAGCGAGAAAATTCGGATTCGTAACGGAAAACTCACTTTGACCAGACCTCATAACAGGCTCTTCGCTGTTTCTCGCACTCAGCTTCAGAGGACATGATGGCGCGATTTCCTCCCTGTCCGCTGTTTCAAAAGTTGCCTGTCCCCTTTTCTTTCAAATGCCGACAAAACGCTCCATCAACGGAGCGGGAAGAGGCTGTGCGAATTGAAAAATGATAAATCAAGCTTTGAAGAACTATGGAACGAACAGAAAACGACGAAAAACAACCCGCGACACGCATGAGCAAGAACCCAAATGGGAAATCCCGGTTTGCCTCACGGTCTTGAATAGCCAGACATCAATAGCTAAACCATACGCCAGCCATATGCATCGTTTTTTCGTCATCGTGATCGGTTTCCTCATCTCTTTGAACTTTCTGCGGGCAGCAGAACCGGACACATCGGCGGGGGATGGGGTCCGGATTGCTAATTCCGTTTTTCACGAAATTATACACCCCGCCCAGCTCGTTACCGGAAATGGGGACATTTCGCTGATGTGGAATGGCAGTGGAGGTGACTCCACCCTGTGGTTTGGAAAGAGTGATTTTTGGGGTATCGTTCGGGGGAACATTACCACTGCAGGTAATTTACGATTAACCTGTCCCGAGCTAAACGGTGGAAGCATGGTGATGCAGGAACGATTAGGACCGGCTACGATCACCGGCCAGTTTCAATCCCACGATAGCGCGAAACTGGAGACGCGATCTTGGATTGGGTATCCCGAAAATCTGATGGTGACCGAACTGAGCAATATCGGGGAGGTGCCCCTCCATTTTAAGTCTTCCTTGAATAACGGCTTAGGGACCCCCAACTGCGATGCCGACAAGGGAACTGAGGGAGATGTTTCATGGATTCGCGTCTCGCCCGATCTGTTGCCGATCGAGGTGGGCAACCGGCAATCTGTGTCCTTTCATGCGCCATTCGTCGGGGAAATGCGCTCGGTTCAAATCAAGTCGCCTTCCTTACTCAGCCCATTTCTTCCGTGGAAACCACAGGATCAGAATGTTCAAAACATAGGCGATCTAGAGGTCAAGGATGTGGAGGGGCATGCGGACACCGTCAATTTCACCGGGGAAAGCGATCATCGGCTGGTGTTTCCCGGAGCCTGTCTGCCGGAGGCTGCCTTTACCGTAACGGCCACATTAAGGCCCAGGCAATCAAGCCCTGATGCCACTATTTTATCGGCAATCGCGGTTGAAAGCCCGAATCAGTACCCCTATTTCCGTGGATTCCTCCTCCATCTCGTCGATGGCAAGCCGGAAGTGCTATGGAACTACTATTCGGTGCGGGCCTCGTCAGCCATTCCCTTGAATGAGTGGACCGATCTCAAGGCCGTGTATGAGGACCAAGTTTTAAAATTATACGTGAACGGCAAGTTGGTGGGTACGGGTGAAAATCCGCCCGCCTCCGAGCAGATGGGGTGGGACAAAGCCACCCTCCGCACAGGCGATCCCGCGTTGCCCTTCCATGGATTACCACCGCAAGCGCTTTTGGCCCAAAGGGTGGTCGCCGCCAGTCACGCCCCAGACAACGCACCTCAAGCTCAAGGCCAAAGTATACAATTCGTTCTCGGCCCGGGCGAGACAGCGCAACTTCGGGTCGCCCTGGTCAGCGACCGAAACACAAAAAACTATGAGCAGACGGCTTTGGACTTGGTCAATTCGGACGATGCGCACTTAACTGCGTTTGCGCAGAAGCGAAACGCCTTCTGGAATCAATTTTGGGGCAAATCATATGTTAATATTCCCAATCGTCGTGTGCTAGAAAACTGGTACGGATCAATTTATCTTCTGGCTTGCTGTAGCCGAGCAGATTGTCCCCCTCCGGGACTTTGGCATAATTTCATAAAAGAAATGAATACTCCCTGGCAGGGCGATTATACCCTGGACTACAATTACCAAGCACCATTCTGGGCGGCTTATGCCACGGGACACTTCGAGCTGTCGGATAATTACGAACCGCTCCTTTTGAACCATATGAGCCGAGGCCGTTCGATCGCGGCAAATGCTTGGAGAATGAGTTCAGCCGGCCAACCCGATTCGTTGAGTAAATATGTGGCCGAGCGAGAACTCACCAAGGATCATCCCGCCAACCCCGATGCGTTGAACTACCAAGGCATCATGCTTTATACCCATCTCATTCCGATGCCGGGATGGAGCAACGACTATGGCACGTTCTGGCAACAGAAAAGCAACGCCTTGTTCTGCACCGTGAACATGGTCATGCGGTGGCGGCTCACCCACGATCTCGCTTATGCTCACGAGGTCTACGCCTTTCTCAAGGAAACAGCGGAATTCTGGGATCACGACCTCATGCTGCAAAATGGGCGCTACGTAGCCGTGCATGATGCCCTATGCGAGACTAGCGGTGACAATACGAACCCTGCCACGACGCTTTCCTTTTTACGGCTGCTCTATCCTGCCTTAATCGAAATAAGTCATCGGCTGAACGTAGATGCGGAACTGCGCACGACCTGGCAGGATATCCGTGATCATCTCAGCCCCTTTACTTTTGTGCCAGCCTCGGCCATAGGTGGGTTGCACAACGTCCCTCCGAACCTACTTGAGGGCAAAAACGTCATACGCGATTGTGAAAGCCAGGGGCCCGATTTTCCCACTCCCGCCTATGTGGATTATCATGACCACAAGGTTCGCGCTAGCAGCGCAGGAATGAGTATTGTGCAGACGGTATTCCCGGGCTGGACATTCGGAATGGAAAACCCTACCTCCGAGCGCGAGGCGGCGCTTAATACGATAACCTTTGCCGCCCAATGGTATGACTTTAATAATGATTGTAATTTTTACCCGGCTGCGGCAGCCATCGGCTATGATCCCAAGGAAATTATCGCCAATCTTCAAGCGCTGATTGAGACCTCGGAGCAACCCGATTTCACGATCAACACCGGAGGAGGAGGGACGGAGAACGATGCCATTACCCCCTGTACTCTCTGGCATTGTTTCCTCCAAAGCTATCAGTCAAAGCTCCACATCTTCCCCAACTGGCCCCATGACTGGGATGCGAGTTTTGCCGGCCTGCCCGCCTGCGGCGGATTTTTGGTCAGTGCAAAACAGACTGCAGGCGCTGTCGAATATGTAAAGATTACTAGCAAGTTCGGTGGAACCTGCGCAATGGCCAATCCATGGCCCGGCAAAAGTGTCAACCTACACGACAAAAACCAAATCTCCGGCAGCACGAAAGCCATTTTCGGAGACATTTTGAGCATTCAAATTCCACCGAACGGCGCAGTAACCATAACTTCACGATAAAGGGCTTTCCTCGGCGTTCCGATCAAGAACACGAGAGACCCAGACAGCGATAAAATTGTGCAGTTTACCGTATGTAGGGTTAAATGCGCCCTTTTAAAACTTGCGTCGTGACGAGACCAACGATGAATTTAACGCCAACCTACTGAAGAAAATAAATTAATGATCACTATCTTTCCATCAAGCCGCTATACAGCTCGTATCGTGGTAAAAAAACTTCTGATTGGGTCCCTTTTTTGGGTTGCCTTTTGCGCGCTGTTCGCCGGGAGCGCACGGGCCGATAACCCCATCATTCCGCATCAAGGCGTTTGCGACCCGCGCATCCACATCTTCAACGGCAAGGCCTACCTTTTTTCCACGCACGATGATGGTCCCGGGCATCCCGCCTTTACGATGCATGACTGGCAGGTATTTTCCTCACCCGATCTCGTGAGCTGGAAAAAAGAGTTTGTCCTCAGACCGGAGGACACCTTCATGGGCCCTATTTCTGACTGCTGGGCGACGGACGGGGCGGAGCGCCACGGAAAGTATTACTTCTATTTTTCAGAGGGCCAGAGTTGCCTGGGCGTGGCCGTCAGCACGAATGGCCCAGGAGGCCCCTACAAGGATGCTCTGGGCAAGCCTATTTTGCCCCATGGAATCGCCCCAACCCCGTCGTATGATCCCACCGTCTACATTGACGATGATCCGGGGAAGACCCCCTATATTGTCTGGGGATACACCTGCGACGGGCATCAGTATCATATCGCCCGGCTCAACGAAGACATGATTTCCCTGGCGGAGAAGCCCCGGCCCGTGACCCTGATCAATGGCTGGACAACCGACGCTGCCTGCATCACCAAGCACAAGGGCATTTATTACCTCAATACCCATGGCAGTTACTATGCCACCTCCGACAACGTCTATGGACCGTACACGTTGCGGGGCAACTTTTGCCATGACGGAACGGTCGACCATGGCGGTTTTTTTAACTGGCACAACCAATCCTTCTTTGCCTATGGCAACGTCGACGGCACCAACATCTACTACCGCATGACCAAGATCGTCTATGCCCACTACAAGGACAACGGCGATATCGTCACCGACCCGTTCATCGAGCAGTCACCCCTCGGCGTCGGGCAATATGACGCCCGCTGGAGGAAGATTGAGGCGGAATGGTTTTTTGCCGCCTCCGATGGCGTCGACAAGCGGCAAAACGCCACCGGCTTCGAGATGCGCAACCTGACCGATGGCTCCTGGCTATTCTTTCCCAAGGTCCGGAATCTCCATAAAAATGCGGTGCTCCACTTCACCGTCAGCTCCGCCAACCCGGCGGGGGGCAGGATCGAGGTCCACCAGGATAAAGTGAATGGGCCTTTGCTGGGAAGCGCTCTTGTGCCCAACACGGGCGCATGGACCACCTACCAGACCGTGACGTGCCCACTGACCAATGACGCGGGCACGAAAGACCTTTACCTCGTGTTTAAAGGCTCCGGGGGCGAACTTTTGCGGCTCGACTGGTTTAATACCGATAGTGTCCCGGTGACCGCCAACTATGAGGCGGAAGATGGTGAGCTTGCTGGAGGATGCAGCAAGAACACCAACCATGGCGGATTTTCCGGGACCGGCTTTGTCGATGGCTTTGGCAACGCCGGGGCCTCGGCCACCATCACCGCCCGCAACGTACCGGCGGGGGATGGGGACATCACCATTCGCTACTCCGCCGGAGCCGGGGCACAGCCGCTGGCCCTTTCGGTTAACGGCGCCAAAATTCGTGATGTTTACTTCCCCGGCACAACCGACTGGGAAACTTGGGCGGATCTAACCAAGACCGTGCCGCTCAAGGCAGGCACCAACACCATTACCCTGCGAACGGATCGAGGCGGTCCCGTTAACATCGATTCCATCGCCGTGCCACATACTCCGTAGCCTTCCCCTTCCTTACAATGAAAAGTCGATGGAGTCCTTGCTCCTTTTAACAATCTTTTACCCTCATAGTGTGAGCGGGCTATCGATTCCTTGCAATGTCGCACATCCCTCCGGCTCGTTTTGGGCAAGCGTCAAGACGCTGGATAAAGTGGGCTCTACAAAGCTGGAAGAGTTTACCTCCCCGTAGAAAGACATCCTCCTCGCTTTTGCGATGAAATACCTCCTTTTGCTCCTTCTCCAGCTGGTGATTGGCGCTGTCTCTTATTAAGACTATCAGTCTCAGCAAGTCGCGGATGTTGCCTTCCGGCAGCATCTTTCGCTTTTCATCCATCTTTATCTGGGAAATATGGATTAAATCTGCTCACGAGAGTCGGTAAATTTACGGTAATGATTTTCCGGCTTTGACAGAAATGGGCCCATCCAAAACGACACTTCGGAAATTCAGTTTTTTCAATGTTCCGACCGCGCTCTCTGTTTCCTCCATGATTCGGGGGATAAGCCAAAAGCCTTTTTGAATGCCGTCGAAAGATGGAAGGCGGAACTAAAGCCCAGCTTGTCGGCGATTTCATCCAGCTTGAGATCACCTGAGGCAACCATGCGGCGCGCTCTTTCAATCCGGATTTGAACGACATACTGCCAGGGGGTAAGACCTGTCTGGTTGAGGAAAATCTTCCGAAAACTCGAATAGGACACACCCAACTGCCGGGCTACCTCCGGCATATCGATGGGTTCGGTATGATGGATCTCAAGATAGCGTTCCGCCCTGAGCGTCATTCTCTGGGGGGATTCCCTGCGGGTGCTTGCATTGCTCTCCCTGTCGAGAAGAGCCAGGCAGCGCAGTGCCTCGGCGGAGAGTTCCGGTCGTGTGGCTTGAGGATCGGCGGCCAGGATATGGATTTTGTCAATGGCCTCCGCCAGCTCCGAAGATTCATCCCGTGAGCGCACGATTTTCCGAAAAGGCGAAGGTGTGCTTTCCCTTAGCCTGGCCGGCACCGATCCGCAGATTTCAATCCAGCTTTCCCTCCATCCGGTGGAGCGATCCGGGCGATAGCGATGCCAGACCTCTGGCAGGAGCAGGAAGATCATGCCCGCATGGATTTTCAACTTCCGCTGATTCCGGAATTCCAGCACTCCGCTCCCTTCAGGGATCAACACGATTTGGAGCGCATGAAGAATGCGGCCCTTGCTCCAGTCGAAATGATGATCCGAGGGGTGACCGGGGGCAGGGTAGGATTGCCCGGGCAGGATAGTGCCAACACCTGATCCGGAAATCCATACCCCCCAAGGCTCCACAGTGGGAGAGCCGGGATAATAGCGGGCATAGTTTTGGATGGGGTTGGGGGTGCCCATTTTTAGACGGTCTTGAACATTTCATCGATTCCCAAAAAATTCACCAGTGCAAAATGTGCGCTCGGCCCATGGATCTTATCAGCCAAAAGCTCTGATCATTTTCTGTATCCGAAAGATCATTTCCTCTATTCACGGAAGCCGCGCAACTTTTTATAGATTACCAGGCAGAACAAAGCAGTTCAGGAACACAAGCGACAGTTCCTCGCACGAAACAAAAAAAGAACAAATTGGTACATGCCAAAGCAACAACAGACACAACACATACTATTAAAACAGAAAGCATCAACAACCTCGCCCTTTCGCCTTTGATCGGCTCATCACTCAGCCTCGGAGCTTTCAAAGCCTCGGCGCAAACAGTCATCTCTTTCGATTCCCTGACGGGTACCGGTAATGATTTAAAGGCACAACACCAGCCGCTTTTTCCGGTACCTACGGCGGTACGGCGGGTGCCACTCGGATCGGTCTGACTCCGATCCACTCCAGCAAGCCATCATCCGGGTCTTAGCATACGCCCATCCAGAAAGAATTGGTTTGAACACAGCGCCCTTTCCAGAGTTCCAGATAAATCAATTGTGATGCATTTCAATAATCTCCACACACCCAAGCGGGGCTTTCGCGTCGGGCTTGTTGCCCTTGGACTTGACGCCTACTGGCCCCAATTTCCGGGGTTAAAGGAGCGGCTCGAGGGCTACACGGCCAAAATAGCCTCCAAGCTAGAGAGGCCGGACGTGAAGATCCTCAACTTCGGGTTGATCGATTCGCCTGAAAAATCTCTTGAAGCGGGCCATTCCCTGCGGATTGAGGATGTCGATCTGCTGGTCATCCATTCCGCGACTTACGCCCTTTCATCAACGCTTCTGCCGATGGTGCGCCGGGCGAAAGTGCCGGTATTGATTCTCAATCTTACCCCCGGCGCCGCCATCGATTACCAGACCTTCAATAGCCTTCGAGACCGCACGACAATGACCGGAGAGTGGCTTGCCCATTGCGGGGCGTGTCCGGTTCCGGAATTCGCCAACGTGCTGACCCGCGCACGGATACCCTTCCATCAGGTCACCGGTCAAATCGACAATGATGTGGAGGCGTGGACGGAGATCGGATCATGGATCGACGTCGCCCGTGTGGTTCATGGCATGGAACACAACCGGCTTGGGAGTCATGGGGCATTATTACAATGGAATGCTCGATATCTACTCGGATCTCACGCTGCAGAGTTCGGTTTTCGGCACCCATATCGAAATTTTCGAGGTCGATGAACTCAGCGCGTTTCGTCGTCGGGTTACGGACGCGGAGTGTGCAAAACGCGTTGAGGATTTTCGTCGTGAGTTTGACGTGCAGGAAGGGTGTTCGGAGAGCGAGCTCCTCAGGGCCGCCCGCACCTCGGTCGCTCTTGACCAACTCGTTGCGGAAAAGCAGTTGGGATCCCTCGCCTACTATTACAAAGGAACAGGAATACCGGAAAACGAAGAGGCGATCAGTTCCATCATCCTGGGTAATTCGCTACTGACGGCCAGGGGCTGCCCGGTTGCCGGGGAGCTGGAAATCAAGAATGTGCAGGCGATGAAGATCATGAATCTTCTGGGCGCGGGCGGTTCCTTCGCCGAGTACTATGCCATCGATTGGAATGATGATGTGGTCCTCATGGGGCATGACGGTCCCGGGCACCTTGGGATCGCGGAAGGGAAGACGCGCGTCCGTCCGTTGGAGGTCTACCACGGCAAGGTGGGAAACGGTCTCTCGGTCGAGATGTCGGTGCGCCACGGCCCTGCCACCCTGCTTAGTGTCGTGGAGACGGCGGATAATCGGATCAAATTGCTGGTTGCGGAGGGGGAATCGGTGCCCGGCCCAATTCTGCAAATCGGCAACACCAACAGCCGATACCGTTTTCCGATTGGAGCGCGACGGTTCATTAACGAATGGAATGCCGAGGGCCCGGCGCATCACTGCGCCATTGGCGTCGGCCACGTGGCCAATAAACTCGATAAATTAGCCCAAATTCTCGGTATCACCATCAACCACATCTGCTGACTTTATGTCCCCCATGCCCCCGCCTCCGCATCTTCTCAAACAGACTCTCATTCTGACGCTGGCCCTTCTTTTCACCTCTGCGGAACTTCCGAGGTGTCACGGGGAAACCGCGCCTGACCTCGCCCGGAATTTTGCCTTCCCCCCTGTCAGTGCCCGTCCCTGGGTCTATTGGTTTTGGGTCAACAATAACGTCACACGGGAAGGCATCACCGCCGATCTGGAGGCGATGAAGAGAGTGGGGATCGGAGGTGTGCTGATCATGGCAGTCGATCAGGGCGCTCCCAACGGACCGGTGGCTTTTGGGAGTCCGGAATGGCGTGATCTCTTCAAGTTCTCGTGTCAGGAAGCAGCACGACTGGGGCTGTCGATCAACATGAACAACGATGCGGGATGGTGCGGTAGCGGGGGGCCTTGGATCACGCCGGCGCTTTCGATGCAGAAAATGGTCTATACAGAGA